>Ga0105044_10005881_pt1 | contig 16885 bp, 14 predicted proteins | sample MAT01_FD_78092 | JGI IMG/M metagenome (GOLD analysis project Ga0105044, IMG submission 78092) | Freshwater microbial communities from Lake Fryxell liftoff mats and glacier meltwater in Antarctica - MAT-01 | ecosystem: Environmental > Aquatic > Freshwater > Ice > Liftoff microbial mat | place...
GAGCGCCGTGGAAGAGCCGCTGACTAAGGCGGAGGCGTTCGCGCGTGGCGGTAATGACTACGTAGTCAAGCTGCCTAGCGCGTTAGAATTAGCGGCGCGCATTCGCTACCACGTCAACGCATATCGAGCTCAGCGTGATCGCGAGGCGGCGATTATTGAACTTTTGGAATCAAGACGCGTATTAGAGGAAAGAAATTCCGAGATCGAGGCGCGCAAACAGCAACTAGAACAATTGAACCGCGAACTTTCGGTGTCGGTTGTGACTGACACACTTACCGGGCTGCATAACCGGCGCTATTTACGTAGCTTTTTGGACCGACCGCAAGTTGAGACCTTTGCGCGCAGTGCAGGCTTAGAACGGCGCCAAACTAGGGATCAAGGTTTAACCTTTTTTCTGCTCGATCTAGATCATTTCAAGCGCGTCAATGACGAATTTGGACATGACGCGGGCGATGCCGTTTTGATTGAAGTGGCGCAACGCCTGCGCCATTTTATTCGCAACGGCGATGCCATCTTGCGCTGGGGTGGCGAAGAGTTCTTATTGGTCGCCAGAGACGCTGATGGTGATACTGCGATAAAGCTGGCTCGGCGCATGCTCAAGCTAATTAGCAGCGATCCGATTCGAATCGGACACGGGAAAACGGTGACAATTACGGCATCAATTGGTTTTGCGCCGCTACCCTTTCCGGCTCCGTTCGGTGCACGATTTAGCGTTGATCAGGTAATCGGCCTTGCGGATGCCGCCGCGTATCTGAGCAAGCACGCAGGCCGTGCTTGCGCGCATGGGGTAGCACCTATAGCCGGTGCAGCGCCGTTAGATCCGATCATTGAACCCATTGCTTCGCCTGAATTTCTAGAGCGCGAAAACGGCCGTAGGATTTTGCTGACTAAAATCAGCGGTTAACCTATTGCCTCGTCATTGCGAGGAGCGCAGCGACGTGGCAATCCAAATTTCTGACATGCCGCGCGTTTTAAAAGCAAATGGATTGCTTCGCTGCGCTCGCAATGACGAGGCACAGAGGCTAACTTCAGCTTGATTGCCTAATTTAATGCAACTCAGATTTCCACCTGAGTACCCAATTCCACCACCCGATTTGGTGGTAAACGCAGAAAGTCCATGGCGCGGCTGGCGTTTTTCCACATCCAGCTAAACAGATGCTCGCGCCACATCGCCATGCCGGGATGTTTGCTCGGCAGCAGCGTTTCCCGCCCCAAAAAGAAAGTGGTGTCCATCATGTCAAAATCGAGTCCGTGTGCTTTGCAAAGGCCCAATACGTGTGGCACTTCCGTGTCCTCGACAAAGCCAAATTTCGCCACAACTCGATAAAACCCCTGGCCGAAATCGGTCACTTCAATACGATCTTCATCCGGTATGCGGGCAACGTCTTCAACTACTAAGCTGAGCATCACCACCCGGTTATGCAGCACTTTGTTGTGCTTTAAGTTGTGCAAAAGTGTGTGCGGAATTCCTTCGGGCGTGCGCGTCAAAAACACGGCGCTGCCATCGACGCGCGGTACGCCCTCGGTTGCCATCATGAAAACATCGAGCGGCATGCTTTGGTTTTGAATCGCATCGGCAACTAATTTTCGACCACGACGCCAGGTGCTCATGATTACCACCAGCCCGCCCGCCATTACGAGTGGAAACCAACCACCCTGTGGAATTTTGATCGCATTGGACGTGAAAAACGTCAAATCGACCAACATGAAAAACACCAGCATGCTGATGCCCAATGGCCCCCAGTTCCAGAGCTTTTTAGCCACTACAAACAGTAGCCCCAACTCCAATACCATGGTTAGCGAAACTGCCACACCATAGGCCGCCGCAATGGCGCTGGAACTTTGAAACGACAAGATTAGGCCCACGACACACAGCATTAGCATCCAATTGACCGCAGGTACATAAATTTGACCCATGGATGTTTCACTGGTGTGCACAATCTCCATACGCGGAAGCAAGCCAAGCTGGATCGCTTGCCGCGTTACTGAAAACACACCCGTAATGACCGCTTGCGAGGCGATCACGGCGGCTACAGTCGCCAAAATCACCAGCGGCAACAGCATCGATTCTGGCACCATATGGAAAAACGGGTTAGAACGCACGACACGATCATCGCCGTGGGCGAGCAATAGCGCGCCTTGGCCCATGTAATTGATTAAAATCGTCGGCATTACAAAGCCAAACCAACCAAAACGAATTGGCTTTACCCCGAAATGGCCGATGTCAGCGTAGAGTGCTTCGCCGCCGGTCATAACCAAAAATACCGCACCCAGCACCATAAACGCGTTTCCTGGGTTGTGTAGTATGAAAGAAATCGCATGATGCGGCGAAAACGCGGTCAATATTTCGGGCGCCTGCACAATGTTGATGACACCCAAAACTGCAAGCGTGATAAACCAAAGCGACATAATTGGCCCAAAAAAAGCGCCCACTTTAGCGGTTCCATAGCTTTGGAAGAAAAATAGTACGAACGCGATGGCCACCGAAATAGGCACGATAAAGCTGGCAAATTTCGGGTTGTAGATCGCCATGCCGTCTACGGCTGACATTAACGTCATTGCTGGCGTGATCACGCCATCGCCAAAAAATAGCGCTGCCCCGATCATGCCAACCAAAATTGCGATGTAGCGATTGCGCGCATTGCTTAACTTTTGCAGACCCAACGCCATCAAAGACAGCGTGCCGCCTTCGCCTTTATTGTCCGCGCGCAAAATAAAGGTGACGTATTTTAGCGAGACGACAATCGTCATCGCCCAAAACATCAACGACAGCACCCCGAAAATGTTGCGCGGGTTAAGCGCTAACCCGTGCTCGCCATTGAAACATTCCTTGATTGCATAAAGCGGGCTGGTGCCAATGTCGCCAAAGACGACGCCTACGGCACCAACAACCAACGGCATTAGCTTTCCGTGACTTATCCCCGCGTGACCGTGTGCGGATGGACTTGTCGGGGTTTGACCGGGCGCGGTTTGACCCGGCGCGATTTGACTCAGTGCGGCGTGGCCTTGGTTGGTAGGTGCCGCCGTTTCAGCGGGCACCACTTCCTTTGGCGCAGGTGTTTCAGACATAGCAATGAACCTTAAAAGAATTTTCTAATGCGGCGCGAAGAATACGCCCCTTTTTCGCCGCTGTTCAGTCTTGCGCAGTCGGCATGAATTGGGGTAGGTGTTGTCTCACCACCCGCCGCTCAAATTGTCAAAATTCCGCTTATTGTTGGCCGTTGTGCGGGCTAGCGCATAGTTCTTGGCATTCGTTGCGCATCTTGCAATTGTCAGGGCGCGTGAACTCTGCGACAGTTCAGCTTCCTCACTCAGTTGACGCATACGCGATGGAATGGCTTGGCTTCTTGCTCTTTGCTTGTGCCGCAGCGATAGCTTCGTGGCTGTTTTTGCGTTTGAAACGTTTTGAGGCGGGTGCAATTGCCGCCGACGTGGAGCTCAAGCGTCTTCAGGCTTCTCAGTCACAAGTGATGCACACCACCAAACTCGCTTCACTCGGGCAAATGGTGGCGGGCGTGACCCATGAAATTAATACGCCGCTGGGCTTTTTGCGCAGTAACGCGCAAGTTGTAACCGAGTTAATAGATGAGCACAAACTCGTGCTTGATAAGGTTTGCGCCGCATTGGCGCGCTTTGCGACGCTCAACCCTGCCGACCCTAAATTGCAGGCAGTTCTGCCTAGTGCGCTGTTGAAAATGCGGGCGGCGTTGGCAAACGATGCGCGTTTGAGTGAAAGCAAAGAGCTGTTGACCGATGCACTTGAAGGCGTAGATCAAATATCCAAACTAGTCAAAAATTTGAAGGGCTTTGCGCGCGTTGATCGTGACGGGGAAGATTTGTGGAATGTCAATGAAGGCATCGACAGCGCCTTGATCATTGCAAATCACCAAATGCGTGATCGCATTGAGGTGATTCGCCACCTTGCCCCGGTTCCTCTGGTGCGCGTGGTGCCTTCGCAAATCAACCAAGTTTTTTTAAACCTGATTACCAATGCCGCCCAATCTATGGCGGAGCGTGGAACGCTTACTGTGACGTCTAGACGCAACGGTGACATGGTTGAAGTTGAATTCACCGATACCGGTAGCGGCATACCGGCTGATGTATTACCCAAAATTTTCGATCCGTTTTTTACCACCAAACCAGTGGGGGAGGGTACTGGGCTAGGTTTGTCGATCGTGCATAAGATATTGACCGCGTATGGCGGCAGCATTAACGTTAGTTCAGCGCTGGGGCATGGCACCAGCTTTGTCGTCAGTTTGCCAGTGGATTTCGCGGCATTGAAAAGTCACGGTTTAGGCCACGGCATGAGTGAGGCAAGCCATGAGTGAAGAGCAAAATAATAAAGAGCAAAGCAGTAAAGAGCAGAGCAGCAGCGGGCGCATTCGGATTTTATGTATAGACGACGAGGCACGCATCCTACGCGCGCTGCGTGCACTCTTTCGCGAACACGATGTTTACGTCACCAGTGAGCCAAAGTTAGCGATCCGTTGGGCCAAAGAAAAAGACATCGACGTAGTTGTGTGTGATCAACGCATGCCGCAAATGCTGGGCGTGGAAGTTCTGCGCGAAATCAAAACGGTGCATCCGCGCGCCATGCGAATCTTGCTGACCGGATACTCTGATTTGAGCGCGGTGCTGGCCTCGGTGAATGAAAGCGAGGTATTTCGCTTCATCAACAAGCCTTGGGATAATGAGGAACTGCGCAAAACAGTAGTGCAGGCCGCTGCCATTGCGCGCGATGTGCCTTTGCTGGCGATGGCGCCGATATCAGAAAAAGAAAAAGATCAGGCTCGCCAGTCTGCCGGGGTGTTGGTGATTGAGGACGACCCAGACACGCAAAATCGCTTACGGGAAATTTTAGGCGGGCACTATCAGGTGCGTTTTGCCGCAACCGCTGAGCGCGCGCTGCAGGTGCTTGAGCAACATGAAACCGGCGTGGTTATTTCCGAAGCGGAAACCGGTGCAGGCGATTGGACGCAGCTGATTAAGCTTTTGAAGAAATATCACCCACAAATTCCAACAGTGGTGATTACTGAGCGGGCGAATGCGCAAGTGGCAATTGATTTAATTAATGAAGGTCAAGTCTATCGAATGCTGCTTAAACCGGTGCGTATGGGTACCTGTAGGCTGAGCGTTGAAAGCGCGATTACGCACTACTGGCAGCTCAAGAGCAACCCGCAAGCACTGCGCCGCTTTGCGGTCGTCGATACCAAGCCTGCACCATCGCCGAGTTGGCTTTCTGCGTCCTTGCTTAATCGCATTAAAATGATTCCACAAAGGTTGCTGGGCGTTGGACGCGCCTTTACGCAATAAATGATGAAAAAGGGAGTTTTGATTTGAGTGTTTTGCCGAGGCAAATGCAATGAGCGAGCAAATTATTCGTTTTTATGAGCTTTCGAGCGCTAAATTTCAAGCGGATCCGCTGTTGCTGGTGGCAAAGCTTGCGGAAAAAGCTTTTGAGACCCAGGCTTCATGCGTCATTTTGGCGGTAGATGAAGAACAAGCGATGGCAATTGACGACAAGCTTTGGAGCTATATCGACGATGCTTTTTTGCCGCATCAAATTGCTGGGCAAGATGACGATGATGAATGTCCGGTTTTGATTGTATCGCCAGCGTTTGCATGCCCAATCCGCGATGTCACGATCAATTTGCGCAGCGTAAGCCCGACGCAGTTTGGCGCACGCCTGCTAGAAGTGATTCCGCTCGATGAAGCCGAAAAAAATATGGCGCGCGCGCGCTTCAAGGCGTTTTCCGCTGCGGGCATGAAGCCCAGTCACGAGAAGGTCTAGGCGCAACTATTGCAACGCAGAAGTGCTAGGCGCAACAGCTGCCAGTTGGAACAGCGTTTCGATATCGACACGATCAAATCGGTAGTCAGCGTTGCAAAATTCACACTGAATTTGCGCGAAGCCAGATTCGTTAGCGGCGGCAATTGCCTCGTCGTGGCCGATACTTTGCAACATTGCGGCGACCCGTTCGCGCGAGCAGGGGCAGTAGTGCGTCAAGGTTTGCAGCTTGGTCTGCACATAGGTTTCTTCGTGAAACAAGCGATGCATTAACGTTGACTCGTCGATTTCCGCCAATTCTTCCGGCTTGAGTGTAAGCACCAGCTTTTCAATGCGATCCCAACCGTCGGCATCAAGTGACGTTTGATTGCCGCCCAATTGCGCAACACGCTGCACTAAAAACCCGGTGGTATTCTGCGCACCGTTCGCCAGCAGGATGCGAGTGGGCAATTGTTCAGAGCTGTTGAAATATTCCTCGAACGTTGCCGCGATGCCATCGACCGCCAGTGGGACGATACCCTGATAGCGTTCTCCCTGTTCTGGCTCGATGGTGATCGCGGCTGAGCCGCGCGCACAGGCGAGGGCAAACTCAGTCGGAAACGGCTCTGGGGCCTCACTATCCGCGCGTGCAATGCCGCGCAGATAACCTGAATCGGTGCATTCAGCAAATATTTGACGCAACGCACCTTGTGAACGGAGTTGAATGCTCAATTTGCCGTTGAGCTTAATCCCGCTGGTGAAGAGAGCTGCTGCACAAACACATTGAGTCAACCAATCCTGCGCTGGCTTCGGCGCATGGCTGAGCGCATGTAAGCGCGCATCAACTCGTTCAAGACGCGCCCACGCTGCGCGCACGCCGAGTTCGGGGAAATAATAGGAGATTAGGCGATCAGCGTGCATATCGGGGCCGAAAGAGGGGTGTTAGCGCACTGCTGCGCCAACACTCTTTAAAGAACGCGCGATTCCGGAATTTTAACCGATTGCGCCAGCTGCGACAGGTTCGCCGCCTGATGGACCGACGGGTGGCCCGACATTTGGGGTGTTCGCAATATCTTCACCGGTCGACCAGTCGGCTGGAGGCCCTGGTTCACGGCCTTCCATAATCGCATCAATAACGCCGACGTCGATCGTTTCGTACTTCATCAGCGCCGCCGCCATTGCGTGCAGCTTGTCCATGTTTTCGCTCAAGAGCAGACGTGAACGGGCATAGCAACGATCAATCAGATTGCGTACTTCAGCGTCTAATAATTTCGCCGTTTCCGGGGAAACCTGACGGGTTTGGGTCATTGACCGGCCAATGAAAACCTCTTGCTCATCTTCAGCGTACGTCATCGGCCCCATCGCTTCCGAAAAGCCCCACTTGCTGACCATGCTGCGCGCCAAATTGGTGGCGCGTTCTATGTCATTACTGGCACCCGTTGTTACATTTTCGGTGCCGAAAATGAGCTCTTCCGCCAAACGCCCGCCGTAAAGACTGCAGAGCATGCTTTCCAGCATCACTTTACTTTGCGAGTAGCGATCCCCCTCAGGCAAATACATCGTGACACCCAACGCGCGACCGCGCGGAATAATAGTCACTTTGTAGACTGGATCATGCTTTGGCACCAATCGACCAACGATGGCATGGCCAGACTCGTGATACGCAGTCATACGCTTTTCGTCTTCATTCATGACTAATGATCGGCGCTCAGCACCCATCATTATTTTGTCTTTCGCTTTCTCAAAATGCTTCATAGAAACATCTTTTGAGCTGTCGCGAGCGGCAAACAGTGCTGCCTCGTTTACCAGATTGGCTAAATCAGCGCCCGAAAACCCAGGCGTGCCGCGCGCAATGAAGCTGGGCTTTACGTCCAGATTGAGCGGCACTTTGCGCATGTGCACTTTCAAAATTTGCTCGCGTCCACGTACATCCGGTAAGCCGACGACTACTTGCCGATCAAACCGACCAGGACGCAACAATGCGGGATCCAGCACATCAGGGCGGTTGGTGGCAGCAATAAGGATTACGCCTTCAGTGCCTTCAAAGCCGTCCATTTCGACCAGCAGCTGATTGAGCGTTTGCTCGCGCTCGTCATGCCCACCGCCCATGCCAGCACCACGATGGCGACCAACGGCATCAATTTCATCAATGAAGATGATGCAAGGCGCGTGCTTCTTGGCTTGCTCAAACATATCGCGCACGCGGCTGGCGCCAACGCCGACGAACATCTCGACGAAATCCGAGCCCGAAATCGTAAAGAAAGGCACTTTCGCCTCACCCGCAATCGCCTTTGCCAGCAAAGTTTTGCCGGTGCCGGGAGAACCCACCATCAGCACGCCGCGCGGAATTTTCCCGCCTAGTCGTTGAAATTTCGCCGGGTCGCGTAAGAAATCGACCAATTCTTTTACTTCTTCCTTAGCTTCATCGACGCCAGCGACATCGGCGAAGGTAACCTTAACTTGGTCTTCGCCCTGCAAACGTGCGCGGCTTTTGCCAAAACTCATCGCACCGCGACCGCCGCCGCCACCGTTTTGCATCTGGCGCATGATAAAGATCCAAACGCCGATCAGCAGTGCTACTGGCAGTAAATTGAGTAAAATTGAGCCAAAGCTGATGCCACTTTCAGGCGCCGTTGCTTCAAAGCTCACGCCCTTTTTAATCAAAATATCGGGCAGCGTCAAATGCAGTGGTGGGGCAAAAGTATATTTTTTGCCACCTTGAGTGTTGGTGAATTCAATCTTTCGGCCGTCGTCTTGAATCGTCGCTTTCGCAACTTGTCCGTCGTCGACCGCTTTCATAAACTCTGAATAGGTCACTTCACTTGTGGGTGTGCTACCCATCACATCAGGGCCAAAGCTGCGCACTGCTAGCAGGAGGACGATTGCAATAACGCCCCACAAAAATAAATTTTTACCTAGGTCGTTCACTTTCATTCTCCAAAAAAGTCGTGTTGCCAAAAATATTGCGATGAAGCTATTACTAATCACTAGTATCTACCGAGATCCGCCGGTAAACCGAGTGCCATTTGCCCTGCTACACCGCTACTAAGCCCGTTTGCCTGTCGCCATGGCGTAAATTTCGCGCGAACGCGATCTAGACGCTGCTGGCTTGCGTAAGTTTACTTTCGTATAACGTCCGCGAAGTAGCTTTAAGTGCTCGTCCGTGCCAGTACCCTGAAAAAGTTTTACTAAGTACGTACCACCGGGTTTCAACCAAGTTTGCGCAAAGTCAGCCGCAAGTTCTGCTAAATAAAGTGATTTCGGAATGTCCACGCCGTGCATTCCACTCATGTTTGGGGCCATATCTGAAAGTACAAGATCCACTTTTTGACCATCCAACATTGCTTCAAGTTTTGCTAAGACTAATTCGTCGGTGAAATCGCCCTGCAGAAACTCCACGCCTTCAAGTTGCTCCATAGGCAAAATATCTGTTGCGATCACGCGCCCTTTGCCTTTGAGCCAGCGCACGGCCATTTGTGACCAACTGCCGGGTGCTGCGCCCAAATCAACAATCGTCATCCCAGGGCGAATCTTCAAATCGTCCTCAAGAAGTTCTTCCAGCTTAAACGCCGCGCGCGAACGCAACCCTTGGGCTTGCGCCTGCTTGACATAAACATCACTGAAGTGTTCTTTTAGCCATCTAGTACTGCTCTTACTGCGTGCTGCCACTTAAGGTAACCTTGGTTGAGTTAATTTTTGATCAAACGAAGCCCAATTATGCCACTGACCAACCCACAACGCAGTTATTTACGCGGCCTGACCCATTCTTTGCACCCAATTGTCATGATTGCGGAAAACGGTGTGTCGGAAGCAATTCAAAAAGAGCTCGATATCGCGCTAAATGCCCATGAATTAGTGAAAGTTCGCATTAGTGCGCCTGACCGTGAGACTAAAACGCTCTGGTTGGGGGAATTAATCGGCGCTTCGAAATCCGAACTTATTCAGCAAATCGGCCATATCGCCACTCTTTACCGAAAGGCAAAAGAACCGAAGTTGATGTTGCCGAAGTAGGCTGTCAGCATAAGCGTGATTGCGGTCCCAAGCGTGCTCCTCGCCACCGATTCACGCGCCCTCGTCATCCCCGAACGTTTTTATCGGGGATCCAGCATCTTTGCGCATCTAACCATCTGGATTCCCGCTAAAAGCGTGCGGGAATGCCGAGTTTAGGAGTTGCGCCCGGCCGAAAGAACAGGGAATGATGAGTCAATGAGGTTTCGATTCAATCGACTTCTCGTTCGTAGCGCGGAAATGCATCGGAAAGCTTCGATCCGGTAAAATTTGCGATCCAGCCGCTTGGATCCGTGAATATGCGTATTGCGACGAAAAATGGCGACTCACCCATATCAAACCAATGCTGCGTGCCTGCAGGCAAATTAATCAGATCATTTTTTTCGCATTCAACTTCATAAACGTTATCTAGGCCATCGCTAGTTGCGGCATGAATCGTGAAAAGCCCGGAACCAGCCACAAAAAAACGCACCTCATCTTCGCCGTGGGTGTGCTCATTCAGGAATTTTTGCCGCATCAAGGCTCGATCTGGATGTTCTGGGTGCAGGCTCACAACATCGACGCTTTGATAACCCCCTGCTTGCATCAGATGAGCGATGTCGTGCTGGTAGGCGGCCAGTACGGACTCTGGGCTAGCGCCCGGTTGCAATTCAACTGCCGCCTGCCAGCGCTCAAACCTAACGCCTATCTCGCGTAGTTGTGTGGTTATTGCGTTTGGATTTCGAGTTTCAAGCAGCACGGTGCTTGCATCGGAACTGCTAAAAATTCGCAACCTGCTCATGATTTAGCCGCCAATGCGATCCCTGGACGCAGTTTGAGTAACTCCAATTCGCAACCCAGCAGAAATTCGAACGCATCTAGGTGTCGTCGTGCGTCTGCCATGGTTTTACCCCAGGTGTAAATGCCATGGCCTTCGATTAAGTAGCCGTGGCAAATTGGATCGTGATCCATAAATGCGTCAATCTTGCGCACCAGGGCAGGCATATCTTGCGTGTTGGCAAATACTGGCACCTGCATACGTATTTCGTGCGTCACATTGCCGGAAAAGGCTTTTAATAACTCATAATCTTCGAACACGATATGGCCTGCTTGCTCAAAAATCTTGCTGGCTAGGGTTTGCGCGCGCGAATGCGTATGCAAAACTGCGCCTGCGTCCGGAAACCGTGCGTAAATATGGGTATGAAGCAAAGTCTCTGCGCTGGGCTTTGCACTGGTGCCCACTGCTTCACCGGCGGCGTCAATTACCATCACATCTTCTGGCGTTAAACGGCCCTTGTGGCGGCCAGAAACGGTGATCGCGATATTTTCGGCGTCTATACGCATCGAGAAATTACTGCTCGTAGCGGGCGTCCAACCGAGCTGGTAGAGCTCTTTGCCGACTTCGGAAATAATGGCGGCACAGTCAGCAAAGTGCGATAAGTCAATGGCGAGAATGGCGGGTATTCCTGTGCAAACGATAAGTGCATCTAAGTTTACGGCACTTTGCCTTCAAGCTCACGGGTACAACGCAAACTGCAGGCTATGCTTAATGTTTCGATTCAAAATTCCGATTCCTTTTCAAACTATTTTTCAATTTACTTATTTTATTTAGGCCGACCTTATGACCACTCGTCGCATTGTTCTAGTTCAAATTGCCGCCACTGCGCTGTTAGCGGGGTGTACACCCACGGTATTGAAGCCGCTTCGGGAAGATGCGGTTTCTGCGAAAAGTTTGGGCTATAAAATTGATGCGCGTTTAGTGGATACGGCGGCATTCCCTAGCTACGCACCCGGTCAGTTTTGCCACAATTGCAGATTAGCGGGGCGCGCCGGTGGCGAGCTTTTGCCATGTAACGCTTATCCGGGCTATTCAGTCGCAGCGGGTGGGTGGTGCGCGAGCTATGAAAAGCGCTAGCTGTGAAAAGCGCTGGCGCGTCGCTATGTAACGGGCATTGCCTAAATAGCCGAGCAGCCAAGTTAAAAATTCGCTAGCCTTCTTCAATGCCCATTCGCGCCCTTGAGACGATCCATGCAGCTTCGCCATCTTTATTTGAACGATCCGGAATCACCGAACACATTTGCGGCAAGCGCAGAATCAACAAGTGCCGACGCGGTTAGCACTCAAGTTAATCCGTTCGTGGGTGCATTTGGTACTTTGCCGGAGCAGTTTTTACCGACAATAGGGAATGCGGGAGTTTTTCGATTCTTCTTTGAATCCTGGCAGCGCCGCTTGCCAGATCCGGTGCCGGTTACCTGGATTTGTGGGCCAGCAGGAACCGGCAAAACAACTTTGCTCAGTGCGCTGGCTCAGGGCGTAGAAAATTTGACGTGGCCGCCGCACTTCGCCGCTTTGAACTCACATTTCCGGGCCTTGCGCGAGCATCCTCCGCATCTGTTAATGCTATCCGCGCAGCAGTCAAAAGCGCGCTTTGGGGTGGAGCCGCTCGCGGTCGCTTTGCTGCGCGCGTTTAATGGTGAGCAAGGGCTATCAGTTAGCTCCATTGAGATTGCAGCACTGGAGCGCTGGCTGTCAGATCGCGGAGCGCTTGAGCAATTTTCGCGGGGTTTCCACGCACGCACCGCGATCAACTGGCAAGTGGCTCGGGAAAGTCCTGATCTGTTGCGGGAAGACTTAATTAAGGCGCTGAGCGCGGCCCTCAATGAGCCGGCTGAACGCGCTGAGAAAGACTACGAAACCGCAATTGCAAAGCCGCACGACCCGGCAAGTTATCTGCAGCAACAGCTGATGCGTCAAGCTGAGCATGACGGTAATCAGCACCGGGTACTGGTGTTGATTGATGATTTCGATGCGCTGTTTGATGGCGATCAAATGCTTATGCGTGATGCGCTTGCACTGCTCAGCCGATTTGCTTGTGATAGTCATGGCCGCATTGGCTGCGCCGTATCAGCGCGCAGCGCATTAGCTGACGTGTTAAATGATTGGGCCGATTGGGTGCCTGCGGGTGTGCACAGTATTGCGCTTGGGCCTAAGGACGCGCTGGCGCTGCTGTATGCACGTTGGCTGCAGCCGAATGCGTTGGCTGCGGTCAGCCTAGCTGCCCTCGCGCCTGAGGTTACGCATCCATTTTCGTCCAGCGTGCTGGATTGGTTAGCCCGAATCCTAGCGGCGCAGCCTGATATTCATGTTTTGCAGCTTTTTGCCGATGTTTTGAAAACCCATGCACAGCGTTCGGCGGTTGAACTGTTGGGTCCAGCGGCATTAATTGGGCCGCTCTATTCGCAATTGCCCGCGGCTACCGCGAAACTCTTGCAAGACGCCTTGCAAAGCATGCCAGCGGCGCAAGCTGAAGTCTTATCGGCGCTGGCATTGGCGCCACTAGGTGGCTTAGCAACGCTGAGTGAAGCCGAACTTGCACAACTCGCGCAACCGCGATTAGGAGAAACGGTGATTCCCTCACATGCACTAAGCGCCTTGGAAAAGGCGGGTTGGCTGCGGCGCCTAGAAGGTGGCGTAGCCTTAAGCTTGCCAGAGTCACAAATTCGCCAAGCGGTTGGCGAACAGCTGAGTTTGAGCCTGCGCGAACGCATGCGCTTGCTTGCTGACTTGCTTTTTGAAGGTGTGCTGGCCGCGCGCCAAACTTTGGAATATCGCAACGGCCGCGCCTACCCTTACAACCGTTTATGCGACAGTCATGCCCACGGCAGTGCCAGCCATGAGCTAGCACTGATGCTACTGACGCCGTTGGCACCGGAATACCCGGAGTTCGATGAGTTCCACGCCGTGCTGCGCAGTGCAGAAGGCGGCGGACAGGCGCTACTGAAGCTTGGTGCCGTGCAAAATTTGAGTGATCGCCTCGCCGCACTTTCGCGTGCACGCCAGCTGCGTGCGAACGCCCCGATTGGCACCGCCGGGCACGATTATGCCGATAAAGCGGTGGAAGCCGAGCTGCTCTCAGATTTGGCGCATGCTTTTGAAAACGCCGAAGTATTTGTTGCTGGCAGACGCTTAACTATGACCGCAATTGAGCCTGCGGCAGTGGTCGATAGCGCTATGCGCTCACTGATTGAATCGGTGCATTCGCACGTTGATGAGATTGCGCATCAGCAAAGCGAGGCGCTTGCGATGATTCGCGTGGTGCTAGGCGGACGGGAGCTGCCTGCAGGTGAAAATATTGCCGCACTGAATCGTATTGATGCGTATTTTGAACTGCATATCGGTCAAATGATGAGTATGGGCGATCTCGTGCAGCGCTTTCGCCAGCGGCCATTTGGTTGGCCCGAGTTAGAAATTGTCTTGTTGGCCGCGCGGTTGGTGAGTGCAAACAAGTTGAGTGTGCGCCTAGATGGGCACACCGCGCGCCCAACCGAGGCGGCCGAGGCGTTCACCAATGCTGCGCTTTGGCCGCGCGTCAGCTTGGTGCGCACGCCGCTGGGCGTAACCGACGATATGTTGGGCGCGGCACAGCTCGGGCAGGGACTGTTTGCGCGCAATTTCGCGCTCGATAGCGCCAGTGGGCTCGCAAATGCGCTGCGGGCAGAGCTGGATGGTTGGCGCAACGAATTAAGCTCCATGGCAACTCCGAGTGCGTTTGCAGGGTCACACGATGCACGCGAGGCCTTGAGTGAGCTTAAGCAGCTGGCGCTGATTCGTGAAGGTGAAGAATTTTTACGCGGCTTTTGCGCCCAGGGCGAAGTGTTAGCAGACATCGGTGCGGACCTAGCAGAATTGCGTACTTCCCGCGCGCAGCTGGGCCCGGCCTACGATTTATTGCGCAAAACTCTGGTGGAAATTGCGCCCAATGTTTCAGCGTTGCGGCGCGACGCCGCCGCGTCATCTGCGATTGATCGGTTACACATCTTACAAAGTGCACAGGGTCGCATCGAAAGTGGTAAGGAAATCGTCGCGCTGTGCGGGCTGGTTGTAGAACGAAATTTTGCGCTGATCGCAGATGGCCGCGAGCTGGCCATTGCACGCATCGAACAGGCGCAGGCGGAGGTCAACGCGCAGCTAGAAACGCTGGATGCCGGAACCGAACTGCGTGAAAAGTCGCTCTCCGGCCTAAAAACTCTGCAAGATCAGGTTGATTTAGAAATCTCACACGCTGCGCTGTTGGGTTTATGTGAGGAGGCAGCAAATGATCGTGACAGTGTTTTAGAGCGACTCAACCGACAAATAACCAGCGAACGGCCAGCGGTCAGCGAGCAGCAGCTATTGCTGACTGTGGTGCGCCCCGGCCGGCTAGCGGGCGGCTTGGTTATTGAGCAGGAAGCGGACTTAGACATCTATTTTGATCGCGTGCGCGAAGCCTTAGCGCCGATGTTAAAAGCGGGTATGCGGGTGCGGTTAGAGTAGCCAGGGAAAATGAAAATCAAACGCATCAAAATCGCAGGCTTTAAGAGCATCGCTGAGCTGTCGCTAGATAACGTCGCGCCTTACAGCGTGTTTGCTGGCCCGAACGGTGCGGGTAAGAGCAATCTTGTGGATGCGCTGACCTTCGTGCAAGCCGTCATCGAATTGGGTGCCAACAAAGCAGTCCGCAAATTTGGTGGCTACGAGCATATTCAATGTCGCAAGCTTGAAGGAGAAAAGGCCACGACGTTTGAGTTCTCAATTGACGGCGAACTGGATGGCAAAAAAATTAGCTATCTATTAAAGATCAATGGCATGGATAAAGACGCCACGCTGGATGAAGATCTCCAGGTCGATGCCGAAACACTGATCCAGCGGCGCAAAGGTGAAAACAACACCTGGAACAACAGTACCCAGAAGGCGACGCAATATGTCGGTTTGCCAATGGATTTTTCCGCACTTTTCCTTTTGCAAAAGCAAACAAAGCTATACGAGTTTCTGGCCAACATACGACTGTTCCGCTTCGATCCACTAGGTTCAAAGGAACCATCAGCGTCCAGCGCCGATGCGATTGATCTGCACTCGCAGGGGCACAATGTTGCTGCGGTGCTGGCAGGCTTGCAAGGAAATCCCTTGTTCTCGTCCGATATTCAGGACTGGATTGGGTTATTGGTGCCCGGTGTCGACGCAGTCACGACGGAAAAACAACGCCTCGATGGACGCACTGTCATAACTTTCAAGGAAGCGGGCACACCGCAGCCGTTTCCCGCAAACATGATTTCAGAAGGGACTATTTTTGCTTTGTGCGTCATGACTGCGGTATTGACACGCTCAGATTCGCCGGGTCTGACATTGATCGAAGAACCAGAGCGCGGGATTCATCCCAAGGCGATTGCGGAGCTGGTCAAATTGATGCGGGATAACGCGACGACTACGCACCCGTTTTTTGTGTCAACTCACAGTGAGTCGGTCGTTCGCGCGTCCAATGTCGACGAGCTTTGGCTGGTGAACAAATTGGATGGAAGAACCCAGGCAAAGAACGCCGCGCTGCACGGCGGAACGCCGGGCACCATTCCACTGGATACGGCTTGGCTGATGAACTTCTTTGATGGCGGCCTGCCGTGGTAAGGGTTGGCTTCATTGTCGAAGGTGATACCGAGAAAGTGCTGATTGACTCAGAAGCATTTCGGCAATGGGCGCTGCACCACGGCATACAGATTTTGGATCCGGTTATCGATGCAGCGGGAGGCGGCAATCTCCTACCTAAAAACATTGCGCCCCTCGTCGAAAGGCTACAGATGCTTTGCCCAGATCACGTTGCGATTTTGACAGATAGCGAGGGTCATTCAGTGGCGGATGTGCGTGACCGTATTGGTACTACGCACACCAACCTTGTTTTCGTGGCAGTGAAGGCTATTGAAGCCTGGTTTCTTGCGGACGACAAAGCAATGGCTGCGTGGCTGGAAGCCCCATCGTTCCACGAGGCGGCCCCCGAGGCTACCCCGGCTTTGCCCTGGGATCGACTAAAAGATCTTGCGCACAGTTACGGTAGGCGCGGACCAGGTGCTAGTAAAGTCGGCTTCGCAAAACAAATGACAAGACATCACGGATTCTCAATTGCAAAAGCCGCAAGCCACCCAGCTTGTCCAAGCGCAACAGGGTTTCAGGATACGCTGATCGCTCTTTGAGAGCTTTGTCGATTTCAGCCAGTTGCGGAAAAGACCAATACGCGGCATTTCAAGCGCTTGATGTAGGTTCAATCAAAGTGGACTTCAGATTTTGGTCGCCGCGTCCAGCGCGCAAACAGCCTCAAAATTTAA
>Ga0105044_10005886_pt1 | contig 16879 bp, 5 predicted proteins | sample MAT01_FD_78092 | JGI IMG/M metagenome (GOLD analysis project Ga0105044, IMG submission 78092) | Freshwater microbial communities from Lake Fryxell liftoff mats and glacier meltwater in Antarctica - MAT-01 | ecosystem: Environmental > Aquatic > Freshwater > Ice > Liftoff microbial mat | place...
AGGGCCAGCGCGGTGGGGGCGATGGTGTAGACGACGAGTGTGACGAGGGCGATGCCGATGAGGTTGAGGACGAGGCCCACGCGGGCCATTTGCCCGATGGTGAAGTAGCCGGAGGAGAGGCAGATGGCGCTGGGGGGTGTGCCGGCGGGCATCATGAACGCGGCGGAGGCACCCAGGGCGGTGGGGATGAGGACGAGGGCGGGGTGGATGTCGAGTTGGGTGGCGGCGGCGCCGACGATGGGGAGGAGCGTGGCCGTGAGGGCGGTGTTGGAGACCAGCTCGCTGAGGAAGACGGCGGCGGCGGTGATGGCGAGGATCATGAGGATCGGGTGCGTGCCGGCGAGGCCTTGCAGCGGTTGGGCGATGGCGCGGTCGAGGCCGGTGGCGGTGATGGCGGCGGCGAGTGAGAGCCCGCCGCCGAAGAGGATGAGGACGCCGAAGGGCATTTTGGCGGCCCAGTGCCAGTCGAGAACGAAGGTGCCGCGGCGGGGGTTGACGGGGATGAGGAAGAGGAGCAAGCCGGCGGTGATGGCGACGCCGGCGTCGGTGAGCATGACGATGGTGGAGCCGTCGGGGCGTGTGCGGGTGAGGCCGAGGGTGTGGGCGATGGGGTTCTGGAAGAGCCAGCCGGCGACGGCGATGAGGAAGACGGCGAGGGTGGCCCACTCGCCGGGCTTGACGGGGCCGAGGGCGCGGTAGTCCTCGCGGATGGCGAGGCGGGGTGGGGGGGCGTTGGCATCTGGGGCGAGGCGGATGGGGAAGAAGACGCGCGTGAGCAGCAGCCAGGAGACGAGGAGGAGCGCGCCCGAAAGCGGGAGGCCGATCCAGAGCCACTTGGCGAAGGTGATGTCGATGAGCTGGTTGCGTTCGAGGTAGGCGACGAGCTGGACGTTGGGGGCGGTGCCGATGGGCGTGGCGAGGCCGCCGATGGTGGCGGCCCAGGCGATGCCGATCATGCAGGAGGTGGCGAAGTTGCGGATGTTGGGGTCTGGGTGAAGGTTGGGGGCGATGGCGGGCGCTTCGGCGGCGAGGCCGCCTCCCCCACGTTGGGCTAGGCGTTGGCAGAGCGACATGCCGATGGGGAGCATCATGGCGGCGGCGGCGGCGTTGGAGACCCACATGCTGATGAAGGCGGTGGCGAGCATGGCCCCGCCGATGAGCCGAACCGGGCCGGTGCCGACGGCGAGCATGATGATGAGGGCGACGCGACGGTGGAGTCCCCAGCGTTCCATGGCGAGCTGGATGAGGAAGCCGCCGAGGAAGAGGAAGACGATCTCGTCGCCGTAGGGGGCGGCGGTTTCCTTCATGGTCGAGATGTTGAGGACCGGGAAGAGCGCCAGCGGGAGCAGCGCGGTGGCGGCGAGGGGGATGGCTTCGGTGAGCCACCAGATGGCCATGAGCGTGGCCACGGCGGCACAGGCGCACGCGGTGGTCGAGAGCCCTGCGACGGGGACGCCGCCCCGGAGGGTGCCGGTGAGGAGGAAGTAGGCTACGAGCGCGGCAATGGGGCCGAGGACGAGGCCCAAGGACTTCCAGGGGGAAAGGGGGCCGTGGTGGTCGTCTTGGTGTGGGGCTGGGGGCATGGGGATGAAGCGTCGCTTACGCCAGTTGCTCAGGACGGCTTGCCCGTTTGCCGTTCCTTGTCTACGCGCCAGTATTCATCGGCCAGCAGCGGGCCCACGAGGGCGGTCCAGCCGGTTTGGTGGTTGGCGCCGAGGCCGCGGCCGGTGTCGCCGTGGAAGTATTCGTGGAAGAGGAGGAGGTTTTTGGAGTGGGTGCACTCGTGGAAGAGGCGGTCGCCGCGGTGGCAGGGGCGGCGGCCGTCGGGCCCGGGGAGGAAGATGGCGTTGAGGCGGCGGCGGAGTTGGTCGGCGACCTGGGCGAGGTTGCCCATGCGTCCGGAGCCGGTGGGGCATTCGATCTGGAACCTGTTGCCGTAGAAGCGGTGCCAGCGTTCGAGGGATTCGATGAGGAGGTAGTTGAGCGGGAACCAGATGGGTCCGCGCCAGTTGGAGTTGCCGCCGAACATGCCGGTGAGGGATTCGCCGGGGACGTAGTCGACACGGTGCTTGTTGGTGCCGTCGTCGAAGATGTAGGGTTGGTCTTTGTGGAAGCGTGAGACGGAGCGGACGCCGTAGGGGGAGAGGAACTCGGCCTCATCGAGGACGTAGCGGAGGACGGAGCGGAGGCGTTCCTCGGTGGGGATGGCGAGGAGGCGGTTTGACAGGGTTTTTTTGTCGTCGCAGACCATGTAGGAGGTGAAGCCGGCGATCTCAGGGCGGTTGGTGAGGAACCAGTCCAGCCGCTTCCTGAAGTTGGGAAGGGCGTCGAGGGTGGATTGGGGGATGCACTCGACGGCCATGATGGGGAGGATGCCGACGAGTGAGCGGACGCGGAGCGGGATGGCGTGGTCGTCGCGGATGAGCTGGTCGTAGTAGAAGCCGTCTTGTTTGTCCCAGAGCCCGTTGCCGCCGAGGTTGTTGATGGCGTCGGCGATGTGGATGAAGTGTTCGAAGAACTTGGAGGCGATGTCCTCATAGGCGGGGTTGGTGAGGGCAAGTTCGAGGGAGATGGAGAGCATGGTGCCGCAGTAGAAGGCCATCCACGCGGTGCCGTCGGCCTGGGCGAGTCGGCCGCCGGTGGGGAGCGGGCGTGAGCGGTCGAAGACGCCGATGTTGTCGAGCCCAAGGAAGCCGCCGGCGAAGAGGTTGTGGCCTTCGGGGTCTTTGCGGTTGACCCACCAGGTGAAGTTGAGCAGGAGCTTCTGGAACGCGCGTTCGAGGAAGAGCCGATCGCGGTGGCCCGGTGGGGCGGAAATCTTGTAGACGCGCCAGCAGGCCCAGGCGTGTACGGGCGGGTTGACGTCGCTGAAGGCGAACTCGTAGGCCGGGATGGCGCCCGAGGGGTGCATGTACCACTCGCGGAGGAAGAGCAGAAGCTGTTCTTTGGAGAAGGCCGGGTCGATCTGGCCGAAGGCGATCATGTGGAAGGCCAGATCCCAGGCGGCGTACCAGGGGTACTCCCACTTGTCGGGCATCGAGATGATGTCGCGATTGAAGAGGTGGGTCCACTCGGCGTTGCGGCCGCGCTTGCGCGAGGCGGGCGGCGGGGGCTGGCCGGGGTCGCCGTTAAGCCAGTCTTCGACTACGTAGTGGAAGAACTGCTTGGACCACAAGAGGCCGGCGTAGGCCTGGCGGGCCACCGTGCGGTGCTCCGGCGGCAGGCTCTCGGGCATGGCGTTCTTGTAGAACTCGTCGGCCTCGGCAGTGCGATCGGCGAAGACGGTATCGAAGGCCTTCCCGAAGCGATCGGCGGGCGCGACCGGACTGGCGTGTGGGGAGAGGCGCAGTTGCAGCGTGATCTGGCCGTTGGCGGGGACGGTCACCTGGTAGTGCGCGGCGCACTTGGTGCCAACCTGGCCGGGATTGATGGCCGCGTGCTCGCCGTGGACCACATAGCGATCAAAGGCGTCCTTGACATAGGGCTGGGCGTTTGGCGAGTTGAAGAGCAGCTTCGTGTTGGTGTCGTTCTCGGTGAAGAGCAGCTTTGGCGGCTGCCCACCGTCGCCATCATGCGCCGCAGGGGGGGGGGCTGCGGAGAAGACGAACTTGCCCAGCGTCGGGTGATCGGTCAGGGCCTCGCCCGGGGCGGTCTGGCGGAGCGAAGGTTTGTAGCCCTTGCTCTCGTGGGTGGTGCCCCATGACCAGGTGTTGCGGAACCAGAGGGTGGGCAGGACGTGCAGCGAGGCGGCCTCGGGCCCTCGGTTGCTGATGGTGAGCTTGATGAGGATGTCGTCGGGGGTGTTCTTGGCGTACTCGACCTGGACGTCGAAGTAGCGCCCGCCGTCGAGGACGCCGGTGTCGGTGAGCTCGAACTCGCCGTCGGCGCGGGAGCGGCCACGGGAGCCGTCGACCAGGCGGCCGTAGGGATACGCGGCGTGGGGGTACTTGTAGAGGCCTTTGACGAAGGAGTGGGTGGGGGTGGAGTCGAGGTAGAAGTAGTGCTCTTTGACGTCTTCGGCGCAGTTGCCCTCGGGGCCGGTGAGGCCGAAGAGGCGTTCCTTGAGGATGGGGTCGTGGCCGTTCCAGAGAGCGAGGGCAAAGCAAAGGCGGCATTCGCGGTCGGTCCATCCGAGGAGCCCGTCTTCGCCCCAGCGGTAGGCGCGGCTGCGGGCGTGGTCGTGAGGGAAGTAGCTCCAGCAGGAGCCGTCGGGGGAGTAGTCCTCGCGGACGGTACCCCATTGGCGTTCGGAGAGAAAAGGCCCCCAGCGTTTCCAGTTGGCGCGGCGTTGGGCGTCCTGGAATAGCCGCCGGGCTTCGGCGGGGACGTGCTGGCAGAAGGCGTCTTGTTGTTCATTGAGGGGCATTGCGGCCGCATTATCGTCGAATCCGCGGTCCGGAGCAAGGGCCGACGTGAAAGCTGAGGATCGGCCCCTGAACGCGGCTGATGGAGCGTGGCTTACGACTTGACGTGACTTCGCCGGGCTTCGAGGATCGCCTGCAACTCTGTGAGCAGCTCGGCGAGCCGGGCGTCGCTGGCGTTCATGGGCGGGCTGAGGCGGCGATGCTCGGCTTCCTGGACTTTGTCGTAATTGTTGACGATGGCACCGACCACGAGGTTGATGAGCACGAAGGTGCCGAAGCTGATCCAGAGGATGTAGAACGCGGTGACAAACCAGCGGGCGGAATGGACTTTTTCCTGGCCAATGTAGCGGAGGGTGGCCCAGTCGTCGCCGGTCAGGATGCGGAAGAGTGTGAAGAGCGACTCGTGGAGGGTGGCGTACTCGGGCTGATAGCGCCCAAAGAGCTGTTGGCCGATGATGGCGAAGACGTAGAAGAGGATCATCGCCAGCAGAGCGATGTACTTCATGCTGACGATGGACTTGGCGAGGACGGTCACGATGAGGCGGAGCTCGGGGACGGACTTGACGAGCCGCAGCACCCGGAACACGCGGAGGATCCGCAGGATCGGGACGAGCGGGCCGAGTTCTGGGCTGGGCGGGACAAGGGCCGCGGCGATGATGACGATGTCGAAAATGTTCCAGCCGTCGGTGAGGAAAGACCGGGTGGACTCCCGGCCCAAGAAGCGGAGGACGATCTCGGCGACGAAGCAGACGAGGAAGACGGTCTCGAGCGCCTTGAGCGCGGGGTGCTGGACATACGTCTCGATACCGATGAGGAGCGCATTGGCGACAATGACGGCGAGCGCGGCGGCGTTGAATCGGGAGCCGTTGACCAGATTCTGGATTCGCGACATTTAGAAAACCCTTGAGGAAAGCTTGGGGGGGACGGCCGGTCACAGGAACCGGGCAGCGAAAGGTAGAAGGTTTCAGCAAGGAACGTGCAGATCCGATCGGGGGTCTGTTCGTGGCCTGTTATGGTACGGGCGTATCTTGTACACTCTTCGCTGGAACCGGGCCGGCAACGGGCGTTACTGGATCGCGTACTATTGCTCGAAGGATGAGTGCCTGCGGGGTTTTGGCCCTTTCCCCCGACCCTTTCCGGGAGCCGCGAGTTGGTAGGATTCGTCCAATTGCGACTCGATTATCTACGGCGATTCGTTTCCGGTGCCCAGCTGATTGGCCGGCGGGCTATCGGTCGGGATTTGGCCGTTGAGCGGCGCTGTGTTGGCGGGGGGTGCGTCGGATGAGCACCGAGCGTCGCCAAGAGAATAAGTTCATCTTGATCACCGACATCGTGGGCCACACCAAGCTCATCGCGCGGATCGGGCCGGCGTATCGGCCGATCCGCGAGCGGCACGATGATCTGTTCAAGAAGGCCATTGAGCTGCACGCGCCGGGGGCCCTGGTCCGGGGGACCGGCGATGGTTTCTACGTGGCGTTCGATGATGTCTCGGCGGCCGTCGAAACGGCGCGGATGTTCCGCCTGGGGCTGGTGAGCGAGGATTGGGACAAGTTCCTGTCGGTGGAGCGGCGGACGCCCGAGAACCACGTCAAGGTTCGCTTGGGTCTGCACAGCGGGCTGGTTCGCGTGACCTTCGAGAGCGACAAGGCGGTGGAGTTCGACGGACAGCCGCGGAACTTGACCGACAAGGTCATGTCGATGGCGTCGGGGAACCAGATCCTGCTGACGCGGCAAGTGTGCGACCAGGCCAAGCGGAACCTGTCCAGCCGCGATGAAGTGGAGTTCAAGAACTTCGGGGAATACAAGTTCCGCGACGTGGCCGACACGGTCGAGATCTGGGGCCTGGACGAGCAGGATCTTGCCGGTGGGCTGAGGCCGATCCAGCCGCCGGAACAGCGGGTGATCGTGTTCGCGACAATTGCCGATCGGGAGAAGCTCACCGAGCAGGCCGGGCCGGCGTTCGACGAGTTGAAGGACCGTTGGGACCACGCGTTTGACTCGGTGGTGGCGACGCACGCGAAGGATCCGTTCGTCAAGCGGTTGCCGGACGGCTCGCTGGGGGCGTTCAAGAACGCGGTGGAAGCGGTGCGGATCGCGCGCGACTTCCGCCGGGCCCTCAAGTTGGCGATGGCCAACAGCGAGCACAAGCTCGTGGCCAAGCTAGCGCTGGATATCGGGCTGGTGACGTTCGATTACCGGGACAATCGGGCGGTTGACGTGCGCGACCAGCCGGTGAACATCGCGGCCAAGATCTGCAAGAGCTCGACGCTCTCGCAGCCGTCGCAGCTGATCATGACGCGGCCTGTGCGTTCCGATGCGCACGAGAACATGCCTGAGCGGGCCGAGTTCACGTGGGTTTGCGTGGGACGGAAGTCGATCCCCGGCGAGCCGGACGCGATGGAACTGTGGGAGTTCCAGGATCTTCAATCCACGGCGGAAGAGCGGACGGTCCTGTGGATCGACGCCCGCGCGGTGAAGAACCAGCTGAAGAACCAGCCAGCGGTGTGGAACACGTTCCGCAATCGGCTCGACGAGCTGCTGGCAGATGTTTCAAGCCGGCGGACGGAGCAGCCGCTGGTGCTTCTGCTCGAGAACGGCTTGATGGCGGGCTTCAAGGACAAGGTCGAGGCGGTGCAGTCGGCGGTGGAGCTGAGGGATCTCGCCCTCAAGGAGCCGTGGGAACGCTCGCTGACGGGCGTGAAGCGGTCGGGCCACAACGACAACTTCCTGCGAATGGCGCTCAACGTCGGGCAGCTCAAGCACACCCGCGAAGACGGCCTGCTCAAGGACTTCAGAGGGGCCGTGGTCGATGGGCTCAAGCCTGTGGTGGAGATCGCCGAGACGTCGCAGATTTTGCTGACGCGCGAACTGAAGGAGCAGGTGGCGACGGCGTTCCCGCCCACGGAGGTGCGCTGGCACCCCGTCTCGGTGACGCAGGCCGGCGGCGGCGAGGCCGGGCTCGAAGCGTTCGAGCTGCGGAAAGTGACCAAGCGCAAGCAGAACGGGCTGCTGATCGGCGCGGCGGCGGCGGGGTTGTTGGTGGTGATGCTGCTGGTCGCGGTGTTGATGCGGGGGGGCGGGACTGGATTGCCGCCCGACTTGGGTCAGGTGACGGCGATGGTGGTCGAGGCCAACAACATACATCCCACGATCGCTGACATCGGGAGCCGGTTCATCGAGTTGGTCAAGGCCGAGAACCTCCAGTTGACCAAGGACAAGGTTTCCGATAGCGACCGCGTAACGCAGATTACGGCGAAGGCGTCGTCGTTTCGGGATCTGGCGGAGCAATGGGGATCGATCAATGCCCTCCAGCTCGTCAATGCGGAGCGGGAGAACATGGGTGGTCTGAAGTCGCTCGATGACTTTGCAAAGTGGGCTATCGACGCGGCAAGGAAACACGCTTTAATCACGGATGTTTGGCGTAAGACCGGAGAATGGATCAAAGCGATCCAAGAAATGGAGTCGAAGCTCGTTCTACAAGGGCTCGACAAGAGCAACGAATACGACGAGCTCGCGAAACTACGAGTCGAAGTGAACGATCTTCAGAACACGCCGCTTACTGGCGACACTAAAGACCAGATTGCCGCCAAGTCCACCAGCCTCGAAGACAGGATCGGGCCCAAGGGTACCGTCATCGCGATAGTCGATGCGGCTGTCGAGACGGCCAAGAAGGCCGCCGCGACGAACATCGACGACGCGCGCAAGCAGGCGGAGATTGAGGCGGCTCGGACAGCCCAAAAGGGCGACTTGCCGGTGGGTGTTTGGAAATCAGTTTTTACGGCCAGAGATAGTGACCTGGCGGCGGTGAAGCAGGCTGGCAAGGCCGCCGAGCGGGTGGCGAATGCATACATCGCGGAAACCCCCGGCAAGAGCGCCGCTGAACGCGGGGCGGCGTTTGCCGCGTTGGCGAAGGTGTTGGACGGATTGGTTGCGTCGGCGGGCAACAACGAGGTCGACGCACGTGAACTGGCGGCCGACATTACGTTCAAGATGGTGGACGAATCCAAGTCCCTTGAGGAGCTTGAACAAGCATTGACCGTGGTCGATCAGTATCGCCGGCCGGTTGAACCCGACCCGAGAAGGCGCGAGGATTGGTCCGCCGTAGTTCGATCACTCAAGAATGAACTGAGTAACGCCGCAATCACGGATGCCGCTCTCGGCAAACAGGCTGATGACATTCAGGCACGAGTGAATGCAATCGGGCAGCAGTCGTGGATCAAGCGGAACCAACGCGCGATTGTCGATGAGAGCGCGGACATTGCGGAGAGGCTGAAACTTGATGGTGCCTTGTCCACCGCGGTGGCGTCGGCGGTGGAGCAAAAGAAGAGGGAGGATGAGCAGACAACGGGCATCGCCAAGCAGTACAACGACATGTTAGCGACAACCGATGTCGTGGCGGATCTGCAATGGGCGATGCTCAACTTGGCGTGGTCCAGGACGAAAGCCGGACTCCAAGCCCGAAAGAGCGACGACAATGTCGTGCAGATCGTGGCCGAGGGCGAAGATGTGCGAAAGAGGCTGGCGGATTTGCCGACCATCCTCGAGGGTGAGCTAGCGTTAAAGCCTGAAGCGCCCGGTTGGGAGAAAAAAGTCGCTGAAGAGGTTCAAGCGGCACGGTCGGAGAAGGCGAGGGCGCTTATTGCCGGCCTCGACGGCAAAGCAGCGTTCGTTGCCCAGGCCTTCGACACGAACGCCAAGAAGTCCGCCGCGGCGTTGACGGCGCTGGTCGCGAACACCGGCAAGTGGATGGACACTGTGCGTTCGGTCGAAGCGAGGCTCGACGCGATGGGTGCTCTCGCCGACAAGATCCAGGGCGGGCAGACGCTCGACGCCCTCGCACAGTCGGCGGAGGACTCGAAGATCAGCGATGTTGACAGCGTCAACAAAGCGGTGATCGCTGCGGCCAAGCCTGTTCTGGAGCGGGTGGATCGGCTGCGGCGGATCGCGAAGCTCGACCGAGCCGCCGACATCGAGGCGGTGCTGGGCGAACCCGGCGTCAAGGGCGAAGCGCGACTCGCGGTTTGGAAGCGATTGGGAGAGATCGAATCCGACGGCCAAGCGTCCTGGCTTTGGGTTCAGACCCGCGTGGCCAAGGTGGTTGCGAAAGAGTCGGAGCTGCCAGCGCGCTGGTTCAAGCACATCTCCCGATTAAGTGATGCTGGGGCCATCGAAGGAGCTTGGGGCCGGTCCGGGGAGTTTGGCGTGACCAATCCCATGGCGGCAGAGGAATTCAAGGGGCTCTCGCTGGCTGCGCAGTACAACCTGAAGTTGCAGGATCTCAAGAGCCTCTGCATTCCGGGTGGCGGAGCCGATGACAAAGTGATCGCCGCGGCCGACGCGGTGATCGCGGCGGGGAAGGGCTTGCCCGAGGCCGGCGCGTTCATCAAGCTGCTTGAGGACGCCAAGAACAACGTGAACCCAGGCGGCGCAGCTCCTGGGCCGGCGGTGCAGGTGATGGGTCTTGCTGAAGCAGGCCCGGCGGCGAACAAGAACTTTGTGTTCACCCCGGACGGCGCGCTCGCCAAGTACCGAATGGACAAGCGGGCCAACGGCAAGCGATCGGGCGCAGCCGATCCGGAGATCGTCTTCGCGAAAGTCGCCGGGCCACAAGGCGATGTGTACATCTCCACGACCGAGGTTTCGGTGGGACTTTTCTTTGAGGTGATGGATCGGGGCAAGTGGGGCGGGCTTGCGGACCTGTTTAAGCGCACGGATCCGAAGCAACTCCCGATGCCGTCGGCGTGGCGCCGTGATGCGGATCGAGCAGACCTCGGTCTCGGCATCTTGCGAAAGGCGCCGGGGATCGGACAACCAAGTTGGGCACCGGTTGCCGCCAACGAGGAACGGATCTATCCCGATGGCGGGACACCGCCGCCACCGGCGATGAATCATCCGATCAACTATGTGTCGGTCGACGCGGCCGTGTACTTCGCTCGCCTGGTCGGTTGCCGCCTCCCCACGGCCGGTGAGTGGGCGTCGGCCGCTGCCGGGGCTCGGTTGGACGGGGCGAACTTGCGCGATCAGTCGATCGACTCTTTCACCGCGTACCAGTCGAATGTCAAAAACCTTCCCCCGCCGGTGAAGGATGGAACCGAGGGTGTGTTTGGCACCAAGCCGACCAAGTCGTATGGGTTCAGCGACGGAAAAATGTTCTTTAGCCCTGTCGATGAGGGCATGGGGGCCGTGGGCCCGTTCAAGAATATCGTCGGCAACTTGGCTGAGTGGGTGTACGCCGGCCCCGACCGGATGGAGATGGAAGAGTCGGAGGTCAAGGAGTGGATGGGTGGGCGGATCGAGCAGTTCCGCGTCGTCGGGGGTTCGGCGTTGAGCGAGGGTGGCCGCTCCATCGAAGATTTGCTCAAGCCGATCCCGGTGACCGGCGGCATGTCGCGCACGCGCGGCTTCTCAGACGTCGGCTTCCGCCTGGCGTTCAGCCTTGACCGTGCGGTGAACGTCGTCGAAGTTGCCCCCGCCAAACCGCGAGACCGGATCTGTAACGTGGTGGCGACGCCGACGTTCGTGGCGGTCAAGTGACATATAGGTAGTGGAAGCGGATCACCTGTTCCGCCGGGCTCACTCAGCGGCGGCCGGTGAGCCGGCGGTCTGGATGGGCCCTACATCGTGGCCACGGGCCCTGCGGGCGTCGCGGGTCATGAAGACGGCGAAGCCGACACCGTCGCCGGCGGAAAGCGTCGGGGTCTGGCTACCACCCCCGCGACTGGGGCCTTGGGTCGAGTTGGCCGAGCAGCCGACAAGGGCGGCGGTACCGGCGATGGCGAGCAGGGCGAAAGCGCTGCGAGCGAGGCGGCGGGTGGTGGTCATGGTCGAAACTCCCTGAAATGAGTGGACTGCCGTCACGTCGCTCCCGACGCGGGCATTCAGGGAATCGGGCGGCCAGAGGATTTTTTTAACGGGGCGGGTCACTCCGGGATCCAAGTGGGATTGTCCCAACGCGCAAGAGCCGCGCGTGTTCCGGAGGCGTCACAGGTAGATCGGGTTTACGGACCAATCCGGGATCTATCCCCACCGTTGATCGGCCACCGGAGAAAACTTGACTAATGTGACAGGCGTCGGTTAGTATCCGCCCTTAACGGATTCGCGGGGTAGGAGAAATCCTACAAGCTCCGTTGGTAAGCACACGCCGTAGGGGAACGCTGATGGGACAAGCGCCAGTTGGTGCGGACAGGGCTTTGGTCGATGGGATTTTGGGCAAGCGTCGGCGGCTGTGGGTGTATTCATCCGCAGGCTTGATGCTGTCGCTGGCGTGCGCGCCGGCGGCGATGGGGCAGGCCCAAACCGGCCCGTCGGCTACACCCGCGCCGACGGCGGAGCGAATTCCGGGCGATCCGAAGAAGCCTGATCCGGAGCCGCCGGTGGTCGAAGCGGCCAAGGAAGAGCTCGACTTTGCCGTGTCGGAGTTTGTGATTGAGTATGCGAGCCCGCACCCGGGATTGCCCGAGTTGGCCGGGCTGCTTGATCGAGCGAAGGTTTCCCTCGTGCAGACCGATGGCGGCTATTTGGCGGGTGCCCCGGGCGAGGCGGGCATGCCGCGTTCGCTGAACGAGTTGAACGCGGAGATCAAGGGCAGCGAGGGGAAGGCCAAGTTTTCGGCGCTCGCGGTGACGAGAGTTACGGAAGCGGTCCGCGACGCGATCGTGGCGGAGGGTCTGATCGGCGTGTTCGTGGAGGTGGATCCGAACGACATCGAGGTGCAGGTGGGCCCGCCGATCACGCGGGTGGATATTCGCGAGGACAAGCCGACGTTGTCGGTAAAGATCTACGCGGCGGTGGTAACGCGGATACGGACGGTGGCGGCGGGCGAGCGGATCAAGGGCGACGGCAAGATCGACAATGCTGTGCACGCGTCGATCAAGGCGGATTCGCCGGTGCAGCCGAAGGCGGACGGTGAGGAGGAGCGGAAGGATCTTCTGCGGCGGGCGGAGCTGGACAGCTACGTGCTGAAGCTCAATCGCCACCCGGGTCGGCGTGTGGACGTGGCGATCTCTGGTGAGGAAAAGGAGACGACCGACATCGAGCCCAGCGCCGTGGTCCTGGACTATCTGATTCGCGAGAACAATCCGCTGCTGCTCTACTTCCAGGTGTCCAACACGGGCACTGAGCAGACCGAGAAGTGGCGCGAGCGGTTCGGGCTGGTTCATAACCAGCTCACCGGCAACGACGACGCGCTCTCGCTTGACTATGTGACGGGCGGGTTCGACAAGGTCCACATCTTCAACGGCTCGTACGAGCTGCCGATCTTCAACCGCGATCTGCGTCTGAAGCTATTCGGGAGCTACAACCAGTTCGACGCCGCGCAGGTGGGCCGCGCGGCGGGGTCGTTCAACGGCAGCACCTACTTCTTCGGGAGCGAGCTCTCCTGGAACGTGCTGCAGTTCAACGAGACGTTCGTGGACCTGACGGGCGCGATCCGGTATCAGAACGTGAGCATCAGCAACGAGACCAACCCGGTCCAGCCGATCCGCGGCAAGACGGGTTTCCTGTTGCCGAACTTCGGGGTAAAGGTGGAGCGGTTCACCGACGAGGCGATCACCAACTTGGGCGTGAACCTCGAGTTCAATCTGCCCGACGTGGCGGGGACGGACCAGTCCGAGGTGATCCGACTGGGCCGCCTGGGTGCGGAGACCGAGTGGACCTCGCTGCAGTGGAATCTCGAGCAGTCGTTCTATCTGGAACCGATCTTTGATCGCGACAGGTTTTTGGCTGGCAAATCGACGCTAGCCAACGAGGTGGCGTTCGCGTTCAAGGGTCAGAACACGTTGGGGAACCTGGTGGCGCCGAACTTCCAGGGCGTCGCGGGCGGCTTGTACTCGGTTCGTGGCTATCCGGAATCGATCGTCGTGGGCGACACGGTGTACATCGTGACGGGCGAGTATCGGCTTCACCTTCCGCGGTTGTTCGACGTGAACGCGACGCCGGGCAAGCTGTTCGGCGAGGACTTCCGTTATGTTCCATCGCAGCAGTACGGCCGGCCGGACTGGGATCTGATTCTCAAGGCCTTCGTGGATGTGGGCAACGTCAAGAGCAGCGGCAACTCGCCACTGGAGCGTGACGAAACCATCATCGGCGCGGGCTTCGGTGTGGAGTTCCTCTTCAAGCGCTACTTGAACATGCGACTTGAATACGGCTTCGCGCTCGATGAGGTGCGGGAGACCGGGTCTAGCCGCAACCTCATCAACGAGGGCGACGGACGGATTCACTTTGTGACAACCCTGCTGTTTTAAGCGGGTCGAGGAGGCTCGAGCGGTGAGCGGCGGTCGGCGTGCAGGTGTGGACATCAGGTCTGATCGGGTTGGATTGTTCGGGTTCGGTTGACCGGGGTCGGGTTCTTTTTCCCATGGGTTTCAGGAGCGTGCCATGCGTCTGACGAACTTCTTCCGTAAGGGCACTTTGGGTCTTCTGGCGCGGAAGATGGCCATTGGTGGAGCGGGGCTCGCGTGCTGCGCGCCGGCATGGGCTGGCCCCGAGGGCGAGCGGGTGGTGGCGGGCTCGGCGGACTTCATCCGAACGGGGACGCTGACGCAGATCACCGCCAGCAACAACGCCATCATCAGTTACACGGGCTTCAACATCGCGGGCAACGAGACGGTGCAGTTCGTCCAGCCCGACGCCTCGTCGCGTGTGTTCAACTACGTCAACAGTGCCAACCCTTCTGAGATCGCCGGCACGCTGCAGTCCAACGGCATTGTCTACATCATGAACCAGGCGGGCGTGTACTTTGCCCAGGGCGCGACCGTCAACGTGGGCGGGATCTACGCCGGCGCGGCTCACCTCTCGAACGCGGATTTCCTAGCGGGCCGCAACAACTTCACGGATGTCCGTGGCGAGGTCGTCAACGAGGGCACGATCAACGGTCAGCTTGTGGCCCTCATCGGCCGCTCGGTGATCAACGCCGGCACGATCAACGCGCCCAACGGCGCGGTCATCCTGGCCTCGGGCAACGAGGTGCTCATCGGCGAGCGTGGCGGGCGGATCTACGCCCGCGTGAAGATCGACGCCGGGCAGCGCTCGGAACTGGACGCGCAGGTGGTGCAGAGCGGGACGATCAACGCCGAGGGCGGCACGGTCTCGATCGCGGCGGGCGACCTGTTCTCGGTAGCGATGCGGCATAGCGGGCGGACCCGCGCCAGCCGCGTGAGCATCGAGGGCAATGCGCGCAGCCAGGTCGACATCTCGGGCTCGATCGACGTGAGCGACCGCACGACGGGCGGCAACGGCGGCCGGGTGGATATCACCGGCGGGGCCGTGCGCATCGTCGGAGCGAACATTGACGCCGGCGGCGGGGCCCGCGGCGGTTTGGTAAACATCGGCGGCGAGTGGCAGGGCGGCGGCGATCTGGCTCACGCCGATACCACCGCGGTGACCATCAACTCGGTGATCCGGGCGGACGCGACGGATCAGGGCGGGCGTGGCGGCGAGATCGCCGTTTGGTCGACGCGGGCGACGGGGTTCTACGGCATGGCCAACGCCGACGGCGGCGAGGGCGGTCGCGGCGGGCGGATCGAAACGTCGAGCATCGGCGCGCTGGACATCGGCCTGGCCGTGATCTCGGCCGGGGCCCGCAACGGCACGGCGGGGATGTGGCTGCTCGATCCGACCGACATCACGATCAGCAACGCCACGACGGGCGGCACCTTTGACACCGTCACGGGCACATTCAACCTGAACGCGGTTGACACCGCGACGATCAACGTCACGACGATTCAGACCGCTCTGGAAACCGGTGGCGGTGGCGGCACGGGCACCAACGTCACGATCTCGACCAACAACCCGGGCCAGACGGCGTCCTTGGGCAACATCACGTGGGCCGCGGATCTGACGGCGAACACGAGCGCGACGCGGACGCTGACCTTGCGGGCCGCCAACAACATCACGATCTCCAACGCCATTACCGGGACCGGATCGGGACTGAGCGTGGAACTCTTCGCCAATGACGGCACCGGCGATGACGCCAATACGGCTCTCGGCGACGTGATCATCAACGCCGCCATCACCACGGGCGGCGGCAACCTGATACTGGGCAATGCCTCGGGCACCACGGCGCTGGTGCAGCTCAACAGCGGGGCGGTGCTCAACTCCGGCAGCGGGAACATCCTGCTTGATGCCGTGACCATCATGACGAACAGCGGCAGCAGCCTGACGGCGACCGGTGCGGGCAACATCACGCTCGGCGAAACGGTCTCCAACACCACCACGGCCATCACCGTCGGCGGGTCGATCACGACCGGCAGCGGTGCCATCAGCATCACGGCCATCGGCGCACAACCCAACGCCATTTCCATCGCTGCGCCGATCAACTCGACCAGCGGCAACCTGACCGTCGGCACCACCACCGGCCCGAGCATCTCGATCGACTCCGGCGGGACGATCAACGTCGGCACCGGCGCGATCCTTCTCCGCACCAGCAACGCGTCCCTCCGCACCGTGGCGTTGAACTCCACGTCGGTGGTTGGTTCATCGCTTACGATCAACAGCAACCTCATCTCGCTAGGCGTGGTTGGCGGCGGCACTCAGACCATCACGACCAGCGGCGACCAGATCTACTCGTTCCTCGCCGGCGCGGTGGCCGGTTCGGGTCTGACGCTCAACTCGTCTGTAACGCTGACCGGGACGGCGGGTGGGCTGGTGCAGTTCAACGCCCAGGGCACCGCCGGGACGATCCGCGGGACAGCGAGCACGGTGACGAATCTCACCATCAACAACACGCTCGGTGTGGTGACCTTTGACGCCACTGTCGGCGACACCCCGGGCGTGGGCGCGGCGGCGGAAGGCATGCGGATTACCGGCCTGACCGTCAACGCCCTAAACCTCAACTTTAACGCCGGCCGCGTCTGGACCAGTTCGGTGCCTGGGGGCACGGGCAACCAGACGTTTGCCGCCAATGCCGGAATAGTGCTGAACACCGACGTGGAGTTCCGCTCGTCGAACACCACTCTGGGCACCTTCGGCCTGATGACGTTCAGCAACGCCGTCGAGGGTTTGGTCTCCGGGCAACAGGGTTTGACGATCACGGGCAACGCTCAGTTCGACGGCACGCTTGGCTTGGGGACGGCTCTTGAGCTCGTGAGCGTCTCTGGCACGACCACATTCAACGCCACGAGCGTCGCCACATCCGGCGCGGGCGGCCAGGTCTACACGGGGGCCGTCACGCTCAACACCAGTGTTTCGCTAAACACCGGCGGGAACGTGCTGACCTTCGGCAACGCGATTACAGGGGCTGGCCAGAACCTCACGTTGGTGGCCGGCGCGGGGAACATCACGCTCACCGGTCCCGTGGGCGGTTCGGGTGCCAATCGTCTTGGCACGTTCACGATCACTTCGGCCAACAACGTGAACGCAGCGGCCATCACCGCGTCCACGATTACGCAGAGTGCGGGTACGGGCACGTCCACCTTTGCCGGGGCCCTCAACAGCGATGCGGCGGGCGGGATCAGCCTGAGCGGCACGAACCTGAACGCCAACGGCGGGGCCACGACGACGACGGGCGGCACGTTCAC
>Ga0105044_10005888_pt1 | contig 16876 bp, 8 predicted proteins | sample MAT01_FD_78092 | JGI IMG/M metagenome (GOLD analysis project Ga0105044, IMG submission 78092) | Freshwater microbial communities from Lake Fryxell liftoff mats and glacier meltwater in Antarctica - MAT-01 | ecosystem: Environmental > Aquatic > Freshwater > Ice > Liftoff microbial mat | place...
CTGGTCGCGCGGCTGCCCGGAAAGATCGGTGACAAAGCCCGCAGCGCAGCAGTCAAGCGGCTGAAGCTGGAGGATGACAACGCCCTGTATGTTGCCATCGCGCGCCAGCGGCTGCGCGACAATGACGTGCTGGAGGCGCTGGTCCCCGGCGTGACCAGCGACAAAAAGCTGAAACCGGGCAAGCTGCGGCAGGGTTCGGCGGTGTCGATTGCCGGGCTGACCCCCGGGGTTGCCTATAAACTTGCCGAATGCTGTCACCCGGTGCCGGGCGACCGCATCATCGGCCTGACGCGCGAAAATGTAGGGATCGAGGTGCACACTATCGATTGCCCCGAACTTGCCAATGGCATTGATGCCGACTGGATCGACCTGCGCTGGCAAGAAGACAGCGAAGGCGGCAGCGCGCGATTGTGCGTGGTGGTGCCCAACGAACCCGGGACATTGGCCGAGATGGCTGGAATTCTGGCTGCGAATGACGCCAATATCATGAACCTGCGCATCATGTCGCGCGAAGGCGATTTCCACACTTTTGAGGTGGTGGTCGAGGTTCGCGACGTCCAGCATCTGATGCGTATCCTGTCGGCGCTGCGCGCATCGGACACGGTGGTACAGGCGGAGCGGACATAATCAGGGAATCGGGGGCCTTCGCTGGCCGTCGACAGCGCGGCGGCATGCGCCAGTCTGGGCTTGGGTTAGGATGCGTTCACATCGTGCGAAACGTTTCTGGCCAACCACGGTAAGAACGCCGCACCAAAAGCCTGCTGTGACGATGGCAAGCCATGCGCCGCCCCATCGGCAGCGAGCCAGTCGTCAAAAGACATGCCCTTGGCAAAAGCGCGCGCGATGGTGCCGAGGATTGCCGGGCGCGTCGGGCCAGAAAGCTTTGACAAACTATTTGTGGCCAAGCTCGTGGGGTACGGCGGCCGCGTCGAGCGCAGAATTGGCGTCGGCCATTTGCTGGCGCACCTGCGCAATTGCCGATGCGATTGCGGCTTCGCGTTCTTTATCGCCAAGCCCAGCCGCGATAAGTTTTTCTTCTACGATCCGGCGCACCGACGCTTCTGCCTGCGCGATTTTTGCCTCCTGTGACAACCACGCTAGGGTCGCGCCAAATCCGGCTTGTTGGACGGCCGCCTCGGTGGTCGCTGCAATACCATACTTGCCGGCAAGTATGATCGCATAGTGAGCCGCAGGCACGGCAAAGGCTTTTTCAAACTCTAGCCGGGCTGGCTCCGCCGCAGAGAGTAAGGCAACGGCGTCCGTTTCTGACGATGCAACCGCCACGCCATGCGCATTGGCGACGCAGGCCATGCCGGGAAAAAGTGGCTGGAGCGCGCTGCATCCCGGCGCCGGGCCTTGAGCAATGCAGGGGTGACCGCAAGGGCAGCTATCAGGGGAATGCTGCTTACCACAAATCGGAACATCATGGATCCTGCGCTAGTTTTGACTACAAGTGTAGTCGTGACTGCGTTTGTGGTCAGAAGCTAGCGCCGCGACGCACTGGTACATATCGCGACTCCACACCATGACTTGCGCTGCCTAGCCGTGCAGGGCTCCTACTCCTGATCGCTCACCTTATACAGCAGCGACCGGCCATCCTTTTGATACAGGAACAGCGCCTCCATCTCGGACCGGGTGAAGGGCCGCGAACCAAGCCGACCGAACACCGCGATCTGGCCCCCCGTTTCATCGACCGCGCGGTCACGGTCGAGGCCCTTGGACAGCGCCAGCGCGGGGCTGGGTGTCCGGGCATAAGCGATCATTTCGGGCACTGGGCGCGGCGAGAAACCATAGAAGTTGGGCTGGCTCGACGGGCTGGTCAGTTGCAGGATTTTTACCCCGTTCCGCCCGTCGGCGATATAGGCGAACAGCGAGGCGTTGGTGGTCGCGACCATGACATCTTCGGCATCGCTGAGCGTCCCGCCAAAGGTGAGCGCGGGCCAGACCTGCGGAACTGCGGGCCGCGTGACATCAACGATCACCAGGCCATCCTGCTTCGCAGCGACATACAGATAGGTGCGCGCCAGATACAGCTTGCGCGCATTGGCCATCCGGATAGTGCCGCTAGGAAGCGCGGCGGGCGCGCGCAGATCGGTGACATCAAACAGCTTCACCCCATCGGCATCCGTCACCCACAAATAGCGGAATTGGATCGCACTGGCCCGTGCATCTCTGAGCGGGATTTGTACGGTGACGCGCGGCTCGAGCGGTTTGTCCAGATCGACCACGACCAGCCCGCTGTCGGTGGTCACATAGGCCACCGTGCCGGCCAGCGTGATGTGCCGCGCGCCTGCCAGCACATTGTCCGGGTTCCACGTCAGCGCGCGGGTCAGTTTGTTGTTGCGAAACTCGCCGTCAGCCAGCCCGTCGATATCGACCAGGATCAGTCCTTCGGCGCTGTCGGTGATGACGGCATAACGGTAAATTTCGTGCATCACCTGTTCCTGATTGTCGGGGAAGTTTTCGGTGATGCTGCGGTTACGTTTGACGCTGATCGGCTGGGTGGTGCTGATCGACATGCAGGTCGCGTTGCTGGTCTTGACATGGGTGTCATGGCCAAGCGGGCTGAACGGTGCGCGCGTGATGCGTTCGGAGAACCCCTTGTTGCCGATCGATGCGACGTCATAAACCCGGAAACCCCCGCGCCCTTCGGCCACGAACATATATTCGCCGCGTTGTTGCAGACAGTTTACCCGGCCGCGCGTATCCTGAACGATATTGGCAAATTCCTCCAGCGACTGGGTCTCGCCCGAAAATTTCTTGTCAAAGGTTTTGCCGCGCACCCAGTTTTTAAGCTCACGGCCATTTTGATCGACGTGGAGCTTGTAAAAATCGGGATAGGCATAGCGGTGGAGGTAGCTGCCGATCACGGCTTGCGGTTCATCCCATTCGGTGACGCGGGTCGCCTGGAACCCGTCTTCCATCCCCGACCAGACGTTCAGCCCGACGAAGTTCACGAAATTCGTGCCGAGCAGCAACAGCTGGCTCATCACCGCATTATTATCGTCGGTGGCGGACAGGTGGCAATCGCTACACTGCTTGGTTTCGCCCAGCCGCACCGTGTGCGGGAAGTGAGGCGCAAAGGCCTGGCTGCTATAGCCCGCTGACGAGATCGGCGGTTGCTGTACATAGATGCGTTCGCGGTTGATGTTGGTCGATGACAGCACCAGTGCAGAGGTTGATCGCACCGGCGCGATGATATTACCCTTGGTGGTCTGATGTCGTCCAAGCTGGAACATCTCGTCGCGCGCAACCTGCGGATTATAGGTCGCGAAATTGCGTGCGGTTTCGCCTTCGAAATGATGCCCCTTGGTTTTCCAGTTGGCCTCGATCGGCAGGTGGCAGCCGCCGCAACTGGTTGTCCATGACAGGTGACAGGTGAAACAGGTCATCTTGTCATCGCCGTGTGCGCGTTCGGCGGCGGGGATGCCGGCATCCCACGCAAATTCGCCATTGCCGCTGTTCAGGCGGGACATCAGCTTTGCCCGCGCTGCTTTTGCATTGAACTGCGGGGCGCCCTTGGTGACGGTCTGTTTGACCAGGCTGACCTGCCATTCCAGCTTGGGATCGACGATGGATCGCTGGATCAGGCCGATGGCGTTGCCGTCATCATCATATTGCCATTCGAACCGTCGCTGCCCATCGGGGTTGCGCAGCAGGGCAAGGTTCGTGCCCTGCGGCCGCGCCGCGACGTTAGACGTCAACAGGTTGGGCAGCGCGTCGGCGGTGCCATGGCAATCCTTGCACCCGATTTCGACCGCGTTGGCGACTTCGCCTTGCAGATAGCCGTTGCCGTGGCTGTCCTGCGCAAAATGGCAGTCGGCACATTGCAACCCTTTTTCGGCGTGGATGTCCATCATATGGACCGTCTTGCCGGGGTTGATTCCGGCGGGCACGAATTTGCCCTCGATCCCGGGTTTGTCAGGATCGGCATTATCCTCGCACAATTTGCGCTGCTTCTCGTCGGGCAGCAGCGAACAGCGCTTGCGCCAGCGTTCGGGATCATCGGGTTTCACAATATGATCGGTATCGGTGCCCCATGTCGACATATTGCCGCCCGCGTCGAGCAGGTTGCCGTTTCGGTCGCGCTTGAATACGCCGCGGAAGTTCCAGCCGTGGCCGTGATAATCGGCAAACTGGGTGTCTTTGTTGTCCGGGTTGATGTCATAGACATCGCGCAGAAATTCGACGTCACCCCACAAACCCTTTGCCGCCGCCGCTTCGGGGTTACGGTCGTTGATTGCGCGCACTTCCTTGGCGGTCGGATAGCGCTGCTGGCGGTATTTCGCTGTAAATTCCGCATCGCTCATGCCCGCAGGCTGGGGCAGTGTGTTTTCCGGCCCCGGCCACAGCTGCGGTGCGTCGGATTCATAATCCCACATGGTATAGCCAAGATAGCTGTTCAGGAAGATATTGGGCTGGTGCATGTGGCAATTCATGCACTGCGCCGTCGGGATCGCGCGGGTGAAGGCATGGTTGATGGGGTGACCCGATTCCTTGCGTTTCGCCGGGTTGGGTTCGATCAGCCCGCCGTGGCCACCGCTTGGCGCGGCACCCTTGCCATCATCGTGATGGACAGCGCCTCCAGCGTGGCCAGAATTGGGGCCAGCTTCGGGGCCAGCGCCATGCCCCTTGCCGCCACCCGGCATCACCATCTTGTCGCGTATCGTCGGATCAACCGTCGCGGTCTGACCATCGCGGCCATAAGGCGCATAGGTCAGGCTGTGGCGCGGTTCACGGTCATTGGCATAGACGACGTGACAGCTGGCACAGCCCGACTGGCGATAATCGCCCGGCTGGTCATTGGTGCCCATGAACCACGTCAGCGGATCATTCAGGCGGGTTTTGTGAATGTTGAGTACGGGAATGGCAACGCGCAGTCCCGTGCCCATGCCTCGGTTCGATTGTTTAAGGTCGGGACGCCCCGGTTCCTCCAGCCGCTGGATGCTGCCGGTCGGGTTGGGTAGGCCGATTTCCGGGAACTGCGTGACGATATTGCGCCCGCCGCGCTCAAACACGCGAAAGGGGTCGCCCGGCGGAATGACGGTCCAGTTGGGCAGCGGATACATTTTGGCCAGCGCCCCGCGCGCGCGTTCCTTGTCCGACAAAATCTTGTCGAACCCGAATTTGGGATCGCACGCCCGCGCATATTCCTCCGGCGTCAGCGTGGTGGTGGGCGATAGCAGGCAAGCGGGCTTGCCATCGCGGGTATAAGCCTCTCCAAATATGTAGTTTTTATAGGGGATGATGCCGTTGTTATAGGCTGCCCCGCCCCATAGCATTGCGCCCGTCGCCATAAGCGAGCGTTCGGCGGCCTCGATCACTTCAAGATGGCACGAGCCGCAGGATTCGCGCACGACGCGATAGTCACTCGGGTTGACAAAGCGGATGAACTCCGGGGCCTCGCGGTTGAGCAATGTATAGCTGCGCACTGGGTTGGCCGACGTACCGTGCCAGCTTGCCGGTAAAGTCGGCTGGACATGGGCCAAGGCCTCGGCCGCCTTGTTGTCAGCATGATCATAACCGCGTTCGGGCCATCCGATCACGCTGGCATCGCCGCCGTGACAATCGGTGCACCCCAGCCGCACCGCCGGGCTGGTGTGCATCGTTGGCTGGTCGGTCTGGACATGGCAACTGTAGCAACCGGCCGATTTTTCCGCGACCTGCGCCGCCGTCTGTTCGCGTGGGGCAGGCGGGGTAAAGCGATAGACGACCTTGACCGCCTTTTCCTTTTCTGCGGCGCGTGCGGGAGCCGCCATCGCCAGCGTGACGACGAGGAGGAGCAGGAACAGGCGGATCACATGGTGCATCGTCAATAACTCAGGATGACATTGGCAAGGATGGAATAATAGGCGTCAGTCTTTGGCTTGGCGTCAAATAAATCCTTGAAGCCGCTGCCGGGAATAAAAGCCGCCGCGGAAAGCCGCCCGACGATATTCTGTGTCGCCTGTGGCCGCCAGATCGCCGCAACCGAGACATCCCAGCCAAGGTCTTTCGGGATCGACCCTTCGTTGCGCAGCGCCTGCAACGTTGCCGTATCCTCAAACCACAAATGGTTGAGGTTGAAGCTGACCCGCGTTTGCGGCGACAGGTCGGCGTCGGCACCTGCACCCACAAACATCGTGCCGGGGTTGTTAAAGTTCGATTGACCCTGTTCCTTGGACGAACGCAGGCTGTTCAATATGCCGTTGCGGCCATTGATCGATATCGCCCGCCCGCCGCCCGCAAAGGGAATGGTCTGACGGATCCAGTAACTGGTGTCCGCCCCGCCAAAGATCGGGTTTTCAAAGATGGCGTCAAACCCGCCTTCAGTATCGTTATAGGGATCGCTATCGCCGGTGGCGTAGAGGCCGGACAGCCGGAAGCGCAGCCAGTCGACGTCGTAGCGCGCCTCCACCGCTGCGAAACCGGCACGGATTTTGGCGGGCGCGCTAGTGAAAAAGCTGTTCCGGTCCTGTCCCAGCACACCGTACATGCTAGCGGTCACATTGACCCGGCCGATGCGGCCATCGGCGTTATAGCCGACATAATAGGCATCGTAATTGCGCCCGCGCAGATCGCCGAGCAGCGCGGGGCGGACGGGGAAGCCGTTATCGTCAATCTCGATATTATCCGCCTCGCGATTGAGGTTGGCGACCGCCGTAATCTGGCTGGTCAGCCCGACAAACGGAAAATCCTGACGATAGACATTGGCGATGAAGATGAAATCGTCGCGCGGACGCTGAACGATTGAGTTGAGCCCCGAATTGGTATCTTTCTCCAGCCGCCAAAAGGCCGCGAGATTATATTGAAACCGGTTGTTGTCGCGATTGCCAAACAGCCGCACGCCAAGCTGGCTGTCGTTGAAGAGGAAACCGCGAAAGTCCGACTGGAACGGCTGGATGCCCAACCGGATCGAATGGAAATCATACCGGTCGCTGTCATCGCGCAAATGTTTGTCGATAAACAGTTCCTGCACGCCCAGGAAATGATCGAGCCGGTGCGAACGCTTTGACGGCTGGACGAACAGCACCCGCCGTTCGGGCACATCGACATAGTTGATATTATAGGCCAGCGTCAGGCGATATTCGACATCGGGCGGTTTGAACGCCGTCATCCCCTTGATGAGCGAAACGCCCCCGATAAAGGTTTGCGACAGCACCAGACTGGGCGTGCGTCCGAACACATCTAGGCTGCCGGGCCGCTCGGTCGTTTGCACGCCAACCGGGATGGGAAAGGTGCGCGGTTCGATGACCGTATCGGAAATGGCACTGACCACGAAAAACCAGTCGGGGCTTTCAAGACCCAGGAATTTGGGGGTGGCGCATTTGGGAAACGCCGCCGCCTTGCGCCGCGCCTGTTCATCCGCTGTGGGGATGCAGATCGGGCGATCGCCCTTGAGCAGATTCTGGTTATACGGATCAAACCAGCGTTCTTTCACCACACCCAGCGATTCAATCAGCCGCCAGCGGTCGGGCACAGGGAGCTGGTTTTCCATAAGCGGAAAGGCCGAAGGTGGCGGTGGACGCAGCGCGCCGGGGTTATCCTGCGTCACCCGGTCGGGCAGGTCGGGGCGATAGCCGGGGCGGCGGCGGCCATCCAGTATCCGGGTCAGCAGATCGTCCGGCAGCTGGTTCTGCCAGTCCAGTGGCGGGGGGGGCGGGGTCAGTGTTTCATCGACCTTTTCCGGATCGTCCGGCGCAATGTGCGCAGGCGGCGCATCCCCCGCTGGCGGCGCGTCGGCGGGCTGGAACAGAAGCGCCGCGGCCACCGGCAGGAAGGCCGCGGCAGCACTCACAGCCCGTCACACACATTCTGCTGCGCCGTGTCGAGGAACGGCGCAAAGGGGCAGCTGACATACCGCAGCCGGACGGTGCGATTGTCGGCCAGCGTCACGACGATCCGGTCGGCGCGGATGGCCAGCGGGGCATTGCCGAACCCGCCAACCCGCGCCCCGGCATTGTGCAGACCGAGGAAGCTGATCATGTCATCCTGATCGATGCCATCGCCCGACACGCCAATCGCCCCCACCAGCCGCGTGCCGCGATAAACGGGGACGGATCCCGGAAAAATCTGGATGCCATTGTGCAGGCGGTTCTGCCCTGCCGCGACATCGGGAACGGTGGTGCAGCGCTGCGGCGTATCGCTAGCCGACGCTCCGGTTACGAACCCCAGATGCTGGCCGATATTGCCGATGATCAACGCCGATTGCAGCCCGGTCGAGAAGGGGTTGAACTGCGCAATCGGGCGCGAAAGCGGACCCTGTGGCCGCCCCACTTCGCCATCCGGAAAATAGGGCCGCGCGATGTTGCCAACCGAGCGATTGCCATAAGCAAAGGTGCCGGTGAGCGCGCTATTGTCATTGAGGAAAGCGCGGGTCGCCGTCACCATCGCGGTAACATCCGCGCTGCCGCTGGCCGTCAGTTCGCTCGCGGCCTGTGGGTGGGCAAAGAAATTGGCGGTGCGTGCCTTTTGCAACGACACATCGATGCCAAAGATCGGCGCATCGGGTGAGCGCACTTGCCCCAGCACCGCGCCGTGGGTGTCGACCAGGCTGATCGTCACCTGCGCCCGGCTGTCGAGCGGGCGGCGGATTTGCGCGCGGGCGCGGCTCATCACGGTAAAGGCTTCTTCCAGGATCGCGCGCGATTCGGACTGCGTCAACGGCTGGGTATTCGACGCCGCGTCGGTCCCGGCGCGTGCGGGGTAGCGGGCGTTGCCGCTGCCATCAGTGAGCAGAAACGCGTCGCGGTTGGAAAATTCCGCCGCCGTTGCCGCGCGCACACCCGATGCCTCACTGCCGTAAATCGTCCCCGCGATAACGACTGCACCCGAATAGCCAGTTACGGCAACCAGCGCCCCGCTGCTGCCGTTGAGCGTAGCAAAGGCAGGCGCGCTGGTCGTGCGCAGCCCTGCGGCAGTCGCATCGGAAAAGCGCAAGGATGTCCCGTCAACCGTGATCCGATCGGCCAATATCGAGGTCGGCGCATCGAACCCGCGGGACGCGGCCAGCGCGATAAACTCTTCGCCGTCATTGTCGGTGTCAAGGGTATTGGGGTCGGACCCATAGATGCCGTCGGCCATCACCCCGATGCCGCCGACCAGTACGCCATTTTTATATAGCGGCAGCCCGCCGGGATCGGCAGCAAGCCCAAGCGGTGAGCGTTTGGGGCCGGTCAGCGCGCCTGCGCCAGCGACCCCAAAGCGCTGCGACAGGTCAGAACAGGGCAACTGGCTGAACTGCACCCCGAACAGCGGGCCACTTTCCAGCCCCGCCGTGGTCGGTGCTGGCGGAAAATGTTCCTGCACGATCTGGCTGGCGGTGCGGGTGGAAAAAGCATTGCCGCCGCTCGACAGATAGGCCCCGGTCACGGCCTTGGCGATGGCCCCTGCCTCGGCTGGGAAGGTGACATTCTGCGCGTCGATGTTGACCCCATTGGGCGCTGGCGCGGTCGTCGCGGTGGCGCGCGCGCCGGTCATGCGGAACACAGCTAGCACATTGCCGACCCGGTCGGTGACGGCGATAACGGCGGGCAGGCTGCGCGCCTGCGCCTCTGCAATCGCCTGGGCCAGCACGCGTTCGACGTCGGCGGTGCTGAGCGCTTCGGCGGCGGGGACCGCAAAAAGATTGCCCGCTGGGGGCGGGGTCGGGGTGGGAGTCGGCACCGGCGTCGGCGTGCTGCCGCCACCACCGCCACCGCACGATGTCAGAATCAGCGCCGCAATGGCGCTCGCCGTGGTCAGAGGTTTCCGCCTTTGCATGCCCGGACCGTTCACCGCCCTTCCCATTATCTAAGCGCGCGGATGGCGCGCACCGCGCTGCCGAGCGAGGCCTGAAAATCGCTGGGGCGATAGGCGTTGGGATCGCGCACGGTGCCGTAAGCGCGGTCGATGTCACTGCGGATGCCCGCCGCCGCACCAATGGTGACGCGGCCTGACGCCACCATGGCATTCAACAAAGTGTCGATCCCCATCACCGCCTGCACCGAACCGGCATAGTCGGTGAAACGCGGGGCAATCGCTGCTCCTGCGATGGCGTCGACCAAGCGAAAACCATCCTCGGTTGAGAAGCTGCGCGCCGCAAAGGCCGTCTCCAGCCGCGCCGCCGTCTCGGCAAGCGCTCCTGCGGCCTTGACCGCGCTGGCTCGCCCGTCGGCCATCGCAGCATGGAAGGCTTTGCCGCGCGTATCGAGTTCCGCCGCCAGTCCCGCATCGGCGAGCCGCGCGGCAGCTGCGAGCATGATCATATTTTCATCGTTGAACGGCGGCATCCCTTCGGGCAGGCCAGCGCGTGCCGGATTATCAACGCCCGTGCGCACCGCTTTCACCTGATCGAAAATCCGCCGGTGGCAACTGTGGCAGTCATAGAAATAAAATTCGGGAAAGACCCCTTCGGTCCCACGCTTTGACTGGAACAGCGCCAGGCTGCGCGAAAGCGCCGCCGCCTGCCCCACCGCCCAAAGCTGCATATGGTCGGGCGCGCCCTTGCGCACGCCATAATCGCGGTCCTCGGCATGATGTTGTTGCAGCGTTGAAAACAGGTCGATTTCAAAGGCGATGCGCGGGTGGCCCGCCGCCATGATGCGGTGGGTGACAAATTGTCCCTCACCCGCCGCGCCGAAATGACAATCAAGGCAGACGCTAGCGCGGACCTTGGGATCCTCCAGCTTCATCAGCCCCGCGCCAAGGTTGGCAAGATGTTTGGCGCGCATCTCGGCATCGGGATCGACGGTCGTCCCAACCCCGGCATAATGGCTGGCAATCCAGTCACCCGAAGGGCCGTGGCACGATTCGCAGCCTACGCCGTCGCTGCGGAACGCCGCACCGCCAACCGCATCGCTGCTGTGACAGCCCAGACACGTCGGCGCAGTGGCCGCATTGCTGATACCAAGATTGCGGGCGATAAACTGGCTGCGGCTGTTTGATAGTACGGCAAAGGCGCGGCTGTGCGCGCCGCCAGGGGTGGAGGGTTCCTGCCAGCGCATCAGTTCATCCTGACGCACCACGGTGCCGTCCCCCTCCATCCGGCCATGACAGGTCGATCCGGCGCACGAGGCCACGCCCAGAAAGCGCGCGCCGCCATCTGCCTGCGCTTGGCTGGCGGGCGCGCGAACAAATGCTGTCACGAGCAGCGCCAGCGCACAGAACAGCGCAACCAGGCCAAACCGACCGGCTCTGACCGATATTTTGCCGCGCATCTTGACCCCACGCATCGCCAACCCCCGTTATCCCCGGCCCCTATACCACGCCAAAGGCAAGCATGGCATCGGCAACTTTCTTAAATCCGGCGATATTTGCGCCCTTTACATAATCGATATAGCCGCCACCCTGATCGCCATAGGTGATGCAACTGGTGTGGATGCCGTCCATGATGTCTTTCAGCATCTGTTGCAGTTCAGCCTCTTTCCAGCTGCGCCGTTCGCTGTTCTGGCTCATTTCTAGGCCTGACACGGCAACGCCGCCAGCGTTCGCGGCCTTGCCCGGTGCGAACATGATCCGCGCGTCCTTGAACACATGCACGCCCTCAAGATTGGTGGGCATGTTCGCGCCCTCGCTGACCGCGATGCAGCCGTTGGCGACCAATGTGCGGGCATCGTCGCCCAAAAGCTCGTTCTGCGTGGCGCAAGGCAGAGCGAGGTCGCACTTCACGCCCCATGGTGTTTTGCCAGCAGTGAAGGACGCAGACTTAAACTCGGCGACATATTCCTCGATCCGCCCGCGCCGATGGGTCTTGTGCGCCTTTACCCAGTCGATCTTTTCCTGGTTGATGCCGTCGGGATCATGGATAAATCCGCCCGAATCGGACATGGTCAGCACCTTGCCGCCCAGCTGCACGATCTTTTCCGCCGCGTGCGTGGCGACATTGCCCGAACCGGAGATCACGGCGGTTTTTCCGACCAAATCCTGCCCCTTGGCAGCCAGCATATTGGCAAGGAAATAGACCGCACCATAGCCGGTTGCCTCGGTCCGGATCAGCGACCCGCCCCATTCCAGCCCCTTGCCCGTCAGCACGCCGGTAAATTCACCCGTGATGCGTTTATACTGGCCGAACATGAAGCCAATCTCGCGCCCGCCGACGCCAATGTCGCCCGCAGGCACGTCAACATCCGCGCCGATGTGGCGATACAGTTCGGTCATGAAGCTTTGGCAAAAGCGCATGATTTCGCGCACGCTTTTGCCCTTGGGGTTAAAGTTTGATCCGCCCTTGCCGCCGCCCATCGGCAACCCGGTCAGCGCATTTTTGAACGTCTGTTCAAAGGCGAGGAATTTGAGCACCGATTCGGTGACCGAGGGATGAAAGCGGATGCCGCCCTTGTAAGGGCCAATGGCGTTGTTGTTCTGGACCCGCCAGCCGCGCTGGACGCGGATATTGCCATTGTCATCCTCCCAACAGACGCGAAAACTGATGACGCGATCCGGTTCGGCGATGCGCCGCAATATCTGCTGCGTATGATATTGTTCCTTGTCGGCCATGAAGTCGAAGATATCCTCCGCGACTTCCTGCACCGCTTGCACAAATTCTGTTTGCCCCGGATTGCGTTTTTTTACGCCCGCCATGAATGTCGGAAAATCGACATGGTCTGAAACTGCCATTGCACCCACCCCTTTGCCATAACTGGAAAGCCTGGTGCGACCCTGATCGTGTTTTTTGCTTGACCGACCTTGACGAAACAAGGCTACACAGTTGCTTTACAAAGGCAAGTGAGCAGCAGCACAAGCGCACGATAAAGTTGCGCCGTACCGCGAAACGGAATGGACCAATGGCGCAAGGCAACGGAATTTCACGCACCAATCTGGCGATCCTCGGCATGGCCGCCGCCGCGCTGGCCGGGGCCATTGGCTATAGCCAGTGGAGCGGCAGTGATGCGGTCGATGCTCCGTCGGCCAATGCGCCTGCGATGTCGAACGGCGATCAGGTCGCCGCGCTGGAAGCGGCCACGCGCAGCAATCCGAAAAGTGTCGATGTGTGGCAGGCGCTTGGCGCCGCCCTGTTTGATCTCAATCGCTATGCCGATGCGACGCAGGCGTTTGAAAAAGCCGTCGCGCTTGCCCCCAAGAGCGCCGTCCTGTGGTCAGCGCTGGGCGAATCGCGGCTGATGGCGAGCGAGCGCGATCCGATGCCGCCCGCCGCGCTGGAGGCGTTCCGCAAAGCTGCTGCCATTGACCCCAATGATCCGCGCACACGGTATTTCCTGGCGGTCAAACGCGACATTGACGGGGATCATGCCGGCGCGATCACCGACTGGCTGGCGCTGCTTGCCGACACGCCAACGGGCGCACCATGGGAGGCGGACCTGCGCCGCACGATCGAGCAGGTCGGTAAAATCCACAAGATTGACGTCGCCAGCCGCCTTGCCGCGACCAAACCGCGCGCGCTGACGGCGGAGGAACTGCCCGTTGCCGCACGCGCCATCCCCGGCCCCAGCCGCGCCGACATGGAGGCCGCAAGCCAGCTGCCCAAGGGTCAGCAGGACGCCATGATCGACAGCATGATCACAGGGCTGGAGGATAAGCTGAAGGCCAATCCCAGCAACGTCGATGGCTGGATCATGCTGATGCGCAGCCGCATGACACTGGGCGAAAGCGCGAAAGCCAGTGCCGCGCTGAAGTCGGCGATTGCAGCGAATCCCGGCGCGGCGGCGCGATTGCGCGCGCAAGCCGAGCTGCTGGGAGTACCGGGGGCTTAAAGCCTGGACATGGCAGCGCACCCCCGCAAAGATGGGGCACCGATCTGGCAATGGGTCGCTACCCTGCCATCAACGCCGCATTCCCGCCCGCTGCCGTCACATCAGTCGAAATCACCTTTTCCTCGGCAAAGCGGAACAGATAGTGGGGGCCGCCCGCTTTCGGACCGGTCCCCGACAGCCCGCGCCCGCCAAAGGGCTGCGAGCCAACGATGGCCCCGATCTGGTTGCGGTTGACGTAAACATTGCCGACCTGCGCCCGCGCGGCAATATGCGCGGCCACGCTGTCGATCCGCGTGTGCACGCCAAGGGTAAGACCGTAACCCGACGCATTGATCGCATCGATTAACTGATCAAGCGCGCCTGCTGGCCACGTCGCGACATGCAGCACCGGCCCGAAAACTTCGCGTCTGAGGTCGGTGACGCTGGCCAGCCGGACCATCACCGGCGCAACAAAATGGCCGTCCGCTGCCAGTGCAAGCCGGTCGGCCTCGGCGATTACCCGCCCCTCGCTACGCGCCTGAGCAACATAGGCAGCGATGCTCGCCGCCGCTTCGCCATCAATAATCGGGCCGACATCGGTCGCCGGATCAGCAGGGTCGCCAACGCTGAGTTCCGCCATCGCGCCTGCGATCATTGCGATCATCGTATCAGCGACATCATCTTGCACACACAGCAGGCGCAGCGCCGAACAGCGCTGTCCCGCCGACTGGAAAGCGCTGGCCACGGCGTCGCGCGCGACCTGTTCGGGCAACGCCGAGGAATCGACGATCATCGCATTCGCCCCCCCGGTTTCGGCGATCAGCGTGGCAATCGGTCCGTCGCGCGCCGCCAGCGTGCGGTTGATCGCGCGCGCGACCTCGGTCGATCCGGTAAAGGCGACCCCCGCGATGCCCGGATGGCTGGTCAGCGCCGCGCCCACCGTCTCACCGCGTCCGGGGAGCAGATGGAGCACATCGGCCGGAATCCCCGCCGCATGCAGACATTCAACCGCCGCCGCCGCCATCAACGGGGTCTGTTCGGCGGGTTTTGCCAGCACGGCATTGCCCGCCGCCAGCGCCGCCGCGACCTGACCGACAAAGATTGCGAGCGGGAAGTTCCAGGGGCTGATGCACACGAACACGCCCTTGCCCTCCAGCAGCAGTTCGTTGCGTTCACCCGTCGGGCCGGGGAGTACCAGTGGCCCTTCAAAATGCGTTCGCGCCTCAACAGCATAATAGCGCAAAAAATCGACCGCCTCGCGCAGTTCCGCGAGCGCATCGGCCAGCGTCTTGCCCGCCTCCGCCATGGCGAGGGCAAGGAAGCGCGCCTCCTGTTGCTCCAGAAGATCGGCGGCGCGTTCAAGGCGTGCCGCGCGAAAGGCTCCGCCCGCCAGACTCCAGTCATCCTGTGCTGCCCGCGCGGCGGCAAAAGCATCGGCGATGGCGCCTGCATCGGCTTCGATAACATGGCCAATGACAGCGCCGGTTGCCGGATTGCGCACCGCCTCGCGCATCCCGTCGCGCTGTTTGCCGTTGATGATCGGCGCAGCGAGCGCATCCCCCGTCTGTGCCGCTGCTATCGTCGTCAGCAACGCCTGAGGCACCCCCGGCTGACCCAAATCATGGCCGCGCGAATTGCGCCGCGCAGGATCATACAGCTGCGCGCCCGTCACCTGCGCCGGCGTCGGCCCCGAGGCCACTTCGCGCGGGTCAATCGCCAAGTCCTCCGCTGTCACATCGGGGTCGGAAAATTGGTGAACGAAACTGCTGTTCGCGCCATTTTCCAACAGCCGTCGGACCAGATAGGCGAGCAGGTCGCGGTGCGTTCCCACCGGCGCATAGACGCGCACAGGACGCGGCGGCGGGTCGAGCGCAACCAGCGCATCATGCGCGCCCTCGCCCATCCCGTGCAGGCGCTGCAGTTCATAATCCGCGCCCGCAAAGCTGCGCGCGACATAGGCCAGCGTCATTGCATTATGGCTGGCAAAGGCAGGGTAAATCGCATCCTGCATGGTGCGCAGCCGAAGTGTGCAGGCAAGATAGTTAAGGTCCGTGTGCGCCTTTGCCGTGAACACCGGAAAGTCGGCCAGGCCCATCACCTGCGCGCGTTTGATCTCGGTATCCCAATAAGCCCCTTTCACCAGCCGCAGCGCCAGCTTTACCCCGCGCGCCCGGGCCAGCGCAGCCACCCAGTCAATCACGGCGGGCGCGCGCTTTTGATAGGCCTGGACCACGATACCCAGTCCCGCCCAGCCATCGGCCACCCCCGCCTCGACCAGCCCGGCGAAAATATCGAGGTGGGGTTCGAGCCGGTCGCTTTCCTCGGCGTCGATCATCAGGGGAATGTTGACCGCACGGGCAGCGCGCGCGAGTTCAATCACGCGCGGCAATAGCTCCGCCCGAACGCGCGCGCCTTGCAGATATTCATAGCGTGGGTGGAGGGCGCTGAGCTTGATCGAAATGCCATGATTGGCATGTGGATCGCCGGGCTGTGCATCGCGGCCGATGCGCGCGATGGCATCGCTATAGCTTTGGCAATAGCGTGCGGCATCCGCTGCTGTCCGCGCCGCTTCGCCCAGCATGTCAAAGCTGGCGAGTTCATGCGTTTCCTGGTCTGCGCGCCTGACCGCCGCATCGATGGTTTCTCCCATCACGAATTGCTGGCCCAGCAGCTTCATCGCCGCAAGCGCCGCCTGGCGGATAACGGGTTCCCCCGATCGGCGGATCATGCGTTTCAGGATGGCCAACGGACCCGCCTTGCTGCCGATCTGATCGAGCAGCAATGTCGCCGAACCAAGCGACAGCCCGCGCGCGGACAGTTCGACAATCAGCGGGCTGGCGTCGGCATCCTCACCGCCCGTCCAGTGACGCCCGGCAATCTTGTCGCGGATCAGCGCATTGGCGGTCGCCGAATCGGGGATGCGCAGCAGCGCTTCGGCCAGACACATCAGCACCACGCCTTCCTCGGTCGACAGGCGATAGCGGTTCATAAGCTGCGCAACGAGCGTCTCACGCTCACCCGCCGCCTTGGCGTGGCGGATAAGGGTCAGTCCATGCGTCTTGACCGCTGCCACATCCGGCCCGCCCGCCGCCAGCGCTGCGCGCAACGCCGCGACGCGTTCGTCCTCCCCCGTCTTCGCCAGCGCTCGGATGGCATTGCGGTCGATTGGGACGGCGATCATGGCATGCTCCGGTGCTATGGAATGGCCGCTACACCATAGCCGAGCCACC
>Ga0105044_10005889_pt1 | contig 16876 bp, 14 predicted proteins | sample MAT01_FD_78092 | JGI IMG/M metagenome (GOLD analysis project Ga0105044, IMG submission 78092) | Freshwater microbial communities from Lake Fryxell liftoff mats and glacier meltwater in Antarctica - MAT-01 | ecosystem: Environmental > Aquatic > Freshwater > Ice > Liftoff microbial mat | place...
CGAGGTCGAGGTCGAGGAGCGCACCGAGCGTCGCGCCGCGCCCGTCGCGCTCGTCGTGGTCGAGGAGCCCGAGCTCTACGAGGGCGCGGGTCTGCGCGCCCTCCTGATCGCGACGAGCCTCGTGCTCCTGTTGGGGCTGCCGCTCGCGCTCGCGATCAGCACGGGCAAGATGAACGCGGTCGCGGGCGCGCTCTCCGGCCTGTTCCGCTGACGTCGCGACATCCTGCGCGACAAGCACTTGCGCGCGCGCGGATGCAGCGGGTTGGAATCGTCGCTCGGCGACTGACAGATTCCGAAGGTCGAGCGCGTTGCGCTGCGTCCGACTCCCGCGCGGAGTCGGCATGTCGCCACCCTCCGCCGCGCGCGGAGGTGGGCGCCCAAGCAGATGCGCGTTCGGCGAGGGGGTCGGAGCCCAGGACGGGGGCGCGTGTCCACGCCAGCTCCGCACAGTGGTCATTCCGGGGGCGCGTGCGTCTCCGGGCAAGTTCGAGGAATTCCGGGATGCACTTCACCGGGAAGTCGGTCTGGCTCGCCGCCAGCGTGTTCGTTTTCGTGGGCTCCTCCTGCGTCACCCAACGTCAGTACGACGACGCAGTCGAGTTCGGTCGCAATCAACAGACGCTCCTCCACGAGCGTGAGCAGACGATCGCTCAGCTCGAAGCGGAGCGTGACCGCTTGCGGCGCGACCTGGCCGCGAACGGGGTGTCGGCTCTGTCGGAAGCCGGGTACGGCGGCGACCTCGAGTCGCGGCTGTCCGAGCTTCAGTCCAAGATCGACGCCCTCGGCCGACCGTTGGGCGACTTCGAGCGGATCGACGTCGACGGTGGATATGTCTTGCTCGTGCAGGACAAAATCCTGTTCGCATCGGGCTCCTCCGACTTGTCCGCCGAGGGCCTGAAGACGATCCAGCGGATCGCGGACGAGATCGAGAAGGCGCCGCACGGACGCCTCCAGGTCCGGGGCCACACCGACAGCGACCGGGTCGTCAAGCCGGCGACGCTCGAGCGTTTCCCGCATGGCAACCTCCAACTTTCGGCCGCGCGCGCGGTCGAGGTCGCGGCGGCGCTGATCAGCTCGAAGCGCGTCAACTCGAAGGACGTCACGGTCGCCGGGTTCGGTGCGCACGAGCCGCTGAAGCCCAACGACAACGCCGACAACAAGCGCCTGAACCGGCGCGTCGAGATCTTCGTCGCCGACCGTTCGGCGGTGAAGGCTGCCTCGGCCAGCGGCAACTAGGGCGCGGGGACCGCGCGCCGTGGGCCGTTTCGATCGGCCTGCTCACCGAGCCGGCACCTTCGTGCCCGTGAAGTCCAGCCTGCCCGGCATCTTCGTCGCCGTCGGTCTAGTCCTCGCCGCGTGCGCGCGGCCCGAGGCGGATCCGACGACGGCGCTCGCCGGGCTGGATGGACTGGCGTTCGTCCCGCCCGGCGAGTGCCGATTGCTCGGACGTGGCGGGCTCGAGATCGTGTGCGCGACCCGGACGGCGCTCCTGGTCGAGCGCTACGAGACCTCGCGCGGCGATTGGGAGAGTTGGGAACAGAGATCCGGTGCTGATGCGGCTCCGGATGGGGTGTCGTTGTCGGATGCCTGGCCGGCCGCGGTGTCGAACTGGCCGGCCTCGGGCATGACCCTGGTCGAAGCGCGGGCTTTCGCCGCGGCGAGCGGCATGCGCCTGCCCACGGCCGCCGAGTGGATCCGCATCGCGGCGGGAACGCGCGCGCAGCCCTGGCCCTGGGGCCTGGCCCGGGCCAGCTCCGTAGCCAACACGGCCGAGCTCGGGCTCGGTCGCCCGGTGCCCGTGGGCGCGTTCGAACAGGGCGCATCGCCCGACTCGATCTACGACTTGCTCGGCAACGTCGCCGAATGGGTCGAGGAGCCCTTACCCGCAGGGGGAGGCGCGGATCCCGAAGTACGTCCGCTGGCCTGGGCGCTGGGCGGTTCCTACGCGACGCGGCTGTGGAAGATCCACGAACTCGACAGCACGGGTCGGATCGTCGTCGTGCACGTGGATCTGGATCCGGACTCGCGCGCCCACGATGTCGGTCTGCGCTGCGTGGCCGAGGCGCGCACCTGGCTCACGCAGTACGCGCCCGACCTGGGCACGACCGCGCGCGAGCGCGAGGGTCTGCGCCGGATCGGCGCTCGCTGGGGCCGCGACGCCGTGCCGCTCCTCGAGGAGCTCAGCCTCGCGCCCGGCGCGCGCTCATCGCTGCGCTGGTTGCTGGAAGGGGCGCGCGGTTGAGTGAGTCTGGCGAGAACGCGCGCGGGCCCTGGGCTGCACTGCGCGAAGAGCTCAAGCAAGCGGGATTTCGGCCGTCGCGTCGTCTGGGGCAGAACTTCCTGCTCGACGAGAACCTCCTGCGCGCGATCGTGCGCGATGCCGGCGTCGAGGCCGGCACCCGCGTGCTCGAGATCGGCCCCGGTCTCGGATTCCTGACCCGCCACCTCCTGGCCGCGGGCGCGCGCGTCACGGCGGTCGAGATCGACCCGCGCCTGGCCGAGCGCACCGAGAACGCCTTCGCCGGTCACCCCGACTTCGACCTCGTGCGCGGCGATGTGCTCGCTTCGAAGCACGCGCTCGCGCCGGCGGTGCTGGCGCGAATCGCGGATCCAAAACCGTGGCACCTCGTCGCCAACCTGCCCTATGCGGTGTCGGGACCGGTGATGGCGATAGCCGCGTCGCTGCCTCACCCGCCTTCCACGATGACGGTCCTCGTGCAGTTGGAGCTGGCCCAGCGCGTGGTCGCGGCCGAGGGGACGAACGATTGGGGGCCGCTCTCGATCCGCCTCCAAGTGGCCTATCACGGGCGCATCGTGCGGCGCGTCCCGCCCGACCTCTTCTGGCCCCGGCCCCAGGTGGACAGCGCGCTCCTGCGGCTCGACCTCCGCGACGACCCGCTGGGAGCTCCCGAACGGATCCGGTTGTCGTACCTGGTCGATCGGCTGTTCCAGCGTCGGCGCCAACGTCTGGGAAGGGTGTTGGGGGAGGTCGCAGGGAGCTCCGCGGCCGGTCGGGAGTGGGCCGTCCGCGCCGGGTTGACGGGGGACGAGCGCGCCGAGGACCTGCCGCTCGCGCTGCTCTTGCGCCTGGCCGAGGTCGGTCCGGCCCAGGCCTCGGCCTGATCTTCGGTCCCCAGAACGGAAATCGGGAAGACCTGACGCTGGAAGCCGCGTTTCCCCGGATCTATGCTCGTGCTTTGCACGTCGTAGGAGTTGGCGACTGGCTCGGGAGCGCTGCGGCGGCCGACCTCGCCCTTCACGGAGTGGAAGGAACGACAACGCAAACCGTGGCCTACAGCGCGGATCCCAAGCGGACCGGACGTGAGCCGGCTCGCGCGCGGATCCCGGTCGGGGTCGCCGGCTCCCGCGAGAGGCTTCTCGCGGGTGGCGCTCGAGCCGCAGCGGAGATGACTCCGCGAAGCGCGCACGGGAGCCACGCGGGCCGACCGGAGTCTTCTCCTCGGAGTAGTCTTCGAATCGCACACCTGTGTGACCTGCGTTTCTTTCCGGCCCACACGCGTTCCTCCCCACCCCTGATCCACGACGACCAGACGGACCACGCCGGTCCGGCATCGCGCGCGTGCGGACTCTCCGTTCGCGTTCGCTTCCGTTCGGCGTGCCTACGCTCCACCAAAAGTCACGGCCCTGACCTTGGATTCGAAGCCGCTCGGCTCCGGACGAGGTCTGACTCTGCTCCGACGGTGATCCTCCGGCGGTGATCCCCCGATCCTGATGCTCCGACCCTGATCCTCCGACCCTGATGCTCCGACCCTGATGCTCCGACCCTGATCCTCCGACCCTGATCCCCCGACCCTGATCCCCCGATCCTGATCCTCCGATCCTGATCCTCCGATCCTGATCCTCCGATCCTGCTACGGCGACTCGACGCCGGCTCCGCGCGTGCTGCACGCGAGACCGGTTCGAACGCCATCCCCGAACGCCCAATCCGTCCCACCCGCGACATCCGGGTGCCCAAAGGCCTTGCTCCACGACGACTTTCGCCGAGCGCTCGAAGCGATCAAGCTGCGCGCGCCGATCGAGGACGTGGTCCGCGAGCGCGTGCCGGCCCTGAAGAAGGCCGGCGCGCTCTGGGTCGCGTGCTGCCCCTTCCACGACGAGCGCACGCCTTCGTTCAAGGTGGATCCGCGCCGCGGGACGTGGCGCTGCTACGGCTCCTGCGGGACCGGCGGCGACGTGATCGGCTTCGTCGAGAAGAGCGACAACGTGACGTTCCGTGAGGCGGTCGAGATCCTGGCCGCGCGCTGTGGCGTCGACCTGCCCCAGAAGAGCGGCGCGAGCCGCGAGCGCGACGAGCAACTGGATCCGCTGCGGGCGGCGCTGGAGTTCGCTTGCCGCTTCTACCGCGGCGAGATCACGAGCTCGGAAGGGCGCGCGTCGGCGCGCTACCTCTCGGATCGCGGACTCGACGCGGCGACGGGCGAGGCCTTCTCCATCGGACACGCGCCGGCTAGCGGACAAGCGCTGGTTTCCGCGCTGCGCGCCGCGAACGTGCCGCTCGAAGCCGCCGAGCGGGCCGGGCTCGTGCGTCGTTCGGACCAGGGTCGCCCCTACGACTTCTTCCGCGGTCGGCTCGTGATCCCGATCCGCGATCTGCACGGCGCCGTCGTCGGATTCGGCGCGCGTCGGCTGGACGACCGCGACGAGTCGGGACCGAAGTACATCAACACGGCCGAGACCGAGCTCTTCCACAAGGGCCGCCTGGTGTACGCGCTCGACCGCGCCCTGCCCGAGGTGCGCAAGCGCGGGCACATCGTGCTCGTCGAGGGCTACACCGACGTCATGGCCGCGCATCAATGCGGCATCGGCAACGTCGTCGCGGTCCTTGGGACGTCGACGACCGAGGACCACGCCGCGCTGCTCCGCCGCACGGGTGCGCGCCGTATCAGCCTGGTCTTCGACGGCGACGACGCTGGTCGGAAGGCTGCCTGGCGCGCGCTGAACGGCTTGCTGCACCTCGAACTCGAGATCGATGTCGTCGCGCTCACGGGCGGGGTCGATCCGTGCGATCTGTGCCTGAAAGACGGTGCGCTGGCGTTCGCGGCCGAGCTCGAGATGGCGCGCTCGTGGTTCGATTTCGTGTGCGACGGGCTCGAGAGACTGCGCGGACTCGAGCTGGCGCGCGAAGTCGATCGCGTACTCGAGCTCTTCGGTCGCCTCGTGAAGCCGGTGCACCGCGAAGCGCGGATCCTGGAGCTGGCCGAGCGCGTGCGCATGGCGCCGGAGAGCCTGCGCGCGCAGGCCGCAACCCAGTCGGGCGTTCGCCGCCCGCGCGCCGCGGTTCCGGTCGTCCTCCCGGCGAGTGTGGACGCGCCTGCGCCCACGGCGGCCCCGCTGTCCCCGACGCTCCTCAAGGAACAGCGCGAGCTGAAGCAGAACTTCGAGGTCATCGTCGGTGCGCTGCTCGTCGACCCGGCGCTGGCGCCGGTCGTCGAGATCTGGCTCGAGCATTGTCCCGAGCCCGAGCTCGTGCGTATCGCCGACAGCGTGCTCTCCCTGCGGGAAGAGGACGCCGACGTGATCGACGAGAATGCGGTGCTCACGCGCCTGGCCGACGACCCCGCGCGCATGCGCGTCGTCCGCTTGGCGGAGTACGTGCGCGCCGCGGACGAGGACTGGACGCCGGCGCGATTCGTCGAGTTCCAGATCTCGCGCGTGCGCCAGCTCGTCGAGACCCGCGCGACCCGCGAGAGCTATCTACAACTGCGCCAACGCGAGAACTCCGTGGGACCCGATGCGGCTGCGCACGACCCGGAAGCTCTGGCACTGGCGCGCAGTCTGTCCGCGAACACCCTGCGCCCTGCGGCGCTCCACGCCGAGACGGGTAGGACCCCTTGAAGCAAACTCCCAAGAACACTCCCAAGCAAACGCCCAAGAGCGCTCCGAAGCCGACGTCGAAGGCCGGCGCGCAATCGGCATCCAAGTCCGAACTGCATCCCCAGAGCGATTCCCTGAGACCCCCGAAGAAGACCGGACCCGCGATCATGGCCGAGAAGACCGAGGAGATCGTCAAGCACCTCATCGAGGAGGGGCGGAAGAAGGGCTTCCTGACCTACTCCGAGATGAACAAGATCCTCGAGGATCAGTTCGTCCCGCCGGACAAGATGGACGCCATCTTCGTCGCCCTCGAGGACGGCGGCGTCGAGATCCAGGACGACGTCGATCCCGCGAACGAGCGTCTGGCCGAGGGCGAGGAGGAAACGCGCGAGGTCGCGCTCGACGAGGGCTCCGACTCGGACGACGACGACGGGCCGCCCGAGGCGCTGTTCCCGAAGGGTTCGATCCCCGAGAAGATCGACGACCCCGTGCGCATGTACCTCACCCAGATGGGTGAGATCCCGCTGCTCACGCGCGACCAGGAGATCTTCCTGGCGAAGACGATCGAGATCACGCGCAAGCGCTTCCGCAAGAAGACCATGGGCTCAGGCGTCGCGATGCGCGAGTCGATCAAGGTGCTCGAAGCGGTCGAGCGCGGCGAACTGGCGTTCGACCGCACGCTGAAGGTCAATCCGAATCCGAAGATCGACGACGATCCGAAGATCGTCGAGACGCTGGGCAAGAACTTCCTGCAGAAGCGCCTGCCCGTGAACCTCGCGACCATCAAGCGCTTGTACGAGCGCATCCGCGAGGAATACCGGCCGCTACTCGATCCCGAACTGCCGCGCAAGAAGCGCAGCGAGAAGCTCGAAACGGTGCAGTCGCTGCGCCGCAAGCTCGTCATCCTCATCGAGGAGTGCCACCTCCAGGTGAAGAAGGTCCGCCCGTCGATCGACAAGATGGACGAGCGCTTCAAGGAGATGCGCGCGATCGAGCGCAAGGTCTCGGCCTTGAAGGGCAACAAGAAGGCGGCGCTGCAGGTCAAGCAGCTCCAGGACGAGCTGCGCGAGATGGAGTTCGAGTGCATGGAGCCCTCGAGCCGCCTGAAGCGTCGTCTCGACCAAGTGAAGCTGCACTACGCCGAGTACGAGGAGGCCAAGCGCAAGCTCAGCTCGGGCAACTTGCGCCTCGTCGTGTCCATCGCGAAGAAGTACAGGAACCGCGGTCTCTCGTTCCTCGACCTCATCCAGGAGGGCAACACCGGCCTGATGAAGGCGGTCGAAAAGTACGAGTACCGTCGCGGCTACAAGTTCTCGACGTACGCGACGTGGTGGATCCGTCAGGCGATCACGCGCTCGATCGCGGACCAGGCGCGGACCATCCGCATCCCGGTCCACATGATCGAGACGATGAGCAAGCTCAGGAACGTGACCAAGAAGCTCGTGCAGCAGAAGGGTCGCGAACCCAGCGTCGAGGAAGTGGCCGAGGCGACCGGCATCTCGGTCGACGAAGCCAAGCGGGTCATGAAGATCAGCAAGCACCCGATCAGCCTCGACCGCCCGATCGGCGAGTCCGACGACAGCTACTTCGGTGACTTCATCGAGGACGAATCGGCGGAGAGCCCGCTGGCCGCGGCCGGACACGAGATGCTCAAGGAGCGCCTCGAGGACGTCCTCAGCACGCTGACTTTCCGCGAGCGCGAGATCATCAAGCTGCGGTACGGCATCGGTGACGGCTACACCTACACGCTCGAGGAGGTCGGCCGGATCTTCCGCGTCACCCGCGAGCGCGTGAGGCAGATCGAGGCCAAGGCCGTCCGCAAGCTCCGCCACCCGGTTCGTGCGCGGCAGCTGGCGAGCTTCCTCGACGGGGCCTCGGTGCCCGAGGACCTCGAAGGGGCCGACCTGGCCTACGACTCGGGCGACGCCTGAGAGACGGCTCCCGACAACCGGAGCGCTGGACGCGGGGCGGCTCGAGGGCCGCCCCGCGGCATGGATGAGCGGCGATCGAAAGGCCGGCGTGGCTCTGCGGTGGAAAACCGGTCTCCAGTCCGTATCCTGTTCGCCCCATGCGTGACGTGATCCGTTCGCTGCTCGATCTGCAAGAGGTCGATCGCGACCTCCACCGCGTCCTCGAAGAACTCAAGCGCCTCCCCTGCGAGCGCGCCGCGCGTCAGGGCGAGGTCAACCGGCTGGCTGCCGCGGTCGCTGAGAAGAAGCTCGCCGCGAAGAACGTCCGCGTCCGGATCAAGGAGTACGAGGACGTCGCCACTGTCGGCCGACAGAAGTCGCGCAAGCTCGAGAACGACATGGGGCAGGCGCGCGCCGACGCGCAGCTGCACGCGTTCTTCGATCACCAGATCAAGACGATCAAGAAGGAGGTCAGCACCGCCGAGGACGACGGTCTGAAGCTGCTCGAGCAGGTCGAACTCCTCGATCGCGACGCGAACGAGTTGCAACAGAAGCACGACGCCGAGCTGAAGGTGTACGAGCAGTTCGCGACGAACGTGGCGACCGAGATCGCCGAGGCCGAGGGCAAGCGTGCCAAGCTCGCCGCGGAGCGCGCCAAGCGGATGAAGGGCGACTTGCCGCCCGAAGTGCTCTCGGACTACGAGCGCCTGCTGCGTTCGCGCGGCGGCGTCGCGCTGGCCCAACTCGATGGGCGGCAGTGTCAGGCGTGCTTCATGGACATGCCGACGAACATGACCGTGCGCGTCGCGCGCGGATCCGAGCTCGTGCGTTGTCCGAGCTGCGACCGCATCCTCTACACGTTCAGCTGACGCCGGGCCGCAGCACGGCGCGCGATCCCTGGTGCGTGCCGCGTCGCGCGAGCTCCGCCGCGAGCTTCTCGCGCACCACGTTCTTCTCGACGCTCCACAACGGCGCGAGCAGGTCCGCCGGCACCGCGTCGCCCGTGAGCCGGTGCAGCACTTGCTCGGGCGCCAGTCGCTCGACGAAGTCCGCGAGCCAGTCGACGTACTCGTCCACTTCGAGCGTCGCGATCGCGCCGGCGCGCCACTGTTTTTCCATCTGCGTGCGGCGCAGGACCATCAGGTGGTGCACCTTGACGCCGGCGACGCCCGTGCGCGCCAGCGCTTCGGCCGTCTTCCGCGCACCTTCGCGCCCGTCCTCGGGCAAGCCGAGGATCGCGTGACCCACGCACGTCATGCCGCGCGCGTGGACACGGCGCACGGCGTCCTCGAATTCGGCCAGCGTGTGAAAGCGGCGGATCGCGCGCTGCACCTCGTCGTCGGCGGTCTCGAGTCCGAGCTCGATCCACACTTCGACGCGGCGAGCGAGTTCGGCCAGCACGTCCAACGCTGCCTCGCTCAACGTATCGGGCCGCGTCGCCAGCGCGACGGCGACGATGGGGGACGCCGGGCGCGCGAGCACCGGATCGAGGACCGCGAGCACTTCGCGCAGGCGCTCGATCTCGACGTAGGTGTTCGAGTACGACTGGAAGTAGGCGATCGCGCCGACGCCCGCGCCTCGACGCGCAACGCGCGCGAGTCCGTCCGCGAGTTGCACCGCTAGCTCGGCGCCGCTCTTCAGCGCACCCGTGCCGGAACCCTCGACGTCGCAATAGGTGCAACCGCCATAGCCCTTCGTCCCGTCGCGATTCGGACACGTCGAGCCGGCGTCGAGCGCGACGCGGTGGACCGGTCGTCCGAAGCGCGCCTGCAACCAGGGTTGGAATGTGCGGAACGGGAGTTCCAAGCGGCCCATCCTAGTGAATCGCGCCGTGGTCACCGCTCGCCGCGGATCGACCCGCGCCCCGTTGCGCGGCGCCACCAGGCTTGGTTCCGTCCCGCCGACCCGTGGCTGGGGCGCCCATGCCGCGCGTCCGCCTGGCTCCGCTCGAGCTGCGCCACAGGGTCGGTCGGGATCACCGTCTGACCGGGCCCAACGCGGTTCTCTGGACCTCGATGGCCAGCGAGAACCGGGGCTTCATGCGCTTGGAAGTCCTACGCCCCGAACGTCGCCTGACACACGGCGCATCGCGCGCTGCGCGGCCGCGATCACTTCGATTTGCGTCGCCAGAGCGTTTCGTCGTTGTCGCTCGAGCGCATCCCCTGCCCGAGGTAGCCGGCGTACTCCCAGCCGTCCGCGGCGAGCTTCTCGAGCGCCTTGGCGTCGACGTCGTCGTGGATCGAGTACTCCCACTTCTCGGTGGGCGTCGCGTTCTTCTGCGCCATGCCGAACCAGGTGGCCGAGGCGAGCGCGAGACCCGTGACGAATGCGAGCGAGGGATTGCGGAAGGGAATCATGATAAGAGGCCTCCTAGGGGTACCGAGTGCTGACCGATGCTGCGCACCGCGCTCGCGACGTGTCTTTGGAAGTCGCGAGTGTAGTGTGCGCGCGACCGGACGCGACCTGCGTCCACTGTAGCGAACGTCGAACCACGGTCGCATTCTGCGCCGCATCACGATCTACCAGCGCCGTCGGGAACCGGGGCCTCATGCGCGTCGATGTACTACGCCCCGAGTTCTCGTTGCACACGATCGGCGTACCCGCCGGGCAGGTCGATGCGGTCTCGGATCCGCTAGCGCGCGACCTTCCAACTGGCCCAGTTCCACTCCCACGTGTCGGCGATGTCTCCGTCCGGCCAGCCTCGAGGGGCGTGCTGCAGCCCGCGAGCAGGACGCGTTTTCCCGTCACGTCATAGACGAGAGCGTGGTGCGCGCGCGCTGGCGGCGAGGTCGCGGCAGGAGATGCGACCGGAGGAGCGGGAGGACTGTGAGCGAGCGCGGAAGCGATCGCGCTCGCGGCCAGCAGCGTCGAGGAAAAGATTCGCGTTCTCATCGTCGCACTCTCGCCGCCCGGCCGGTGCGCAACGCGTCAGTTCCGTGCATCATCTTCGCGGGCGCGGGGCCCGGACCCGAAGTCGCGCGGCGTCTCGGCTTGTCGAACGACGCGCTGCGCCAACGGCTCTCACGCGCGCGACAGCGTCTGCGCGCGCAGCTCGACCGCGATTTCCGCGCGCACGCCGCTTGGTGCGCGATCGCGCTCGGGCACCGCGAGCGCATTCCACCTCCGTCCCTCGCACCGCTCGTTCACGTGATGACGACTTCGACCAAGCTCGCGCTCGCCGCCGCGGCGGCCCTCGTGCTCGCGGCGATCGCGGGCTTCCTCCTGCAGAGCCGCGACGGCTCGCTCGACGTGGACGCGCCGCTCGCCGCCGCGGCGCCGGAGACGAATGCGTCGACGTCCGCAGCGACGATTTCGCCCGAGGAATCCGCCGCGCGAGTGGTTGCCGCGGCGCCGACCGACATCGAGCCCGACGCGTCGTCGATGCGCGCGGGATCGACCGCGAGCGCGACCTCCACGGCCGCGTCGTCGACCAGGCCGGCGCGCCCGTCGCCGGCGCGCGGCTGCGCGCGGAGCGCAGCTTCGCGAGCGGCTGGAACGACCTCGATCTCGAGGAGCACGACCGCTCGCGCGTCGTCGCCGGGACGACGAGCGACGCCGACGGCTGGTTCCAGATCCCGCTCGAGCGCGGCCGTCCGTACACGCTCGCCGTCGAAGCCGACGGATTCGCGCCGGCGCGGCTCGCGCGACGCGACGCGGGCGAGCGCGTCGTCGTCGTGCTCGGTCCGCCGTGCGCGATCGACGTCGAGGTCGTGCGTGCCGACGGAAGGCCGCATGACCGCGGATCCGTCCTCGTGCGTCGGGTGCCCGAGGGCGATCGCGAGAACGGCTGGGCCGTCGCGCGCGCGAATCTCGACGGCGGAGGACGCGCGCGGCTCGCGAACCTGCCCGTCGGTCCCGTGCAGATCGAGGTCGAGCCGGGCGACGGCGGTTGGCCCGTGTGGAAGGACCTCGAGCTCGCGCCGGTCGCGACGCCGCTCGTCCGCATCGCCCTGCGCGCCGGTGCACGCGTCGAGGGGACGGTCCGCGATGCGCGGACGCACGCCGCGATCTCCGGCGCGCGCATCGGTCCGCCGTGGTTCGGTCCGGGCTCGAACTCCGACGCCGCCGGCGGTTTCGTCGTCGACTCGATGCCGGACGACACTTCGTTCCTCCACGTCACGCGCGCCGGATACGCGCGCACGTCGATCCGGGTCGAGCGCGACGCGGCCGGCGCGCCGATCTCTCCGGTCGCGATCGAGCTCGAGGCGGGCTTCGTCCTGCGCGGACGGATCGTCGACGGCCGCGGCGCACCGGTCGCGGACGCGTACGTCGCGGCGACCGGACAGGCCTGGATCGCGCGGTTTTTGAAGAGCGAGTGGGCCGCGACGCGCACGGGCGCCGACGGCGCGTTCGAGCTGCGCGACCTGAATCGCGCGCTGCCGCGGACCGTGCAGGCGCGCAGCGAAGGGCTCGGCGCCGCGCAGTACGACCTGCCCGCCCCCGGGCCCGACGCGACCGAGCTCGACGTCGGCGACATCGCGCTCGTGACCGGCGCGCACATCGTTGGCCGCGTCGTCGATCCGGACGGGCGGCCCGTGTCCGATCTCGACGTCGAGCTCGCGACGATCGGCAGCGACCGCGGGTTGCTCGCGCCGGGATCGTCGCCGCCGAGCGAAACTCACGCGGCGAGGCGCAGGGCGCGCACCGACGACCTCGGCCGTTTCGCGTTCGCTGACGTCGCGCCGGGCGAATCGGTCGTCGCCGTGCTCTCGAGCGCGACCTGGATCTCGCACGCGGAGACGGCCGTCACGTGCGCCGCGGGCGAGCGCGTCGCGCCGCTCGAGCTGCGCGTCGAGCCCGCACTCTCGATCCGCGGCATCGTTCTCGGCGCGGACGGCGCGCCGCTCGCCGGCGTGTCGGTGCAGCCCGAGCCTCCCTGGCATCTTTGCGCCTCCTCCGAGGGATGAGGCGAACACGCGTCGTCAGCGCGCCTAGCCAGCAAGTCGCAGTCAGCCCCACTCGGGCTGCGCGCTTCCGGCTCACTCCATTCGTGCCGGCCGGCTCTGTAGGAGTGCCTGACGCAGAGTCAATCGCTGGAGCGATCGGCCGGATCTCCCGCCCGAGGTGGCGCGAGGAAGGGGACCTGATAGCGCAACTCGCCGATGTCCCGATCCGCGGGGGTGGCCACGCGTTCGTTGAGCCACTCGATGCAGGCCGCATGCCCGAGGCTCTCGGGATCATGTCGGAGATACTTCGGGATCGGCCCGAGCACACGGAATCCTCGCCGTAGCTGGAACGTGACCGTCGGGTCGTAGATCTGTCCGCGCGCCACCTGCTCGAGATAGTCCTCTGGCGTAAGGCGCTCGGCATGCGCGTGATAGCCGCGCAATCGAGCTCCGGCCCGGATGCGCAGCAGCCCGAGTCGCTCGGCCAGCTCCCTTCGCGCCGCGTAGATTCGAGTGCCCACGCCAGCGCCCTGGACCGCGGGGTCAACCATCACCTCGGCCGCGTACAACGTTCGACCGCGGCTTGGGTCGTGGTTGGTGAACATCCCGTGGTCCGTGAAATGTCGCCAAGCCGTGTCCATGGCGTAATCGTTCCACAGCACGATCAAGCTGGCCGACATGCCCACCAAGCGACCCTCTTGAACGGCCACGAGCTGGCCCTCGGGGAAGATGGTCTGGTGGCTGCCGAGTTGCGCCTCCGTCCACGTAGGACTCTCGGGGTACACGCGGCGGCACAGCTCGATGATGTGCCCGAAGTCCTCGGGTCGGGTCTGGCGTACCTGCACGCTCACAGCGTCACCGTCTCCAGCCGACTGGCTACTTCCGCGGAAGACTGACTGTCGCGCAACGGGAGCACCGTGCCGCCGGTCCGTCCTTCCCGCAGGATGGTCAGGTTCAAGTCGCCGATGATCATGCTCTCCTGATTCGGCACGCCCTCCGCGAGGATTCCGTCGCGCGAGAACGCGAAGTCCGAGGGCGTCAAGATGGCCGCCTGACCCCAATTGAGGGAAACGGCTGGGACCATGGGCAGCGACCCGACGGTGGAGGACTGCACGACGTAGATCTGGTTCTCGATAGCGCGCGCCTGGGCGCAGTAGCGCACGCGCAGGTAACCCTGCCGCTCGTCCGTGCAACTGGGTACCAGCAGGACCTCCGCGCCATGACGGGCCGCGGCGCGAGCCAGCTCCGGGAACTCCACGTCGTAGCAGATGGTCACGGCCAGTCGTCCGAGGTCGGTGTCGAAAACGCGCAGTCGAGTGCCGGGGGTGATGAACCACTCCTCGCTCTCGAAGCGCGTCATGTGCAGCTTGCGCTGGTAGCCCGTGTTGCCGGTCGGAGCCACGAGCAGGCACTCGTTGTGGACGGACTCGGAACTCTTGTCGATGACGGGCATCGTTCCCGCCACGATGTAGAGGCCGTGCTCCTTGGCGAGACGCACGAATAGCTCGTGGATGCGCGGCACCTGCAGCGCGAGCTCGCGCACTTGCTCGGCCATGGGGCGGCGCACATTGCCCAGCGTGAGCAGTTGCACGCAGAACCACTCCGGGAAGAGCAGCAACTTGCAGCGGTAGTCGGCGGCCGTTCCCACCAGGGACGCCACCTGGTCTTCGAACTGCTCGAAGCTCGTCACCGGGCGGATGAAGTACTGCAGAGAAGCGACGCGAAAACGGTCCATGGACTGACCTCCGGATGCTCGAGTGGTGACGACCGAATTTCCGTGCATCGTATCGCGCTGACGCGCAGCGCGACACAGTGTACGCCCCGGTTGCTGCAGAGCTCATGGACCTCACCACAACGCCGCGCGGTCGCCGCGTCCTCTTCGCGCTGCTCTATCTCGCGGAGGGAGCGCCGATCGGTTTCGTGTGGTGGGCGCTTCCGACCCTGCTGCGCAAGGCTGGTCACGAGGTGGACGCCATCACGGGCCTGACGGCTCTCGTCGCGCTCCCTTGGACGCTCAAGTTGCTGGGTGGTCCGCTCGTGGATCTCGCGCGCGGCAACGGCTGGCCGCTGAAGCGCATGCTGATCGTCGCGCAGCTCGCCATGGCCGCGACGCTCGTTCCTCTCGCGCGCGAGGATGCATTCGATGACCTGCACGCGCTGTCGACCTTCTTGTTCCTGCACGCCATCGCGGCTGCCTTGCAGGACGTGGTGGTGGATGCGCTGTGTCTCTCCATCACGCCGCCCGCAGAGCGTGGCCGCGTGAACGGCTGGATGCAGGCCGGCATGCTCGTCGGGCGCGGTGCATTCGGCGGAGGTGGGCTCCTCTTGGCATCGCAAGCTGGCAGCGCGGCGCCGGCGTTGTTCTTGGCGGGCCTCGTGATCGCCGTGCTGTTCGTCGTGATCCTCGCCGTGCCCGTGAACGCCGGCGCCGCGCGCGTCATGCGCCCCTGGGCGGAGCTCCGTGCGGCGCTCGGGTCGGTCATGCGACTCGGCTTGACCTGGCGCGCGCTCGCGTTCGCGCTGACCGCGGCCGCGGGGTTCGAAGCCGCAGGCGCCGTGGCGGGTCCGTACTTGCTGGATCGTGGGCTCGCGAGCGAAACGATCGCTGGAGCCTTCGAACTCCCCAAGGTGTTGGCGATGGCTGCGGGTGCGCTGCTGGGCGGCCGACTCTCGGACCGTTGGGGCCCGAGCGGCACCACAAAGATGTTCCAGGCGGCCACGGCCCTGTGCGTGCTGGCGGTGGCTGCGTTGGATGCGGCGGGACTCGGCGGCAGCCTGTGGACGCTGGTCGCGCTCTGGAGTCTCTACCTAGCGATCGGACTCTTCACGGCGGCGTCGTACACGCTGCTCATGGACATCACGACGCCGCGCCTCGCGGCCACGCAGTTCAGCGTGTACATGGGCGCGACGACCGGCTGCGAGGCATGGGCGCCGCTGCTCATCGGTCGGCTGCTGCCGGTCTGGGGCTATGCGGGCGCGTTCGCCGCGATGGCCGCGGTCTCTCTGCTCGCGCTGCCGCTCGTGCCGCCCGGAGTTGCGCGGCCGAGCGAAGACGAGTGAGGCGCGTCACTCACTCGCCGCCGGTTCCCGCCCGTGTTCGATTCGGGGCGGCACGCAGCGCGCGGAGCCCGATTCGTCCCTGATGGCATTCGCCGCTCACGAGCGCCTCGGTCAACCACCGCTGTCCCCCGGAGATCTCGATGCACCGTTTCCTCGTCGCGTTCGCGCTGTTCGGCTACCTGACGCTGATGGGTTGCGCTTCGCGCGCGATCCTCGATTCGCCTTCCACCGAAGCCTCGTAGTCGCCCCTTCGAATCCCGCGCTGCGCGCGCAGCTCGTCCGCCGCTTCACGCGCGACCAGAAGGCCCGCAAGGACATGAACCGCGCCCTGCGCGATGCCCCGATCCGCGCCGACGGCTCGGCAATCCACCCCGACAGCGCGCTGCCGCTCGTGCGCGCCGTCCAGGAAAGCGATGCGGACTCGATCGCCTTCCTGAACCGGGTGATCGACGAGCACGGTTGGCCGACGATCGACATAATCGGACGCGACGGCGCCGAAGCGGCGTGGCTCCTCGTGCAGCACGCGGATCCGGCACCGGAGCTCCAACGTCACGCGCTCGACCTCATGCAGCCGCTCGCCGCGCGAGGCCAGGCGAGCGTGACCAATGTGGCCTATCTCACGGACCGCGTCCGCGTGGCGCAGCGGAGGCCTCAGTTGTACGGCACTCAGTTCCGTCCCGACGCGGACGGCGTCCAACGTCCGTACCCCATCGAAGACGCGACGCACGTCGACACGCTCCGCACGGCCGTCGGCTGGCCCTCGATCGCGACCTATGCGCGTCAGCTCGAGTCGGCGGTCGGAGGCCGCGCGCGCACGGAGCCGCTCGAAGTCTTCCCAGCGCGCTGAGAGCTCGTGAAGACACCCAGCGTGCGGGCTCTCAGGATTTCGTGGCATCGCTCCGCGGGCTGCGACGGCAACGGGGCCGCGCACACGAAGTCCACCCGCTCTGGCTGCGGGAGGCCGTGCGAAGTTCGCGGTCCGCGCCCGCCGACCAAGTTGGCCGAACCCGGGATGCGGGCTCGCAGTACTGACGTTGCTGAGCATCGAGACGCGCGCGGTGACCTGCATCCTCATCTCGGGCGATGCGACCAAAGGCGTGCGCAAACTCGCGCCTGAGTTGTTCGCGTAGTCGATCGGCGCCTCGTGCGCACCTCGTCAGAGTCGAATACTGTGCCTGAGGGCAG
>Ga0105044_10005890_pt1 | contig 16875 bp, 13 predicted proteins | sample MAT01_FD_78092 | JGI IMG/M metagenome (GOLD analysis project Ga0105044, IMG submission 78092) | Freshwater microbial communities from Lake Fryxell liftoff mats and glacier meltwater in Antarctica - MAT-01 | ecosystem: Environmental > Aquatic > Freshwater > Ice > Liftoff microbial mat | place...
AACGGAAACGCGTCAACGCTTGAACCGTACATGGGAATGGGCGGCCACGCGATGGTACTGCGTCGCGACGGTGGTGTGTTCATGCACCTGCACCCGATGGGGACAGCGAGTATCACGGCGCAGGCGCAGCTCATGCGACGTGAGCGCGGTGATACGTCGATGCTCGACTCAACGGCAATCGCGCAGGCGATCTCGGTCGCTGAAGCTGCGGGCAGGAGTGGCATGGATCACGCAGGAATGCAGATGGCCGCGCCGAATGCGCCGGCGCCGCTGGCGTTTCCGTTCGCGTTCCCGAGTGGTGGGGCGTATCGCGTGTTTGTGCAGGTGAAGCGGAATGGCGTGGTCGAGACGGCGGCGTTCGATGTGACGTTGGCTGAGGTGAAGGCGACGCCGTAGTCGTTACAACGCGGGCGTTATATCGCCCTATCCGTACTTGCCTGGTGATCTGCCCATGGGCCAGCAGGCAATTGTCATCACGATGCGCCGGACCGATGCTGCAGGGTAGCGCACCGAACAGCATGTGGCCCAGCGGGGCAGCGGCGCCCTCTGCACCATTACGGGCTGCTCAGCACATCGCTGAGCACCGCCCCCGCCGTTGCACGTCCACCAGCACCCGCTCCGCGAAATTCCAGCGCACCCGCTGACGAGCTTTCGATCACGATGCGGTTGAATGCGCCCGCTACACTGGCCCACGCGTCGTCGGCACCAACGCGTGTCGGGACGATGCGCGCGACCAGCTCACCGTTATCAATCACACAGCTGGCCAGCAACTTTACGCGATCGCCTTCTGCCGCCACACGCGCGGCCCACGCCACAGTCTCTGCGTCAATGCCACGTCGAGTCACTTTGAGCGAAGACGGATCGACACCAAACGCCAACCAGGCGAGCACACGCAATTTGTCTTCTGCGTCTTCACCCGAGAGATCGCGCGTCGGGTCGGCTTCAGCGTAGCCGAGTCGCTGTGCCGTTGCGATCGCATCGGCGAGTGACGCGCCACCGGCCACGCGTTCGAGCACGTAGTTACTGGTACCGTTCAGGATACCAAGTATGCGCGTGATACCCACGCCGGCCGCGCCGCTACGCAGGCACCGCACCACTGGAATTGCGCCGGCCACCGCACCTTCAAAGTCGATGCGCGTGCCGTTGCTCCGCGCGAGTGCAGCGAGATGCATACCATGCTCGGCAAGCAGCGATTTATTCGCGGTCACGACACGAATGCCGCGACGCAATGCCGTCTCAACCAACGTGCGCGCTGTGGTGGTGCCGCCAATCGCTTCGATCAGGACGTCGATATCGTCGTCGATCAACTCCGTTGGATCGGTGATGCGCGCGCCTTGAGCCGCGATGCCGTGCGCAATCGCCTGTGCGAGCGACGGGCGCGAACGCAGCGCGTCACGAACGAGCACACGCTCAACATGAATTTGGGGGCCTTCGCCTCGCACTCTCTCACCAAACAGCTCGAGCAGACTGCCGCCAACATGACCGCAGCCCGCGAGGGCGACACGCAACGTGCGCGTGGGTTCGACAATCGTGGCGCGAGTACGGGCATTGCTCCGCGAAACCACCGACCCTGGCCCGACGGCTTCCGCACGTACGAGTGCGTCGCGGATGATCGCACTCACGCGTGTCGTCTCAAGCAGAAACGCATCATGCCCATGGATAGACGGCAGATCGACATACACTGCACCGGCTGCATCCGTCCACTCTTTCACACACTCAGCCGGATACAGCAACTCGCCCGGAATGCCAACACCTGTGAGACGATCGCCAAGCGGTGCGAGTGCTGCGACAATACCGCCGCGGCCACGACCGACATCGTGCGAGTCCATTGCCGCCAGCAATGCCACGTAGCTTGTCGCGTCGAAGCGCTGCACCAGCTTCCTGCCGTGCGCCGAGATCCACTCGCTCACGACGAATCCTCCGTCAGCGTTTCGTGTGCGACCGAAGCGACGCTCGAGTCCCTCCGGCGTGCGATAGCTGAGCATGCCGACCATGCGCGCCAGCGCGAGTCCTTCTTCAACACCACCGACAGCGACAGCGCGCTGCATGATCGCCCCCCACACGATCCCCTGCGCCGTCTGCGCTGCAGGCGCGGCCAGAACAACCGCACCGCGCACCCGCTCGGGGAAGGTCGCTGCGAATTCGAGCGCGACCATCCCGCCGAGTGAGCCGCCCGCCACCAGCAGTGGTTGATTCACACCGAGTGCGTCGAGCAAGAGAGCGAGCACTGCCGCCTGATCACGCGTCGTGAACGTGGGGAGTGCATCGGGGGCCTCGTTGGTTGGCCCGGTGGTGCCGTCGCACCCGCCGAGCAGGTTGGCGCAGAGGATTGCATGTCGTGTGGGGTCGATCGCGCCGCCGGGCTCAACGACGCCCTTCCACCACTCGCTGGCGTGCACTGTGCCTGTCAGCGCATGTACAATGAGCACGAGGTTGTCGCGCGCGGTAGCGATCGCGCCTTCGAGTCGATAGTGCACATGCACGGTCTCGAGACGCGCTCCGCCTTCGAGCACGACATCGTGAAAGACGATGATTTCATCGCGCACCGGGGTGCTTCGGGGCTCGTGCGACACTGGACGCGTGGGTGTAAGGCGACGGGACGTGCGGGGGAGGGCAGTGCTGCTCACGCAGCACTCTCATTGCGCTGCGGACCGGCTGCTGTGGCGCGTGTGGTGGCGATGCCAACGGCGAAAGCGAGTGAACGGTCGAGATCCGCAATCAGATCCTCGACACCTTCAAGCCCGACCGAGAGCCGCACCAAATCGGCGGTGACGCCAGCGCCAGTGCGCTCAGATTCACTCAGCTGCTGATGGGTTGTGGACCACGGGTGAATGACCAAACTCTTTGCATCCCCGACGTTAGCGAGCAGTGAGAAGAGTTTCGTTTCCTTGATGAAGCGGTGGGCAGCAGCTTCACCGCCCCGCACACCGAACGTCAGTACACCACCAAACCCGCCGCGCAGATACGACGCGGCGCTTTTGTGAGTGGTGTGTGTCGTGAGTCCAGGATAGTTGACCCACGAGACTGCCGGATGCGATGCGAGAAATTGCGCTACGGCGAGTGCGTTGCTGCTATGCTGGCGGATGCGCAGTGGCAGCGTCTCGAGGCCCTGCAGAAACAGAAACGCATTGAATGGCGAGAGCGACGCCCCGATATCACGTAGCAACAGCACCCGCAGTCGAACTGCGAAGGCGATGTTGGCGCCACCCACGTTTCCAAACGCTTCGGCGAAGCGGAGTCCGTGATACGCGGCTTCCGGGTCCTGATAGAAGCGACGGAAGCGTGCGGTTGCTCCCCAGTCGAACCGACCACCGTCAACAACTACACCGCCAATCGAAGTGCCGTGCCCACCGATCCACTTGGTTGCGCTGTGCAGCACGATGTCGGCGCCATGCTCAATTGGTCGCGTGAGGATTGGTGTCGCAAACGTGTTGTCGACGACGAGCGGCAGATTGAAATCGTGCGCCAACGTGGCGAGTGCGCGCAGATCCGGCACGTCGAGAGCCGGATTGCCGACTGTTTCGACATAGATGGCGCGCGTGTTATCGTCGATTGCCGCAGCGACGGCGCGATGATCGTGAATGTCGACGAAGCGCGTCTTGATGCCGAGTCGCGGGAGCGTGTGCGCGAACAGCGCGACGGTGCCACCGTAGAGTGACTGCGAGGCGACAATGTTGTCGCCAGCTTCAGCAAGATTGAGAATGGCGAGCGTCTGCGCGGCCTGACCGCTCGCTGTTGCGACAGCAGCAACTCCACCTTCGAGTGCGGCGATGCGTTGTTCGAAGACGTCGGTGGTGGGATTGTTGATGCGCGTGTAGATGTTGCCGAAGGCGCGAAGGCCGAACAGATCGGCGGCGTGTTCCGGGCTTTCGAAGACGAACGACGACGTGGCGTAGATCGGCACCGCGCGCGCGCCGGTGGTCGGGTCGACTTTCTGGCCGGCGTGCAGGGCGAGTGTATCGACGCTCTGCGGCTGATTCGTGGACATCGGGCACTCCGTTGGGAAGACGTGAGTGCCGCCTGAAGCAAAAACGCGCCCGGAGCGGAGAGCCGCCGGGCGCATGATCGCTATTTAGCTCCTTATTTTGCGTGGCGGCAAGCGGCGGCAAATCACCACGGGTGCAGGGTGCACCGGTTTGTCTTCAGTTGTCTTGCTGCGTCACTACACGGTCCGGAAAGCAGAACGACCCACTTCGATTTCTCGTCGCGGGCCGTAAGGGCCACGACTTAGACGGAGATCCAGTGCCTCAAGCACTGGTGCGCGGCCCGTCAAATCGGGGAACTCGCCGCGCATATTTCAGTATCGACCGCTGTCAGGAAAAGGTCAAGCCCTCTTCAGTGGCCATCGAAAGGCCGACTTCCGGTCGGGATGGCCGCCTACATCGGCTTGTAGACCGCCATGTAGACGGCGAGACCGACCATGAACGGGAGCAGGACCATGAACGGCTTGGCCAACGCTGGTTTGCGGTAGGGGAGCAGAACGATCGCACTGAGCACGAGCCAGATCAGCATCTTCACGATCAGCCAGCCGGGGGGCATCCCGCGCACGAGCCCGAGCCGCGCCATCATGCCGAAACCGCCAAGGAGAATGAGGAAAGAACCGGTGCCGAACATCGCGGCGACGATGCCGCGCGTTTGGGTGTTCGCCTTCGTGCCGCCGTTGGCGGCATGCACGGCCACACCGCCAATGGCGATGAACAACATTGCAATGCCGATGAGATGAACGATTTCGTAAAGGTCGCGTGGGAACATGTGCCGTGTGTTTCGTGGAGTGAAGGAAGTGATGCGTGACTAACGCGCGTGTTACACCGACGGACGCACGAGCAAGGGCTCGTGCACATCGAACAGCTCCGACGTTCCGGGCGACAGCACGCGATAGCTCGCCAAGACTCGGCTCAACGCCTCCTGGGAATCGGCGCCCGTCGCTGACAGATGACCCATTTTGCGGCCCGCGCGCGCGTCGGTTTTACCGTACAGGTGCAGACGCGTCGATTCAATTGCGAGTGCATCCGTGAATGCCGGCGGCGACGACTGCAGCCATACTTCGCCGAGCAGATTCACGATTGAAGCGGGCGCCAGCAACTGCGTGTTGCCGAGCGGGAGATCGCACACCGCGCGCACGAGTTGCTCGAACTGACTCGTAGCGTTGCCTCGTTCGCTGTGGTGATAGGTGTTGTGCGGACGTGGAGCGAGTTCGTTTACGAGCAACTGGTCGTCGGTGGTGACAAAGCACTCGACGGCCAGCAGGCCAACGATGCCAAGCTTCGTCGCAATGTCGACGGCCATCGTCTGGGCCTGCACTGTCATCGCATCCGTGATGAACGCGGGGACGACAGCCCAAGTGAGTACGCCACCCGTGTGATGATTGCGCGACGGCGGATACACCGCGACCTCGCCTGACGGACGGCGCGCAACAAGTACGGAGATCTCGTACTCGATGTCGATGCGCTGCTCAACGAGGCAGGTCCTGCCACCGAGTGTGTTCCAGGCATCGAGTGCGAGTGATGGGTCGGCGAGTCGCACCTGGCCGCGTCCGTCGTAACCGCCGTGCGTTGCCTTGGCGATGCACGGTCCGAAGCGGCGTACTGCATCCGCGATATCCTCTGCAGAGGTTGCAGCAACGAAGGGACCGAGCGGGAATCCGTGCCCCTGCAACCAATGATTCTGGCGGATGCGATCCTGAATGATGTAGACCGAATCGCGACCGGGACGCAGGGGCGTATGCTGAGCGACTGCGTCAAGCACGTCGGGGTGAATCTGTTCGATCTCGAGCGTGACGACATCGCACTGGGAGGCCAGATCGACGGCAGCGGCAACGTCACTGAACGACGCCGTGATCGTGCGTGATGCGACGGCTCTACTCGCACACGCCGGATCGGGATCGAGCACGTGAATGTCGTAGCCCATCGAACGCGCAGCATACGCGGTCATCCGACCGAGTTGACCGCCGCCGAGGAAACCGATCGTTGCGCCAGGGAGAATTGCACCGCTTTGCACGGTCTGGGTCGTTGTCCTGGTCGTCGACGGTAAACCAGTCACGAAGAGATGGCGTTCGGCGCCTGCAAGGGGCGCGCCAGTGCCTCGGCCGATTTCGATGCGCGACGTGCTTCGAGGCGTTCACAAAGCACGCTATCGGTTGCAGCAAGTAGCTGCGCGGCAAAGAGCGCGGCGTTGGCTGCACCGGGCTTCCCGATGGCGAACGTGGCAACCGGAACACCAGCCGGCATCTGAACGATGCTCAGCAAGGCGTCCATGCCGTTGAGAGGCGTCGCGACGACAGGCACACCGAGTACGGGCACCAGTGTTTTCGCGGCAAGCATACCTGGCAGATGCGCAGCACCACCAGCGCCGGCAATGATCGCGCGCAGGCCGCGCGGTGCCGCTTGCTCAGCGTAGGCGAAGAGCCAATCAGGGGTGCGATGCGCCGAGACCACGCGGGCTTCGTACGGCACACCAAGTTCGGCGAGAATCTCGCACGCGGGCGCCATCGTGTCGTAGTCGCTGGCGCTTCCCATCACGACGCCAACAAGAGGCGTCGGGATGGGTGGGATTGGTGGAACTATGCCGCTGGCGGCAGCGCTCACTCCAGGCTCCGAACGAGAAGGAAGGTCCGGCAGCCGGACCAATGCGCCTCAAAGCTATCGCGTTGTAATGGGGGCATCCAACCCACCCACAGCGATGAGCTGCTACTTCTTTGGAGCAACGAGAGGAAGCCGTTCCGTTCCGCTCCACTCTTGGAACGACCCGTCGAACATCTTCGCATCGTAGCCAAGCATCGTCGCGACAAACCAGAGAAGACTCGCCTGCTGACCGATGTGGCAGTAGGTGACGACCGGCTTGCCATCAACCACGCCCGCGTCGGTGAAGAGCCGGCGCAATTCCGTGGGGGCCTTGAAGTGGCCGCTCTCGCTTACGGTCGCGAACGGAACGTTGACGGCGGTCGGAATGTGTCCCGCTCGCGGATAGCCGCCACCATCACCGTTGTAGAAACGCGGAAGACGCGCGTCGACGATTGAGAGTCGGCCATCCTTTGTGGCGGTTTCGACCGTTTCAATGGTGGCGATGAGTTCCGGTCGCGGATGTGGCGTGAACTTCGTTGCCGGGACCGCTGCCGGTTCGCTCGTCGTTGTTGCACGCCCCTCGGTGCGCCACGATTTGTAACCGCCATCCAGCATTGACGTTCGTTCCATCGCGCCAAGGTACGCCAGCGTGATGAACACCCGTGCTGCGGATTGCAGTGTGTCGTCATGCGGCACAACAATGATGCGGGATTTGTCGCCGATACCGTTTGCCTGCGCCCAGGTGGTGAGCTGCGCCACGTCGGGCATCTGCAACGAGAGTTGGCTTGCTCCCGCAGGTTTGGAAATGTCCGCCAGTGTGACCAGGCGCGCACCGGCGAGATGGCCACTGTCGTACTGCGCGCGCCGACCAACGTGCAGGACAACGAGATCCTTGTCGGTGGCATGCGTGGCAAGCCACTCGGTCGAAACGAGCATGTTCGGGCGTGCCGCGCCGCCTGCGACCGACACGCCGGTGTTGGGCGCATGATGACAGGCCGCAAACAGGACCACCGTGAGCGACGCAGCGAGTGTGCGTGCGGACGGACGACCGGGGCGACGTGTTGTGGATTGACTGATCATATGAGGTTCAGGGAACAGGGAGACGACGGCCACGTGCATCGACGATTTGGACGGGTGCGCCTTTCGTGGCCCTGAGCGCCGCTTCGATCGACGCGCGATCGCCGGCAACGACGATGACCATCTTGTTCGGATCGACGTACTGCTTCGCAACTCGCTGCACGTCCGCGCCCGTGACGGCACCGATGCCGGTATTGAAACCACTCAGTGCCGAGAGGGGAATGCCGGTCGGAATCAGCGCGGCAATTTGTCCAGAGATATCGGTGTTGGACTCGAAGCGTTCGGCGTAGCCGAGTTGGAGATACTGCTTGGTCTTTGCGAGTTCGGCGGCAGGAAGCGGTTGACGGATGCTGTTCAGCTCCTTCAAGAACTCGATGAGCGATGAATCGGTCTTGGTTGCGGTGACTTCCGCCCGTGCGCCGAACGCACCGGGCTCGCGACGCATCGTGAAACCTGAAGTCGCACCGTACGTGTATCCCTTCGTCTCGCGAAGATTCTGATTCAATCGGCTGGTGAACGAACCGCCAAGCGCGGTGTTCATGACCATGATCGGGTAGTAGTCCTTCGTATTACGCGCCACGCCGACGCCACCAAACCGGAACGACGATTGCGGTGCCTTGGCTTTGTCGACGATATAGATCGTCGTTGCACCGGCTGCGGCGGGGGTGTTCTTGGCGAGTACTGGCAGCGTCTCGCGCTCCCACGCGCCAAAATTGGCCGTTGCGCGACGGACAGCCTCCGGGACCGAGAGATCGCCCACAATCACGAGCGTTGCGTTGTTCGGGCGATACCACGCGTTCCAGAATGCGTTGACGTCGTCGCGCGTGATCGTTTCGACATCTTCGCTCGTGCCAGCGGGCGAACGACCGTACGGATGATTTTCACCGAACACCAGCGCAGCAAACGCGCGATCGGCGAGTGCGGGTGCGCGATCCGCTTCCTGCAACAGTGCCGTGAGCCGAGCACTCTTCTGTTGCGCGAAGCTCTTCTCCGGGAATGTCGGGCGCAGCGCAACATCGGACATCACCACCAATGCGCTGTCGATCGTCGCGAGCGATGTGTGGAGCCGGATAGTGCTCTGCTCAAAACCACTGCCGGCACCAAGCTGGATCGCGAGGTACGCGAGCTGCTCTGCAATCGCCGCCGCGTCGCGCGTACCCGCTCCTTCGGTCAGCAGTCCAGCCGTCAACGTCGCGAGTCCGTTCTTTCCCTTGGGTTCGGCTTCGGTCCCGTTGCGGACCACGAGCGTGAAGTCGACGATAGGCAGTTCGTGCTGCTCTACAATGACCAGCTTCAGGCCATTTGGGAGTGTGCGCTCGACAATCTTCGGTAGCACAAGCGCGCGCGCGGTGGCCAGCTTGGGCGGGGCAGTGAACGGGTTCGTGGCCTGTGCGTGGAGGGCCAGTGCCGGTGTGTACGCAGCGATCAACGCTGCGGCTGCGACTGTATGCGCGCGTCGCATCACTTCGACCCTCCGGCCGTGAGTGCCAACTCTTTTTTGCCTTCGGGAACGACGGTCAGCACGATCCTGGGCTGTGACAACAGATACTGCTTTGCCACCCGCTGTACGTCCGCAGAGGTCAACTTTTCGTAGCGAGCGATATCCTGACCAATCCACTCAGGGGTGCCGGCGAAGTAGTTGTAGTAGCTCAAGCGATCAGCCTTGCCCAGGACAGATGAGAGTTCATCGAGGAGCGCGGCGCGGGTTCCGTTCTTGACGCGCGTGAGTTCGCGCTCTGTCACGCCGTCTGCGACGATCCTCGCGATGGCAGCATCAAACTCTGCGGCAAGTTCGCGCGGGTGCACGCCCGGCTTCGCTGTCGCACGCAGTCGAATGATGCCATCGAGCTTGCTGGCTTCGTCGCTCATGCCAACGTCCTGCGCAAGCTGCTTGTCGTAGACGAGCGTTCGATAGAGACGGGAGCTCTTGCCACCTGCGAGAACGGACACGAGTGCATCGAGTGCGGGTTCGTCAGCGTGAAGGGCTTTCACACCATGCCAGATGTAGTATGCCCGGGGCAGCTGCACGCGATCCTCCATCACCATGACCGTGTCCTTCTGCAGCCGGGGCGCCGGAACAACCGGGCGCACCGGTGCATCAGAATTGCGGGGGATTTTTCCGAAGTAGCGCGTCGCCCACGCCTTCGCCGAATCCGGATTGAAGTCACCGGCGATGGTGATGCTCGAGTTGTTCGGCGCGTAATACTTTCGGAAAAACTCTTTGACGTCGTCTACCGACGCAGCGGTGAGGTCCTTCATCGAGCCGATCACGTCCCACGAGTACGGATGGTTGGAGGGAAACATCACGGGCAGAATCGTTTCGTCGACCAGTCCATACGGCTGATTCTCGACGTTCTGTCGCCGTTCGTTCTTCACGACGTCGCGCTGCAGGTCGACCTTTGCCAGATCCATCGTTGGGAGCAGCCACCCCATACGGTCGGCGTTAAGCCAGAGCATCAACGGCAGCGCGTTCGACGGTCCGGTCTCGTAGTAGTTGGTGCGATCGAAAGTCGTCGAGCCATTGTTGTTGGCACCGGCAGCCTCGAGCCACTGGTCAAATTTTCCGACCGGCACATTCTGCGAACCCATGAACATGATGTGTTCAAAGAGGTGCGCAAATCCGGTGCGTCCAGGCTTTTCGTCGCCGGAGCCAACCTTGTACCAACTGTTGACGGCAACGATCGGCACGGAGCGATCGACGTGCAGAATCACTTCCAGCCCGTTGGGCAGTGTGATTTTTTCGAACGGAATGGTCGGCGCCTTTTGCGACTGTGCCGCGAACGGCGTGAGGGCGCTCACGAAGAGCAGCCGCGCCGCCCATTTCTTGAAGTTTTGGCTGGCGCCCAAGAGAAGGGGCATTTTTGACCGTCGGAAGGAGGAGGCACAGCAATCTACGGAGTCGCACATCGTGTCGCTTGTACACGGCTGCGCCGCCCCGCACTTTGGCCCGATGCCTCCCACACAGTACGACGCCCGCTTGGGCACCTTTTCAGGGACGATGCTCGTCGTCGGCGGGATTATCGGCGCGGGGATCTTCCTCTCGCCCGCCGTCGTCGCCCAACGCGTCGGTTCCGCTTCGCTCACCCTTGGTGCCTGGGGACTCGGCGCGGTTGTCGCGATCATCGGCGGGTTCGTCTACGCGGAGCTCGGTGCGAGACGACCACTCACGGGCGGCACTTACGTCTACCTGCGCGATGCGTTTGGCCCGCTTCCGGCCTTTTTGTACGGTTGGGCGCTCTTTCTGGTGATCGCCACAGGCGCAATCGCAGCCGTGGCGATGACCGGTGCGAGCTATCTCGCCACACTCCTTTCGCTTGACGCGTCGATGGCTCGACCCCTCGCGGTCGGCCTGATCGCCGTGCTCACCATGCTGAACATCCTCGGTGTCCGGATCGGTGCGACAACCGGTAACGTGCTCACGCTGCTCAAGCTCGGTGCGATTGCCGTGCTCGTGTTCGCCGCGTTGGTGCTCTCGCCTTCGCACCCAGCACCGGTATCGCCATTGGCCACGGTGCCACTCGTGGTGCCGAGCGGCGGTATGGCACTGATTCTCGCGATGGGCGCGGCACTTGTGCCGGTGCTCTTCTCGTACGGCGGATGGCAACAGACGAACGCCGTCGCCGAAGAGCTCATCGATCCGCGGCGTACTCTACCCCGGGCATTGATACTTGGCGTGTTGGTTGTGGTCGCAACGTACATGCTCGTGAACCTCGCGTATCTGCGCGCGTTAGGTGTAGCCGGACTCGCCGCAAGTCAGGCGCCGGCGGCCGACGCGATGTTCGTCTACCTGGGCGCACCCGGACGCACACTGATTACCTGTGGTATTGTTGCGTCGACGGTCGGATTTCTTGGCATGGTGATTTTGATGTCCGCGCGCGTGTATCAGGCGATGGCCGCCGATGGGCTGTTCTTTCGCAGCATGGCGGAGTTGCATCCCAAGACGCGAACGCCGGTGGTGGCGTTGGTGGCACAATGCGTTGTGGCGCTGGTTCTCTTGCTGAGTGGGACGTACGGTCAACTGCTCGACTACGTTGTGTTTGCCGACTGGATTTTCTTTGGCCTGACCGCAGCGGCGCTATTCGTGCTCCGTGCGCGCGACGCACGAGCGGGCTTGCATCCAACGGTACGCGTTCCGTTGCATCCGTGGACAACGCTATTGTTCATCGTGGCGGCCCTGTACGTGGTGTTCGGCTCCATCCGCTCGAACCCCATGAACGCACTCTACGGATCGGGACTCATTGCCCTCGGTTTTCCGGTCTTTCTCTACTGGCGCTCAAAGCACCAGTCCAACCGTACGACGAGCAACGAATGACGACAGCTGCTGCAGAGACAGACCCCCCGACGCGCGCACGCGTGGACGCCTTGTTTGTTCACCCGCTCAAGTCGGCGGGTGCAATCCCGGTTGATGTGCTTGAACTCGACGCACGCGGTGCGACGGGTGACCGGCGCTGGCTGCTGGTGGACGATGACGGCGTGGGGATCACGGCGCGCACGCATCACCGTCTTGCACTGATTCGTCCCTCATTCGCCGAGGTCGATCGGAATGGCGCGCTGCGACTCGATGCGCCTGGCTTTTCGACATGCAACGTGCGTGTGCCGACCGATCCAACCACCCGTTCAGTGCGAATCTGGCTCGACGATGTGCCGGCGCATAACGCGGGCGATATGGTCGCCGAGTGGTGCAGCGATGCGATTGGCACCCATTGTCGGATGGTTTATCTCGCCGACGCTGCGGCGCGTCCGCTTCAGGCCAAGTACGCCGGATCACTGCCCTTTGCAGGTCGACAGGTGGCGTTCTCCGACGGTGCGCCACTCTTGCTGCTCGGCATTGCGAGCATCGATGCGCTGAACACGCGGTTGGTGGAGCAGGGCGGGGAAGCTGTGGACCATCGACGCTTCCGACCCAACGTGCTGCTCTCGGACACCATCGTGCACGAGGAGGACACGTGGCGTGAGGTGACCATTGGAAACGTGACCATCGGCGTGGGTTCTCAGTGCTCCCGCTGCGTGATGACAACCATCGATCCCGACACGGCCGAAGGTGGCGTCGAACCGCTGCGTGCGCTCTCGCAATATCGCCGCACCGAAGACGGCGTTGTGTTCGGTATGAATGCGACCCACGCGACGACGGGCGCAATTCGCGTTGGTGATCGCGTAACCGTCGCCGCGTTCAGGTAGCCAAGAACTCTCGCGGCTCAGCGAGCGGCAGCAGGATTCGGGCACGATTGACCCAGGCACCGTGCCCGGCGACACGCGTGACGGAGAATGCGCCTCGGTGTGATTGAGCCACCCAACGCACAATCGCGAGCCCCAGTCCGTTGTTCGCTCTTCCGTCGTTGCCATTCGCTGCGCTGCTATCGCGATCGCCGACGAACTCACTGCCACTGCTGGTAACGTCAATCGCTGCGGCACCATCAACAAGCGAGCACGATACGGTCACGGGCCCATCTCCCGTCCCGTGACGGCACGCGTTCTCGAGCAGCTCCAGCATCGCCTCCTGCAGCAACGGTGCATTCGCACGCACGACAATTGGTTCGGCTTGGCCGATTGCGAGTGCGCGGCCGAGCGTCTTCGCGCGACTGCGCATGAGATCCGTGCAGTCGAGTAACAATCCATCGAGCTCGACATCGTCTTCGAGTCGCACCGGCTCGCCAGTGCGCGCTTCGGCCAATAAAAAAAGTTCGTCGACGCGCCGACGCATGTGCTCTGCCGCAGTGCGAATGCGGCCGAGTGTTGCGCGCATACGAGTCTCGCTCGGATCGGGGGAGGAGAGCTCGTGCACGGCCTCGCCCAGGACGAGTGTGAGTGGCGTGCGGATCTGGTGCGCAGCTTCGCGGACGAAGCCGCGATTACGTGACTGCGCGTCTTCGAGTCGGGCGAGCAAAGCGTTGAACTCAGACGCGAGCAGCGACACTTCGTCGCGGGATGCGTCGATGGGCAAACGCCGCGACAGATCGGTGGGCGCAATACTCGCGATGTCGCTCGTCAGCTGCGTGACAGGTCTGAGCGCACCGTGTGCCATGAGATAGCCGGCGGTGAGACTGATCAGCAGAATGAGCGGGGCGGCAATTGCGAGGGAAACACCCAGCAGTTCGGTGTCGCTCTCAATGCCCTCGGTTGATGCGAAGGCGATGATTGTCAGCGGCTGCGTGTGCAGACTGTCTGATGCAATCGCGAAAGGGTGTGCGACGGCGCGATAGTCGAGCCCACCGGAGTCAAGTACGATGCGTTCCTGATGCGCTATTCTCCATGCGTTCCGTATGCGCGCTGCATCGGCTGCTGGTCCGACTATCGCGAGCGTACTGTCATTAGCCGCGACGATCAGAAAAGCATCGCCGTTGCGGGGCCATTCATCGACTACCTCGGATGCGGCGAAGGCCAGAGATGAGTCAGGTGTTTCATCCGTCTCGCGCCTGATGGCGTAGGCGACGCCCGACGTCACCGCATCCAGACGCTGATCGAGTCTGCGGTTCGATTCGCGCCAGAGATACCCAAGGGCCCCGACCGCGAGGAGCGATAGCCCACCCGCGAACGCGAGAGCGAACCCCGCGGCCAGGCGCAGGCGGAGTCTACTGGACGCCATCTGACGCTGATGGTGCCTTGTCACTCAACATGTAGCCAGTGCCGCGCAACGTATGCAGCAGCGGCAGCATCCCTTCGAGATCGATTTTACGACGCACTCGACCTACGAGCACGTCGACCGCATTCGCGACGGGATCGAAATTATCGTCCCAGACCTTGTCGAGAATCTGCGCCCTTGTCACGACGCGTCGACTGTTGCGAAGCAAGTACTCGAGCAATGCAAATTCGCGGGCCGTCAGGCGGATGGCATGGCCCGCGCGCTCCGCGTGGTGCGTTGCCGGATCCAGCGCCAAATCGGCGAGTCGCAGAGTTGGTTCTAGGGCGACCGCTGGACGACGCGCCAGCGCACGGAGTCGAGCGAGCAGTTCGCTCACGGCAAACGGTTTCGCCAGATAGTCGTCGGCGCCGGCATCGAGCCCGCGCACGCGATCATTCACGGCGTTGCGTGCCGTGAGCACAAGCACGGGAGTGCGGTCGCCGCGGGCGCGAAGCCGGCGGCAGACTTCAAAACCGTCGATATCGGGCAATCCGACATCGAGCACCGCAAGGTCGTACGCGCCGCTCGCCAGCGCGTCGAGCGCGTGCTGGCCGCTCGACGCCGCATCAGGAGCCCACGCGGCTTCCCGCAGCACGCGCAGTAGAAACTCCTGAACTTCGGCGTCGTCCTCCACGACCAGTACGCGCATAACCCGAAAGCTGCGATGCGTGCAGTAACGCGCGCTACGGCTTCTTCCCCTTGGCTTTGGCCTTCGCTTCCTTTTCCTTGTCAGCCTTTGCTTCTTTGGCTTCAGCAGCCGCGTCTTCATGCTCAACGCCGGTCACTGCGCCCGTCATCGCATCGACGCCCACTTCAGTGATGCCAGCCTTGCCCGCAACTTTGATGTCGAACGAGTAGATAAGCTTCCCGTCTTCGTTCTCGATTTCGGCCTTCTCCACCTTGCCACCTGGCGCCTTGGCGAGCGCTGTTGCCGTGGCGGCTTCGGCGGTGATCTTCGCCTTCTTGAGTAAGCCCGGCTTCTCTTCAGAAACCTTCACGGTCTGCGCAAATAGGGGGGCAGCCACGAATGTCGCGACCGCTGCGGCGAAGGCACTCCGAGTGAACGACCGGACGATGCTGCGTGGTGCGTAGCTCTTGGACATGGGGCGGGCTCTCTGTGGAGGATGGGCCGTGGCAATCAGACCGACACCGGCAGGCGATAGCCTCGGCCTCGGACCGCAACGAGCAGGACGGGAACTACGAACAGCGTGATCGGTGTCGACAGCGTCAGGCCGCCGATGACCGCGAGCGCCAACGGCTTCTGCAACTCACTGCCTGCGCCAATGCCCAGTGACAATGGCAGCAGACCAAACAGAGTGCAGAGCGTGGTCATGAGAATTGGACGAAGACGTACGCGTGCCGCTTCGAGAAGTCCCGTTTCGAGGTCCACCGCGCCGATCTGCATCTGATGCCGCGTGAAGTCGAGCAGAATAATGCCGTTCTTCACGATCAACCCGACGAGCAGGATGAGTCCCATGAAGCTAGACACATTGAGTGTCGTTTTGGTGACAAAGAGCAGCGCAAGCGCACCTACGAATGACAGGGGTGCTGCGAGCAGTACCACGAGCGGTTCGACGAACGAGCGGAACTGCACGACCATCACGGCCATCACGCTCAAGGATGCGAGCGCCAGCACTACGATTAAGGCGGAGAAGGCCTCCTGCTGACTCGCGTAGCGGCCACCGATCTCCACGCGAATGCCGGGCGGGGCTGGATGCGCAGCGAGAATCGCTTTCACGTCTGCCATCGCGTCACTCAATGGGCGTCCTTCCACGCCAGCGGTGAGGTTGACCAACTGCTGCTGGTTCTCGCGCACGTACTCGCCGCGCACATCGGCGGTACTGAAATCTGCGAGCGAAGAGAGTGGGCTCGCTCGCCCAGTGCGCGGGGAGAAGATCGGTAAAGCGCCAAGGCGCTGCGCGTTGAAGCGCACGGAATCCGGGGAGCGTACGCGCACTCCGATTGAGCGATCATCGAGGCGAATCTCACCTGCCGGAACGCCGAGCAACGCGCCGCTCACGGCGGCACTGACATCCTGCGGCGTGAGGCCTAGACGACTTGCTTCACCGCTGCGCACAGCCATCGCCATTTCGGCGCTCGGCTCGGCGATTCCGTTGTAGAAATCCTCCAGCCCCTCAACCTTCCCGACTTTCTCGCCCAAGAGGGTCGCATACGTTTCGAGCGCTTTGAGATCTGCACCAAACAGCTTGATCTCTATTGGACTCGCCGCACCGGACAGGTCGTCAAGCACGTCGGAGAGAATCTGGAGGAACTCAGCACGAAGTCGGGGCACCGCGCTTTCCACCTTGCCACGGACTTCGTCCATGATGTCGGTGATACGTCGTTTGCGCTTGAACGGCGGCACGAGACGCGCCACGATATCGCTCTTGTTCTGATCAGTCGCGAACAGTCCGAGTTCCGCACCCGTGCGTCGCGACGTACCGGTGACTTCTGGCGTCTCGGCCAGGATCTTCTCAATCACATGCAACTGGCGATCTGTCGCGGCAAGCGCAGTGCCGCCGGGGGTGACGACGTCGACGACGAATGAGCCTTCGTCCATCTCGGGGAGAAAGCCCGAACCGACCAGTCCGTAAACGCCGACGCCAGCGGCGACAAAAA
>Ga0105044_10005891_pt1 | contig 16874 bp, 10 predicted proteins | sample MAT01_FD_78092 | JGI IMG/M metagenome (GOLD analysis project Ga0105044, IMG submission 78092) | Freshwater microbial communities from Lake Fryxell liftoff mats and glacier meltwater in Antarctica - MAT-01 | ecosystem: Environmental > Aquatic > Freshwater > Ice > Liftoff microbial mat | place...
AACCGGATCGCCGGGACGGCGACGCCGCATCTGTCAATTCCCTCGGTAGGAAATTGAATTCCCTCCCTAGGAAACTGAATTCCCTCCCTAGGAAACTGAATTCCTTCCCTAGGAAACTGAATTCCTTTCCGAATCAAACTGGGGCCGCGCAACAAAAGGGTGTTGCGGTCCATCGAGCGGCGGGTTCGGTGAGCGTGACGCACGGCGCTGCAGCGCATGGTTGAATGATGTTCACCGTGCGCCAGCCAGACTGGCCGCGGTCGGGATACACCAGGTAGCGTCCGTCGAGCTTGAGCCGCGGCGAGCCGCCGCGCAGGACGTGGGGCCACTCGAGGCATTGCGTGTGATGTTTGTCCGCCGCGTCGCTGAGATAGACGATGACCGTGTTGTCGAGCATGGTGCCGTTGCCTTCCGGGATGGCTTCCAGCTTCTGCATCGTGCGGGCGATGAGACCGAAGTGGAACGCGCGAATCGCTTCCGCCTCGGCATTCGCGCTCTTGCTGCCGCCGATGATGGCGTGACCCATCGGGTGCTTGGATTGCGAAGCGAGTTTGGAGAACTGAATGTTGAAATGCCGGAAGCCGACGCCGGAGGCGATGGTGACGACGTCGGTCAGGCCGGAGATGAGCGTGGCGGTGGCCAGCTCGAAGTGCGCATCAAGCCGCTCCTCCGGCAGGTCGGAGGTGAAGCGCGCGTCCGTTTTCAGCACTTCCCTTTTCTGCGCCCCGGCGGACGCGTGCACCCGCTCGTTGCGGACGCGGATGTTTTCATACGCATCGAGATACGCGTCGAGCTTGCCCTTTTCCTCGCCGGGCAGGTGATGGCGGGCGCTGCGGATGTCGTCCTTGAGGTAGTCGAGCAGGAAGCCTTGACGACGCGTGGAATCCGAGCCGGCGAGCGGCCCGAAGATGCGCTGATGCGCGCTGACCGGATTGCAAAACGTGGCCGCGCTCTGGTTCGGGCCGTAGGCGGAGCAGTTGAAGATCACATCGCGATCTTCCGAACTGATGCCGAGCACGACGTTTTCAAAGACGGTGCCTGCGCTGTGTCCGAGCACACAGTCCACCGTGGCATCATGCACGACCTTGCCGTCGCGCGTATTGTAGGCGCCCAGCGCGCCGTGGCTGGTGGAATGGCCGCCACCGCAGACCTGGCCGTTGATGCCCTGCATCGCGACCATGCGATTCGCGTAACGCGCCACCGGCTTGAGCGAAGCGGGAAGCTGCGCGCCATCGAGCGGGAAGGATTGAAGCTGCGTCCGATCCGGTCGCGCCACGAACGGCAGATGCAGCGGGTGCAATTGTTCCGGCGGGAGACCGTTGCCTTCGAGGAAAAAGAGAAAACGCGGCGCCTTGCGCTCGACGCCCTGGGCGGCTTGTCCCAGCGTGCGAAGGACGGGCGACAGATACATGGATCCGCCGATGCTGAGCGACAGGCTCTGGAGAAAGCGGCGGCGATGGATGGGATGCGGATTCATTATGATGACGGGCGTCGCGTTTCAGCGGATGCGATAGAGGAACGAATCGGAGGTGAGCAGTGTGAGCACAGTTTCCTTCAGGCTGCCGCCGCTCTTGCGATAGACGGCGTCCATGCCCACGAGCGTGGGCGCGTCGTCGGGCGTTTCATTGCGGCCGAGGAAGAAGCGAAACACATGGCGCAGGAAGACCTGCTGGATCTTCGGCGAGTCCGCCAGCGCGCGCACATACGACACCGGGTCTTTCACTTCCTTGCCCCAAAAAGCGCCAGCGGTCACCACGGGTTTGGCTTTCTCCTCGGTGCGGCGTTTCCCGAACAAATCGAACTGTTCAAAGGGCAGCCCGGTGGGATCCATTTTCTTGTGGCAGCTAATGCATTGCTCGGCGCGGGTGACGTGCATCTTTTCGCGCAGCGTCAGGCTGTCGTCATCCGGCAGTCGCGCATCCACCTCCACCGGCGCATCCGGCACACTGCCGCCGAGCAGCTTGGTCGTCACCCAGCGGCCCCGCTGGATGGCCTGGTTCTTCTGGTTGTCGGAAAATGCGAGCAACCAGGCCGGATGCGTCAGGATGCCGGCGCGCTCGCTGGCCGGGAACTCCACCCAGCGGGCATCCTTGCCGACGCTGTCCTCGGAGAGGTTGTAGTTCCGGTGGTAATCCTTGTAGCCGTTGTTCCGCTTGATGTGCGCGATCTTGGTGCCGGGGTAGTTGAACATGCCGTGCACGAAGTAGCGCGGGGAGATCAGCCACCGGCGCAGCACATCGCGGTCTTCATCGAGGATGCGCAGGATGAAGGTGTCCGCGTCCTCGACGAGTCGTTCCGGGTGGTAATCGTTCTTGTCGGCATCCTTGAAGACCTCCGCCGCCCGGGGATACTCGAAATACTCGCGCGCGAAACGCAGCAGGCGGTCGCGCATCGCCTCGCGCCGCAGGCAGCCGCGCAGGATGGCAGCCAACGCGGTGCATTGGCCACCGCCGGTTGGGCGGAAGTCCACAGGCGCATGAAGCGCCCTTGATCCGGTTCGCTGAGCATGTCTGGAGGGTATTTCCAGAAACCCCGGCGAGCGTAACATAAAAGTTTCGGTCTGCGACGGCGGTCCTTTCGCAACGGAGCGCCAGTGCGTGTTGGCAAACCGTCTTCGCCTGCTGAGCGGGGAGTGGACTGTTCGGAAACCGCTGCCGATGCCATTACATCAGGGCATCGAAATTTTCAAGCACACCCCTGGGAAGCCGGGACTCGCCACGGGCCTCATGGCAACTCGACCTCCAGGGTGGGTTTCAGATCGTTCGGCTTTGGCCGGTGCCATGTGTCGTCGGGTTTGATTTTGAGAGTCTTCAAAATGTGCGGCTTTGCGCCGGGTTCCGTCGAGGGTTCCGATACGGTCAATGTGTATTCAGGCGCGGGAACGACGCTCCCGTCCTCATTCATCCGCCACGTTTTCACGACCAGCGGCGTAAGCGTTTGCGGGAGCGGCGTAAGGCCATCCGGACGCAGCGCGGCTGGCGAATTGCGCACGTTCGGATCCTGCGCGCCCGGTGCGAGCGGCGCGGCGGGCTTCGTCGTGACGAGCTGCACCTTCGCACCGCGCGGCACGTCGCCTTTGAGCTGCACGACGAGAAAACTCAGCGCCTCCACCGCGGGATCCGTGTTGTTCACGTTGCGCGGCAGCGTGCGGTCGCGGGTGGATTTGATCTGCTCGGGCCGCACGTTGCAGTTGAGCAGGCTCACGGAACTCGCGGTCATCTCCATCAGCGCGGTCGCCGGCGGGTTGGTGATCGTTACGTTTGTGAGTTGCGCCTTCGCAGACGCCGTCGAAACGGGAAGCTCGCAGCCATCAATGAAGGTGTCCTCCGCACTGCCCGTGATCGTGCGCAGGCTCAGCCCGGTCTTGCAGTTGCGGATGGTGTTGTCCTTCAGCATCGCCGTGCCGGCGTGCCACACGATGCCCTGCGCGCAGTCTTCCACGGTGTTGCCCGTCACGCTGCACTCGCTGGTGGAAACGCTGATGCCGATGGCGTAAGGCCCGAGGACGCGGTTGTCGCGGATGTCCGCCAGCGGGCTGCTGCCGACTTGCAGTCCTGCGGGCCGCACGAGCGGCACCTTGCGCACATCGAATGTGTTCCGCGCGATCATCGGCGTGTCGCAGCCATGCACGGCGAGCCGCGCGTGTCCGGAAAAAAGGTTGCCGGTGAAATTGCAGCGCTCGTTCGGCTTGGCACCCGTGTTGTCGATTCCCGTTGCGGTGACCGCGATGTGATCGATCTGCGCACTCTGCAAATCGATCATCGTGCGGTTGCCCGCGGTGAGTTCCCCCGCCGGCACGACCTTGCCGTCCGTCGGCGCCGTGATGCTGATGCGCGCGTTGCGCTTCCCCTCCGCGAGCGCCGGACGCCCCGCCACCATCAATGCGCCGCCGCGCTCAAGCTTGATCACGCGCTCAGCGGCCACCGTCGCGCAAAGCTGGATCGCCATGTCATCGCTCGCGCCCTGCGCGTGCATCTTCAGACTGCCGTGGATTTCGATCGGGCCGCTGACGGTGAGGGTGCGCTTCCCGAGGCCGCCCTGGAAAGCGAAGTTGGAATTCGGATCGAGGATGAGCGCCTTGCACGTCGGCTTGTCCGCGTCGTCGCGATCAAACAGCACAATGTCGCGCGCACCGATCACGGCTTCGTCCTCCGCACCGGGAACCGCGCCGCCGCGCCATGTCGAGGCGTCGCTCCAGCGTCCGCCGCCGAGACCGTTGGAGTGGATCTCTTTTGCCGTGACCGAGCCGACAAGAGACACACATGCAACAGCGAGCACGAGGCGCAGAAAATGGATGGTCGAATTCGTTCGCATACGATCTGTCAGGTCAATCCAGACTTGTGATGAAGCCGAGCGGCGGATTTTGGGCAGCGTGGGCGTCCCGCCTGCCGTGCTGCGCGTCCCGCGCAGCACCCGGTGGACGTCTCTCGACGTGGCCACGCGCAAAGACGTCCGAGTGTGTTCCGCGGGACGCGGAACACGGCAGGCGGGACGCCCGCGCTACCCGAGACACACCGTCCGGCTGCCGGCATCTTGCGGAAACAAAAGGACGGAATGCAGCGACGGATTGCATCATTCGATCTCCGGTGCCTCGATAAAACTGCGCAGCGTGTCGCTCTGCCGGTCGCTCACGGGCAGGATTTTTAATCCGTCAATGCGCAGGGTGCCATACGCATTCACGAACGCGATCTTCACAGCGCCGTCCTGTGCCTGCGGCACGCTGAGGCGCGTCGCCACTTTCCGCCACTGGCCGTAAGTGCGTTGCAGATGAATCACCGAGCTGTCCGACGATGTCTTGCTCGCGCCATCCGCACCCGGCCACATCGTCACCGTGGCAGAGTTCCATACGCTGACTTCACGGCTGCACATCTGTTCGCGATACCAGAATTCCACCCAGCACGTTCCGCCGGACGGCAGGTTCCTAAGTTCCTTGGCGACAGTAAAACCGCTGCCAGTCCTGATGAGGCCCACCTCTGGGCCTTCGATGCCGAGCATGGGCTCGACCGAAATTTTGGCCACCGTGCCGGCAGGCTGCGTTTCGCCCGGTTCGAAGCCGGTGGACCAGCCGCTGAAGCTTTCGTTCACTGCGTTTGCCGCGGATTTTTTCGCAGCCTCAGCGCTCTCAGCCCTGGCTTTCACCAAGGCGTGAATGGTGCCGAGCTTCTGGAGTTCGAAATACTCAGGGAACGACTCGCGCAGTTTCTCAAACCAGGCGAGCGACGTCGCGAAGTCCTCGCGCCGATAGTAGCAATCCGCGAGCCCGTGGATTGCGCGGTCGCGAAATCCTGCCCACTGGCGCAGCTTCAGCAGCACTTCGTAATGCTTCATCGCGTCCTCGTAGCGGCCTGCGAAACGATCCGTCTCGGCGCGCAGGAAGCGATACATGCCCTCGAGTTTCTGCTCGGGGAAATCGAGTTCCATCCGCTCCAGCAGCAGCCGCGTGCCACGCACGTCGCCACTGCGGAGTCTCTGCTCCGCGATGCGAAGCTGCGCACCGCGCTGGATGGCCTCGCTCTGTCCCGTCGCGGCGAAGCGCTCGCCGCCGAGTGTCTTCGCGAGACGATAGCGCTCGGCGGCCTGGACCATGTCACCAGCCTGCGTGTAGAGATCGCCCCAGTGAATCGCCGCCTCGCGCACCGCAGGGATGTTGAGCCCGCGATGCTGATTGATGATCCGCTCGTAGAGCTGCGCGGCCTCCGCGTATTCCTTGCGGTAGTTCCACTGAATGTCGGCACCTTTGAGCAGCGCCATCACTTGCAGCGACGGCACTTTGCCTGCCGCCTTCAGCGTTTCCTCCATGAGTTGCATTGCCTCCACTCCGCGCCCCTGCTCGGCGAGTGCTTCCATGATCGTCGTCTGCAAAACCACGCGGCGTTTCAAATCCACATCGGGCAGCGCGAGCAGGTGACGCCCGATTTTCTCCACGAGCGGCCAGCGGTTCGGCTGCTCCGAGACGGTGAGGAAGTCGAAGAGCGAATTGATCCGCTGCGTGTCCCATGCGGTCCACTCGCTCGTCGTGAGAAGCTCCACCGCCCGTGCGAGGGAATACGGGCTCGTCGGCGCGGGCGCGGTCCACATGTAAACGCGCTGCGTGATCGGCGGCAGTCCGCCGCCTGCGTTCATCGTCACCGTGTATTCGCCGGACTTGAAATAGACATGCGTCGGCGACGCGCCGGTGCCGTGATTCCCGTCGCCGAACTCCCATCGGATCTGCGCCGCGTCCTTGATGCCACCCTGCGCCTCGAAGCGCGCGAGGTGCAGGTTAATCCCCGGCGTGCTCAGTGTGTCCTCCACGCCCCACACGAACGTTGCCGCGGGCGCACCGTTTGATCCTTCGATGGCCGTCGCCTCGGCAAGCGCGGCGCGCGGGAACATTTCCGGAGGCACGAAGGTGCTGGCCGTCTTCCGCTTCGCATTGTCGGCCTTCCAATAGAACGAGCAGTTTGCCTTCGCCGCGTTCGCCCCGCAGACGTGATGAATCTCAAACGGATGCACACCCGCGGTGAGTTCCACGTCCGCCCAGGCGCTGGCGGGGATCGTGACGGCGAAAGGATGCGCGCCCTTTTGCTCCCAGACGCGATTGCCATCAATGAACAGAAACGCCGCGTGCTCCGCACCGAGGAAAAATTTGTAAATGCCCGTCTCCTCGATGCGCAGGAAGCCGCGATACGACGCGGCGAAATTGTGCGGCGTGTCGGGCCGCGCGGGGTTCACATTCTGCGCGATCATGTCCACGAATGAATTCGTCGTGACTGCCGTGCTCTTCTTGAGCCCCGCGACGACATCCGCCCAGCTCGCCAACGATTCGCCCGCCCAGTCGCGGAATTCCGCCGAGATGCCTTCCTGGATGATCGGCCCGTTCGCAGCAGGTGCCGCCGGATTCCCCGCGTAGGCCCAATACATCGGCTCGTTCGCGCGGCGCTTGAACTGGATGAGCGTGTCGCCGCGCGGATTGTGCGAGAGGATCGCGACGGGAATCTGAGTGCCATCCTGCGCCTGCACGCAGACATCCGCGCCATCCGCACGCAGCCAGCCCGCTGCCGGAAGCCGCGCGATGACTGACTCGGTGGTTCGCTTCTCCGTGGCGAAATCCACCAGCACGCGCAGCGGAAAGCGCACGCTGTAGCCGGGCACCCAGGCGGGCGGAGGAAGCACGACCTCGGGTGCTTTCACCGGTGCTGGTGCCGCCTGGAGAGATGACGAATGCAGAATGACGAATGACGAAAGCAGCAATGCGAGCCGCGGAGTTCGTCGTGCGGATAGCCCTGCCAATTTTGCGATGAACGTCACCACGCATCCAAAAACTTGGGGCCACTCCTTCGCGTTTCCAAACAGCCGCGCCAGTTTCGGGACGGGCGTATCCAGTGTCATGGACACCGGGGATTTTGTGGGCCAACGGCCCCGCACAAGCCAGCCCAGGGCAACGCCCTGGGATATCGCCCACAAACGACGGAAACCCGGAAAGGGCGAGACAACCGGCTCATGTCGAACACCGATCTGTCCCGCCCCTTCAGGGCTTTGATCGTGATGGGACGCTGACCCAGGGCGTTGCCCTGGGCTGGCTTGTTTCCGGGCCTTCTGCCCTCCGGCAGAGTGCTCGCGGCGAGGACAAGAGTCCTCACGTTGAGGTTGCGATCTGAAACCAGAGCGCCCAGCCGGAGAAAATGTGCGTCGCGAATTCATCTCGTCATTCGTCATTCGGATTTCGTCATTCCTACTCCGGCTCATACGTCACCGTGAGCTGCCACTTGTGCCGATGCCCGCCGTGCGTCGGTGAGTGCATGAGCGCGAAGCCGTCGAACGTGATCAGCCAGCCGCGATTCGGCGCCGCGCCGGAATACCACATCTCGACATCCTGCGTGACGTTCACGGTGAGGAGCTGCCCGTTCACAAATTGCCCCGACGCCGTCGGGTTCGTCGCGCGGTCCGTGGACTTCCCGCGCGCGCCTGCGACGGACCACTCCTGCTTTTTCGGATACGTCGTGCGGTATTGAAAGCACGCGCCGATTCCCCAGTCGGCGAGCACGCGCCACACGTTGATTTTCGTGCTGGAGTTGTTGTGCGCGATGGTCCACTCCGCGCGCGTGATGCGCATGCCCTGCGGGATCTGATTGAGCGAATAGCGCAGCAGATAGCTCGTCGTCGGCCCACCTCCGGTTGCGGAATTCGAGTAGCGCGTGTTGTCGTAGTTGTAGCACGCCCAGCCGTTGCGCACATTGGTCTCGGAAAGCGTGGCGACAGCATCCAGCGCCTCGGACTTGAGGACGATCGTCCGCGCCCGCAGCGGTGCCGCGCTGAATGCGGGCAGCGCCACGCACAGCGCGATCACTTTTGATTTCATGAAAAGGAAACACATGGTCAGTCGAGCGTGTTCACCGCGACGTAGAGCCGGCCGTGCTTCTCGGAATACGCAAGTCCCTTCGCGATGCCGCAGTCCAGCTTCAGCCGATCGCTTTTGCCATTCAGCCGCCCCTCCGCGTCGAGCCCGAGGAGGTGCAGTGATTTCGTGTCGCCGATCGCGACGCACGATTGCTTCGCGACCACCACCGGGATGCCCGCCATGTGCGCGCCCGTCACCGTCGCGATCTGCGGCAGCAGCGACGGATACCCGTCCGTCTGCGCGATCTGGTAGAAGTGATTGTGATCCTGAAGACAAATGTAGAGCGCAGGCTGCGTGGGATGCCCGGCGAGGGCTCACGGCCCCGTGAGATCGCCTGGGATGTGAAACCACGCCTGCCGCGCGCCGCCATCGTGAACGTCGTTCACGAGGCAGCCCGAGTAGCCGCCCATCACCAGCGCCTCGCGCGCCGCGAACCAGCCCATGCCGGTCGGCAGATAGCTGTTGATGAGCCGGCTTTTCGGAATCACTGCGAGGCGGTTGTATTTTCCGTTCACGTCCTTGCCGACGCGCGCCTTCACGCCCGCGGCCTTCGATTTTTTCCCCGGCGTCTCTTCGGGCTCATCTTCCGGCAGCCCTTCTTCATCAAGCGCAAAGACAGCGATGCTGCCTTCCCTCGGTCCATCGCCCGTCGCATTCGGCACGAAGAGATGCTTCGCATCAAAGTCCAGCCCGACCGTGCCGCCGCCCACTCCGCAGTGAAATCCCGCGCCGCGCGTCCCCGTGTGCATCAGCTCCAGTGCGCCGTCCTTGATCGCGTAAATCGCGAGATGATCGAACTCCAGATGGTTCGCGAATTCCGGATGCTTGCCCTGCTTCTCCGCAGGCGGCCCGTTCACATCCTGCCACACGTAGAGCAGCGGCAGCTTCGGATGAAAAAGCAGCCCGAGCGGGTAATTGAAATTTGCCGCGAGTGCGTCCGGCTTCGGCAGGGTGATCCATGTCGGCTCACCGCCCGCGCGGCCTTCCGCATCGAGACGAAACACCGCGAGGTGCTTCTCATCCTTCCCCGCGCGCCCGACGACGAGGATCGAAAGCGCATCGCTCACCGCCGCGCAGTTCGCATCCGGCACGACGACCTTTGAGAGGAATGACGGCGTCTCCGTGATCGCCGTCGGCGTGATGGTAAATACGCGCGGCAGACTTTCTGCGCGTGCGGCGCATCCGAGGATCAAGACCGCAGAAAGGACGACCAGGCGGTTCATCAGAAAATCAAAGTTCCGCATCGAGAGGCCCACCGCGGCGGCAGGGTGTTTTTGACAGATCGTGACGGCATCGAAAGGGTGCGGTGCCAACCCAAAATGCCGCTCGAAATTAGCCCGCATCTCGGTCGGATTCGCCGCCCGCGTGAATCACATGCAAACGCTGCTGGCAAAGCCATCGCTGCGAAGTAGGATTGCCGCATGAAACCGCTCGAACGCATCACCGTCGAACCCGGCAAGTGTGGTGGACGCCCATGCATCCGCGGCACGCGTTTTCGCGTGATGGATTTGCTCGAGCTTCTTGCTGCTGGCGCGTCGCATGAGGAAATTCTCCGCGACTATTCCTTCCTCGATCAGGAGGACATTCAGGCCGCGCTGCTTTATTCCGCGCGACAGGCCGATCATGTCGTCCTCGCGGGCGCATGAAGTTCATAGTGGACAACCAGCTCCCACGATGGCTTGCGGCTCGCAGTGGGGATGCAGTCCACGTCCTCGACATCGCCCTGGAAACCACACCCGACACGGACATCTGGAGTCGCGCGACTGCCGAAGGCCGCATCGTCGTTTCGAAGGACGAAGACTTCTTCCATCTTGCAAACCGGGATGGCGACACGGGGTGCCTCATCTGGGTGCGCCTGGGCAACTGCCGCACGGCGGTATTGCTCGCACGTTTTGAATCTGCGTGGCCCGGCATCGAACAATCGTTCGCCTCAGGCCATCGCATCGTCTTTCTATTCTGAGCGCCGCTTTCGGCCAAAACGAAGGTTGCGGCGCTTTGGCTCACGGCGCGGCGAGCCTCCGATAGTATTCCTTCACCGCGTTCTCATATCCCGGGATCGGCGGCCCGGCCGGTTCATCGAGGATGCGTCCGCGCACCTGCTGCTGGCGCGGCAGGCTTGGGATGAAACCAGTCTGCGCGCGATTGAACACGCGCGCCTCGCTGCGCAGACGGTCGAGCAATTCCTGCTGTGTCCGGAACAGCTCCGCGGTCGGATTCTCGCGCAGCTTGTCGAGATTCTGCGTCATCTGCGCGACGAGTTCGTCGAGGTGATCCGTCGGCAGGAAGAGATTCTTCAATTCCTTCCGCAGCGCATTCGCGCGTTCGATGAGCTGCTTCTGGTCGCCGTTCATGTCGCGCAAAAGCGCCGCCACTTTCGGATCGAGCGGCTTGCCCTGGCGTTCGACGATGGTGTTCACCGCCTGCGGCTTCTGCATCCGGTCGGCCATCTTGTCGTTCCACTCGCCCTTGTCGGATGTGCTGAATTTCGTCTTCTCCGAATCCACGCGCTTGCCGCCGATACCGGTCGAAGTGTCCGGCTGCATGTCGTCGGTTTTCTTTTCCCTGAGCAAGCCCGCCTGATCCGGCGCTTCAAACTGCCCCTCCTGCACCTTGTCGCGCCCGCGCATGTTCGGCGATTCGCTGCCCGCGACCTTGCCATAAGAGCGCGCGCCCTGCCGCCCGGTCGCTGACATGCCGCCGATGTTTACAGTCGGCGGCTTCTTGTTGCCGGTCGTCGAAGTCGCGCCGCTGGAATTCATGCGGCCCCCGAGTTTGCCCACTTCGCCGGGGTCGGCGGAAATCAGGCCGGAGTTTGTGGTGAGCGAGTCGAACTGCTCGGCCATCTCGTCGGCCTCGTCGAGAAGCTTGCCCACGAGGTCATCAATCTTGTCCGGCACCAGCGGCGCGATCATTTCGTTCGGACGCAATCCGCCATTCTCGGAAAGTTTCTTCGTCTCCTCGATGCGGGTGCCCAGCCTGAGCGTGCTCAAGTCGGGCCGCAAGTCGCTCTCCACAGTCTTCATCGCCGCGGCCAACTCCGCCGAAACCGGAGGCATAGCCTCCTTGTTTCCATCGGGGTTCGCGCCCTTCTTCTTCGCAGCCTCCGTCTCCCGCATCTCCACGACCTGGCTGATGTTCTCCAGCTCCTGCCGGAATTTTTCCGTCGCCACGCCCGAGCCCGCCATCAATTTTCCAAGCTCCTTCTGCGCTGCAAGCGCGGAGGCCTTTTGCTCCGCGTCCTTCATCGCGCGTGCGATGGCGTCAGCGTTTGCCTTTTTGAGCGCCGCGTGGATTTCAAAAAGTGCGGTCGCCGCTTTCGTCTGCGCGCCTGCGGCTGTTGTCCAATTTCCATTCGCGAGTTCCGGTGAAGCCTGCTGCATCGCGGACTTCACGCCGCTCGAATCGAATGCCTTCGCCGCCGTGCTGAACGCCTGCCCGAGCAGTTCGTCCACAGGTGTCACGCGTTCGCCGACGCCCGCGAGCGCGACCTGTGCGAGGCCCGAGAGCGTGAGCAGTTTCGCCTGACGCTGCCCCGCGGCCTTCGCGACGAGCGGCTGCACCGTCTTCGTCGCATTCGCCGCGGACTCATCGCGCAGCGCGGCTTGCCGGTCGGCGAGCATCTTCACGAACGGCGTCATGTTCGTCAGCTCCCAGTCCTGCCGGAACTGCACATACTGATCGAGAATCTCGCCGAGGCTGCGAATCGTGCGCTCCTGCGTGAGCCGCGCCTCGGCGAGCACGCTGCGTTTTCCCTGCGGGTCATCCTTTCCCGCCACCGCCTCGATCACGCGCACCGCGCGCATCATCTCGGTGTCTGCGAGCATCCCGAGTGAAAACCGCAGATTGCCCGCCGCGGTCACGAGGTTCCGCGCCGCCGCGCCGGCTGTCTGGCGCAACTGCTCCTGCGCCTTCGCCTGCTCGCGCATCGCCGTCGCGAGTGCGTCGAGATTTTTCTGATCGTCCCAGCGCAGGCCCGATGCCTGATCGAGCTTCTGCATCCACTCCGCGATGCGCGGCACCGCCTCCTGCTCCTGCGTGATGATGCGCCTGATGTCCGCCTCCGACTGCAAAATCTGCTCGTAGAGCACCTGAAACATCGTGCCCTCACCGCCGACGATCAGCGTGAAAATCTCGCCCGAAGTCCAAGCCGCACCCTTCGCCGGATCCGCATCGCGCGCACGCAGGACGACCTCGACCTTTTCTCCCTCGACCGCGCCGAGCGCATTCACCGCGAGCGTGTGGTCGCGCTTGATTTCGCGCACCGGGTTCGCTTGCGGCCAGCTTGCGACGGGCTGCCAGCCTTCGTCATCGGCCAGCGGCTTTGCCGCGAGCACGAGCTTGCGTGCGAAGATTCCGACCTCCGCGATTCCGAAATCGTCCGTCGCGGAAATCTTCAGCGGCAGCTCCATGCCGAGCTGCGCTTCCATCTGCCGTTCCAGCCCCGTGAGCATGATCTGCGGCGGCTGATCCGGCAGCGCGCGCAATCCGTATTTCACGCTCGGCCCCGGAGCCTGCTTCCCGCGCTGCACGCGCACCTGATACGCGGGCGTGCCGTCGAACGTGATCTCGCCGCCAAACTCCGTCGGGCTGATCCGCGTTAGCGCCACCGTGCGCGTCTCTGCCGTCGCGTCATAGATTTGCACTTTGTGCTTTGTGCCTTGCGCGTTCTCCGTCGCGTCGAGCAGCAGCACTGCCGTATCCGCCGGTTGATCGAGCACGAATGTCACCGCCGCGTGTGTGCCCCGCAGCGCTTCGAGATCCCCGCCGTGCGCCTCGATCTTCTGCGGCGTGAGCCGCGTGTATTCGGGTAGCGTCAACGTCGCGCGCACGAGGCTCACCTGCGGCGGCAGCGGCACATCAATGTTGAAAGTCGGCGTCGTGTAGTCGCCGCCCGTGACCGTGTAGGTGAGCGAGCGCTGCAAATTGCGGAACGTGTATTCGACAAACTCCGCACCCGCGGGCACCGGCAATTGCTCGGCGCTGCGCTTGTCCCCGATGAACTGCTGCAGCGCGAGCCGCGCCGGACGCTCGCCCTTGATACGCACGCGGATGCTCACCGTGCCGCCCGGCGCCGCGACCGCATCGCCCGGCTCGACATCGAGCGTGGTGCGGTAGATCGGCGCGATCTGCGCGAACGGCTGGAAGAGCCGCGACGCCGCATTCGCAAAATGCTCTCGCTTGAAAATGTAGAAGCACGCGCCGATGCCGACGACCACCGCGGCGAACGCGAGCCGCACGAGCGCCGGGCGCATCTTCGCCGCCTGACGAAGTGTGATGTTCTTCAGCGACGCATGATTTTCCCGCAGCACCGCCGTCTCGTGCTCGCCGCCTCCCGCGCGTGAGATTTGCAGGCTGTTGATGAGCCGGTTGCTCGTGCCGGGGCTCTGCCGCTCGATGGCGAGCGCGACTTGGTCCTCCGTGAGCCGCACATCCTTCCACCGTCGGAAAATCCAGCGCGCCAGCACGACGAGCACCGCGACGAACACGCCACTCGTCGCCACGCGCCCCCAACGCGGCAGATGCACGAGGATATCGAGCGAGAATACGACCCACAGATACGCCAGCGGCGCGGCCACGAGCACCGCGAGCATTTCGAGCAGGATGAGAAATTTCCACCGCCGCGTGTTGCGCCGCACGAGCCGTTTCATCTCGATCAGCAAATCGGGCGTCGGTGCGACAGTTTCTGCGGTCGGAGCGGTCATGGGATTTCGATTTGATCAGGCGGGTTCATTTCAACTCTTCGGACTGAACGGACACATGACAAGAGGGACGACGTGCCTCGGGTAGCGCGGGCGCCCCGCCTGCCGGTTTGGGCGTCCCGCCCGAACCATCCGAACGCACGACAGGCGCACCATCCGCGCGAGGCGCGGTCTTCCAAGTGCGCGGGTGCCAGGGGGGACGCCCGGCACGGCAGGCGTCCCGACTACGCAACCCGAAGCACGCAAACTGGCGTGGCCGACGTTCGTCGAAAGCATGGAGGAAAATGAGCAATTCATCCGGTCGTGATTCCTCTGACCTACTTCATTCCGAAAATATCCTTGAGCCGGATTTTGAAACCCGCGGAGGGCTTGGAGAGTTTGCCGTCCTTGTCGGTGTAGGTGAGGAAGAGGAAAAAATCGGTGTCCGCCCTCAGGCCGGTGACTTGTTTGCCGGGATCCGTCCACGCCTTGCCGAGTTGCAGCGCACCGCCGCCATCGGCATACGGGCTTGCCCACACGTCGTAGCTTTTCGCGCCTTCGACGGGCTTGAAATGCACGAAGCAGCGCGTGCCGTCGGCGTCCTGCTCCGGCAGCGTGATGCGGTCCACCGGCACGGGTGCGCCGATGCCGGTCGCGAGCATGTCCCTGATTGGGTTGCCGAGGTCCGGGATGCCCGCAGGCACCGGCATCCGCAGCTTGTCGAGGCGCACGACTTCGTCGCCCTTGTCCTCGGGGCGCGCGTATTCGGCGAGGAGGTCGCCGAGCAGCACGTCTTCGCCGCGTGTGGGCTGCGGGTCGTTCACATACATCGCGTGGGTGCGGCGCTCGACGATCACTTTTTCCAGCGTGAGCGGCAGATCCACCTGGCCGTTGCCTTTTCCGAAATGGCCCCACCACGTCGAGCCGTTCTCGCGGTAGCGATCATAGGGCGCATTCGACGGCAGCTCGAAGCGCAGGTAGCGCCAGCCGTCGAAATTGAAAAAGCTGCGGCTTTGCGGATCGTCGCAGTTCCAGTCGCTGAATGTGCCAATGCTGGTCCAGCGCTCGCCTTCCGCGTCGCGCAGGCTGTAAACGACGCGACCCCAATCGCTCGTGCCTTTCACCCAGATGCCGAGGTGGCTCGCCTTGCCTGCGATCTGGATCGGCTTCGGCGGCACGAGCGTGGTGTAGAAGGGCATGAGCTTTTGATCCTTCGGCTGTTTGCCGAGATGCACCGCGAGCGCGTGCCCGCCCTGCGCATCGGGTGCCGCGGATTCCGCAACCGACATCACGCCGGGGAAGCGCGCGATTTGCAGCGGGTTGTTGTTCGCGTAAATCGCGTCCTCGGCGTTCGAGAGCTTCCATTCGCCGGGATTCGCGAGCCGCACCGCGATCGGGCCGGGCTGCGAATCGGCGTGCTCCGGCTCGCCGAGCGCGACCACCGCGTCGCCGGTGAGACCTTCGATGTAGGACGGCGAAGTGCTGATCGTGAACGTGACGTGGCCGTCCTTTTCCGGCAGCACCGTTGCGTTGTCCATCGAGTCGAAGAAGGTGATTTTTCCTCCCTTCGGCACCGTGAGCGTGACGGGCCGCGTGCCGCGCACCGTCCAGAATACGTGCGTCAGTTCGCCGGACTTGTAGTGCTGGAATTGCAGCGCGTAGGCCGAGAGGCTTCCGGTCGGCAGCCACTTCGTGAAGTTCCTGCGGTTGATGTGGCGGGTCATCGTCGCGAGCGCGCACGCGGAGGGCTTCGGCGTCACGAAGGGGAGGCGGTTGTAAATTCCGCCGCCGTAGTGCTGCTCGCCCCAGTAGCCCGCGCACTCGATGCCCCACCCGCCGATTTGCTGCGCGATGCCGTAGCCGTAGAGCAGGAGCGAAACGCGCACCCAGTTGTCCGCCTGGTCGTTCATCGTGAGCGAGCCGGGACGCGACGGCAGGCACGGGCCCTCGACCATCACGAGGTTCGGATTTTTGATGCCCGCCTTTTTCAACTCCTCCGCCATGATGTAGCAGCGGTGGATCGAGACCTGGTGGATCTGATTCTCCGCCATGCGATCGAACACCGGGATGTCCACATTGATCCCGTCCATCAGTTCGCGGACCTCCTTGCTGCGGCGCATGAAATACACGGGGTAAAGCGGATCGCCATAGGGGAACTGGCACTTGATGCCCGGCCAGAATTCCTTCGCCAGCTTCGCGCCGAAGACGAACGCGCGCTCTGCGCTCTGGTATCGCGCCTCCTCGGATTCCGTGAATGTGTAATCCTGCCCATAGTAGTCCGGCGGGATGCCCGTGGTGATCTGCCCGAGCTGCGGCTCGGCGAGAAAGGAGAGGTTATCCGGCTTCTCGATCGCGCTCGGCTTCACGTCCGTTTTTTGAAACATGCCGAGCAGGAATTCCCGGGCCTTCGCCGGATCATCCAGCATCTTGCGGACTTCACCCGTGTAGAAATGACTGTGGCCGCCCTGCACGACCGATGACACGCCGAACTTCTCCGCCGCCGCGCGCCCTGCCTCGTCGGTCTTTGAAAAGGAACCGTTCACCCACTCCGCGCCGATCTTGCTCATCAGTTCGAGATGCACCGCGTGCGGCGGCGTGACGTGGCCGCCCGCCCAATCCCAAAATCCAAAGCTCGGTCCGCGTCCCGGCTGCCAGCCGCCACGCTCGCGTGTGTCCGCCTGAAGCAAGCCGAGCGAGCGGCGCTCGGTCCACGTCGCGTCGCCGTCCTTCATCGTCAAAGTCACGTCGTGGTAGCCGAAGCGTTACAGCTTGAAGTCGAACTTTGCCGTGGCACCAGCAACCGGAACAAAAACAGT
>Ga0105044_10005896_pt1 | contig 16865 bp, 15 predicted proteins | sample MAT01_FD_78092 | JGI IMG/M metagenome (GOLD analysis project Ga0105044, IMG submission 78092) | Freshwater microbial communities from Lake Fryxell liftoff mats and glacier meltwater in Antarctica - MAT-01 | ecosystem: Environmental > Aquatic > Freshwater > Ice > Liftoff microbial mat | place...
CTCGCGCGCGGGTGGCTGGCGCACGAGCTGCGCAAGTGGGCATCGGAGTCGCGCGGACCGCTCGTCGAGCCCGAGCGCGCGTGTGACACGTCCCGCGTGATGAGCAGCACGTCGCCTGGTGAGGAGCGCGCCGTGGCTCGCACAGTCCGTGCGGAGCCCCTCCACCCCCGGCGTTGGGCTCTCTCGTCTGGGATACGCCGCCCCGGACCCGTGGTCGGCGCACTCCGTGAAAAGGAGAGGGAGCAGGTTCAATTTCTTGGAAAACTTGACGCCGCCGGTGCACATTCGGCGTGGTGCGGACGCGTTCCCTCGATTCGGGATCGGCCTCCGTTCAGCGCGACGGGATCGCGACGGCAAAAGGGAACCCGCGGGCCTCGTGGTGTGCCGCACACACCATGAGATCGGGTTCCTCCTGCTCCACCTCGGTTCGCCGAGGTGGAGCTCTTCCCATCTCTCGAGTCGGCGAATCGGTCAGCGCCGTTGAGGTAGCCCTGCTGTGGCTTCGCTCGGGTTGCGAGGGTGAGCGCGGCGGTCGTGCTTGCTCAGAGGCCCAGAAGCCCGAATCCTCCGCCCCTCCACCGATTCTTCGCAGCTCGCGCTGCGCCGCTTCGCCGCGCTACGCCGCTTCGCCGCGCTATTTTGCTTTGCCGCGCTACTCCGCTTCGCCGCGCGAATCCGCTTGGCCGCGCGAATCCGCTTGGCCGCGCTAATCCGCTTGGCCGTGCTAATCCGCTTGGCCGCGCGACAAGACTCTCTCGAGGGGCTGCTCGGGGACCGGTGCGAGCTCGACCGGGAGCCGCGCGAGCGCCGCGCGCGCCGACTCGAAAGCGCGGCGGCTGGACGTCGGGTCGAGCGCGAGCGCCCAGGCGAGATGGGGAGTCGCCTCCGGGTCCGGAGGCGCGACCAACCGGTCGCCGGGCCAGACGCACGTGCCGGCGCGCACGTCGAGGTCCCGCTCGACGCGCGCCACGTCCTCCGCGGACGGCGTGCTCAGCACGATACGGTCGGCGTAGCAGGCGGAATACGCGACCGCCGCGCGCACGTCACGGCCGCGCGCGACGACCACCGGGCTCCCGAGCGCGATCTGCAGCGTTTGCAGTACCGGCTGCACGCCCGTGATTGCGGCGAAGAGGTCGCCGAAACCTTCGTCCCAGCCGAGACGGCCGTTCACCTCCAGCACCGACGCGCGCTCGCTCTCGAAGCGCATCTCGATCGAGAAGCCGGTGTCGCGAACGCCCAGCGCGCGGAGCGCCGCGTCGGAGGTCGCTTCGATCGCCGCGATCGCCGGTGCCGCGAGGTCGGCGGGCAGGAGGTAGCCCTCGAAGAAAAAGAGCGGCGGCGGCGTGAGGATCTGCTCGGTGACGCCGTACGTGCCGATGACGTCACGCGCGACGACGCCGTCCGTCTCGACGGGCAGACCGCGCGCGAAGGATTCGACCAGGAATGCGTCGAGCGGATCGTGGCCGAGGTCGAGCTTCGCCACGCGCCCGAACTCCACCAGGCGTCGCACGTCGGGCGAACGCGCGAGGCCGGCTCGCATGCGATCGACCGCGCCGTCGACCTCGGCGTCGCTGCGCACGAGCGTGACGAGCCGCGACATCGCCGATGCGCTGGCCTTCAAGACGACGGGGTAGTCGTGCGCGGCGGCAAAGTGCCGTACGTCGGACGCGTGGCGTGCGAGCGCGAACTCGGGCTGCGACACACCCGCCGCGGCGAGCGCCGTGCGGGTCCCGAACTTGTTCGTCGTGAGCAGGGCGGCCAGCGGAGGGATGGCCGGCAGTCCGCGCTCCGCAGCGATCAGCGATCCGAGGCACAGCCCCGATTCGGACTGCGCCAAAACGCCGTGGATCTCGCGGCTCGCGAGCGCGCGATCGAGCACGCGCTTCGCGTCTTCGAGCTGCTCGGGCGGCGGCAAGTGGAAGACCTCGCTGAAGCAGGCGCGGTCGCCCAGATCGTCGTAGTCGTCCGCCAGGAGGAGGCGCACGCCGAGGCTCTCGAGCAAGGGTCGGTGCGCCGTCACCTGTTTCTGACGAAATGTGGCGGGGCCCGGATAGATGCACAGCACGTCGATCAAGTTCGCCTCGCGCAGGTGCGGAAGCCCGCGAGCACATCGCGTCGGTCCGGCGTGTAGAAGTTGCGGTATGTGCCGCGGATCAGGCGCGCGCGCGTGGCGTAGCAGCCGCCGCGGAGGACCTTGTGTCCCGTGAACCACGGCGCGCTGTACTCCGCGTACGGACCGGCGACGAAGCCCGGGTACGCGGAGAAGTCGCTCGCGCACCACTCCCACGTGTTCCCGATCATCTGGCGGCAGCCGAACGCGCTGTCGCCGGCCGGGTACGCGCCCACGTCGCACGGTTCGTCGGCGAGCAGGTCGAGGTGCGCGAGCTCCGCGGTCGGCGGCGCGTCGCCCCATGGAAATGCGCGTTTCCTTCGAGAAAGAGTGCCGCTCCCGTCGGGCTCGCCCGTGGCCGCGACCTCCCACTCGAGCTCGCTCGGCAAGCGCCGGCCGGCCCACGCGCAGAAGGCCTCGGCCTCGAACCAGTTCACGTGGATCGACGCCGCGTGCGGACGCAGCTCGACGTACCGGTCGTAGTGCTTCCACGTCCACTGCGTGCCGTCGCGTCGCCAGTGCAACGGATGGTCGGCGTTCTCCGCGATCCTCCAGCGCCATCCAGCCTCGCTCCACAGCTCGCTCCGCGCATAGCCGCCGTCGTCGACGAACTGCGCGAACTCGCCCTGCGTGACGGCCGCCCGCGCGATGCGGAAGGGTTCGACGCGCTGCGTGTGCGCCCACATCTCGTTGTCGAACGTGAAGTCGTCGGTAAGCGCGGCTCCGAGCTCGAAATCGCCGCCAGACACCTCGACGTCGCCGGGGTGCGGTCCGCTTCCTCTGGGCAGTGCGCCCGCCGACCGCGGCGGCGCGTATCCGAGCGTGCGCCGCGTGTACACGAGCGCTTCGCCGTGCATGTCCTCGTGCATCGTCGCGAGGCGCGCGTGATACAGCGCGCCGCGCGAATCAGCGTTCTCCGCACAACCCTCGATGCGCGTCACGGCGTCGTCGAGCACGCGCGTCATGTATGCGATCGTCTGTGCGCGCGTCGGCAAGACGAGTCCCCAGCGCGTGGGGTGGTGGACCGCGGCCGAATCGTAGAGTTCGTCGGCGTTCGCGAGCACAGGCGCTCCGCCGTCGCCTTCGCGCACACACCAGCGCTCCTGAAACCAGGCGACGTGACCGATCTCCCACAGGATCGGGTTCACGACGGCGAGACGCGGCACGCGGAGTTGGTCGTCGTCCAGGTCCTCGACGAGCGCGAGGAGACGACGGCGGGCATCGCGCAGGTCGGCGACCAGGACGGAGAGACCGCGGTTCATCCGCCCAGGATGGCTTCGGCGAGGACATCCTTCCACGTCCGCATTTCGGATCGCACCGTGCTCTGCCAGCGTTTCGCCCTCCCGCGCCGACCGCCGTGGATCCCCGCGCACCGACACCCGACGATCGCTCGCAGGCGGGGACGCTCGCTCACGAGTGAGCGCCTACGCGAGTCCTCGCGGCCAGCGCGCAGGTCGCCGGCACGAGCAGCCGCGCGCTGTACGGCTCACTTCCAGACTCCGTCGAAGACGATGTCGTGCCCTGGTTCGCGCCCGAGGACGACCTTTTTGTCGTGCCGCTTTCCGTCGACCTGGAGCTGCAGCTCGACATCGCCAACTGGTCCGGCGACATCCACCGCCGCGCCGCGCGTGAGCGAGATGTAGCGCACGAGCATGCGGTCGGCGATCACGATGACGAGGGCCGACTCGCCCGGGCCCTCGAAGCGCAGGCGCGCGCGTCCCTCCGCCCGGGCGACCAGCTGGACCTCGACCGTGGAGCCTTCGACGATCACGACTTCGCGTTGCGCCGCGTAGCGTCCGTCGTTCGTGGTCGCGACCACGTTGTAGGTCGCCGCGACGAGGTTGCCGAAGTGCGCGAGACCCTGCGCATCCGTCTGCACCGAGTACACGTTCCCGCGCCCCTCCGACGAGCCCACCGATACCAGCGCGTCCGCGAGCGCGAGACCCGCGTCGTCGCGCACGCGCACGGTGAAGCGCGCTTCTGCTCCGAGGCGCAGCACGATGCCCTCCGTGCCGGCCGCGAAATCGTTCGCGTCGGACGGCGACGCGTCGCGCCCTTGCGCCTGCAGACGCCACGTGCCCGGGATCAGCGGTCCCACGGTGAAGTTCCCGTCCTGGTCGGTGATCGTCTCGGTCCACGTGACGCCGCCGTTGTTCGTCGCCGTGACGCGCGCGAGCGGCGCGAGCTTCGCGTCGGGCATGACGACGTTGCCCGTGATGACGAGGCCGCGCACGAGCGTCACGTCGTGTCGGACGCCGATGCCGCCGGGTTCGAGCACGACGCGCTGTGCGATCGGCGCGGGATCGCGGCGCGCGTCGATCCCGTCGCGCGCGCTCGGCGCGGGGCCGACGAGCCAGGCGCCGGGCTGGAGGCTCTCGAAACGGTACGCGCCGTCCTCGTCGGTGGTCGTCAGGGCGGTGCCGTGGCGGTCATTCGTGCCGATGTACTTCGACGTCATCTCGCGGGCCGGCCCGACGCGCATCTCCACGGACGCGGCGGGCGTGCCGTCGGCCTCGCGCACGACGCCGTGGATCGACGCTTCGCCTGTGCGGCACTCGAGTTCGCGAACTTCGCCGGGGACGAGCACGATCGGCTCGCGCGAGTGCCAGATCGCGCGGCTCCCGCGGCGGATCTCGAGCTCGATCGGCGCGCGTGCCGGAACCCGCGCGACGAGGGCGACTCCAGCATCGACGTTCGCGGTCCAGCGCAACTCGGCCGGGCCCGAGACCCACGATCCGTTCGGCTGTTCGATCGCCCAGGGCTGCGTCGTCGCGACCGCGCTCCAGCCGTCCGTGTCCGCGCCGTCGGCGGCGACGATCGTCGTGCGGATCGACGCGCACGGTTCCAGCAAGATCTCGAGCGCGCGCGACGCCTCCTCGTGCCCCGCGCGCGCCGGCGAAAGCGCCATGCCGAAGTCAGGGTGCTCGTAGCGGAGCGAAGCCGTCGCGAACGAGCGCACGGAGAGCCGGAAATGCCCATCGTTTCCGGTCGTGGCGCGCGGTCCCGGTCCGCTGTGCCGCACCGGCATCGTCTCGACCGTGACGTTCACGATCGGCTCGCGCGTATCGCGCCGCAGCACGATGCCGTGCACGACGAGGTCTTCGCGCGTCAGCACGGTGAGCGACACCGCGCGTCGCTCGCCCGCCGCGAGCGGCGGGATCGCGACGTTCGCGCTGGACGTGTCGAGGCCGTTGCCTTGCGCGCTGACGATCAGCGGCACCTGCGGCTCGACCTCGATCTCGGCTTGGCCACCCTCGTCGGTCTGGATCTTCTGCGGCGTCGCGAGGATGGTGCCGTTCTCGCGCCAGGCTGTGATGTAAACGTGCGGCACGGGCAGGCCCGTTTCGGCCGCGGTCACGCGCGCGACGACGAGCGTGGGGCCGATGCGGCCGGCCGGCGACTCGATCGCAGGCTGCACTTCGGCGCGTGCGCCGGAGGAATCCGCCGCCGCGTGCGGCGACGTGATCGTGGGCTCCAGCTCGGTCGCCGTGCGCGCGCGCACGACTGCGGCGGCGTCGAGTTCGACGGCGCCGCGTGCGTCGTCCGCGCGCAGGAACCACAGGGCCGCGGCGATCGTGGCGAGCGCGACGGCGGCCGCGACGAGCGCTCCGCGCGTGTTGCGCGTCACTGCCAACCTCCGTCGTAGGTGAACTCCGGCGTGGATCCCGCGGCGACGTCGACGACGCGGTCGGTGAAGCCCTGTCCGGGTACGAACGCGCGCAGCGTCGAACGGCCGATCGGCAGAGTGAACTCCGCCGATCCGCCCGCGTTCGCGTCGACGAAGGCCAGGACGTTTCCGTCGCGCTCCACGCGGAAGCTCGTGGACTTCCCGGAAGCGGCGCAGCGCAGACGCGCGCGCACGCCTCGCTCGAGCACGAGATCGACTTCGAGCACGCCGCCCGACCCGATCGTGAGACCCGCGCGCTGCGCCCAGCGGCCGTCGGACGCACTGGCGCTCGCGCACAGTGTGCCAAGTTCGACGCCGACGAACTCGATTGCGCCCCGCGCGTCGGTGGTGCCCAAACGGCTCAGGTTCGCGCCGCTGACGATCACGGACAGCGCCGCAACCGGCCCGCCTGCCGGGTCGAGCACGCGCACGCGCACCGTGCCGCGCTTGCGCAACTTCAGCACGACATCTGTGGCGCCCGCCTCGGCCTCGACTGGTCCCGAGCTCGCTCCCGCGGCCGAGGCGTTCGCCTCGAGCGTCCATCGACCGGGCACCAGCGGTCCGACGACGAACGTGTCGGACAGCCTCGGCGCCGCGTCGATGTACATGTGTGCCGCCGGCCGCATGGCCATCACCTGTCCACGCGCCGGCGTCACGCCGTCGTCTTCGACGATGCGCCCCCGGATCACGAGCCCGCGCAAGAGCCGCACGTCGAGGTCGATGCGACCGCCCGTCATCGCAACGTACTCGCCGAGAGGCGCGGGCTCGACGGCCGGATCCGTGCCGACCGGCCCGGAGTTTCGCGGGCCGACCCACCATCCGCCGGGCGCGACATCGGCGAAGCGGAACGCGCCGTCGGCGTCGGTCTTCACGATGCGCCGGCCCTGGCTCTCGTCGTACGTGCGGAAGTACGTCGCCGCTTCGGTTGTCGCGCGCTGCAACCACACTTCGAACCTCGAGGCCGGAGTGCCGTCCTGCTCGCGCACGACGCCGCGGATCTCGCCGCCCACGCCGAGCACCCACGTCACATGGCGATCCTCGGCGGGCTGCAGCACGAACGGGTCGGCCTCGGTGCGGATCAACTTCTTCCCACGCAGGACCTGGCCGCGCAGCGACGCCGCGGGCGGCAGGTCCGCGAGCACCGCGATCCCATCGCTCCCCGTCGGTGCCGACCACGAGAGCGCATCGAGGTACCGGTTCGAATTCTGCGCGCCCGACGCCATCTCCGCGATCCAACACTCGACGCGCACCTCCGCGTCGGCGAGAGGCGCGCGATCGGCGCCGAGCACTTCGACGCGCAGCGTGGCGCCGCGCTCGAGCAGGATCTCGAGCGCCGTCTCCGCCGACGCGTGTCCTGCGCTCGGTCCGATCCAGCGCGGACCGTATCCGCGCGCAGCGACGCGCAATCCGGCGGTGCGCCACGTGCGCATCTCGATGCGGAACACGCCGTCCGCATCGGTCACGCCACGGTCGGACGCGGGCGCGTTCCATTCCTCGCCCGAGATGGAGGCGTCGGCGACGGGCGTGTGCGACGCGCTGTCGAGCACGCGGCCGAAGAAGACGAGATCGGGATCGAACGCGATCTCGACCACGACTTCGCGCGTCTCTGCCGAGGCGAGCGCGGGGACGTCGACCGTCGCGTGTCCGCCCAGGCTGTCGGCGCCGTGCACCGACAGCCGGAACTCGCGCCCGGCGTCGACATCGAAGCTCGACCGTCCCTCTGCGTCGGTCCACACGTGCTCGCCCAGCTCGCCGGTCGTGCGCTCGACGTCGCGGCTCTGGAAGCCGGCGACGGGCAGGGTGAGCCCCACACGCGCGCGCGCGAGCGGCTTGGCTGAACCCTTTGCGACGACGCGCACTGCGAGTCGTGCGCGCGTCGTCGTGGGCTGCGTCGTCATGGGCTGCGCGACGGCGACGGGAACTTCTGTGCGCGGCGCGGGCTCGGCTGCCGGAGTTTCGATCGAAACCTCCGTGCGCGCGAGATCCGGAGCGGGCTCCGTGCGCTCGACGACCGGAGCCGGCGGGGGACCGAAGCCGCCGGTTCCCCGACCGAACGCCATCCAGACCGCGAGAGCAGTCAGCACGATCACGACGAGGGCGAGGAGGGGACGCACGGAGAGTCCGCAGACCGCGATGCTAGCCGCGCCGATGGCCAGAGTTGCCCGATCCGTCCGTATCCAAAGGGATCGCCCGCTCCGCGCGTTCCTCAGCGCGCAGCGGAAGTCGGCGAGGCCAGCGCATCCTGCTCGAGACCCGCGAGCCTCGCGAGTGCTTCCTCCTTGGACAGCCCACTCGCTCGGAGTGCGATGAAAGCCTCCGCAAACCGCGCCCGCAGCGAGTCCAGAGTCCGCGGAAGACCAGCCTCCCTCAGTCGAGCGTCCGCATCTTCGGCGCTGACACGTGCTTCTTCTGCGCGCTCGAACTTGTCGATGCACTCGGCGAGAGCGATCTCGGCCCTGGTGCACGACGCGTCGTCTCCCGGCTGCAGCGCGGCTCGAGGCGGAAGCTGCATGGGCAGGACGTGCGTCGCGCGCGCGCCCTCGACGGATTCCGCTCGCGCTTCCACGCGGCCGAAGGACAACCACACCGCACTCGCGATCATCGCGACGAGCAAGAGCAACAGGATCGGGCGCACGGGAAGGCACCTCCTTGCTCGCGATCCTATCCCGGCGCGCTCGCCGCGGTTCGTTTCCTTTGCGGATCAGGAGATCGCGACGCCGAGCAGTCGTCCGATGCCCCATGTCGCCGCGCCCGCCGCGGCACCGATCGCGAGCATGCGCAGTCCTCCGATCCAGGCGTTTTTGCCTGAGAAAAGGCTGATCACGGCCCCGACTGCGAACAGGGCCGTGCCCGACAGCACGCACGCGGCGGTCACACGCTCTCCCATGAATGGGAAGAGGAACGGCAAGAGGGGCAGCGACGCCCCGATCGCGAACGCGACGAACGAATAGACGGCCGCACCCCAGGGCGAACCGAGGTTGTCCGGGTTCAGGCCCAGCTCCTCGCGCGCCAGCGTGTCGAGCGCGCGCACGGGATCCTTCACGAGCTTGCGCGTCATTGCGCGCGCGTCCTCGAGCGGCACGCCGCGCGCTTCGTAGATCAGCGCCAGCTCCTCGGCCTCCTCGTCGGGGTAGCGCTCGAGCTCCTCGCGCTCCTCGCCGATCTGGTGCTCGAACAGCTCACGCTGCGAGCGCACGGAGACCCACTCGCCGGCGGCCATGCTGAAGGCGCCCGCGAGGAGACCCGCGACGCCCGCGAGCAACACCGCACGCGGCTCGGAGCCCGCGCCGGCGACGCCCAGGATCAAGCTGGCGTTCGACACGAGCCCGTCGTTCACGCCGAAGATCGCCGCGCGCAGCGAGCCGCCCGCGCCGGTGCGGCGGTGGTGCTCGGCGATGTCCGCGACACTCGTCGGCATCGGGTGACATTCCGCGGGCGGCGGCTCCGCGAGCGCGCTCATGCCACGCACCTTGACCGCCGACAAAATGCCGCGCGTGCGCACGACGCCGAAGCGCTGCGCGAGCGCGACGGCGACCTTGGCGCGCACGGAAGGCGAGAACGTCGGCGAGTCGCGGTGCTCGCGCTTCACGTCGGTCAGGAGGATCGCAGCCTGCTCGTCGGCCTTCGTCGCCAGCTCGCGAAAGAGCTTCGCCCGGCGCGGATCCTTGTCGTGCACGGAGATCGCGCGGTAGATCCAGGCGGACTGGACCTCGTCGTGCCAGCGATCGATGGAGGACATGGAGCCAGATGGTGCCGATCGCGAGTTCGCGGCGAAAGTGGCTTCAGTGCGCATCCCTAGATACCTGGGTGCGCGCTTTTCCTGCAGGAGTTGCCATCGACTTGGGGTGGGCAGAATCCATGCTCTTCCTGGCCCAGAATGTCACTCGTGTGACGCGCCCTTCGTCGTGCCCACGAGCCGCAGCCAGTTCGCCGGCGAGCGCAGGAGCGATCGATAGCTCGTCCGCCCCGCGACGACGTCCGCCATCGCGCGCGCCAGCGGCGCTCCGGCGCGCTCGAACAGGGCGCGCGTCATGCGCGGTCGGCGGTAGAGCACGTGAGCGAGCACGCGCGCGACGCGCAGCTCCGGCAGGATCTCGCGCGCGAGAGCGCGCTCGTACGCGCGAGCTGGATCGCTCGGCGACGCGAGGATCGCTTCCGCCGCGAGCCGGCCGCTCCACAGCGCGAGCGAGATTCCCTCCGCCGTCACCGGGTCCGCGAGGCCCGCCGCGTCGCCGACGAGCAGCACGGAATCCCGCGCGAAACCGCCGCTGCGGGGCCGCGTGGGGATCAACCAGCCGCGCGCTTCGCACGCGTGATGCGCGAGGCCGAGCCGCGCCAGGTAGCGATCGAGCTCCGCGCGCAGACCGCCGCGGCCGCGCTCGGTCGTCAGCACGCCGGCCGAGAGGTGCGCGCGCTTCGGGAAGGTCCAGGCGTAACCCGACGGCGCGTCGCCGAAGTCGAAGACGGCATTCTCGGCACGATCGCCGAGCGTGTCGGGCGCGACGTGGACCTCGGCCTCGATCGCGGGGATCGCCTCGAGAGCCTCGCTCCAGCCGGCGAGCCGCGCGAGCGGACTGTGCACGCCGTCGGCGGCGACGACGCAGCGCGCGCGGACACTCCCGCGCGGCGAATCTGTGCCGATTCGATCGAACGTCGTCAGCACGATCTCTCCCGCGCTGCGCTCGAGTCCAGTGACCTCGCACCCATCCCGCAGCTCGCAGCCCGCGCGCACGGCGGCGTCGGCGAGCCGCGCGTCGAGATCCGCGCGCATGGCGAGCTCGACGACGGGCTCGGCTTCCGTGACGGCGAAGCGCAGATCGCCGTGGCGGATCTCGACGGTGCGACAGACGCGCTCGATGGGCAGCTCGATGCCGGCGGGCAGATGCTTGCGCGCGCGCGCGACGAGCCCGCCGCCGCACACTTTCGGCCGCGGAAGTGGCTGCTTCTCGAGCAGGACGACGCGCGCGTCGCCGCGCGCGAGGTGCAGCGCCGCGGACGATCCGGCCGGGCCGGCGCCGACGACTGCGACGTCGAACGCGGCGCTCATCCGCCGCGCGTGTGCATCTCGAGGTGCGGGTCGGCGCGCAGGTCCTCGATCTGCACATAGGCGCCGCGCTCGTGCGCAGCGAGCCGCTCCTCCGCGCCGCGGTCCGAGCGCGCGCTCCACGTGCCGCGGATGCGCGCGGCGAGCTCCTCGCGCGACGCGCGCGCGCGCAGCGGACCGCGCAGGTCGTGGCCGTTCGCGGCGTACAGGCACGTCAGCCAGCGCCCATCCGCGGTCAGGCGACTGCGGTCGCAACTGCGGCAGAAGGGTTGCGTCGTCGACGCGATGATCCCGAACGTCGTGCCGTCGGGCAGGAGGAAGCGCTCGGCCGGCGCCGAGCCGTCGTCGTGGATCGGAACCGGCGCGCCGTACTGCGCGCGCAGCGTCTCGAGCACCTGCGCGCGCGTCACGACCTGGTCCATCGACCAGCGTGTCGCCCCGCCGACGTCCATGTACTCGATGAAGCGCAGTTCAGCGTCCACCGAGCGCGCGAACTCTTGGAGAGGCACGATCTCGTCGTCGTTCGTGCCGCGCAGGAGCACCGTATCGATCTTGATGCGTTGGAAGCCGGCCGCGCGCGCTTCGCGGATCCCTTCGAGGACCTGATCGAGCCCGTCGCGGCGCACGAGCTTGCGGAAAGTCTCGGGGCGCAGCGTGTCGAGGCTGACCGTGATCCGGTGCAGGCCCGCGCCGCGCAGCTCGCGCGCGTTCTCCGCCAGCAGGATCCCGTTCGTCGTCAGCGCGATGTCCTTCAGCGCCGATTTCGCCGCCAGCAGCGCGACGAGCCGGGCCAGATCGCGACGCAAGAGCGGCTCGCCGCCGGTGAGCCGCACGCGCTCGACGCCGACGTCCGTGAACGCGTCGACGAGCAGCGCGATCTCCTCGAAGGTCAGGATGTCCGTGCGCGGCAGCCAGCGGTACTCCTCCTCCGGCATGCAGTACGCGCAGCGCAGATTGCAGCGGTCCGTGACGGAGAGTCGCAGGTTGCGGACGGGCCGTCCGAGTGTGTCGAGCGCGCTCAAGGGACCGCGCATTGTGGCCGAATCGACGCTCACGCAGAAGGGGTCGCGCCCACCGGTCCGGCGGAGTCCTGGCTCGGGATCGCGGGAATGGTCAGGTCTGCGGGAGATGGCCTTCGACCGCGTGGCCGAGGCCTGCGAGCGCCGTGCGCGCCGCCTCGAACCGATCGGCGGAGACGAGCATCCAATCGGTGTCGTGCGTCGAGATCACGAAGACGGGCACGCGAACTTCGGCCAGCGCGCCGCACAATCCAGCCAGCACGCCGATCGTGGTCATGGGGATGACGCCTTCGATTCCGAGCGCGATCTTGTCGCGCTCGTGCACGACATCGCGCGGGACGTGCGCCTGCGCGCAGACGACCGAGAGCTCGTCCACGGTGCGCGAGATCGTCACGAAACCGCCGCGCGCCCAGCTCGGGAAGTCAGCCGTGCGATCGAGGCGCGCGATGGCGAGGCGCTCGCCGTGGACACGGAAGAGGAACGTGGTCGTATTCTTCACCCGCGCAGGATACGGGGCGGCGGCGTCTATCGCAGGCTCGTGCGCGTCGTCGTGCCGGCGCGCACGGCGACATCGATCGCGCTCGCGACTCGCGCGGGATCCTCGATGCGGGCCGTGCCGGCCGGCAGACCCGCGAGCGTCGCGTGGCCGTTCGCGTCGAGCCGGAATCGCGTCCTCCACGTCACGCCCGCTGCGAGGTCGGCGACGAACGTGCGCACGGCCTGCGGCGGACCCTCGAGATCGAGTACCCCGGTCTCGTGCTCCAGCCGCCAGGCGAGCGGCATGTGGAAGAGCGCGACGTCGCAGGCGATCGAATCGGCTCGATCCGCTCCTCCGATCGCGCGCAGCTCGAGGCTGTGCGGGCCCGGGCCGCGCGCGCGGACTTCGAACGTGCCATCCTCGCGCAGCGGCGCCGTGACCCGGCCCGCGACCCGCGTGCCTGGAGCCAGGATCACGTCGCCCAGGTCCCGCGTGGCGCCCAGCAGGGCCGAGACGGACAGGACGCGGCTCTGCGTTCTCGGCCCGCCCGCCTGGAGCTGGAACGTGATCAGTGCCGGGTCGGCCGTGTCGCGCACGCGGCGTGTCGAGCGGTCGGACTCGTGGAGCTCGAGCGTGACGCCGCCGTCCGCGCCGCTCGTTGCGCGTGGTGCGTCCTCGAACGGAATCTCGCCCAGTGACGAACGATCCACGCAGACGAACTCGATGGCGCGGAGCGCCCGGCCCTGCACGTCGACGAAGCGCGCCTCGAAACGCGCGAACGGCTCGGTCGCAACTGCCGCTGGCTGCGTCGTGACCTCGGCGGCGGCGGATGCGCGCACGCCTCCGACCGGCGGTTCGACGAGGCCTGCGTCGCGCATCCCGTCCTGCGCCGCTGCGAACTTGGTTCGCGCGCCGCGTTCGGGCGCGCCGTCCCGCGAGGCGAACATCCACGCCGTCGCGCCGACCGCGGCGACGAGGCCGGCGGCGATCGCGACCGCCAGTCCGACCCCGGCCGGCGCGGCTTCCGCGGCGGCGAGCGGCAGGAACAAGGCGGTCCACGCCGCGCGCCCACCTGGCGTGCGTTCGTCGAGTTCGCGCCGGAGCTTCTCGAGCGCGCGCTGCAGGCGGGTGCGCACCGTGCTCTCGGGGATGCCGTCGAACTCGGCGATCCGCTTCGCGGCCAGCCCCTGTACGTAGCGACGCACGATCGTCGAGCGGAGCGGTTCCTCCAGCGCGTCGATGGCCGCCACGAGGCGTCGCTGGGCGTCGAGAGCCGCGCTCGTCTCGAGCGGGGTGCGCCCGTCGTGAGGCGCTGACGCCCCGGACTCGTGCGCCGAGCGCCGCGATCGGGACCTGCGCGCATCGGTCGCCCGGTTCTGGAGCACGCGCGTCCACCACGCACGCAATCCATCTCCCGCGCGCGGCGGGTGCTCGAGCGCCGCGAGCCACGCGTCCTGCTCGAGGTCGGCGGCGGCGTGCGGATCGGCCACGAGCAGGCGGGAGAGCGCGCGCACCCAGCCGGCGTGCGCGAGGAGCTCTGCCGTCGTGGCACGTTCTTCTCGTTCCATGCGCGACCTACACGCTCGCCACGGCCCGTGCGTCGGCCGAATCTCGGAGAAATCCGCGGTCAGCGTGCCTTCGCCGCCGCCTGCATCTCGGCGTACGTGCGCCCCGCCGGCTTGCCCGTTTCCGTCGGGAGTCCGCACGCGGCCCAGCCCGGCGCCGCGTTGCCGTACTCGTCGCGCGCGCCGCCGAAGCCGCACTCCATGTTCACGAAGTCCGTGAAGCCCGCGGCGGCGAGGTCGTCGCAAGCGCGCTGCGAGCGCATCCCCGACTGGCAACCGACCACGAGCTTCGCGTTCTTCGCGAACTTCGCGGCGACGACCTTCGTGAACTCGGCGTTCGGCTGCATGCCCATCGCGCCGCGCGTCATCACGGGCACGTTGAAGGCGCCGGTCGGATGGCCGGTCTCGAACTCCTCGACCGTGCGCACGTCGAGGTACGCGTATCCGGCGGCGAGCAGGGCGGGACAGTCCTTGGGCTTCACGTTCTTCATGCTGAGAATCTCACTTCGACTGCGTGTGCGCGGCGTCGGCCTGCGCGTCCGTCTTCGGAGGAACGTCGTAGCCGACCGAGCGGATGGCCTCGGCGATCCGCGCTTCGTCCGTGAGCGCGACCTTGTACGTGACGAGCACCTTGGCCCGTTCGAAGCTGGCCTCGCATTTTTCCACGCCCTCCAGCGCGAGCACCGTCGAGCCGATCGCGCCCTCGCAGCCGGTGCAGGTCATGCCGCCGACAGGGATCTCGATCGAGCGCGTCGCGTTGGCGACGACGGGAGCTTCCGAGCACGCTGCGAAGCCCGCGGTGAGGAACAGCGCCGAAGCCAGCACGGATCGCAGCGGGATCATCACTTCTTCGCCGCCTTCGGGGCCTTGGCCGCCTTGGATTCCTTCTCCGCCTTCTCCGTCTTGGGCGCCTTGTCCGCCTTGTCCGCCTTCGGCGCGAGCTTCGCCAGCTCCTTGGTCAGTTCGTCGCCGGCCTTCTTCGGCACCAGGAAGTACCACCACTCCTTCGTGGCGGTCCACTTCTCGCGCTCGCCCACCGCGGCGCCCCAGACGCACGCGTCCGACGACTCGGTCGCTTTCCAAAACTTCGCGTCGGCCGCGTCGAGCCGCAGCTTCATCGACTTCTTCTGCGCCGGGTGCGCGACGTCCATCGCGAACGAGAGCAGGTGGCGGCCGTCGACCTCGTTGCGCCACTCGTCGAGGCCCTGCTCGTAGCCCTTCTGCGCGCTCTTCACCGTCGCCTCCCAGCGATCGACGAGGCCCTCCATGCCGCCGCGCACCACGTGCTCGGCCGCCTTGCGTTCCTTGAGGAGGTCTCGGACTGCATCGTGCGTGATCATTCAGTGGTCCTTGTCGAGTTGTCGCTCGAAGTAACGGAGCCCGTCGTTCGGCTTGAAGAACGTGCGGATGGATTGGTCGGCGTGGAAGGCGATGAACGCGCCCGAGCGTGTGTCGAAGCGCGTGATCACGCCGTCGTCGCGCGTCGATTCGCGCACGTTTCCGCCGCGGGCCTCGTCGCGCAGCTCCTGGGCGAGCCGCAAGTACTGCGCCTCACTGATCGAGCCGAACTCGCGGCCGTGCTTCGCGTAGTGCTCCCAAAGCGAGCGCTTCGACGTGAAGCCGACGCGCATGTCGACCGCGGCCCCCGGGCTCGCGTGCGACGACCGCAGATCCGCCGCCGACCCGCCGGAGCGCTCGGGAGCCTCGGCGCGAGCGCTGCTCGAGCCCTGGGCGACATCCGCGGAACCCTGCAGGACCTCCGGCCCGAACAGGAATCCGAGCACGAGGAGCAGGATCCCCGAGAGCGTGAGCGTGGCCTTCTTCGGCATGGCGGGCGGAGGATGGTACCCGCCGCCCGCCTCGGCCACGCACGGGCGCCGCGCACCCGTCTCCGCAGGTCGTCACACAGCGCGCCGCGAGGCCGGGCTCGCCTGCAACGCAGGGCGGCGGAGTGCCGCGGCCTGCAAAATGCCACGCGTTCCGGCGCCACCGTCACGGCGACGCCGATCCCCCTCCGCCACGCGCGCGAGGGAAAATCGTTCCAGCCGCGCTGCGGATCGGCCGATCACCTCCTCTTCTCTCCAGGCGCGCCATGCACATCCCCATCCCGCTCACCGAGTCCATCCTGCCGGTCGGTTTCGAATGGCAGCCGATCGCCATCGCGATCCTCGTCGGCGGCGCGATCGGCTTCGAGCGCGAGATGCACGGCCGGCCGGCGGGATTGCGCACGCACATCCTGGTGTGCCTCGCGTCCACGCTGCTCATCTTCGCCTCGCGCGTACTGCCCGTCGGGATGATGGACGAGGACTCGGTCGCGCGCATCGTGATGGACCCGAACCGGCTCGCGGCCGGCATCGTGACGGGTATCGGCTTCCTCGGAGCGGCGACCGTCATCCGCGCCGGCGACATCGTGCGCGGCATCACGACCGGTGCGACCGTGTGGACGGTTGCGGGCCTCGGCATCGTCATCGGCCAGGGCGAGTACTCGATTGCGATCGTCGGCGCGCTCGCCGTGATCGTCGTGCTCGCCGGGCTCGACCCGCTCACGCGGCGCATCGCGCCGGTCATCTACCGCCGCCTGACGGTCACCGGCATCGGGTCCGAGATGTCGCCGCTCTCGGCGCGCATCGCGACGATCCTGAAGCAGCACGAGATCCGCGTGCAGGACCTGTCGGGGAGCCGCGGCGAACCGAGCGAGCCGTTCGAGCTCGTCTTCCACGTGCGCCTGCGCAACCTGCAGCAGGCGCCGGAGATGCTCGAGAAGATCTCGAGCGAGCACGGCGTGAAGCGCGTCGAGTGGTCGCAGATCAGCCACTGACCGCGGGTGGAGTTCCGGGTGCGATCGACGGTGGACGCGTAGGACCCCGTACGGAGTCAGGTGAGTTCGTGCAGGGTTCGCCGAGAATCGCGGGCGAATGCCGCGATTCTCGGCGAACCCTGCACGAACTCACCTGACTCCGTACGGGGTCCTACGCGTCCACC
>Ga0105044_10005897_pt1 | contig 16865 bp, 15 predicted proteins | sample MAT01_FD_78092 | JGI IMG/M metagenome (GOLD analysis project Ga0105044, IMG submission 78092) | Freshwater microbial communities from Lake Fryxell liftoff mats and glacier meltwater in Antarctica - MAT-01 | ecosystem: Environmental > Aquatic > Freshwater > Ice > Liftoff microbial mat | place...
AACTAAATGGAACAGGTGTTTTAGTTTTTGGGGACATTTACCCTTTGATTCAGTCAAGGCAGGAGAATTAAAGGGGACCTCCAAAAAGTCAGATATCGGGGGGACAAAAAATTAAAAACGTAGCATACATAGTGCATGTGAGGCTTTTAATTTTGATGTTCAACGATGACAGTTGGCTTTTTAGAGGTTCCCTTTAACTATTTAAAATTTGACCCTTATCAATCCGTGATTTTTGGGCCCCATCATTCCCGCTTCAATTTCTTCCATAACATAACTGCCTTCTTCCGAACGCATTATTGAACGAGGATTAACTAACGGAGATTTTTCTTCCTTATTTAACTTTTCGGGGTTCAGAAACATGACTGTCATATTTCCTTCATTGTCAAATTCTGTTATTCTATACACTGTGTTGGCAAGGTTCCATGGGTATACTTCCGGTGTTAATTCGGGGCTCATATCAAATCGCTCTAATGCGCCGGCATCTTTTGAAGCTGGCTTTTTTGCACCTTTTTTGCCGGCAGTTTTAAATACCGCAATATTTTTTTCGACGTCGTTAAACATCACGTAAAGCTTATCGCCGTTCTTCATTGCACCGGGATAAAGCCCTAAAGCCATTCCACTGATAAATGATGACCTTGGGAGCACGTGTTGCCAAAGGATTTTTGCGTCTTCGCCGATGTAGGTTACTGCGACAGAACCACTTCTAAATGTTTCGCGGGATGATGTTGCGCTGCTGGTCACAACTTTAACGTTTGCTGAAGTTAAAAGCGCGAATGCATTTTTTTCAGGGAACAACACGACATCTTCCAGGTCCAATAGATTTGCCTGCAGGCTGCGGCTCGAATTAGGCCGATTGGGATTATTGGAAATTGCATAAAGATTTGTCTTTTGCGCGTCGGTGAATTCTTCCTCCTGCGTTGAAACAATACTCAGATCGCTTGGGTCGAGCTCAATTGCATAGCTTCCTGCACGGAAATTATCTTTTTCATCTTTAACTTCTTCGACCTGGGTATAATTACCAAAAACAATTAATTTATTTGATTTTGTTTCCAGGAAATCGCAGTTAACAGTATGTCCTCCCTGTAATTCAATTTCTGTTTCAATGCTTCTGGATGCATCTTCCGGATAGGCAACAACGGTAAAGAATACAGGATCTTTAATATCTGGATTTTTCTTTTTTGTATATGCTATAAGGACGATCAATTCATCTTTTTTGGTGAATATCGATTTCCGGATTCCGGCACCATATTTCGAACCTTTTACTGTGTGTTTTTTTTCAAATTGTAAGTCAAGGCCTGAATCAAATCTTTTCAAAAAAACAGTAGTCGCTTTTTCTTCTTTTGAATACTCAAAATAACTTACGAACAAGGATTTGTTTTCAGGGAAGAACGATACATCAAAATCTCTTCCCTCGCTTATCAGAGTTGCTTCTGGTGTTAACGGCTGGAGCGTTTCGATGTTGAGCGGCCACCCGAAAAGCCTGCTTATTTTGGTTTCTTTATCATAAAGATTATAAAAAACCAGGAGTGTATCACCATTGATATATTCGCCCTGCAAAGTTGCCTTCTCAGGCTTTAGAACACCCTTTCCTTTTAGCATCGGATAAGGTTTAATTGCAATTCTTTTAAGGGTTACTTTATCATGATATGAAATACCATGTTGGTGTGCCTGGTCATTCACAAAAAGCTTCACATTTTCCATCAGAAAAACTCTTGACAATACTGCCGTTTTCGTTTCTCCGATCAGGTTTCTCGGCTGATCATCGTAAAAGGATGAACCTTCACCAAAAGTTAGTGTCGGGGCTTGCGCATCAATAGCGTTCTGTGCAGTAAATAGAAGAATAAGAATTAGTAAATAGTTTATTTTCATTTTTAGTGGTTTTGTGCAAATCTAGTAGAAATACAGAGAAAGGCAAGAACAGATAAGTATTTTCATTATTGGCCTGCGGAATGCTATTATTGGGCTAGTGGACTGGCCAATTTGTCAGCAAAATCCTGCTGGCATAAGGTTTGAAATTCGCGGCCCGCTAAATTTTTAACAATGTCAAGCGGTAAAATCAATGTTAACACGGAAAATATCTTTCCGATAATTAAGAAATTCCTTTATTCCGACCATGAGATTTTCTTGCGGGAATTAGTGTCCAACGCGGTAGATGCTACCCAAAAGCTTAAAACACTTGCATCTACAGGAGAATTTAAAGGCGAGCTTGGGAATACCGACGTTGAAATCAAAATCGACAAGGAAAATAAAACCCTCACAATCTCCGACCGTGGTTTAGGGATGACAGCTGAGGAAGTGGATAAATACATTAACCAGATAGCTTTTTCCGGGGCTGAAGAATTCTTAGAAAAGTATAAAGACACGCCAGAAGCAAATGCCATTATCGGACATTTTGGTCTTGGTTTCTATTCCAGCTTTATGGTGAGTTCTAATGTGGAGATTATTACCAGATCCTTCAAAGAGGATGAGGCCGATAAAGCTGTTCGTTGGCAATGTGATGGCAGTCCCGACTTTACATTGTCGGATGCAACCCGCGAAGAACGTGGAACGGATATCATTCTTCACATTGCCGAAGATTCACTTGAATTTCTGGAAGATGCAAGAATTGACAATCTGTTAAATAAATATTGCAAATTTCTTCCTGTACCGATTAAATTCCAGGATAAGCAGGTGAATAATGTTCAACCTGCCTGGACAAAGAAGCCTGCAGATCTTACGGATGAGGATTACAAGAAATTTTATGAAGAATTATATCCATACGGAGAAGAATCCTTATTTCATATTCACCTTAATGTTGATTATCCTTTTAATTTAACGGGAATTCTTTATTTCCCACGGTTAAAGAAGAACTTCGAGCCACAGAAAAATAAAATTCAACTATACAGCAATCAGGTTTTTGTAACAGATTCTGTTGAAGGAATAGTTCCTGATTTTCTAACGCTTCTGCATGGCATTCTTGACTCACCCGACATTCCGTTAAATGTTTCCCGTTCTTATTTGCAGAGTGATGGAAATGTGAAAAAAATCAGCAGTCACATTACTAAAAAGGTTGCGGATAAACTGGAAGAAATATTTAAAAATAGTCGTGAGGATTTCGAATCCAAATGGGATGATATAAAAATGTTTATCCAGTACGGAATGCTTACTGATGAAAAATTCAATGAGCGTGCTTCTAAATTCAACCTGTTTAAAAATACAGCAGGTAAATATTTCACAACAGAGGAATATGTCGAATATATCCGTCCCGCTCAAACCGATAAAGAGGAAAATGTAATTGTTTTATACGCCAGCAATGAGCAGGAGCAGCACAGTTTTATAGAAGCAGCAAAAGGCCGCGGATACGATGTCCTGATAATGGATAGCGCATTGGATTCTCATATGGTAAATGCGCTGGAAAGCAAGCTGGAAAAAACGCGTTTCGTGCGTGTGGATTCTGATCCTATTGATAAGCTGATTAAAAAGGACGAGCCGCTTCCATCAAAATTAAGCGAGGCAGAGGTGGAGAAGTTGAAACCTTTGGTAGAGGCCCAGGTTAATAAAACGTATATGGTTCAGATTGAGCCGATGAGTGAAACCGATTCGCCAATGCTGGTAACCCGTCCCGAATTTATGCGCAGGATGAAAGATATGTCGGTGGCCGGCGGCGGAAATCCCTTTATGCGTGATATGCCGGATAGCGTTAATTTAATTGTAAACAGTAATCACCCGTTAATTGGAAGAATACTTCAGACGGAAGATGAAAACCAGCAGCAGAATTTAATTCGTCAGGCAACTGATTTAGCATTGCTTGCGCAGAATATGCTGAAAGGAGAAGAATTAACACGCTTTATTAAAAGGAGTGTTGAATTGATTGATTGAATTTAATTAAACAACTAAAATTAAAGGGCGGCCAGGAATGACCGCCTTTTTTATTTATACTTTTTCGATAGTGCTGTGTAAAGGGAACTTTTAAAAAGCCATATCTATTCGTTGAACATAAAAATTAAAAGGCGCGGGCATCTTTTAAGGATAAATGAAATGAGTTTTGTTGGCTCATTGTCAATACTTCGAAATTAAAGGGATTAAATTAACATTACACGACAAGGTTCGGAAAGTAGTGCTGCTTTTTTCATTTCTTAATTTGAAAATGAAGCTTACAATTATTCTGAACACCGACCGTTAAGGGCTGATGTTGAAGCTTGTTGCCGTAATAGTTCTATCACTTTTCATCACCATTAAAGTCGATGCTCAGAAACATAGGTCGTTTCGTATAACCGATTTCGGTGCAGGACTTTCAGTTTCGGCAACTGGTAATTCGGATCAAAGTATCTATACGTCTCATTTTGATGAAGTTCCTGGGCCTACAGGAACTGGTGGTAACTTCGAAATTAACAATGACTTTTATCCCGGCAAAGTGATGCAGGGACAACTAACTTTCACGCAGTTCTCCGGGTGTTGTGTTTCGCGAAATGCAAAGTCGGTCAGGATCAGCCTGGCATACACAAATACAAGGTATGTCCCAAATTCAATGAGGAGAACGTACTTCAGTAATGATGAATGGCAGACCGACCATGTTGATGCCAGCAAAATGAAAGGAATACGGCCTGAAATTCAGTTGCGTCGCCTGTTTTTAAAAGGAGACGATGACTTTCGACTTTTTACTGGCGTGGGAATACAGGGTGAATACTCATTTAGTCATACAGTAATGGTAAAATCTACTGGTTACAGAACAGTGGATCGGATCGATACAGTTTATAACAGTCAGGGCGTCGGTACTTTAAAGTCATGGGAATCTTTGGAACAAACGGGAAGAAGCACTACAAAGATCAGACTTGATAACAGCACAATGATCGGCGCATACTTATCTGCGGGAATTTACTGGCCCGCGGGTGAAGGCTTTGCGATGGAACTAGAAATAAAAGCTGGAAAACAAGCCAGGAAATTCTCCGCAAACGGATGGGTTACTCAAAACTTATTTTCAATCGGGATATGCGGCAGGGTTCTGATTAAAGGCAAAAAGAAATAGGACTACCAAAAGACTTCGGGGCAGTAATTTTTCAGCCGGAACATTGCGTCTTACCCATTGTCAATCTCTTTTCCCGCCTTTCCAGTTCTTATAAACCATAAATCCGATTCCACCTAAAACCAGGTAGGGAATCGACATCAGGTACATTATGCCGTTGTTTAATCCTCTTCCTACAACTTTCCCTTCGCCTTCAATATTCGATTCTACGGTTTGCTTACACATCGCGCACTGGGCGACAGCTTCACTTGTTCCCCATATCTGAAAGGAAAAAACGAATATCAGTGCAAAAAGCCTTAACGATTTCATACCAGCAAAATTAAGCTTAAATATAATACGGGGCGATCATCAGGTATACAATTACACCCGTAAAAGTGACATACAACCACAATGGCAATGTGATTCTGGCAATCTTCCTATGCTTGTCGAACTTCTCTGATAAGGCTCTTACATAGCTGATAAGAACCAGCGGAACGATTGCCGCCGAAAGTAAGATATGCGAGATCAGCACCGGATAATAAATAAATCCGAGAGACCCTTTATAGTCAGCCGGTTCTGTAGCTGCATGGTACGTAACGTAGGACAAAAGAAATATAGCCGATAAAATAATCGATGCCGTCATAAATCTCTTGTGAACCGTGATCTTACCGTTCTTAATCGCGTTCAGACCACCAAGGAGCAGGAAAAACGTAGTTCCGTTAATGATCGCATGGAATAAAGGTAAAATGGAATAGTCAAAATCACCGAGCAGGGCAACCTTGGGCAAAAACACCAGTATCGTTACCAATAGCGGGACAACAATAGCGATTGCAACAATGAGCGGTGTAAATTTTTTATCCTTCGAAACTCCCTCTCCCATCTTTATTATTTTATCGGGTTGGTATTCCCCTTTAAAGCCAGGTTGTATTCGGCTACAAGAACCTTGATCTCGTCGATAAGTCTTTTATTGTCCATCACATCGCGCCCTTCATAAATCCCCCGTATATGCTTTTCACGGTCCACCAGAATCATCAGTTCGCTATGAAGAAATCCGCCCTCGGCTGTTGAATCTTCCATCGCATTTATCATGAAGCCTTTCGGTCCTGCGATTTCATAGATTTTTTCCATGTCGCCGGTAAGAAAATGCCAGCGTTTCGGATCCGCGCTAATAAGGCTGGAATATTCCTTCAGTTTCTCTGGAGTATCTGTTTTAGGGTCAACAGTGAATGACACAAATCGCAGGTCCTCCAGCTTTTCGAAATCATCCACATCATGAACTTTCTTCAAGAGTGTTTGCATTTCGGGACATATAGTAGGGCAGGAGGTGAAAAAGAAATTTGCTACGTAGATCTTATTTTCCAGTTCCTTGCTGCCAAACGGCTTTCCGTTTTCGTCTGTAAAAGCAAACTCTGGAATCTTGTGATAAAGCGTATCGCCGGTCTTTTCACCAGGAATTTTGGGCCCGAAATATCCAAGTTGTTTTATGTGATGCCTTCCAGTGGTAAGAACGAAATACGCAATGGAAGGCAATAGAAGGATGAGGAATAAAAGAGCGGCTTTTTTCACTTAACTTACTAATTCCCGGAGATAAGCGATAAGCGCTCCACCTTCATAGAGCGATATCCAGATAAGATACACAACAAATAACATTGGGAGAAGGATCGTTAGACGAAGACTTTTCTTTTCGTCACCAAGGTGCATGAACACAATAACAATGTATCCGGCTTTAACCAGCGTGAGGACGATATACATGTATTTTATGGCAGTCCAGGTGCCTGATTCTGCACCAACATGAGATTTGCTGTATTTAATACCTACAAGCACTTCAACGATCGTAATTACCGAAAGCAATAAAGTAACTAGAAGGATTTTCTTTCTTACAGCCCGTGTTTGCTCAGGGGTGCGGTGATGTGGTTTACTGTACTGATACGACTGATCTACTTCTGCTTGCATAATGCGGTTGTTGTTTTAAATCAAAGGAGATAGAAGAAGGTGAACACGAAAACCCAGACAAGGTCTACAAAGTGCCAGTAAAGGCCGGCCTTTTCAACCATTTCATAATGTCCGCGACGTTCAAAAACACCTTTAAAGGCCTGCCACCAGACTATTGCGTTGATCACAACTCCCGAAAAAACGTGAAAGCCGTGAAATCCTGTAATGAAGAAAAAGAAGTCGGCAAAAAGCGGATGTCCGTATTCGTTATACTTGAGATTAGCTCCTTCAAACGCGGCGGTAAACATTTGACCATTTTCGTTTATCATGGTTAATGGTTTTCCACCAGGATTTCCCAAAATAAAGGTATACCACTCCCAGGCCTGTGAGCCAAGGAAGATAAGTCCGCCGACAATCGTTAATCCCAGCCAGAACAGCACTCCTTTTTTGTTGTCTGTATGACCTGCATCAACTGCCAGCACCATCGTAACGCTGGAAATAATCAGGATGAATGTCATCATACCGACATAAAGTAGCGGCAGATGTGCATGGGTGAATGGAAAGTGATAGAATACATCTTCAACAACCGGCCATGTATCGGCATGGACATATCGCGCGTATCCTAACGCTATAAGCAGAGAAGAGAAACTGAAGGCATCTGAGATGAGGAAAAACCACATCATCATCTTACCGTAGCTTACTCCGAAGGGAGAAGTACCACCACCCCAGGTGGTTTTATGTGACATTTCCAGTGTTGCGTCGTGGGCCATTTAACTATTCTTGTATTCCGGCTGCAAGTTTAACCCAAAAATTAATTGGAAAAAACCCCAAACCCTTGTTTTTATAATTTATATGGGTTAAAAATTACAGTGGTTATTGCATCGCGAGAAAAAACACGTATAGATACAGCCAAAGTGCACCCAGAAAATGCCAGTAAATTGCGCTGTGCCGAACACCTGTATAATTGGTTGAATTGTATTTATTGCGAAGTGATTTGAAAAAGATAACCAAAAGGTAGATTAGACCGGAAGCAATATGGGCCATGTGCATTCCTGTAATAAGGTACAAAAAGCTCCCGGAAGGGTTGGCTGATTTTCCCGCCAGGTAAATTCCGTTCTCCAGGAGTTCCGACCATCCGTAAAACTGAAGGACGCAAAAAACAGAGCCCAGGATTATGGTTAGACCTAGTCCGATTTTTATACCGCCTGATTTATTGCTTCGGGCCGAAATCTGAGCCCAGGCCATCGTCGCGCTTGATAACAGCATTACTATTGTGCTTATCTGGAACCAGGACGGCATCGAAAAGCGTAGCCAGTTACCATCTGCTTGTCTTACAATATAGGCGGATGTTAACCCGGCAAACAACATCAGGATACTGAAGATTGCTATATACAGCAGATTCCTGTTAACCCGTTCTTTTAGTTCGATTGCTTCGCTGTTCATAATCAGTGATTCAGCCATAGAGGATAGAGATACAATTTGTCAAACATGAGTGCCAGTTGAACTACTGGCAGGTAAATGAACGAAGCGAACATCAGCTTTCTGGCTTCAGGAATCGCAAGAGTTTTATGGAGACGCAATGCTTTGATCAGGAAGAAAACTCCGGCAAGAGTTGTAACCAGAACGGCTGCGGGACTCACCATATTGAACATTAACGGCAATATGCCGATCGGGATAATTCCAGCTGTATAAACGATGATCTGGAACGCAGATGTCTTCGACCTTCCATCTGCTGCCGGAAGCATATTAAAACCAGCTCTTTTATAATCATCTTCCAGTACCCAGGCGATTGACCAGAAATGAGGGAATTGCCACATAAACTGGATGAGGAAAAGGACAAGCCCGCCGGCGCTAATCTGGTTTGTAGCTGCAACCCATCCCAGTAAAACCGGCAAGGCACCGGGAAGCGCTCCGACAAATACTGCAAAGGGTGTTACTCTTTTTAAAGGGGTGTAAATAGCGACGTAGGAGATAAGTGCAGCCAGCCCTAGAATTCCGCAAAGCGCATTAACGTAAAACCAAAGGATAAGTATTCCGGTAACTGCGGCTATTGATGAAAAAACGATTGCTTCCGTATGGGATAACCTTTCTCTAGGCATCGGCCGGTTTTCGGTCCGCGCCATCAGCTTGTCGAGATCCTTTTCTATGATCTGGTTAAATGCATTGGATGCGCCAGTAACCAGGAAACCACCAATGAACAGCATCAACGCAGTGAGCCAGTTGACCTCAGCTGCTGCCATAAAATAGGTTACCAGTGCGCTGAAAACTACCAGCCATGAGAGTCTTAGCTTAAGGAGCTGAACCAGATCCTTCGTTCTTCCCGCTGATTCTTCCTGCTTTGTTGCTTCTTCTGAGATGTTCCTTGCCAACACTTTTAAAACCTTATGATGGAAAACGCTACAAAAGTAGGGAATAAGAGAGCTCACCAATCTAATTTTGCGGTTTTATTATTTCATATTTTTTTATGATGTACGTGAACAATTTCACTATTTACGTTCTGTTTGTTAATGTTTCCTGATCACCTCGTAAATATCCTTTCTTCTATCCCGTAGATTTCTTACGCTGCCCGATTTATTTAAATCTTTCAAAAGGTCGAGATCAACATCCACAACAAGGATCATTTCAGTATTCGGAGTCGCTTCTGCTTTGATCCCATTCACCGGAAAAGCAAAGTCACACGGGGTAAAAACCATCGATTGAGCGTACTGGATATCCATATTGTGAACTTTAGGAAGATTGCCAACACTGCCAGCAATGGCTACATAGCATTCATTTTCAATTGCGCGCGCCTGGGAGCAGTTACGAACCCGTGAGAACCCATTTTGGGTATCGGTAAGGAAGGGAACAAAAAGGATGTTCATTCCTTCATCGGCCAGGATCCTGCTCAATTCCGGGAATTCGGAATCATAACAAATCAGGATTCCAATTTTCCCGCAATCTGTGTCAAAGGACTTTAGACTGTTTCCGCCCGACATTCCCCAGACTTTTGCTTCATCGGGAGTTACGTGAATTTTCTCATATCTTTCAATGGACCCGTCTCTTTTGCAGAGGTAGCCTACGTTATATAAAGTGCCGGCTTTTAATTCGGGCATGCTGCCGGAAATAATATTGATATTGTAGGAAATGGAAAATTCGGAAAACTTCTTCACGATAGCATCCGTGTGTTTTGCCAGTTCCCTAATCGCTTCTGCCTCGGAAAGGTGATTGAATTTTGCCATTAACGGCGCATTAAAGAATTCAGGAAAAAGAGCGAAATCACAACGATATCCGGAAACGGCGTCGATAAAGAATTCTGCCTGTTGAATCAGTTCTTCAAAATCCTTGTACAAACGCATCTGCCATTGTATAAGTCCTAAACGTGCAGTTGTTTTTATTGCAACCGGACTATTGGATTTTCCTTCATAATAAATATTTTCCCATTTTAATAGTACTCCAAATTCGTTTGACTTAACATCCCCTTCAAGGTAGTTTTTTAAAATACGGGCAGGGTGAAAATCATTAGAGAGCTGGAAATTTAGAACCGGATCATGAATTTCTTTATCCTTTACTTTTTTGATGTATTCTTTTGGTGTTAGTTTATCTGCATATCCATGGTAATTAGGAATTCTTCCACCGAAAACGATACCACTCAGATTAAGTCTTTCACAAAGCTCTTTCCTGTAATCATACATTCTTCGCCCAAGCCTCAGGCCACGATATTCAGGTTTAATAAATACATCAATTCCGTAAAGTACATTTCCTTCCGGGTTATGTGTGTCAAATGTGTAGTTACCGGTTATTTCTTTGTATGTATGAGCTTTGTCGGTATCTTCACTTTTAAGTATAATTGATAACGCACAACCGGCGAATTGGCCGTTTACCTTTAAAACTACCTGACCTTCCGGGAATTTCGTTAACAATGAATTAATATGCTTTTCCTTCCAGTAATACTCAGGCATTGTTGGATAAGATGCAATCATCGCTTCTTTTAATTCCGTATAATCACCTTCACTTAAAAAAGCAAGCTCAATGTTCTCTATGTCGCTCATAATTTATTATTTGCAGTGGTCTGCCTTTCAGATGTTGCGTTAGATCGTATTTCCAACAATTTGATCAGGATTTGAACAGATGCACAAAGGTAAATTAAATAAAAGAATCTGTGGCCGGCAAGAAAGCCCTCACATCCTCCGGATGGCTTCAATTGCTTGCAAACGAATCATTACCGACCATACAGCAAATAAATCTTCACCAATCAAAAATCGTAATACCTGTTCGGCAAATTTGTCCTGAACGATAAAAATACCCAATTCGTATTCTTTGTTAGCAACGCATTCTCCTGCATCCTGCGGGACACAGTCAGTTGAAGGCGCATATTTGTCCGCGTATTAATTAAATACGACAAATTCAAATCAATAAACGTCACCGTATTTTTTAATCCCTGCAGCGTCTTGTTTCCGTAAATGCTCGGAACCATTGTCGGGCCTTGTCCTATTTCTGCTGTTCCAGTGAAGATATTCTGACCGAAGTTAGTCATAACGCCATTCTGCATTAATGTATCGGCACCGTATTGCGCAAGCAGGAATTTACCTTCAATTCCAATGCGACGGTAACGCCATCTTAAAAACTGAACATTTTCGATGAAGTTTGCTCCAAGCGGATGTGCCAGCGGTTGTGCGTAGTGTGTGTAGCTCTGTTCTCCGGTAAAATGGCCATACGTGTAAGGCCTCACGTAATTTATTTCGTTCTGATAACTCAGATTTTTTATTCCGAATACGTCAAAGAATTTAAAACCAAGCTGAAATCCTTGTTTATTTCCCCACCAACCATTACCGGCGCGCACTTCGCCCAGGGAAAATTCATCCAGCAGTAATTGACCGTAAATCTGGTTTTTCTTAAAGAAGATGGCTTTGAAGTTTAATCCAATAAGCACATTGTCGGGAGATCCCCGTGAAAATTCAACAGGCCTGTAAAATATTATCGGGTTGAGGTAATTCGCGTCAAATCCGCGTCTGCCGGTACTGTCGCCGCCTTGCCATACTATTGCTTCAAACAAACCAACGTTCAGCCATTTGGTGGCATTAATGCTTAAATGGTGATAGCTTGTAAATTTCTGCAGGTAGCCTCCAATGCCGCTGTTGGAAGCATTTCCTACATTCTGGTAGGAGGTAAATAAATTGGTATAACGGATTTTCCAGAAGGTGGTAGTGATCTTGAAATACGGATTGTTAAATGCATTATCCGATAAAAACAAAGAACGGTAACCATCGCCGAAGAAGTTTTTATCATTTCCGAACTGAAAATTAAAATAACGGGATGGACTGTAAGAAACATAGCCTGTTGCATACGCATAATCGAATCCTCCAGTGCCAAAAGGCTTGATTCGTCCTTGTCCAGGAACGACGTTATTTTTCTGAATAAAGCTATCTACATAATTCACGAACCTTCCCTGGTTTTCCCAGAAACTTGTATAAAAAGAAACTTTCTTTCCTATATTTCCGAAAAGCTGCAATCCTCTGGAATTAGTGTAAGTAGAAACTCCTGTTAATTGATCTTTACCCGCATCAATCGAAAATAACGGATCTAAATAAAGCTGAAAATTCGTCGAATCCAGTTTAAATAAATTTTCACTAAATAACTTTCTTCCGATCCAACGTTTATAGAATTTCCTATCCGGCAATTGCACTCCCGAAGCCGTATCCGGATTTATAACTTGCAGCACATCTTCCATCCTGTAAGGCTTAACCGCTGTGTGCAGTCCAGTTCCTTTTTGCTGAATTGCCTTATCAATCAGGTGGTATTGGTAATTGTCCATCACCAGATTATAGTGCTGGGAAAAAGAAATTACCGGAATTAAAATCAGAATTAAAATCAGGAAATGTTTTACCATAAAATAGAGTTACGAATCACAAGGCTCCTGTTGGTTGGATCTCAGACTGTTTTTATCTGATGTGAATCTCTTAATTTTTTCACTTTCATCCACAAGAAAGATGTAAATATCATCGGCAGAATTCCGTTAACGAGAAAAAGAAAGATAATATTGAACGTATATTCTGAAACGAAAATAACCAGAGCAACATTGGCAATTGTTAGCACGGTAAGGGAAAGTGTCGCGCCAATATGTGTCATTCCAGTCTCTAAGAGCAGGTGATGCAAATGATTTCTGTCTCCATGGAAAGGGTTTTTTGCTTTTGAAATGCGGATGAAAAATACCCTGGCCATATCAAAAAGCGGGATCGAAATAAATGGGAAAACGTAAAAAATCCAGATTCTTGGATTCAGGTCGTGGTAGCCGGCGATCTTTGTCTGCGTGAGGACATACACCAGACAATAACCGATGAGCAATGAGCCGCAGTCGCCCATAAATATTTTCGGCTTCACGAAATTGAAAAACAGAAATGCAAGTAATGCACCGGCCATCGCATAACAAAGCGTTGCAACGCCCGAAGGAAATCCTCCTTCCATCATCCATCCGGCAGCAAAAAGACTAATGAATCCTATGGTTCCGGCTAGTCCGTTTATTCCGTCGATCAGGTTAAAAGAATTAATGACCCAAAAAGCAAGGAACATAGTAAACGGCCATTCCAGTCCGATAAGCCAGGCATTTTCGGTGGCGAGTATTTCATGCAGGGGAATCCTTGCAGAATACGTCAGCAAAACGATAGGAATGATCTCACCAGCTAATTTTATGATCGGCTTAACGGGTTGAAGATCATCCCATAAACCAACAAAAAACAGGATGAGCAAACCGGCAAGAAAGTACCTTATGTTTAAGAGAGAGTCTGGTCCTGCCACGAGCAGAATGGTAATCATCATCGATCCCATAATCGCAACACCGCCTAATCTTGGGATTTCTACCGAATGCAACTTACGGTCGTCGGGGACATCGAACCACTTGCGGCGGTTGGCGAATCGGATCACAAAAGGTGTGAACAGCAGACAAATGAAAAGTGAGATAATAAATGGCTCCAATCGCGTGTAGCTAACGCCGCGAAATTAGTCCTTTTTCTTTGTGCTCTGATACCAACGGATCATTGCTTCCATCCCGTATTCAACGGAGTGAGCGGGTTTAAAACCTCTTTTACGTATCAGGTCTGCACCATGATAGGTCTGAGTCGCCAGCTTTTTTACCCGTTTGGAAGAGATCTTCAGGTTTTTCCTTGTTACTGCAATTGCGAAGTCAAACGGCTTGGCTAGCAGGATTCCGAGCCATAACGGGAGATTAAGCCTTATTTTCTTTCCAAGAAATTTTGCCTGCATTGTTGCAATTGCCCTGCTGCTCAATTGCGGATAGTCAACATAGTTAAACAGGAAAACCCCCGATGCTTTTTCCTCTGCAAACATGGCGGCATCCACAATATTTTCGACGTAAGCTAAAGATTTTACGTTTTCTCCTTTGCCAACGTGGAAATACAATCCCTGGTCGATTGCCTTTATCAGATTTAGAACATTAGCCAGATTATTCGGTCCAAAAACAACTGTCGAGCGGACGATAATTAGCTTCCTGGAAGGATCTTTTTCAGCCCATTCAATAAATTTCTTCTCGGCTTGCAGCTTCGAATGGCCATAAGCATTCTGAGGAGCAGGGATTGTGCTTTCGTCCGTTGGGCCCGGGTTTCCTTTATCACCGTATACCGCAACGGTGGAGAAATTAATAACTGTTTTTAAGCCTGTTTCTTCCGCTGCTGCAATAAGGTTTTCTGCGCCTCCAACATTTGTGTCGAAATATTCCTGGTCCTTTATTCCGAAGTCATGATGCATTGCAGCAAGATGAATCAACGTGTCCGCGCCTTTTATCGCATGTTTCACGACTTCCTTGTCGCGGATATCGCCCCGGATAAATTCTGCAGCCGAATCATAATCAGGAGAATGGAAATCCAGATTGGTAATTGACTTTCCTTCAAGCTTTTGAATAAAGTACCTTCCAATAAATCCCGATCCACCGGTTATGAGGATTTTTTCCATCAGCGGCGAAGATAGATAATGCTATGCTTTTGAACTAAGCTCCATCACGGTAATCTCAGGCTTAATACCGACTCTCCCAAGGTACCCTAAAAATCCAAGTCCGCGGTTAACATAAATATGCTGATTTTCAGACGAATAAAGACCTGCCCATTGCTTATATACGAATTGCGACGGGCTCCATTTGAATCCGGGAATCTCAATACCAAACTGAAATCCATGGGTATGACCAGAGAACGTTACGTTTATGTCTTTATGAAACTGACGTACATGAGCGTTCCAATGCGAGGGATCGTGGGAAAGAAGGAGCTTTACAGGAACATTTTCCATTCCAGCCCTGGCTTTGTTGATGTCGCCGAACTTCGGGAAACGGCCCGCATCACCCCAGTTTTCAACGCCAATCAATCCAATTTTATCACCGTTCCTTTCTAGAATCCGGTGCTCGTTTCGCAAAAGATCCCATCCCATTTTTTTATGGATGGACGCAAGATTTTCAAGATTAGCAGCTTTTAATTCAGGTGTGTCCCATTGCACGTAATCGCCGTAATCGTGATTCCCGTAAATTGAGAATACTCCCAATGGTGCGGATAATTGTTTCCAGATGTCGATATGCGGTTCCGCCTCACTCGAGCGGTCATTTACCAGGTCGCCGGTAAAAAATATAATGTCTGGCTTTTCATCCATGATCATTTGCACTGCGCGTTCAAACGACTTCCCGTTCATAAAAGATCCGCTGTGGATATCTGAGATTTGGACAATCTTTAGTCCTTCAAAACCTGCAGGAAGGTTGGGAAGGGTAACTTTCAATCTTCTGGCTGTAAAATCAAAAGCCGTTTTGATCATCCCGTAAAGCATTGTTCCAAATGGAATGGCGGCCAGCCCGATTGCAGTATAGCTTAGAAAAGTTGCACGGGAAATTCCATTTGTTTTATTGCTTAATTCAACTCCTTCGTTAAAAAATCCAGCTAACCATCTTCCTAGTCTAACAATGTCATCAATCAATAAGGGAACGATGCCTGAGATCTTTGCGATCAGCATCACCATGATTACGCAAAAGGTATAGAGCTGTACAAATTTGGGAAGAACAGGATGCTGCCATGTTAAAGACGCGAACAGCATAAATAAAAGTGAAAATGCGGAAACTCCCCAGTAAATGCGGTACGTCCAAACTCGTCTTAACGCTGGCCAACCCGACGTTACTGTTTTAAGAGACTGAAAGAAATACACATCAACAACGAACAGAAGAGCGATTACGATTAACGAAAAAATAAAGCGCATTAAAATAGTCATCGTTGTTTTTTGAAGCGGGCCGCACGAGTCAAATGGCATGCAATTCGACCAGCAGGTTTTATGAAGGAGCTCGAAAATAGTGATCCGCAGAGAGTTATTTCAATGATACCTAAGAATCGGGCATCGTTTGCTGAGGAAGATCTGACGGGCCCGCAGGTGCGACGGAAAGTCATGTTCAGTGCCATTTTTGCCGGAATACTTTTGCTATTGATATGGCTGACATTCTTCTTTGACCGTTTTTTCGGACTTGATTTGAATCGTTTTGGTCTAAGGCCACGCACATTAGATGGCCTTCTGGGAATTTTAACTTCTCCTTTTTTACATGGAGGCGATGGAAACCCTTTCTCCCTTAAAGATTTCCAGCATATTTTGTCGAACAGCCTTCCTTTGTTTTTGTTGTTCACCGGCGCAATTTATTTTTATAGAGGAACAGCTTTTAAAATGTTGGTAATGGTTTGGTTTGTAACCGGCGCCGGCGTTTGGCTAATCGGAAGAGACAGCATACACATCGGAGCAAGCGGAATCGTGTACGGGCTTGCAGCATTTATGGCGTTAAGCGGAATCATCAGGAATGATACCCGTCTAATGTCAATCTCTTTCTTAACCATATTTTTATACGGCGGAATGGTATGGGGAATCCTTCCATTAAAACCAGGAATTTCCTGGGAATCGCATCTCTTCGGAAGTATCGGCGGAATTATAGGTGCAGTTATCTTCAGGAAGG
>Ga0105044_10005898_pt1 | contig 16859 bp, 11 predicted proteins | sample MAT01_FD_78092 | JGI IMG/M metagenome (GOLD analysis project Ga0105044, IMG submission 78092) | Freshwater microbial communities from Lake Fryxell liftoff mats and glacier meltwater in Antarctica - MAT-01 | ecosystem: Environmental > Aquatic > Freshwater > Ice > Liftoff microbial mat | place...
AATCTAAAATCTAAAATCTAAAATCTAAAATCTAAAATCTAAAATCTAAAATCTAAAATCTAAAATCTAAAATCTAAAATCTAAAATCTAAAATCTAAAATCTAAAATCTAAAATCTAAAATCAAAAATATCCTTCACGTTTTCTGTCTTCCATTGCAGTATCAGATCGCTTATCATCCGATCTTGTTCCTCTCTCTGTCTGCCGCGAAGCTGAGACTTCACTGATGATATCTTCCATTGTTGCAGCTTCGGAAATTACAGCGCCCGTACACGTCATGTCTCCGATCGTGCGGAATCTTACTCTCATCATTTCAGGATCTTCATTCTCTTTAAGCTTCATAAAATCAGAATATGCGAGTATCGCTCCGTCACGATGTATGATAAGTCTTTCGTGAGTAAAATAAAGACTTGGCATCCGGATATTTTCACTATGAATATATTGCCAGACATCCATTTCAGTCCAGTTGCTTATCGGGAACACCCGGAAATGTTCGCCGGGATTCTTTTTCCCGTTAAATAAATTCCAAAGCTCCGGGCGTTGATTCTTTGGATCCCACTGACCGAACTCGTCCCTGTGTGAAAAAAATCTTTCCTTCGCTCTTGCCTTCTCTTCATCTCTTCTTGCACCGCCCATTGCCGCATCGATCTTGTACTTCTCAAGTGTTTCAAGTAAAGTCACTGTCTGCAAAACGTTTCTGCTCGCATTCAATCCTGTTTCCTCTTTCACTTTTCCCTGATCTATGGATTCCTGAACAAGCCCTACAATAAGCTTCACTCCAAGCTCGCTGATCATTTCATCTCTGTAAACAATTGTCTCGGCAAAGTTATGTCCGGTATCAATATGTATCAGCGGGAATGGGATCTTCGCCGGATAAAATGCCTTACGCGCCAGGTGAGAAAGTATTATTGAATCTTTTCCACCGGAGAAAAGTAAGGCAGGTCTTTCAAACTGAGCTGCAACTTCCCTTATAATAAATATGGATTCTGATTCCAGTTCTTTTATGTAACTTAAATTATAATTTTCCATTAATTCCTTAAGCTTAATCTTGGTTCGATGAATTTCATTAATAAGTCAACTGATTCTTCAGGAGACATTTTATTTGTGTCAATTACTATCTCCGGATCTGCGGGTTCTTCGTATGGGGAATCAATGCCGGTAAAATTTTTAATTTCACCTGAGCGTGCCTTTTTGTACAACCCTTTCACATCCCTGTCTTCACAGACATCGAGTGAACATTTTACAAAGACCTCAATAAAATCATTGCTGTCCAAAAGTTCACGTACTGAATTTCTTTCAGCACGGAAAGGAGAAATGAATGCAGTCAAAACAACAATTCCCGAGTCAACAAACAATTTCGAAACTTCCCCGATCCTTCTTATATTTTCCTTCCGGTCTTGCTCAGTAAAGCTAAGATCTTTATTGAGCCCGAGCCTTATGTTATCTCCGTCGAGAAGATAAGTAGGGATCTTCTTTTCAAAAAGTTTTTCCTCGAGTTTGTTGGCTAAAGTGGATTTTCCGGAACCGGACAATCCCGTGAACCAGATGACAAATGATTTATTACCTGATAACTGATTCCTGTCTTTCCGTGAAATTGTCTGATCCTGGGGTGTGATGTTAAGAACGCTCATTAAAATGTTATGTCTGTGTCTGATTTTAATAAAAATAACCTTATTAAATTTTTATTACAATGAACATCTTTTGTATTGGTGATCAATTGTGTAGTTAAGCAATCGCGGGAGACACAACGGTAAAATTTTAATACTGTGGACCTTCCCATTACTTGTCATCCCCGCGTGCTTCTGGCGGGGATCCATTCACTATTCATTAGCGTTACTCTGGCATTCCTAAAATGTATTGTTAAGAGTTTACGCCTTTGAATGGATTCCCGCTCAAAAAATTGCGGTAATGACAAACTGGGTATTTTAAAATTATACAAAAGCTCTCTCCGCTTTATCCCCGCAATGGAATACTTCGAATTTTATATTTAAGCAATCGCGGGAGACACAGCGGGGACGGAGCGTATTTTTATTACAAGGAACATCTTTTGGATTGGGGATTTGAAATTTAAAGATTTATGACTTGCAAACTAAACAATTTATTAATTATTTAATAAAAATATTTCTCACTAAGCTTTTGCACCTTAATTAAGGATTACAAATTGAAAATTATAATTTTGTTTGTTTGGCTATTAATCCTATCAATTTCCCCGGGTTGTTTCTCACAAGACACATACAATCCACAGTAGCTCGGTTCTAAAATTACAAAAAATCAATTTCAAATCAATTCATCAGGCAGGGAAAATTATTTTGCTTTCGGGCTTTTTACTAATGAGGATGTATTCATAGATGCCGCAATTTATAATCCTGCCGGTAATAAAATCATTTTGTATAAAAATCTTGGCAATGGATATTTCTGTCAGTTTAAAGAATTAGATTCAAAGAAAACTATTTTAAGAATTGAGCCCTCAAAGCCGGATCAGTACAATTATTTAATGCCGGTGAATCCGGGGCTTAACATAATTTATTCTGATCAAACCAATGAAGTTGTTTCAAACAGAACATTAAACAATCTTAATAATAATACTATTTCAAAAGCTCTGTACAGAAGCTTTCTCGAAGAACCGAAAGTTTTTATTTATACACTGGATTTTCTGGAAGTTTGGAGAAGCGAGCGCAACGGTCAGGCGCAGTATACGGTTACGCCAGGTGATATAGGTAATGACGGAAACAATGAATTGGTTTATACTTTTTTTCCGGTGAATGATACACAGGTGGTTCTCAGGCCTACAAGAATTGTTGTGTTTGAATCTTACGGAAATAATCTTTACCGCATAGACTGGAATACACTTCTTACCGAAGGTGGTAATAATGCATTCCCGTTTATTATGGATCTGGACAGGGACGGAAATAAGGAATGTATGGTCGGCTCATATACTCCTGTATTCAATGGTCTTGCTTATCATCACATGGAATGCACGGGTCAAGGGAAACACTGGTTTTATTTATCTGATATAAATTTTCCGGGTGGAATTAGTGATATCACCGTAAAGGATACAATGTATTTCATTGATTCACTTCGTAACTCCGGAGTATGGGCATGCTTCTCAAATCCATCCAATCCCGGAATTGTTACAAGCATAAGACAATTTATGTTCAGGCAAAAAAACTTTTACGGGTTTAATTTTTATTCATCTCCACCGACGATTGAACTCGGCGGTTATGTATATGATATAGATGTAGAAGACATCGACAAAGACGGAAAAGATGAAATCATAATCGGTGATACTCAGGGACCGTCTGATTTTGTAAATTATCTGGATTCAACAGGTTCTTCATCAAACTGGGGATATCAACTAAAGGAGATAACGCCAAATGCTCCCGTTTCGGGGGGATGGATACTGATGAAGGATTTTGATAATGATAACACAAAGGAAATCACAGTATGCGGAATCGGATATGGCACCGGTTCAATCGGCGTGATCAAACATACAGGCAGTCCAGGTCAAAATCAGTTTTCGACAATGTGGTGGGATACGACTCAACTAGCACGGATTCCAAATCTTGGAATAGATACCGGAAGAGTTGACAACTTTCTAACATTGGTATTCTCAGCTCCTAAATTGACCTTTGCCACGTATATAGAAAATATTAATATATTTAAAAAATCAACGAATTATCGATATGACAAAATATTTTTCCAAAAATTAGATTCAACATTATTTTTCAGACCTTCATTATTTGATATTGATGAGGACGGTAAACTAAATATTTTAACAACTGCGGGTTATGGATTTCATTCAAGCTATAAGTATTACTTACTCGACTTTGAACAATCGGGAATTTATTATTACACGTTTGAAATAAATAACTTCAAAGTCACAAAGAAAATGCTCTACATAAAGTAAAAGATGACCTTATCAAAGTTTTGCAACGGCTGCAGAACACTGAGAAATATTACAGTTTTCTTTCTCTGTGTTTTTGCTGACCGTTTTGTAAGTTTTTTTTAAAAATCTAAACCTGAAGCATCTCGTCCGATGTCCCCCGCTTAACTTTAACTCATATTTTCCGTATTTTTGTTAAAACAAATCAACTTCACATTGGAGAAAGAAAGCATATTCAAAAAAGTATACGACTTCTATTCAAATGATTTCACTTCACAGGAATTCGAAAAGCTGATCCTTAAAGAAACTCCCACACGTTACAAGTATTATCTCAAAAGTATGAGCAAGCCGCGTCAGCATAAAAATAAGTTTGTTGAAATAGGTTCATTCATAAAAAATCTTTCTCTCGCATTTCTCCGCAGACTCTCACCTTTGATCAGAATAATTTACAGCGTGTTAGTATTTGCTTTTATAATCTCATATTTCAAAGCAGACTGGAATCTTGCAGTGTTCTCTTTTGTAGTGATGAATCTATTGCTCGTGTTTGAAGTTGCCGATAAGCTTACAGCCCGCGATGAACTTGATGTCGCGCGGGACGTTCAGACAAGTCTGATCCCACTTCACTCGCCCGAGGACAATAACTTTTCCATTTCATGCCATTATGAGACAGCAAAGGAAGTCGGAGGTGACTTTATAGATTTTGCCAAAAAAGCAAGCGGTTCATATTATATAGCCATCGGTGATATATCAGGCAAAGGAATGTCCGCGGCTTTGTACATGGTGCAGGTCAGACTTTTGCTCAGGCATATCGCGGAGTTTTCGGAAACGCCGAAGCAAACCCTTGTTTCACTTAATAAAAACATGTTCAAACATATCAAAAAAGGATTGTATCTGAGCGCAGTGCTTGCTGAGGTCTGCGGACGTACGCTTAAGATCTGCCGTGCAGGTCATAATCCTCTGCTTTATTATAATTCGGTAACACAAACCTGTGAAGAAGTTAAGCAAAATGGAATGGCGCTTGGTTTGAATAACGGCATCCTGTTTGAAAATTCACTCGAGGAAGTAATCATAAATGTTAATCAGGATGACATAATACTTTTTTACTCGGATGGTCTGACTGAAACTATGAATGCGAACAGAGTTGAGCTTGGTGTTGAAAGGATCAAACAAATTATTCTTGCCTCTTCACACAAAACATCACAGGAAATCAAAGATGATATTTTAAGTGATGTGTCAAAGTTCAGAGGATATGCCGAAGTTCATGATGACCTTACGATGATACTGCTTAAAGTGAAATAACCCGAACTATTTTTTTTTATACAACACAAATCTCCCGTAAACTTGCTTTATGTAACTGCTTGCATTGAACCCCTTATAATTCTTCTCCAAAAAATCCTTCTCAAGATTTCCTAATATCAATACTTCAGAGAAATCGTACCTATGTTCAGGATCAGTGATATTTCCTGCACCTAATTGTCCGACAACTCCATCAATGTATTCTTTGTATGCCACACTGTCTGAATAAAATGAGGCAAAAAAAGGATGAATATAACTGCTTCTCAAAAATTCATACATGTAATTTTTATGGGATCCTTCGTGATCCATATAAGTTTTAAGCGAATATGCTTCATGAAAATTCTGTACCGGGTCCATTACGAGCAGAAGTGTTTCATCGTCATTCTTTTCAGAAATGGAGTTCAGGAGATTCGAAGTTGCTCTGCATTCATCAGCAAAAGTTGCCAGTGTCGGAATTGTCCTGAACCCATATTGAAAAAGAATGTAAGCAAATACAAGTAACAGATAAGAATATTTTATAACTTCAGGAATATTCTTCTCTGAAAAAATTTGCTTCAGAACAAATACACTCATAAAACTAAAACCCAGCATAAAAGGAAGATAGTAGCGTTCTTCCATTCCTGTTTTAGCGTATAGCGCGAGCTGTGGCACGACCAGAAGAAGCCACCAGATACATAAATAGTAAATTTGCTTTTTGTGGATCTTTGTAATCAGATCTTTTTTGAAAGAAGCTGCCATAAGTATTAAAATCCCGGCTGCACTTAAGCAGAATAAAATATTCAGTATCCCTTCTTTAAAAAAAAACGGGAAAAAATTATTTACCAGAAGTTTAAAATCTACACCCGCGTAGTTCTGATTGTTCACGCCGATTGTCACCGTAATAAACAGGAACAAAAGCATTACATATAATAACGGAATTATAATTACCGTTAAGCTTGTCTTTGCGGATTGAATTACTGTAGTTTTGTTAACATTACTTTTTTGCCAGATGTATAAAAATATGACAGCAGGGATGGTCAATGCAAAGCTTTCCTTGCATAAAGCTGCGAGAAACAGGAATAGAATGAATGTATATGTAAAAGTTGTTTTGTATTTATCCGAGACAATACTTTTCGACATAAAATACAATGTCAGTGAAAGCATGAACATTCCTATATTTTCAGCGTCCAGCAATTGTCCCCATACAATGGCTGATGATCCGGCAAGTGTAAGCAATGAAAAAATTACAGACTGCCATTTATTAAAACCAATGTTAAACGCGAATTTGTAAAATAAATAAAGTGTCAGCACTCCGAGAAGTACCATGTAGACTGTGTGAGATGTAAGGTTAGTTCGGAACATGAAAACAGTTACAGCCAGATGAAGTGAAAAGACTGGTCTGAATCTCGCTCTTCCGTTAATATCATTTTTAACAAGATTGATAAATCCATCATACAGAGAAGTGGAATCAATATCTTCACAAGTCGTGATGATCAGGTTGTCTTCATATATATTGTATCCCTGAGTAAATGTTCCTGCATATCTGAAAAGCGAATACCAGATCAGCATGAACAGCAAAAAAATAAAAACATCACTTTTTAAAAATTTCATCCGGGTAGAAATTATCTAATCAATTGTTTTATAAACAGTCCACTTCTGAGAACCAGGAACGATCAACGCCCTTTTGTTCAATGTTAATTTTTCAACTTTTAATGTTCAATGTGAAAAAAATTGAACATTAAGAATGTATTCATCAATTGAGCAATATTAGTTTTGTTGTTGAGTTTATAGGAATGATACTAACATTTTGTAAATCCGTTAACAATAGGTGAATTACATCATTTACTATTTTATGAATTCGATGAAAGTAGTTTCACGAGCAAAAGACGATGCAAATGATCTGCTCGCTTCTCTGGGATATTACACACTTGATCGATAATTTTCATTTCGGGTTAACGTAATGTTGTCGGTGACCGAAAAGTTTGAAAAAATATAACCTTTCTGAAAAAGTTCGCAAACATTTCGGAATACCACTGGATAAAACTTCCTCCGTTAGCCTCTCCATTCTGACGTTTTACTGACATTTCTTTTAAGTTATATTACTGACATTTCTATTAAGTTATATTACTGACATTTTTAACGAGTTATCACAAATTTAGGATTTGTGTTTATACTATTTTGATAATTCAAATATATTTAACTATTTTTAAACACAATACAATTAATAAATAAATTTAAAAAAAATATTATTCATTAATTTAAAAGTGAACAAATATGAAAAAATCGTTACTAACATTATTTTTCTTATCATTTTTTATCTCCAATGCTTCATCACAGGTTTATCTTGAAGAAAATTTTAATTACACAGCGGGAGATTCCATAGGCGCACATGGCTGGACTGGCTTCAGCAGTTCTTTGAATATTATTAAAGTTTCTACCCCCGGATTATCATATACCGGATACCCGACATCAGGCATTGGTAATGCAGTATTCATTGACAGCACTGGAGAAGATTCTTATCGCAATATGATAAGAAATCTTGACAGTAATAATACTAATTCCGTTTATTTATCTTTTATGGTAAATGTAAGCTCTGCAAAAACTTACGGAGATTATTTTATTGCTTTGCTTCCATCAGGCAGCACATCACATTTTACCGCAAGATTTCATGCAAAGGATAGTCTCGGAAATTTAAGATTCGGTGTAACCAAGACTTCTCAATCAGATTCAACTATTAACAACTACAGCCCGAATAATTATTCATACAATACTACTTATTTAATAATTGTAAAGTATAACATTGTTTCCGGAAGCTCTAATGACAAAATAAGTTTCTTTGTACTAACTTCGGGAATACCTTCTGCAGAACCGGCTCCGACTTTTGGTCCGGTTGCATTTTCTTCTTCTGACGCAGGAAATGCCGGCAGGATTGCATTAAGGCAAGGTTCATCAGGCACAGGCCCTAAAGTAAAGGTTGATGGAATAAGAGTTTCTAAGTCGTGGTATTCGATTGCTAACTCTATGGATACAGTTGAAATAGCAAATGTTTACAAGCTCGGTCGAAACGCCACTCCTTTCGGATACAGGGATACTATAGTAGTTCAATACATACAGTATCAACCTAATCCTAAACCTAAAAAAATAGTTTTTGAATTACATAATGATTCTATCGATGGTACTCTAAAGAATTATGATGAAAAAATATTTGGAACCAATCCGTTAGATACAAATGTAAAATTTATTATTGATGATGCCGGAAAGGAGAAAACTGATTTTGTTGTTGTAAAAGTAATCGGAGAAGATAATACAATAGTTGCGGATGATCAGACAAATAATCAGGATACTACCTGCTATTATGTTAATTACAATACTTTTAATCAGGCGAATCCCTGCATTTCAAGTAATGTTCCTCTGGGATTGGGAAGATCTTCAAATTTACTTTCTTCATTCCGAAACAGAAGTAATTTAACTTATGGTCTTAATCAGGTTGACCATTGTATTTTAAGCAGTACAAACGCTGGCTCAAGACCATACAGAATTATTGTATATGATGATAATGGTTCCGGCAAGCCGGGGAGTCAATTGCACGCATCTCCTATTATGTATCCGCCTAATGGCGCAAACATTCCAACAAGAGTTTTGTATAATCTGAGTATACCTATAAGTATCGCTGCGGGAAAGAAATTTTATATTGGTTACAGGCAGTTGGCGTCGCTGAATTTCAATGCCTGCACGCAAACTGAAACGCCTGTAAGACCGAAAACTTTTTTCTTTTCTTATCCGGATACCAGCAATAACTGGTATGACTTTCGCGATTCATCGTATAACAATATTCTTGACATTGCAGCAGTCGGAAATAGTTATTTAAAGCTTACAGTTTTTCAGGAAGGTTTTTATGATTCCGGTCCAAATTCAAAAGTAGCTGATACAAACAGAGTTTATTTAAGAAATACAAGCAGTCCGTATTCTGTTGTAGATTCTGCAAAATCTTTTGACTCTACAAATGGTATTACAAAATGTTTTTTTTCCAAAGCTATAAATGGCGTTCCATATTACATTCAGATCAAACACAGAAATTCTATAGAAACCTGGAGTGCGACAGGACAAAGTTTTACTTCGGCAATTTTGAATTATAATTTATCAACGGCTTCATCGCAGGCATTCGGAAGCAATATGGCTCAGGTGGATGCGTCACCGGTGCGCTATGCTATATTCAGCGGGGACGTAAATCAGGACGGCACTATTGATGTTTCGGATATTGTCTATGTATATAATGAAGCAACAAATTTCGTTTCAGGATATGTAGTCTCTGATGTAACGGGAGATAATTTTGTGGATGCCAGTGATTTGGTTATTACATACAATAATGCGGTGAATTTTGTAGCAGTAATTTCACCTTAAATATTTTTACAAAAGTATGAGATTGGAAAACTAATAATTAAAATTACTTTTTACTTAACTACTTTATTAGCTCATCTGATTTCTGCAGCAGCCATTCCCTGCTTGTAAGTTTAGATTCTTTTTCAATTTTTTTTCTGATGAATTCAGGATTTTCTTTACTTGTCTTTGTTGTGATTTTTAGTATTTCAAAATAATAATTTAAAAAATTTCTTAAGCCAACTTTAAGTTGTTTTGATATTTCAGTTGAGTTTGCAAGATAATGTTTGTACGAATCTACAAGTGCAAATGCTGATTCAAAGTATTTAAGTTCATAATACACACGCAATAAAGAATTTTTAACATCTGTTTTAAAAATAAAAAATTCATTTTTAATTTTCGAATAATGTTCAAGGGATTTTTCAAAATTATTTATCTTAAAATACAAATTGCCGTAAGATAAATTTCTCATATTGTCACACAATTCGGACTCAAGGCAGCCCGTATAGTTTTCAATAAAATACTCAGCCCATTTAAATTCTTTGAGCACTAATGCATTCTGAATAATATTTCTGTAAGTCATCACATGCATTGATTCATTTTCAGAAGAAGAGTAAGCATCAGTTTCAAGCATTTTTTTATATACATCCAGACTTTCGTTTCTGAATTTTATATTCCCGTTCTCCCAGGTATCAATACAGTAGCTGACAAGATGATTTAATATTATATATTTCTCATCACGTTCGAATTCTTTTATATTTTTGTAAAATAAATCTCTCATACAATAGTAGTAATCGGGTTCTTCAGGTTCATAATTCATTTTTAACAAATAGAAATGAATCAGTATGATAGTCTTATTTTTAAAATCTGTCTTCTCTAAATTTTTTAATATGTTTTCAATATCAAAACTCTTAATTATTGTATCTGTAAAATTATCATCAGTTTTTATTCCGTAAGAATCTTCTGCAATTTTTATTGATCTGACAAAATCAGCAAAGTTAATAATAAAATGAGTTGCTGATTCTCTGAAAAATGTTTTCTGATTTTCAACAATATTCCGGAAATCATTTGTCTCTATGAAATACGAACTTTTCAGATAAGATAATCTTCTAAACTTAGAAAAATAATCTTTATCCGGTGAAAAACTTGGCTTAATTTTTTTTTCAATTGCCTTATTAATTCTGTTTGATTCCTCGGGTAATTTTTTATTCAGTAATGCTTTACTTAAAATAAGAAGATACTCAAGTTCGTCATTTACAAAAATATTCTGAACCATAAAATCCTCCGCAGCTTTCGTTAAATAGAAAATCAGATTCTGAATTTTCTTTTCATTATAGCTCTCACCGGGAAACAATTTTTTAAAAACTATTTCTTTACTCAACTTCGGTGAATCAAAATCATTCTGAAATTTTAATAAATAATCAAACAGAGGAATTGTATTCATCGCCGGCTTTAAGAATGGCGATTGAAGAAATTTTTCAAAAGATTTCCATTCTTCCTTATTAAATGTTCTGATGATTTTAATTAATCGTGTCTCTTTCATATAAAAAAATACTCTTTTTCATTAGTAAATCAAACGTAAAAATCTTTGTTTTTAATGCTTAATCAATGATTCCGGACAAAATTCTATAAATTTAAATTAAGAAATCGAAAGAAAGTTTCTTTGTAAAGAATATCAATTGGGGATAAGTTGTATTAGAAAATTTAAATAAACATAACCGAAAGGAAAATTGAAATGAAAACATATTTTACTTACACACTGGCAAGACAAGACAGAAGTGAAATCTGCTTTGACATACCGGATAGCATAGTCAGATCACTTGCTGAGCTCGAAGAATCATCAAACCTTAAAGGAGAGAAAATGAATTTGGATTTGCACTTGGTATACTTCAAAGAAGCAGAAAATATATTCAGTGCAATGAAATGCAAGATGGAATTTGGAAAATGGGATGAAGAATACAAAAAAATAATGATAGATAAATTTAATCCCGAATGGAAAGATTTATTTTTGAAATTATTATTTGCCAGAAGCACCGAAGAAAAATTAACAAGTAAAAATTAAAATACGTAACACAAAACTAATATAAATACTATTCAAAGTTACAGAGAAATAAGATTAAAAAACATTAACCAAAAAAACTTAAAACAAAAAACCAAAATGAAAAAAATAAATTTATTACTAATTCTGGTATTAGTCGTATTCAGTTCGTTCGGCTATACAACAAAAAGCACACCGGAAAGTGTGAGAATGAAATCAGAATTTAACAATGAATCAAAGAGTAATATTGCTATCAAAACGAATTTGCTTATGCCTTCGATATACGGAGATGTAAATGGTGACGGAGTTGTAGATATAGAGGATATGATAATTTGTGAAAATGAAGTAACATCTTCTTGTTCTGAATCATGTCAGGCAGATTTGAATAATGATGGCTTTGTAGACGCAACTGATTTGAGCATTCTCGAAAATTTACTTTGCTCTTATTTATAAAAATTAAAAATAAATTCAAAAATTAAAAACAATTTATAAAATGAAAAAATTAATTCTTTATACAGCAGTAATACTGGTAAATTTGTTTATCTCGAAATATAGTTATTCAACAGATCCAACATATGCATTAAGCGTAAAAAACTTTAATTACATTGCTGCAAATATCCTGGAATTTGAAATTTATATGAGAAATACGAGTGGCGGTTCTTCAAACTTTGAATACAACATGGGTCAGTATATGTTTAATTTTAATACAGCATTTGCAAATGGAGGAACATTAACTTATACAGTATCAACCGGTTCAAATATTTCAGAATTACCTAACAGCAGTATACCATCCTGCCCTTCAATATTCAGCAACCAACTAAGGGTATCTACTTTTTTTCCAGCGGGTAGTGGAAATGGTACTGAAATATCTGAAACCGGTAATGGTACTAAAATAGTAAGAATGAGATTGCAAACCACAGCTTGCTACTTTTCCGGAAATTTAAATTTAACATGGAGAACTAGCATTGGATACTACACAAAAGTTTGTGCATATGTTGGAACTTTGGCAAAAAAAATCACAGGAACATATGCTGTTGATTCGTTTATTCCAACAAGTTCATCCAATGTTTCTGTTACTTATAATTCTACAACCAATAATTTCGTAAATCTTTTTGAAGCATTTAAAGCTATAAACTTAGGCGGTGTATACAGCGGCAAAGCATTAACTATTAATATTAACAATAATACTATCGAGCCGGCAAACGCAGTTTTAAAAGGTGGAATTTTTACAAGTTGTTTAATTAAACCAACTGCAATTGTTTCGGTAAGTGCTTCAACGTGTACAGAAAAAGTAATTGTACTTGATGAAGCTGATAATGTAACAATAGACGGAAGAATAAATCAGACAGGTTCGATAGCTTTGACAATTACAAACAGAAATCAAACTGCAGCAACATGTTGCGTAAATTTATCTAACGGAGCTATAAATAATTTTATAAAATTTATCAGCTGCAATATACCCAACAACGGATTTACAACCGGTGCTAACGCAATTGAGATAACAACTTCTAACCCAGGTAAAGGCGGAAACAATGACAATAAAGTGGAAGGTTGTTTGATTACAGAAGCAAGATGCGGTATAAATGTATATGGTAATTCGTTCTATACAAATGACAGAAGTATAATTCTCAAAAATATTATTAATAATTGCACACAAACGGGAATCTTCGGTGATATCAATTCAAGAGATAATACAATTGAAAGTAATCAACTATTCAACACCTCAACGGTAAACGGCAATAGTTATTTCAATGCAATATTATTAAGAGGAGTTGGCATAAATAATAAAATCATTAAAAATAAAATTTATAAATTAAATTTTGCCAACACTCCCTATAATATTGTAGGAATAGAAGTTAACTCCTATCCAGCATCAACAGGGTCAAGTATCACAACGGTTGATGTAAGCAATAATTTTATAAGTCTAGGTGGAAACTCAAATGTTCCATACATTGATGGAATTTTATCACAAATGTTTAACAACTCAGTTACTATAAATAATTATTACAATTCTATTTATATTTTCGGACAGTATTTAGGATATTCAAATCCTGACTTTACTTCCGGCATAAGATCGTTTGGTGGTTTAGCCGGTTGCGTATATAATCAAAAAAATAATATTTCAGTAAATAAAAGAACTGCTGCTTATAGTGTTATAAATTGGAATGTTGCTTCACTAACAAATTTTAATTTATTAACAAAGAATATTGATTACAATTGCTACTGGTCTTCCGGAGAAGTTGCAAGATGGGTTAATACTTCATATACAAGTTTAACGGAATATCAATGCGCTGTATCTCCGAACGAACAAAATACTATTTTCAAGGATGTAAATTTTGTTGATGCTGCAAACGGTGATTTACATTTAGCAGGTCCATCCATAGGAGACTATGATTTAATTGGAATAGCGGGTTTGACAATATTAGGCGATTTTGATCTGACTGCAGGAAGAAGCCCTACAACACCTTTCATGGGTGCAGATGAATCAACTCCTTTTACATTCAACGGAACAATAAGAGTTAAAGCTTACATTGACGGAATTCCTGTTCCTGATGCTTATACAAAACATCTGACAATTGAGATTTGGGAATGCAATGCTGCCGGGCAGACAGTTTCGGCTACACCTTTGGCTTCAACTATTCCTCCGGCTACAGATTTTTTCAGTGTAACAGGAACTACTATAGTAAATTGTCCGGGAGTTTTAACTCTGCCGGTTGGTCATAAATTTTATATAAAGATAACTTATCCGGGTGCATTTGAAACATGGAGCAAAGATGGAGGGGAATTAACCTCAGGCGGTTATTTAAATTATGATTTCACAACATCAGCTTCACAGGCATATAACGGAAATACAAAAACCTGCGGATGCAAAAATTATATTTATAACGGTGATACTAATAATGACGGATATATCGGTTCATTTGATCTTGATAACATGATGACTAATTCTACCTGTGCAGCTTATGGATATCCGATGGGAATCCCGTCAACAGGAGTCATTACAGATTTTAACGGAGATGGTTTTACAAACTGTGACGATCTGGATATTGTCTGCAAAGCTATTCAATTTTTTGCAACCGTTGACGTAGTACCGGTTGGAACAAATTATATTAACAGACCTCCAAGCCTTACAGTAGCTTCTGATTATGATGTTTCCACAGGACAATCATGTACATGTCCATAATTTAAAAACTTTTAGAACTATTCAAAAAACTTTAAATAAAAAAAATAAAATGAAACACTTAAATAAAATAATAATAGTAATTGCAGCGTTAATAAGTTTGTCCGGAGTAAGCTATGCAACGAATCCGACATACACTCTGAATGCAACAAATTTTGTTCTGACAAATCCGAATTCTCTCGAGTTTGATATTTACATTAAACATACTAATCCCGGATCAACAAGCTTAGTATTATTAAATGCTCAATACTTTTTCAAATTTGATCCGGCTTATGCAAACGGTGGAACGTTGAGTTTTAGTTTTGTTCCCGGAAGTTCAGACTTACCGACAGCATCACAGCCGAGAAGTCCGAATGTAAAGAATGACGAATTAAGATTGGCATGCAACGCTCCATTTCCAATATCAAATGCTCCTGTGATTTTATCTTCCGGCAGCGGCACAAGAATCATGCGAATGAAATTGACAACAACTACTTCTTCATTTGCAGGGAATTTAAACTTAAGATGGAAAAATATTGCTAACAAAGGATACTATACTACATTATCCTCATTGTTAAACGGAAATGTTTTTAAACTCACAGATTCGACTTCACATTACGTTGGCGCGGGTTTACCGGGAATAATAAATATTAAATTAGCTTTGGAAGGATTCTATAGTGCCGGCTCAAATTCAATGAATAGAAATGATACAGTAAGCGCATATTTGAGAAGTAATGTTTCCCCATTTCAGAAAATAGATTCATCAAAAGCTGTGATAGACAGTTCGACGTTTACAGGAAGTTTCAGCTTTGCAAATGCTCCGACGGGAACATACTATATACAAATCATACACCGCAACAGCATTGAAACATGGAGCAAAACCGGAGGTGCAACTTATACACAGGGAGGAAATATGAATTACGATTTTACAACAGCAGCATCGCAGTCATATGGAAGCAATATGGTTCAGATAGATGCTATACCTGTAAGTTTTGGAATTTATACAGGAGACTCAAATCAGGATGGAACAGTGGATGCGAGTGATATAGTTCAGATTTATAATTCTGCAAGTAATTTTGAATCAGGATATTTACCAACAGATTTAAACGGTGATGATTTTGTTGATGTGACAGATTTGGTTTATGCATACAATAATGCATCTCAATTTGTAAGTGCAGTAACGCCATAAATAGTAAATATTAAATTTACCGCAAAGAACGAGAGACATAAGTTCTCTACTAAGTTAGCAAGGATTCGTATGGCTGTATTCTTTGCGGTAATTAAAAAAATTAAAACATTAAAAATAATGAAAATGGAAAATACAAATTGATTAGAAGCAGAAGATCTCAGGCAGTTAGTGGTTAAATAGTGGTAATATTTAATAAGCAAAATTTTAAAAAATTTTAAAACAAAAAATAAAATGAAAACATTAATCAAAACATTTGCAGAGATAATGTTATTTGTATTTATAATAATTCCGTCTATGCAAACAGTAACAGTTACAAACTTGAAGTTACAAATCTGAATTACACTACTGATAAGACATTAGAATTTTATATCAGGGCGTTGTAATAGTTCGGATGCAGCTTGAGACTACTCGAAGACTAATTAGAGAAGAAAAAAGAATTAACAATTAAATTTATGTTAATCGTTTTTAAAAACAATAATGATTATCCTGTTTGCTGATTAGTTTAAAACCTTTAAGTGTTGATGAAAATTATTTTGGACGGCACTTTTATTTCAAGTCATAAAAACTGGCTTTGTAGTTTTTATATTCATTAATTCTGTCTACTTTGTTCATTCATAAATTAACCCCCTTAGATATGAAGAATTCATACTCTTCAAAAAGCATCCCGGTAATTATCATGATGCTTTTTTCTTTTACAATAATTTCCAAAGCCAACTGGATCAAGTCGGAAAACACAAATTCATTTATTCCGAAGGAAGTTACTTCGCAAAGTAATCAAACTAATAAAAGCGATTCACTCCCAACCGGAGTTACAAAAGACTGGCTGAATAGTCTTCATGATGAAAACGGAAACCGCATTATACCTGATGAAGGTGATGCAATGCAACAGAAAGTATTTAATGGATTTAACAGTAATGACCAGTATAGTTATTCAGTTTC
>Ga0105044_10005900_pt1 | contig 16858 bp, 11 predicted proteins | sample MAT01_FD_78092 | JGI IMG/M metagenome (GOLD analysis project Ga0105044, IMG submission 78092) | Freshwater microbial communities from Lake Fryxell liftoff mats and glacier meltwater in Antarctica - MAT-01 | ecosystem: Environmental > Aquatic > Freshwater > Ice > Liftoff microbial mat | place...
CGTCGCTGACGCTGGTGTTGAAACAGCGAACGACCTGGATGAGCTCCTCAATGGACAGCTTGCCACTGTTGTCGGTGTCGATCAAATTGAATATCTGCCGCAAATCGGCAGCAATATCCAAGTCTTCGCGCCCAGCCATCCATTCGATGAAGGAATCCCGCGTGACAACTCCTGCTCGATCGATGCGTGAGAGCAGCTTGGCGCTATCGCTCATGGAGATGCCTTTGCCAAGCACTTCCAGGGCTTCTGTGATTTCTTGGCGTGTCAGCGAACCATCGGCATTCGCGTCAAACAAATTGAATACGCGCTCAAATTCGGCTAGCCGTTCGTCACCAATGTTTATGGTGTTTATCATGTCTCTATGCTCCATTCAAGAAATAATCTAGCCTTGATCGGAAAGATGTAGTACCCCGAAACCCTGTGCTGTCAAGCTTTTTAAGTAGAATTTTGTACCTCATCTACCCAAGAACCGCTATATTAGAAGACTTTAGCACGGTCAAAGACCGTGCTGAGTATAAATATTAATCTTTAAGTGGTCTTTAGACGACTTTAGTTTTGAGACAGGAGTTTCAACCCCTGTCGGACTATTTAGCAATTAGTTATTTGCCATTCTTAACTTCTAATTTGCCGCCATTGCTGGGGCTAAAAGTTACTTGGAATTCAGCAGTCTTTTGAGCACCTGCTGGCGCAGTGGCAGGAGTTTGTAAAAGCGGCAGAGGAGTTTCTTTGAGGAAATCTTTAGCTGCTTTATTTGTGGGTTCAAACTGCACGATGTCGCCGTTTTGCTTGACTTTGACTCGATAAGTCAAACTTTCGGTAAAGGTGGGAGTTGTACTCCAACTTTGGTCAATTTGTGCATACAACTGCTTTCCGATCGCATCGAGTTCCGCTTTGTCCGCAATCTGTGAGGTAGCGCTGGTTGTCGCAGCCGCAGTCGGTGCAGTTGTCGCAGCCGCAGTCGGTGCAGTTGTCGCAGCCGCAGTCGGTGCAGTCGCAGCCGCAGTCGGTGCAGTCGCAGCCGCAGTTGGTGCAGTTGTCGCAGCCGCAGTCGGTGCAGTCGCAGCCGCAGTTGGTGCAGTTGTCGCAGCCGCAGTTGGTGCAGTTGCCGCAGCTATAGCAGCCGCAGTCGGTACAGCAGCAGTGGGAGGAGAACTAATTACCGCCAACGGCGCACTCGGTGCAGCTTCTGCTGATTTTAGCTTTTGCTCACTAGCAACAGAAGACATATTGACAGCAGCTAAAACACTCATCGCGAATAACCAAGATACTCCTAGCACGGAACCTTTGAGCCGTGATTCTTCTGAGGGGCCGTTGGCGTGAGGCACAAATTCTGCCGGCGGCAAGTTGGTTGTCGGTGTCGCAGGAACAGGTGCGGGTCTGAATGCTGATTCTGGCAAGGGTGGGAGGGCCGTTTCAGTTTCTTCGTCGCCATCTGTGTGGGCGTAGCGAGAGAACAAGAATTCTAAAGCAAAGTTCCGCAGTTCGTAGTATTTCGGATCTTCCATGATCCGTGTGCGCTGGCGGGGACGGCTGAAGGGAATGTGCACATCTTCGCCGATCGATGCAGCAGGGCCGTTGGTCATCATTACGATGCGATCGGACAAAAACAAAGCTTCATCAATATCGTGAGTGATCATGATGATCGTAATCTTGTTCTCCTCCCAAATTTTCAGCAATTCTTCCTGCAACTCTTCCCGCGTAATTGGGTCTAGAGCTCCGAAGGGTTCGTCTAAAATCAACAGTTTGGGGCGAGTTGCTAGGGCACGGGCGATCGCCACCCGCTGTTTCATCCCTCCAGACAACTGGCCTGGTCTTTTGTCGCAAGCTTCGGTGAGTCCTACCAATTCCAGGTGTTGCTGAACGATCGCATTATGTTCCTCTGGGGACTTCTCGGCGTAAACAGTTTCAACACCGAGGTGGATGTTTTCCGTAGCAGTCAGCCACGGTAGCAGCGAGTAGTTTTGGAACACTACCATGCGATCGGGGCCTGGTTCAGTAATCCGCACGCCTTCGAGTGCAACCTCTCCGTCTGTAGGCCCATTGAATCCGGCGATCATGTTGAGCAAAGTAGATTTACCGCAGCCGGAGTGACCAATCAAGCAAATAAATTCGCCTTCATGAATGTCAAGGTTTACACCGTCGAGAATGACGGCAGGGCCTTTAGCAGTTGGATAGACTTTTGATACGCCTTTAATAGATAGAAAGGGTGTCCCAGTTTTGTCCTCGATCGCTTTAGTTGTTTTTTGGCTATTGAGGGTTTGCATATTTTCGGAGTAGGGGTTGGGGTTTTCTGGATTAGGCATAGGAAATGGGATGAAATATAGTGCACGAGTTTTGAGTTGGGGAATCGGAATGGGCATCGGCCAAACAGGGCATCGGTAACAAATAACAAATGACTAATGACTAATGACCAATGACTAATTATGCTGCGGGCAGTCTAATTGAACACTGACTGCCTATTTGATCGATTAAGATTTCTTCAATGCGGACGCTGCGCTTGATTTTGACTTTGTGCAGGTAGTCGATCGGGTCGTCTAGATTGAAGACAGTGCCATCAAATAACTCAATACTGCGGCGAACGCGGGCGATATCCGGCAAACCCAACTCCCGCACTGCTTGACCGAACACATCTGGTCGTAAAACTCGATCGACCACTTCCACCCAGTTTTTCGGGAAAGGAATCAGTCCCCAACGGGCCATTTGCGCCATCACCCAAACCATTTCCAGACGATCTGGACAATTGGTTTTGTCAACATAGAATTGGTTGAAGTTGTAAACCATGTCCGGTGCGGCCGCCGTACCGTTGTTGTATGGGTCGAGGAAGCCCGGACGGATATCTTTCGGATCGGCACCGATGTATTGTTCTTGGCAGATCAATCCTAGGATTTCTTCGCGGTTACGGCGATCGTCGCAGTAGTCGCAGGCTTCCAAAAGGGCTTTGACCAAGGCGAGGTGAGTTTGGGGATATTTCTGAGCCCACTCTTCACTAACACCAAGGACTTTTTCGATGTGGCCCGGCAAAATATCCAGGGAACGGGCCATCACAAAACCTGTACCGTCATTGACTGAACGCGAGTTCCAGGGATCGCCTGCACAGTAACCGTCAATATTACCTGCCTTTAAATTGGACACCATCTGTGGCGGTGGAATGACGGTCAAGTTCGTATCGAGGTCGGGGTCAATGCCACCGGCTGCCAGCCAGTAGCGCAACAGCAGGTTGTGCATGGAGGTGGAGTGTACCATCCCCAAGGTGTGAACTGTATCGGGGGTGTTGGCGATCGCCTTTTTGAAATCTGCCAGCGTCCGAATACCTTCGTTGTAGAGGTGTTTGCTGAAGACGATGGCATTGCCGTTGCGGGACAGGGTTAAGGCGCTACAGACGGGAAAAGGGGCTTCACCGTCTAGACCGAGCAACATGGCGATCGGCATTCCGGCGACCATTTGGGCCGCATCCAGCCGTCCTTCGGTTACTCCTTGGGCGATCGTTTTCCAGCTAGGTTCCCGGCTGAGGGTGACTTCCTCCAACCCGTGAGCTTTGAAGAAGCCTTTCTCTTTGGCTACTACTAACGGGGCGCAGTCGGTGAGGGGGATAAAGCCGATATCCAGGTTGACTTTTTCCAAGCCGTTGCGGGCGACAATTGGACTTGCTTGTTGCGCTGATTTTTGTTGTGCTGCGCGGCGCTGTTTGACCCGTTTTTGCTGGTTCAGGAAGTAAACCATTTCGTTGCGGAGGGCGTAGTAACTTGGGTGATTTACTACTTCCATACGTTTGCGGGGACGGGGAATATTCACTTCGAGAATTTGCCCGATTTGTGCTTCTGGGCCATTGGTGAGCATGACGATGCGATCGCTCAGTAATAAAGCTTCATCCACATCGTGAGTTACCATAACGCTGGTGACTTTGCTTTCTTCGCAAATTTTCATCAACTGTTCTTGCAAACCACCGCGAGTTAAAGCGTCAAGAGCGCCGAATGGTTCATCTAGCAACAGCAATTTGGGGCGGATGGCTAGGGCACGAGCGATCGCAACTCGTTGTTTCATCCCCCCAGAAATTTCGCTGGGGCGTTTGTCGGCGGCTTGTCGCAATCCCACTAATGCAACGTGGTGTTCGGTAATCAAATCGCGGTCTTCTTTCGAGACATCTCTATAGATTTCTTCGACTGCTAGGGCAATATTTTCGCGGACTGTCAGCCAAGGTAACAGGGAGTAGTTTTGGAACACTACCATGCGATCGGGGCCTGGTTCGCGCACTTCGCGTCCTTCTAGAGTAATCCCGCCCTGAGTTGCTTGATCGAGTCCGGCGATAATATTTAACAGTGTCGATTTGCCACAGCCGGAGTGTCCGATTAAGGTAATAAATTCTCCCTTTTTAATTTTTAGTTCAATGTTTTTGAGCGCAATATATTTCTCACCGTTTGGCAAGTTAAATACGCGGTCTACATGGTCTACTTCTACGAATACTGACATGATTATTTTAGGGTGGTTTTTACTTTACTAGATGCTAATTATTAATTGGTTATTTGTTATTTGTTACTGGTTATGTGTTATTTGTTTGTTCGAGCAACCAATAACACATAACAAATAACACATAACAAAATTCTATTTTTGTTCTTCAGGAACAACTTTGGAGGCAACGAAACCGACAATTCTGTCGAGAATCAAACCGACAATTCCTACATAAACCACAGCCAGAATCACCGCGCTGAGTCGAGAACTGTTGTAAGAATCCCAGATGAAGAAACCGATGCCAACACCGCCGACCAACATTTCCGCAGCCACAATTGCCAGCCAAGATAGGCCGATACCAATTCTCAAGCCTGTGAAGATGTAAGGAACTGAAGAAGGAAGCAGGATTTTCCAGAAGTATTTTTGGTTGGGTAGGCGCAATACACGGGCGACGTTTCTGTAATCTTGGGGTATTTGTTGAACGCCTACTGTCGTGTTAATTATAATCGGCCAAATTGCTGTAATCAAGATTACGAAAAGTGCCGAAACTTCGTTAGCTTTCATCCCCAGCCCTTCAAAGGGATTGAACTGTTGAAAGACTGCCAACGCGATCGGTAGCCAAGCCAGTGGTGGGATAGTTCTGAATACTTGAAATAGCGGATCTAAAGCATCGAACATTAAAGAGTTCGTACCAATTAATATTCCTAAACCAACCCCAAGCACTGCTGCTAGAGTAAAGCCGATCGCCACCCGCTGCAAGCTGGCCGCAAGTTGCCAAAATAATCCTTTGTCAGTGCCGCCTCTGTCAAAGAACGGATTGACAATCAACTCCCAGCTTTCTTGGACAGCTTTGATTGGTCCCGGCAAAGTGGACTCTGGACTGTTGCAGAGGATTTGCCAAACTATGAGTAGAACTGTAATTGCCACCAGTGGACGGAGTATTTTTTGGCGATTTTTCTGAAGCTGATTCAGAACATACTCTACAGGATTTTTGCTTTTAGAAACAGAGAGATTAGTTGCCATTTGTCTGTTTGGTATGAAAAATTAATAGTGAATAGATCATTACTTTTACTAGATGATTCGATGTGCTAATGGTTAACTTCTATTCATCAACCATTAGCACTTAGTCTCTTACCTGATTATGCCTTTTTGATTGCCAGGCCCTTCAAGTATTCTTCGGGCTTATCCGGATCAAACTTCACACCATCAAAGAAGGTTTCGACACCGCGAGAAGTGGTAGCCGGAATTTGAGCGGCGGGAACACCAATTGCTGTCGCTGCTGCCTTCCAAATATCCTCACGGTTAACTTTATCAACCGTGGCTTTGATGTCGGTAGTTGCCGGAATATAACCCCAGCGGATATTTTCGGTGATGAACCAAGCATCGTGACTCTTGTAGGGATAGGAAGCATTGTCAGCCCAGAATTTCATCGCTACTAAACTGGCGGCTTCTGTACGACCAGTACCGTAGTCAATTTGTCCTTTCATGCGACCAATAATGTCTGCCATTGGCACTTTCAACCACTTATCTTGGGAGATGATTTTACACATCTCATCTTTGTTTTCTGGCTTGTCGCACCACTGCTGGGCTTCCAGTACAGCCTTTGTAATTGCTAGAGTAGCTTTGGGATTTTTGGCAACCCAATCTGCTCTTAAAGTTAAAGCTTTTTCTGGGTGGTCTTTCCAAAGTTCTCCGGTTACTAAGGCAGTGTATCCGACCTTTTGAGTAACTAGCTGGGCATTCCAAGGTTCGCCTACACAAAAGGCTTCCATGCTGCCCGATTTCATGTTAGCTACCATTTGGGGTGGCGGCACGGGAATCACGGCAACATCTGTATCTGGATTGATGCCGCCTGCTGCTAACCAATAGCGCATCCACAAGTCGTGGGTGCCACCGGGAAAGGTCATCGCAATTTTTTGCTGGGCCAAAGCTGCTTTCAGGGGTTTGCTGTCAGTACCTACTTTTAAATCTAGGTATTTTTTGCTAAGGGAAATTGCCTGACCATTAGTATTTAACCGAGCCACAATGTTCATCGGCACTGGTTGATTACCTTTGGTAATAGTGCCTAATGTCATCTGGTGAGCCATCGGGGATAGGAGGTGCGCGCCGTCAATACCGCCTTTGTCGGAACCGAGTTCTAAGTTGTCGCGAGTAACTGGCCAAGATGCTTGTTTGTTAACTTGTACGTCTGTCATGCCGTACTTGGCAAATAGCCCTTTTTCTTGAGCAATGATTAACGGTGCTGAGTCAGTTAGAGCGATGAATCCGAGTTTGACTGTGGTAACTTCGGGCGCATCGGCGGGGTTCATACTGACCGCAGGTGCTGGAGTGGAAGAGGAAGCGTTATTGCTAGGAGTAGGACTGCTGCTAGTATTGCTGGAACCGGAACTGCAACCGTGTGCTAGGAGAGTGCCGGCTGCTGTGGTTCCGGCCGCAATGATGAATTTTCTTCTTGAAAGGTTGCTCATGTGTCTTGAATTTTTTGTGTACTTTGAGATTATGTGAGAATTGCGTCACACAATTTTGGATTTGGAATTTTAGACTTATTCCACGAATAAATTCGGGGGCTTCAGACCTTTTTAAATTTTGGATTTTGAATCTTCAATCCAAAATCCAAAATTTAAAATCTAAAATTCGGTGATCAGGCATCGATCGACACTTTGCCGATCGCCCGCGCACTACAAGTTAGAATAAACCCTGATTCTATGTCCTTGAGTGCATCAAGTTCCCCATCGTAGGCAATATCGCCTTCTAGGAGTTTCTGCTTGCAAGTGCCGCAGTTTCCCGAACGGCAATCGCTGTCCAGTTCCACTCCGGCACGTTCGGCGACATCGAGGATAAACTCATCTTCGCTGCAAGCAACTTCTTTGCCCGATCGCGCGAAAATGACAGTAGATGTCTGAGGTTTCGCTGTCGGAACAGTTGTTTCACCGTCGTCAACCGTCAATAGCAATTGTCGGTTGAGCGAAGCTACATCGCCAGATGCTTTGGAAACAGCCCCGAACTTATCAATCAAAAGTTGAATCAGTATAGGTTTGAGGTCTTCGCAGGGAATACTTTTTTGGACGCAAGTACCCAAATGAGCATCTTTGCCGACAGTACCTCCCATATAAATGTCAACACCTTCGAGCGTTTTCCCATTCTTGCGAACCTTTGTCCCCATCAGCCCAATGTCTGCTACTTGAGGTTGGGCGCAGGAATTGGGGCAACCCGTCCAGTGAATTCTGATCGGTTTGGCTACTGAGAGTTCGGCCTCTAGTTCGTTAATCATTGCCACAGAGCGACTTTTGGTTTCGATGAGGGCAAAGTTACAAAACTTCGAGCCTGTACAAGAAACCAAAGCTCGCATCAGGGGTGCGGGGTCGATCGCAAAACGCTCCAACAGAGGTTCTTTGAGCAATGATTCAATCCGCGATTCAGGAACATTCGGAATAATCACGTTTTCTTCGACAGTCAGTCTGAGTTCACTGCTGCCATAAACATCGGCGATTCTTGCCAAGTCGAATAAATCCGCAGCAGAAAGTCGGCCGACGGGAACGTGCAAACCTACATACTTCAAGCCTGATTGTTTTTGGTCATAAATGCCGATGTGATCGCGTTTGTCCCAGATGATTTCATCTTTTGCTGCGGCCCGAAGCAAAGTACGGCCTAATTCTTGTTCGACTTTGGCTCGGAATTGTTCAATTCCCAACTCATCAATCAGCCACATCAGGCGCGATTTTTGGCGGTTAGCTCTTGGCCCGCGATCGCGATACACAACTAATATAGCCTTGCACAAATCTACAACATCGCTGGGTGCTGCCCAAACGTCGAGAGGAATTGCTGCTGCACAGCGTTTTGCCGAGAAGAAACCGCCGACTAAAACATTGAAGCCGATGTTGCCATCTGTATAAGCCGGAACAAAAGCGATATCATTGATTTCAGCGTGGACTGAATTATCGCGACAGCCTGCGATCGCAATATTAAATTTTCTCGGTAAATTGGAAAACTGGGGATTCCCTTCGCCACCGCTAGTAATCATGTCTTGGACTTCGACGGCCAGTTCGCGCGTATCGAACAGTTCGTCCCCGTCTAGCCCTGCCACTGGCGAACCTGTAATATTTCGCACATTATCCATGCCGGACTGAACGCTGGTCAGGCCAACTTCTTTGAGGCGACGGAAGATATCTGGCAAGTCTTCGATGCGAATGCCACGCAGTTGCAGGTTTTGTCTAGTGGTAACGTCGGCGCTGCCGTCGTCTCCGTACCGCTGTACGATTTCTGCCAGAGTTCTCGTTTGATTGCTAGTGATGATGCCGTTCGGCAAGCGCAGCCGCATCATGAATTTTCCTGGTGTGACTGGCCGAAAGAAGATGCCGAGCCATTTGAGGCGGTGCTCGCGATCGATCTCGTCCATTGCTTCCCAGCCAATTTCGGCGAAGTGGTCGAGTTCAGCTTTGACTGCTAAGCCGTCTTTTTCGGCTTTGAGTTTTTCAAATTTGTTCAGGCTGGCTTGCGGTTCTATTGTTTGGGTCATGGATTTACCCTCACGGCTGATTTGTTCGGGGAGCTATTGACTTGGAGCATAGATGTGAGTTTCTGTTAACCTTAGTGAGTGTAATGCTTTAAAACTGTATATCTAGTTACTCGATAAAATTTGTTTTAAACATTATGGGTTATCTATATCTTGAGCTTGGCTCAAACGCTGCATTTTGAATGCAGCTTAGTTATGAACTAATGTAAAACCCTTAAAGGTAAATATTCGTAGCTATTTTTACAAAATATTGAATATTATGAGCTTTTAGGATATTCGCGATGCTGTTTTTGCATAAGCATTGGGTAAAAACGCGCACAGAGTCGAAAAAGCTTTATAAATCTTTAGATTTGAGTAGAGTAATTTAAATACAGCAGATTGGAGGTTTAGGAGGTACACCCCTGATCGATCCCGGTAAGCACACGGCGAAAGCCTAAGTGCCTACTGCTTCACAAATCTGGGATACGATATCAAATAACTTTGTGACCGAGATCGCGGTCTTTGCTCCCCCGCCATCACACCCTTACAGTGCGTACAATCACGTAGTTTATCTGAAAATATCACGTTCTCAACCATACAAGCATCACGCTCAAGTTTGGAAGAACCAGAGATGATATATGTGTAGAGTTAAAGACACATCTAATGCTGTTCATTCAACTGATTCCCGGCGCAATTTCTGAAATACTAGCCTCTGTCAGCGATACAGGCGCTTTGACGATCGCCGATCGCTACGGTTTGATGGCCGCTATTTTGGACGAATCTCTCGAAGCCGAAGACAGAAACTCCCTCAACCGTCTGTTGCGCTCTGTGCTAAAAGGGCGAGTCAAGATAGTCAACGAACTTTCCTCAATCATGTAACATACTTTAAATTTTTATGAGGATTAGAAGAATTACTTAAAGTTAGTTGTTAAATATTATACTAAAATTACACAAAATACATAATACATAAGTAATTTGTGATTTGAACTATGTTCAAATCTTTACCAAAACTTTAAGAAAATTCATTACCATTTATGATTTACTGAAAATCAAAGCAATCATTTTTGTATTAATCCTAGTTATGTAATAGCTAGGCTATTTTTAAGTATTCAAATTTGAGATTGCCAAATTCAGACTGGGTGATGATGGAAACAACTATTTCCAGTGCCTGTAGCAAAAAATTATTAATAAAAAATATTTTTATTAATCTTAAAAACAGTCGATCGCCCAGACTCAATCTTCTTACACTCATTCCCCAGGAAAGCTTTGATGAATTCAATTCCTAAAACTCTCATCCAATCGATTTGCTCAGGCGCTATCTTCTGTGCAGTTGTCGTAGTACACCAACCAAAAACTGTCGCAGCAACCCTATCTAACGGCTGGAATTATGCGATCGATTCCTTCAGCGATGGCGTGACCGGCTCTCAAATCGGTGGCGGCGAATTTGAATTTTATGGCATCGCCATCAAAGAAACAGTAGACACTGCTTTCGTCGCGATCAACTCCAATCTAAGTTTAGCAGGATATGCCGATCCATTCTCCCAAAGAGGCAACATCAACTACGGTGATTTGTTCTTCAACTTTTCTGGTCAAAACTTCAATACAGCTAATGCAAACGGTAGCTTATTTGGTATTCGGTTTGCAGAAGGAAATGACTCAGGCTTAGCCACAACAGGCGTTTACAGCAACGTTACAGCAAAAAACGTCACCGCAATAAACTCTGGTTTTAGTAACTTAAATAGATATAATACTCGCGTTAAATCAGTAGGCGGAACCCCATCAATTGGTGATTTATCTGCCACTGACCCGTATTTTCAACAAACAGGAGAAAATAGCGTTCTAAATTCAATTGCTGCGGGCACAAAAGTAGCAGAAATTAATTCTCTAACACCAGCGGCTTTAAGTGCCCTCGGTCTAAATTTCGCTCAGTTTAAGGCTACAGGTTCTCAAACTATTGGATTCAGTTTCAATAAATCTGCCATGCCTTCTGGGAACTATGTTGCTAACTTGTTTGCGGAATGTGCCAATGATGCGATCGCCATTAAAGGCTCTTTTGAACAACAGTCTTCTGAACCAGTACCCGAACCTTCTACAATGTTCGGTACTTTAGCCGGACTTAGTATTTTAGCAGCAAAACGGAAATTGAAGCGCCAGATTAGTAATTAATATTACCGGAAATTAGGACACATTACCGGAAATTAGGACACATTACCGGAAATTAGGACACGGCACTGCCGTGTCCTGATCGCGATCGCAATCGATGATTTTGGAGTAGGGAAACGGCACTGCCGTGTCCTTATGGCGATCATGTCCTCATCGCGATCGCAATCGATGATTTTGGAGTAGGGAAACGGCACTGCCGTGTCCTTATCACACGGCACTGCCGTGTCCTTATCACACGGCATTGCCGTTTCCTTATCACACGGCATTGCCGTTTCCTTATCACACGGCATTGCCGTTTCCTCCGCTGCTGATACCGTTACCGTGAGATAAAATGTGCCCAAACATTCCCATCTGGCCCGGAGACTTGATTGATATAATTATAGGGATACATCAACTTTCTACCCTCAGTATTCCTGTAACCAGTCAGTGCATCTCCCCACGGATCTTGCGCGATATAACCCTCAGAATTGTAGCCAATTAATGTGATAATGTGACCCGCCGCCGTAAAATCTCCCGCTAAAACTATTGGCCGCCGATTCAACAATTCCGATCGCACATCAGCCCATTTCCGAGTCGTACTAAAACTCGTCTTGAACCCGTAAGCCTTAATCAGCGCCGAAAGCACACTATGGTCGGTTTGCGAACCCTGGCCGGCGTAGTTAAAACACCACTGCAACAACTCATCCTCCAACTGTCCGCCCCACTTAGAACGAACGCCATAGTAATAAAATACCATCGCGATCGCAGTTACATTGCAAGTAGACCAATCAAAACGGGGATTGTCACGCTGGGAAAAATACGGCACATTCAATTCCACATTGTTCGGAATTGGATCGAAAACTTTATCACCCCGCTTAAACTGAACAGAAGTAGGAACAACAAAACCTGTATTCCCAAAATTAGGCAGTTCTTCAGTCAAAGAAACCTTCAGGTGACTGCCTTCCAAACCGTAGCTTTCCACTCCATAAACTCGACCTAAAGGTAGCGTTACTCTTTCTGTCGCGGTCAATTTACTAGCATCAAGTGGTCGCTTTTTAAACAAAGTTGGTTGCAGCATCGTTATCGTCAAAGCATCCGGGTCAAAAGTAACTTCTTTCCCTAACTTTTTAATTTGAACGTGCCGCCAATAGATAAATCCAACATTACCAAAATTGGGAATAGACTCAGCCAGAGTTACTCGGAAGTGACCCGAAATGCAAGCATAGCCAGTAATCGCATAGGTACTACCTAAAATCAGGTCAGCAACCTGATTTGCTGGGAGTTTAGGTGAATCTTGAGGTGCGCCTTTAATCTGAGTAGTTTGAGTGACTAAAAGTTGAGCGCTGACGTTTGTATTCGGCACATCAGCTAGGTCAAATTTCAGGACTTTCGTACCTTTTGCCAACTGAACATCGGACTCGTAAAAATAGCCAAAAGTGCCGATCGGCGTAATTGCCGCATCCAGAACCACCTTCAGATGACCATCAATAAATCCGTACTTGCTAACCCCTAGAGTTTGCCCAGCTTTGACTAGAATCTTTTGCTGATTGTTAAGCCTGGAAGAATCCACAGGGGCTACTTTGAATAAAGTGTCAGAAAGTATTTTTAAACTCAAAGACTTTCCAGCGGTTAGCGGATCGGAACTGACGGTAATATAAATGACTTGGCTACCAGTAACATTCCCTTTGCTATCAGTTGCCCTGAGCCGCAGCCACCGAGCTCCTGGCACCTTGAATCCTTGGGGTAAATCTACTCGCCAAGTGCCGAGAGTTTGGTTGAGGGTGACGTTGAGGGCAAACTTATCCTCGGCTATTACTTCGACTTTGACTGCTTCTTGTTTGTCAAAATTACCAGAAAGTGCGATCGCCTGATTGATCAAAACTTCCGTCGGGCCTTGATAAGTTAAATTCGGTGCAGGGTTAAAAGATTTGCCACCGCGGGAAAACTGCACAAAATCGGGATAAATAAAACCCGTATTACCAAATGGTGGCAAATTTTCGGTTAGCGAGACTTTAATGTGGCCTTTTTCGATGGAAAATCCGCTAACTCCGTAAATTATTCCCGCAGGTAAAGTAATTTTTTCTGATGGTTGCAAAGTCGCTGCATCTACCGGCCGCTTTTTGAAAGCTGTAGTTTTGAGAACAGTCATAGTAACTGCATTTTTGTCAAAGGGAATTCCCCTGCCATCTTGCAAAATTTGGACGTGCTGCGAGTAGACAAAGCCAGAGTTTCCTAAATTGGGAATTGGGCGATCGAAGGTGACGCGAAAATGATTTTCTACGCAAGCATAGCCGAAGATATTGAAGGTTTCTCCCTGGCTTAAGTCTACTTTTTGATTCGGCGCTAAGGTAGCAGAGTCAGCAGGGCTGAGCTTCAGTTTGCTTTTCTTGACAACCCACAATAACTGGGTTCCCGGTGGTGGTGTGGGTAAGTCAGTGCGATCGAATCTGAGAACTTTTGCACCTTTGATTACAAGTATATGTTCTTCATAGAAATAGCCGGATTGTCCAAGGGGAGCAATGGAATTTTTGAGGTTTACTTTGAGGTGTCTATCATCTAATTCATAATCTGTGACAAGATAGGTTTGACCTGCAATTATGTCAGCTTTTTGTTGATTATTGAGACTAGCTGCCGCCACTGTCCCCGCTTTGAATTTGGTATTTTGGAGAACAATTAACATCAACAATGGCTCCGACAAATTAGTCGCCGGATTAACTTTGATATTAACTGTTTGTTCGCCGATAACTTTGCCTGTCTTATCAGTTGCTTTAACTTGCAATGTCCGAATTCCAGCGTTATCGAATCCTTTTTCTAAACTGATACTCCAACTCCCTGTAGATGGATGAATCTCTACATTTAAGGTTGTGGTTCCTGCCGTTGCTGAAATCGCAGTAACTTGATTTTTGTCAAAAATGCCAACTAGGGCGACGGCTCGATTCGCCTCAATTTCTTGAGGGCCTAAGTATGTCAAAATACTGGTGCTGTTTGTCATTTCAATCTCCCTTAGCGATGTTTGCAGTTAAATCGGGCTGTTAATTTAGGAGTGGCGCGCAATCTGGTAATTGTTCAGCTATAACAAGGATAACTTTTGATTTTATCAAAGACAATGGCTTGAACCCAGCAAAACCGTCCATAGACTGAATCTAGGGGCGGTTAGTGCTTACGAGCGCGTGAATTTTTATTTTTTGAGGATTCGGGCAACAACTATAGCTGTAGGTGCGTACTTCGCACCTTACGCTATATTAGTTTGAAGTAGGGTATTTCTCCCCGATACCTTTCACCCCTCAGTTGCTAAATTCGATCGCTACACAATCGTGACCAGAATATCTTGAGCGTGAGTGTCAACTTTCATCGTTTCCCCTTCATAAACTTGAATGATTTTGCCGGTACCGTCGATGACAAAAGTGACGCGCTTGGCATAATCGCCCTTCTCGACATCGTATGCTTTGGTAATCGCGCCATCAACATCTGCTAATAGCTGGAAAGGCAAACCATACTTCTCTGTGAACTTTTGGTGTGATTCTTCGTTGTCGCGGCTGACACCGAGAACTACAATGTCTTTACCTTTGTATTCTTCATGGGCTGCTTTGAAGCTTTGAGCTTGTCTGGTGCAGCCTGGTGTGTCGTCTTTGGGGTAGAAATACAAGATGACGGTTTTACCCGCAAATTCGGAGAGGGAGACGGTTTTGCCATTCGTGTCTTTGGCGGTAAATTGAGGTGCCGCGCATCCAATTGGTAAAGTCATAGTTTTGTTTCCCTTGGGATTTATTAAGTATATTTTAATTCATTTTGGGCTACTAGCGTCAATCTTTTGAACGGGAGATTCGGGATTGAGTGCGGGAAAGGGAAAATTCGCGCTTTGAAATAGTTCGGCTGGGTTATTTTCTGCCTTGACTTGCGGGCGATCGCGTGTTAAATTATCGGTATGTACTTAAGATTTGCCGACTCAATTAAAATTAATTTACCAAACAAAATATGATTAATTTCTACACTGTGATTATCCGAAAAAGTGCTGAGTATTGGGTGTCTGGTGTTGCTGAATGCAGATATGAAACCATCGCTCGAACGCCTAATAATCGCTCTAAATTTTTATAAATCATACCCCTATTCTGCAACGCCAATCTGGTTATCTGGACGTTAATAGACTAGACCGATCAAGAATCGAAATTAATCGATCGCGCATTCCTCGACAATCGCAGCCCGCCGAGATCACAGTCACGTTTGAACGATCGGCTGAATCGAACCAAAATTGGGCAATCCTATCTGAGCGAGATTCTACTAAATAGCCTTTTTGATCGCCCAAATTGTAAGGATAAATTCGCGACTGTAATCGAGTGTTTTGTTCAACAAACTGCCGCAAATCAAGATTCTTTGAATTGTTCACCGATCGAACGATCACAGAAGCATAGCCCCGTCCTAATGCTTGTCCGCCTCGCGCTACACAAGTGAGAACTTCATAAGTTCCAGGATTCACAATTTCAACTGCTCCGTTGTTACGAAGAATTGATCTAAAGTTGGAGGGAATCGTCAGCATTATACCAAACTGAGGTAGCTCCAATTCTCTAGTTGTTTCAGCCGCTGGAATTGGACCTGGATCGTTGCAATATCCAGGCTGGGCGCTCGCTGGCGGATTCGCCAATAGTCCAACTGTGTTTACTAAAGCAACGGTTAACAACGTAAAATATGTCCGTTTCATTCCTTCCTCCAAACTGTATCAGTGACAATCAAAAAACAATCTCTAGTGTCGATTTTGATGGCTCAGATGATGTTGACGTTTACTCATTTTAATAGACAGCATGATATTTTCCTCGCATTACTGCTGTTCGATCGCCTTCACAGCAGCCAAATAGCGCTCTTTAATATCGTTGCGGTCTAGCTCTTCTGCAATACCTTCATGACTGCCGCGATCGATCATGTTGGCATGACGCAGTAGGGCGGCTCGATCTACTTTGGTGTGGGTAAAAGAGGCAATAACGGCGATCGCTTCCAACAACCGCATCGTCACTGCTACACTCGTTTGTCCATACTGCCGAATTTGATTAAAAGCGGCATCGATCGCATCGACGAAAGATACAGGTTCAGCAATCACACGCAGCTCATCTCTGTCATCATAGCGGTAGGCAGAAGGAATTTCTTTTTGTGCCAGATGACAAAGTGCGGCACTCAGTTGATCAACACAGCGAACGGCAGTAAACGGATCGTTGATTCCCGGTGACAAAGCGCGTGACGCAATTTCAACCAGTTGATTAATTGAGAACTCGATATCTTGCTGGTCAGTCCGCTGTGAACCCAACACAAAGGCGCTGTTAATTTGCTCAGGTAGCTTTTTACTAACAGCTTCTGCGGGATAAACCATCGCAAGCGGGCTGCCTTTGACAACAAAATCTCCAGGACGCTTCTGAATCTGAAGTAAAAGATTTCCTTCTGTCGCAAGCTCCATTAACCGATCGGTGTCAATCGCTTGAATGTAGCTGCTGCTAGTGGCTTGAATTGGGCGGGCATCGCGATCGAAATCGGCTGGAATATCGTTGATCGAAGGTTCATTCCGATGCTTTGATGCGCCTCGCCCGATCTGTTTGGGAAAGAGGCGATCGATCACGTCATCTAGCTCGCATCCTACTTTAGAAATGACGTGATCCACTTGAATCGATGAGGCTGAATGGTGGATAAAGTAGATCAAAACGCCGATGCTGGCGATCGCCAATCCAATCCCACAGGTGACAGCAAGATGCGGCACAAACTCGTTTTTGGCTACACCATTGATGGTTCGCAGCACTA
>Ga0105044_10005901_pt1 | contig 16856 bp, 18 predicted proteins | sample MAT01_FD_78092 | JGI IMG/M metagenome (GOLD analysis project Ga0105044, IMG submission 78092) | Freshwater microbial communities from Lake Fryxell liftoff mats and glacier meltwater in Antarctica - MAT-01 | ecosystem: Environmental > Aquatic > Freshwater > Ice > Liftoff microbial mat | place...
GACCAATTTTCAAAACTATCACATCAGTTTTTAAATTGTATAAATTACTCTGTAGTTACCAACTCAGAATTTTCATAACCCTTTGAATTTTCCCTTTAACGTTGGAAATTTTAAGCTTCATGATGAAGAGTCTTTTCAATTTCATTTAATATTTTTTAATATCTGTTTTTCCAATTCTATTTAAATCTTTTTCAACGGATGATTTATATTTTATTTCAAAGATCAAGTCGTTTTCTTAAATCTTTAGAAGAAATTACTTTATCACTTTTATCACTATACCTTTTCAAAGCAACTTCCAACTCACTTTGATCTTCTATATAATTTTTAAAGCTTCGTTTATATGATATGAAAATGTTTTTTTTGAATTTTCTGAAATCTTATAAAATTTTTCTACAAGATTATTTCTGATTTTAATTTTTAATTCTGACATAAGATTTTTTATTTAAAATAAATAGAATAAATATTAATTAAAATAATTAATTCTTAGCAATTAATCTTTCATAAAACATTTTATGCAAAAGGTTAATGGCAAGTTTGTGAAGAGGGGAAAGGTTTCAAAGATTGTCTGAATAAATCAGGTAAAATTCTGTCTTACATAACATTTTACAGTTTTTTGAAATAAGTAATGTGATAAATTATCTAAATAAATTTATATAAAATTATGAATTTTAAAGAAGGTAATATTTATCACATTTATAATCATGGAATTAACTTCCAGACAATATTTTTTAAACACGAGAATTATTTATACTTCTTAGATAAAGTAAGAAAATATCTAAAACCAAATTGTGAAATACTTTCCTATTCCCTGATTCCGAACCAATTTCAGTTGTTGATTTATGCAAATGACAATACTGCACCATCTGACTTTAATGAAAGAAATAAATTCAGTGAAGGGTTACGGTTGCTTTTAAGTTCTTATACAAAGGGAATCAACAGGCAGGAGCATAGAACGGGTTCACTTTTTACTCAAAATACAAAGAGCAGATTTGTGGATTTAAATTATAGTAATGCTGAATATTGTGTGAATTTTATTCATCAGAGTCCCTTGAGAATGGAATTGGTAAATAGATTAGAGGACTGGGAATTCAGTTCTTTCAAGGAATATTGGGGGCATAGAAGTGAAAGTTTGTGTAATGTTGATTTGGCTGTGAAGTTACTAAATATTGATTTGAAAGATTTTTATAATTATTCAAATCAAATATTGAATGATGATATTGTCCAAAAATACTTCAAAAACATAGAGAAAATTGTGCCACATTTTAGAGATGTGGCACTTGTATAGGTGTAAAGCGTTTGAAATTGATGAACATTTTAATTTTTAAATAGCTAATTGCCAATTATCTTCTCATAAAACTTCTCATACATCGGCACAATATTATCTTCACTAAAATATTCTGCCCTTTTTCGTGCATTCGCAGAAAGTAAATCATATCTTTTTTGGTTCTGCAGTATTTCAATTGTGTATTTTGCCATACGCTCTACGTCACCTATTTCTGCAATATAACCTGTCTCACCGTGAAGATTTAATTCCGGTAATCCTCCGACACTTGATGAAATCACCGGAACTCCGCAAGCCATTGCTTCAAGTGCTGAGAGTCCGAAACTTTCTGACTGAGACGGAATCAGAAATACATCTGATACAGAAAGCAGCTCAACTAATGCATCCTGTTTTCCCATAAATTTTATATCTTCAAAAATTCCAAGTTCACGACTCAATCTTTCGCAATCACTTCTGTCAGGTCCGTCACCAATTAAAATTAATTTTGATTCAACTTTCTTTTTAACTTCATCAAAAATTTTTATCACATCCTGAACTCTCTTCAGTGCTCTGAAATTAGATGTATGAACAAGAATCTTTTCACCGTTCGGAGCAAAATTCTTTTTAAAACATTGTGTCTTTTCGTCGTCTTCGCGTTTATATTTATTTATATCAATGAAGTTTGGAATGACTTCAATGTCTTTATTAATTTTATATTGCTGCTGAGTTTTATCTTTGAGAAATTTTGACACAGCCGTCACGCCGTCAGATTTTTCAATGCTGAATTTCATCGTTGGAAGAAAACTCGGTTCAAGTCCCGTAAGTGTTATATCAGTTCCGTGAAGAGTTGTTATAAATTTTATATCAATCGAATTTTCTGTTTCGGATTTTAATATTTCACGTGCAAGATAAGCGCTTGTAGCATGAGGAATTGCATAATGGGCATGAAGAAGATCAAGTTCGTAAAATCTTGTAACTTCAACCATCTTACTGGCAAGTGCAATACTGTACAAAGGAAATTCAAACAACGGATAATTATTTATTTCAACTTCATGATAAATAATATTATCGACAAATCCGTTCAGACGTGTCGGCATTGCATAAGAAATAAAATGGATTTCATGACCTCTGAGTGCGAGTGCTTTTCCGAGTTCGGTAGCGACTACTCCGCTTCCTCCATATGTCGGATAACAGGTAATTCCTATTTTCATAATATGATTTTTTTAACGAGCAAATATACTTTATAAATATTTCAAGAAAAATTCATTAAAAGAATAATAAAGTATCTTTTAAAAAAACTCAGAATCAAAGATAGTATTTACAAAATCATCATAGAAATCATTATATCATGAAATCTTAGTTAAAAAATTAAAATAAATAATTGAAAATTAAAATCAGTTAAATTATATTATTATCAATTTTTAATACAAAATAATTTTGTCTTATGACGGATTCGCGGAAAATTAATAATGTTTTAGAATTTGATAAACTATGGAATTATAACAAACCCGATGAAACCGAAAAGAAATTCAGAGAAATTTTAGATGAAGTCAAAGATTCAGGAAACAAGTCTGCTTACTTACAACTTTTAACACAACTTGCCAGAACTCAGGGTCTTCAAAGAAAATTTGACGAGGCACATAAAATTTTAGATGAAGTAGAATCTCAGATATTAAATAATGATATTAATATTGTAAAAATCAGATATCTTCTTGAGAGAGGCAGAACTTTTAATTCATCAAAGCAGAAAGAAAAAGCACGTGAATTATTTCTGGAAGCATATGAACTTTGCAACGAAACTGAAACTGATTTTTACAAAATAGATGCCGCACATATGTTGGGAATTGTCGAGCCGCCGGAGGAAGGTTTAAAGTGGAACGAAACAGGAATGAAACTTGCAGAAGATTCGAAAGATGAAAAGGCAAAAGGGTGGGTTGGATCATTTTACAATAATATCGGATGGACATATCACGATAAAAATGAATTTGAAAAGGCACTTAATGTATTTGAAAAAAATGTAATCTGGCATACAGAAAAAAAATCGGGAGACAGACTCATCATTGCTAAATGGTGTGTAGCAAGGACTTTGCGGTCTCTTGGCAGAATTGAAGAAGCAATTAAAATTCAGAAATCTTTATTATCAGAAATAGAAGAAAAAAAATTATCGGAAGACGGATTTATTTTTGAAGAACTTGGAGAATGTTATTTAATTTCAGGAAATAAAACAGAATCTCAGAAAAACTTCGGAATTGCATATGAAATGCTGTCAAAGGATGAATGGCTTTCCGAAAATGCAAAAGACAGACTTGATAGAATGAAAGAATTATCAAATACATAAAAAATTTATTTTTAAAATTAAAATATAAAATAGTATGAGCACAAAAAATTTACAACCTGAAGAGAAAGAAAATATTGAAAAAGAATTACAGGAAATTGAAAAAAAAATTGAAGAAATGCGCAAGAAGAGAATCGAACTTAATTCTATACTTGCAAGCATGGATGTGAAAGATTATACATTAAAAGACAGAGATGGAAAAGATGCTAAGCTTTCGGAAATGTTTGGTGACAAGAATCATTTAATTCTGATACACAATATGGGAAAGGGTTGCTCATACTGTACAATGTGGGCAGACGGTTTCAAAGACACATATAAAGAAATCGAAAAGAAAGCTTCGTTTGTTTTGGTAAGCCCGGATAAACCAGAAGTTCATAAGGAGTTCGCTGAAGCAAATGGCTGGGGATATAAAACTTTGTCTGCAAGCGGCACAGATTTTATTTTTGACATGGGATATGATTTTATAAAAGAAGGAAAGCATAATTACTGGCCGGGCGTTTCTGTCTTTGAAAAAAAAGAAGATGGAAGTATAATAAGAGTTGCAAAAGATTATTTCGGTCCCGGAGATTTTTACTGTAACATCTGGCATTTTCTTGATTTACTTCCGACTGAAAATATTACAATGGAGTCATAATTCAAAATGGAAAATAAAATTGTAAAGAAATTTCTCGAGCAATATATAATGATGATAGAATGGGTAAATAATTATATTAACCCACTTAGCGACAAAGAATTTGAAATGGAGTTATCACCGGGAAAGAATCACGGAAAATGGATTCTCGGACATTTGATTACGAGTGAAGATGATTTCTCGCATTACATGGGAAAGGGAGATTTTCTTTTTCCGGAATATCAGGAGCTGTTTGGTCAGGGAAGTAAATTACAATCTCCGGACAAGTATCCTGATGTTTCAAAGTTAAAGGAGCAATGGAAAGAAGTTTTTGAAAAGAATAAGAAGATTTATGAAAACTTAAATGATAATGAACTTGATGAAATTCCTGAAAATCTTTCTGGAGGGATGGGAAGTTATTTTACAACAAAAGGAAAAGTAATAATGGCGTGGCAGCTTCATCAGATGTATCATGGCGGACAATTGAGTGTGCTCGCATCAAGAGCAGGAAAGAAAATGTTTTAAAACTTTTTTAATTAATCAAAAACCTCTCATAAAAATTTGTTAAATCCCGGTTTCATTTCAAGATGGAAAAGTTATTTTAAATATCCTTCTTCAAAAATTGAATTTCCTGTTACAATTTTCTTATTAGTAATTACAGTTTATTCATTCAGCAGATATTTATTGTTCAATGAAGGAAGGGAGGGAGCGGTTTTAGACGACCCGATTTTAAGACATTTCAGTGCAATCGATCTGAATACATTAATATTCATAGCAATATATTCATCTTTACTAATGGGGTTAATTTATTTCAGTTTTAATCCTGAGCAGATGATGGTAGCATTTCAGACATATACTTTGCTTATATTATTCAGAATGTCATCAATGTATCTGGTTCCGTTAGAACCGCCTCAAGGGTCAATAGATCTTGCGGATCCGGTTGTTTTCATATTCGGCACCGGTCAGAAATTATAAAAGATTTATTTTTTTCCGGACATACATCTACAGCATTTTTATTATTTCAGGTTACAAAAAACAAATATCTGAAAGCATACTTTTTAATTGCGACTATTACGGTTGGTATAAGTGTAATTTTACAGAAAGCACATTACACAATTGATATTTATGCAGGTCTTGTATATTCATTTACTTCTTTTCAGATTATAAAAAGTCTTTATCACAAAATACATAAAAAATTATATTAAAATTAAATATGGAAGATCGGATTAAATATTCAACGGGAGTAAAATGGGAAGATATAGTTGGATACAGCAGAGCAATTAAAATCGGAGACAGAATTTTGGTTTCGGGAACAACTGCAATAGTTGATGGAGAAGTTACAGGAATTGATGATTATTATATTCAGACAAAGACAATATTAACAAAAATAGAAAAAGTATTGAAAGAAGCAGGAGCAACAATGGAAGAAGTAGTAAGAACGAGAATTTATGTAAAAGATATTTCAAAATGGGAAGAAGTAGGCAAAGCACATGGAGAATTTTTCAGAGAAATAAAACCTGTATCAACAATGGTAGGAAATATTTCATTTGTAGATTTGAAAATGCTTGTTGAAATAGAAGCAGAAGCAATTATCAGAAAAATTTAGTTTTTCTTATAAAAAACGAATAATTGAAATTTATTATATTTATAATTTATAACTTGATAATATTTAATATAAACAATAGTTTTAGCCACATCAAATAACACACCTTAAATAAAACTTCTAAGGAAATTATTGAAATCTAATTAATCATCTTTACATTTAATAATTAAATATATTTAAAACAAATTAAAACATACCCTCAGGTTTATCCCTCTCCGGAAAGGATCAAAAAAATGGAACCAAAAAACAACAACACATCAAAACCAACTTCATTTGCAGATTCAAAGAATGTTGTTGATTTAAAGACAAAGAAAGTTTCAGAGCTGATGCAACTTGCAAAAGATCTGGAAGTCACAGGTTACAGTGATTTAAAAAAGCAGGAATTAATTTTTAAAATCATTGAAGCACAGACAAAGAAAGACGGATTTGCTTATGCGGTAGGTGTTTTGGAAGTTCTGCCGGACGGATACGGATTTCTACGCTCTGTTGATTATAACTATTTACCATCACCGGATGACATTTATGTCTCGCCGTCACAGATAAAAAAGTTTTTACTGAGAACGGGAGATACAGTCAGCGGGCAGGTAAGACCACCAAAAGAAGGTGAAAGATTTTTTGCATTATTAAAAGTTGAAGCCGTAAATTTTGAAAATCCTGATACAATAAGAGACAGAATATTATTTGATAATCTGACTCCATTGTATCCGCATGAGAGATTTAACTTAGAAACAACACCTTCGGAATTCGGAATGAGAATTATGGATTTGTTTACACCTGTTGGAAAAGGTCAAAGAGGCTTGATTGTTTCTCCGCCAAAAAGCGGTAAAACAATTTTATTGCAGACAATGGCAAACAGTATAACAAGAAACCATCCTGAAGTACATTTGATAGTATTATTAATAGACGAACGTCCTGAAGAAGTAACAGATATGGAAAGAAATGTGAATGCGGAAGTAATCAGTTCGACTTTTGACGAGCCGCCTGAAAGACATGTACAGGTATCAGAAATTGTACTGCAAAAGGCAAAAAGATTAGTTGAAGCCAAAAAAGACGTAGTAATATTACTTGACAGTATTACCCGTCTTGCGAGAGCACATAACACAGTTATTCCTCACAGCGGAAAAATACTATCCGGAGGTGTGGATGCAAATGCATTACACAAACCAAAGAGATTTTTCGGAGCAGCAAGAAATATAGATGAAGGCGGAAGTCTGACTATTATAGCGACAGCACTTATTGAAACAGGAAGCAGAATGGATGAAGTTATATTTGAAGAATTTAAAGGCACAGGAAATTCAGAGATTGTACTTGACAGAAGAATTTCTGACAGAAGAGTATTCCCTGCGATTGATTTAAATAAATCCGGAACAAGAAAAGAAGAGCTGTTATTAACAAACGAAACAATTACCAGAGTATGGTTGCTCAGAAAACTTCTTTCAGATTACAACTCTATAGAGGCAATGGAATTCTTATTGGAAAAAATGAGAGGAACAAAGTCAAACAAAGAGTTTTTAGCTTCGATGAATTCATAGTATTTCCGATTATACAAAAGCTGACATGAAAAAAGTTATACTAATTAATTCGATAGCAGAAGAAGTTCGAATTGCAATAACCGAAGACGGTAAGCTTGCGGAGTTTTTTTTGGATACACCTGATAAAGAAAGACATGTAGGTGACATTTATCTTGGGAAGGTTGGTAAAGTAATTCCCGGTATAAGGGCTGCATTTATTGATCTTGGATTTAAACAGGATGCGTTTCTTCATTTTTCAGATATTGGAAATACTTTAGAGGAATATTCTGCAATAATCGGTGATGATTCTGATATTGAAGAAGATGATGAAGACGAAGATGGTCAGACAAATTTTATCAGCAATAAAGAATCTTACAAGCTTCCCAATCTTGAAAGAGGTCAGGACATAATTGTACAGATTACAAAGGAGCCTGTCTCTAACAAAGGATTTCGTGTTACTTCCAAGATTTCAATTCCCGGAAGATATCTTGTTTTAATTCCATTCGAAAAAAAAATCGGTCTTTCAAGAAAAATTTATAGTCCTAAAGAAAAGAAGCGTCTCCGAAGTATTGTGAAATCGATACTTCCGAAAGGTTTTGGAATTATTATACGGACGGTTGCGGCGGCACAGGAGGAAAGTCTGATTCTTGATGATCTAAATAATCTTATTCAGATATGGAATGATATTCAGTCAAAACTGAAAACAGCCAATGCACCATTATTACTTCACAAGGACGTGTCAACAACATCTTCAGTAATCAGAGATCTTTTTAAAGAAGACATTTCAAAAGTTATAGTAGACTCCAAAAAACATTTCAAGGATATAAAGACTTATGTTGACGAAACATCTCCGGAATTTTCAAAAAAGATGGAGTTTTATTCGGGTGACCAGCCGTTATTTGATGTATACAATATTGAAAAGCAGATAGAAGAATCAATTGAAAGAAAGGTCTGGCTTAAAAACGGGGGTTACATAATTATCGAACCAACCGAAGCAATGACTGTAGTGGATGTTAACAGCGGTAAGTATGCAAAGCACAGAGATCAGGAAATAAATTCTCTTAATACAAATCTGGAATCTGCAAAAGAAATTGTTCGTCAGATAAGATTAAGAGATATTGGCGGAATTATAGTTATAGATTTCATTGACTTGTATGATGAGAAAAACAGACGAAGATTATATGAAGATATAAAAAGAGAATTTAAAAATGACAGAGCAAAAGTTACAATATTACCTGTAAGTGAATTCGGACTTGTTGAAATTACACGACAAAGGATAAGACAAAATATAATTCACACTGTTTCTGATTTTTGCCCGATGTGTAAAGGCTCAGGTCACGTTCAGTCAAAATCTACATTCATAAATAAAATTGAAAGATGGATTACAAGATATAAAGGCGGAAACAACGGAATGAGTCTTGTATTAACGGTTAATCCATTTGTAAAAAGTTATCTTAATTCAGGATTTTACAGTAAACTTACCAAGTTAAGATTAAAATATTATTTAATGGTACAGCTTGAAGAGGATGAAAATCTTTCATTCAATGATTTCAGATTTTATTCTAAAAAACTTCAGAGAGATGTAACTGAAGAGTTTGACAATTGATTTAACTTTTCTTTCCTATTTCCATTAACAAATCCCATGAATAAATACCTGTGTTATGCCCGTCTTTCCATGTAATCTGAACGGCATAATTCCCTATCGGCTCTATTTTTTGTATTTCATAAAAACCTGCAGCTTTAAAAGGAGATTTTATAGGTATGTAAGAGCTGAACAATACTGTTTCACCCTGACAGCTTACACAGGGACATTTATCTCTTAATTCTTCCAATAAAATTTCGGAAATATTTTCATCTGACCAGATAATCTGCAAAGAATTATTTTCGGTCTTTTTAATTTTTTTTGGCTGATTCAATTTTTATTTGTATTTTTTATTTTAAAATGTTTAAATATAATTTTTATATTACTCTTTTGCAATAATGCTGTTTTTTGCAATTATTTCCTCTCTTGATTTTATACTTTCCCTGCTCTCCTTTACTTTGTAATAAATTAAAACTGCATTTCCCAGAAGCATAATTCCTGTTATAAAAAAAATATATTTTATTTCAATTATATATAAGAATAAAGTACAAAGTAACGGACCTACAAGATTTCCGAATAAAGTGAAACTTGAAGCAATTCCCATAACACCGCTTTTTCTGTTATCTTCAATGCTTTTACTGATGTAAGCATAAATTACCGGAATAATTCCGCCTATACATAATCCCAAAAACGCTCTTACAGGAAACAGCCAGTATGGATTTAAAATGAATGTATGAATCATATAGGCAATTCCGGCACCTGTGATTGCAATAATAATATTTTTCTTAAAACTTTTTGTGTCATTTCTTCTTCCCCACCAGGGAGAAGAGATAACACTGAAAATGCCGAGTGTGCCAAATATTGCACCGGTAAGTGTTGAAATATACTCTGTTCCTTTTGTCATTGATTCAACAAATAAAGCAAAGACCGGTTGTGCAACAGTAATAGAAATCTGAATAAGTGTTATTGAAATCATTGCGATCAGTAATTTTGAATTTGAAAAAACATATTTATAGTTTTGTAAAACTGAATATATTTTTTTGAATTCTACTTCAGCCGGTTCTTTTACATTTATGATAACAAAGATTCCGCTGATAAAACAAATTAAGGAGGTAACAAAAAAAACTGTTCTGTATGAAGTAAGATCGGCGATGAAGCCACCTATAAACGGACCTATTACAGTTCCTGAGGATATTGAAGTTTGCAACAAACCAATTGCATAACCGGATTTTTCTTTGGGAGTACCTGAAGAAACAAGTGCCAGTGATGACGCTATGAAACCGCTGATTGCACCCTGTACCATTCTGAAAAAAAATAATTGTTCTACATTACCGGCAAATCCTATTAATAATTGCGATATTGCCAGTCCGAAAATAGCTCTGAGCACCATATTTTTTTTCCCGAACTTATCTCCAAGTACACCCCATATTGGTGTAAGCAGGAATGAAAGTATGAAAGGACCGCTGAATACTATTCCACTCCAGTGCTCGAGTTCTTCAGGGTTAGTTACTCCGAGTTCACGTATGTAAAATGGCAGAAAAGGGACGACCATACTCATACCAACCATTGCTATAAACTGTGCTGCCCAGATACTGTATAAATTTTTTTTCCAGTTTTCCAATCTGATTATAAAATTAAATCACTGATTGATTAAATTTGAATTGATTTAAGGAAAGCAGAAAAAATCTTAAATCCGGTTTTTCTAAATTACACATGAATATTATCTAATAAAATGGTAAATGATTATAATTTCAAAGTAATGTTATAATTACACCGGCAAATTTTTTTCACCAAATGCACAGAATAAAATTTTGCATTCAAACTTAACTTTAATGGAGTTATCTTGTTACAGAAAGTGAAAGAAGTATATTATTCACTTAAAAAATATGAAAAAAGTTTCAAAAAATATATTAACAGTTTTAACCTTTCTGATTTTGATTTCATTCACAGCATCAAGTATTTCTCTGAGTGAATTAATTAGTACGAGTTGTAAAGCAAATACGGGTTCATGTTGCTGTAAAGTGCATTCCGAAAAAACCGCCATATCCGAAAGTATTCAAAAACAATGTTGCTGTGAAATAAGTCAGAATACAAATCAACCTTTAGAAATCAACAATTTATTTGTACCAGAAAGTATCAAAGTTCAGAATTGTTTAGTTAAAATAAATTACGATTTTAATTATTTTAAGAATTTCAACAAGTCCGCTAATTCAAGTTACACAATTATTTCATTCCATTCACTTCCGGAAAATGATATATGTATTTCCAATTCAATTCTAAGGATTTAAGGAATATAAATTTTAAAAAACTTTTTAATTTGTGTGCTTTTAAATAATTTGTAATTCACACAAATTGAAAAAATTTTTATGCTTTCAATAAAATTTTATAAACTTTAAATTAAACTAAAATGAAAACAATAAATAAAAAAGCAATCGCATTGATTGTAATAGTATTTTCTATTTACTTTGCTTCAAATTTATACAGCAACGTAAATTATGTAAATGATAATAAAGACAAATGCTGTGATTCAAAATGTATTGAAGCAAAATGCTGTACAGACGGTTGTAAAATGGATGGTTCAGCTCAGGGAAATGCAAACTGCTGTTCGGATAAATGTGAAAGTGCAGCTTGTAAAGAAGCATGTGCCAGCGGAAAATGTGAAATGATGAATATGAATGAAATGAAAGATATGAATGAAATGAAAGGTATGAATGAAATGAAAGATATGAATAAAATGAAAGATATGAATAATTCAGAGATGAAGACAACCGATAACGCAGATGTTAACACTGTAAAAAAATGCTGTAAATAATAATTAATAAATCCGGAGCATCAGAAATTTTGCTCCGGAATTTTTTTCCACAATTTATTTTAATAATTTTAACAATTTTTGTAAAATGAAAAAAATAATTTTTGCAATCATATTCACAGCTTTTTTTATTACAAATATAAAAGCACAGGTTTCCAGCTTGGTAATAGGTGTTGACGGATTTACATGTTCGCTTTGTGCAAAGGGAGTAGAAGAACAGTTAAAGTCACTGGATTATGTAAAATCAGTTAAAACAGATTTAAAAAAAACAGAGTTTACGCTGACATTCAAAAAGAATCCAAAAGTTGAATTGTCACAAATTAAAGATGCCGTAAATGATGGCGGATTCAGTGTGAGAGACATCAGAGTAGTGGCTAAAGGTTCGATTAAAGGAAGTGAGAGTGCGGGATATTATCTGATCATACCGAATGCGAATAAGATATCTTTGAAAGATGTAAACGGAAATTTCAGTGAAGGTGACAAGGTATCAGTAAAAGGAAAGATTAATAATGAGATTACTTTTATAAATGTAACTTCTATAAAAAAGATGTAAAGTAATTTAATTTTGTATATAAAAGAGGCATTGAAGAATTTTTCGATGCCTCTTTTTTTTTGGAGAAATCACAAAGTGCAAAAATATTTAAGATTCTATTTAAAGTGAAAAACGTTAATTTTATGTATCCGAAAATGGCAAACGAAAATTTTAGCATAAAAATAATCTCTGCTGGAGAGACAAGAAACTTAAGGCAATTGATTTTGCGTCCATCACAAAAAGCAGAGGAATTGATATTTCCCGGAGATGATGATGAGAAGACAGTTCATTTCGGACTTTATTATAATGACAGATTATCAGGAATTGCTTCACTTTATAATGAGACATCTCCAATTGTAAAGAATGATTTTTCATGGAGATTACGGGGAATGGCGACAACACTGGAAGTTCGTGGAATGGGCTTTGGAAAAGAATTAATGAATATTTGCATAGAACATATCAAATCGGAAAATGGTAAAATATTCTGGTGTAATGCCAGAACAACAGCGGAAAAATTTTATGAAAAGTTCGGGATGAAAAGATACGGTGAAGTTTTTTATCCTGAAGGTTTGGGAGCACATATTGTAATGGAAGTAAACATTTAAATTTTAATAAAATAAAATTTTTGTATTGTCTGAAATAAAAATCAATAAAAATTTCTTAAGAATAAAAAATGAGCATGGAGACAATCTGAATACAGATTTCAGATTTCCCGATACAGATTTGAATTCAAAAAAGCTGCCTTTAGTGGTTTTTTGTCACGGATTTAAAGGGTTTAAAGACTGGGGTGCATTTCCTTATTATATGGAAAAAATTGCTGAGGCGGGAAATTTCGCAGTTTCATTTAATTTTTCTTATGATGGAATGGGTGACAATGAAAATGACATGATTGATTTTGCGAGATTAAATCTTTTTGCGGAGAATACATTTTCGAGAGAATTAGATGATACGCGTTGCATCATAGATTTTTTAGAAAAGAATAAAGAGAATTATAATTATGATTTTGATAATTTAATTTTAATCGGTCATTCACGCGGCGGCGGAACGGCAATTCTCAAAACAGCAGAAGATAAAAGAATAAAGAAATTAATTGTACTTTCGTCTGTCTGTAATTTTAACAGATACAGTGATGCATTGAAAAAAAAATGGAAAGAAGTCGGATATTTTGAAGTTATGAATACACGAACAAATCAAATGATGAGATTAAATTATACTTTAATAGAAGATATTGAAAAAAACAGTGAGCGATTGGATATTCAAAAAGGAATTTCAGTTATAGATGTTCCGACACTTATAATACACGGCACACAGGACATAACGGTAGATTATTCAAATGCAGAAGATTTATACAGCAGAAGTAATAAAGATAAAACCAAACTGATATTGATTGAAAATACAGGACATACATTCGGGGCAGTTCATCCGTATGAAGGCACGACAAAGGCATTTGAAGAGGTTATAACATTAACTCTTAATTTTACAGACTAATAAAAAATTATGAAAATAAAATTTTTTGTTACAATATTTTTAATGATTGGATTTTTTATTTATTATGTGACTTCAGATTCAAATATAAAAAGCACACTTAATAAATATTACGATATTTCAGAATCGAGATTTGAAGCAATTCCTGCTGATGACTGGTTTGAAAAGCAGCGGGCATTTCCTTTTGACATGATTCCCAATGAAGAATATTTAAAATCTGTTGAGTATGTGAAAAATAATATGACAGTTAAGCAGACTGACAATTCGGCTGTATGGAATCTTGCCGGTCCGGAAAGTACTGAAGGAAGAATTACAACAATTGCAATTCATCCGACGAATCCTCAGATAGTTTATACGGGCTCTGCCAATGCCGGAGTCTGGAAGTCAACGAATTTTTGTCAGACATGGGTAAGTGTTTTTGACAATCAGAATACATCGTCTATCGGAGCTGTTGCAATTGATCCGGTGAATCCTGAAATAATTTATTGCGGCACCGGTGAGCCAAATTCACTGCGAAGTTATTATCCCGGAACAGGGATTTACAAATCCGTAAATGGCGGAATCAACTGGACATTTACAGGATTGGACAGTTCATTCAGTACCGGAAACATAGCAATTAATCCGACAAACCCGCAGGAAATATATGTAGCAGCAGGCGGATGGACAAGGAGAAAAAATTCACAAAGAGGAATATATAAAACCACTGATGGCGGAAGTTCATGGATAAAAAGTTTATATCTTTCTGATTCAGTTGCTGCAATAGATGTAGTGATAGACCCTAATAATAATTCAAAAGTTTTTGCTGCGATGTGGGAAAGAGAGAGGCGCGAAAATTTAATAAAAAACGGCGGACCGAAGTCGGGACTTTATGTAAGTACAAACTCCGGAAATAACTGGACACAGGTCGGCGGCGGATTTCCTTTAAATGATGCAACACTGGGAAGAATATCAATAGATGTTTCAAAATCAAATTCACAGATAATTTATGCACTGGTTGCGAATGCAAGCGGAACAACAAAAGGTTTATATAAATCTGTAAATGGCGGATTAAACTGGACGAATGTGAATACATCTGCTGCACCTTCATCGAATTATGCATGGTTCAACAGAATCTGCAGAGTTGATCCGACGATTTCTGAAAGAGTAATTTGCGGAGGACTTGATATGAATATTTCAAATAACGGCGGAACTTCTTTTTCACAGGTATTCGGAATTCATGTTGATCAGCATGCTGTTGCTTTTGCTAAATCAAATTCAAATTATTTAGTAATCGGTAATGACGGCGGTATAGATTATTCAACTAACAGCGGTGTAACATGGACAGCAAGTACAACGCTTCCTATTACACAGTTTTATGCAGGTGATATTGATTATAATAATCCGAATGTGATAATTGGCGGTACTCAGGATAACGGAACAATCAGAAGTGACGGGAATGTTTCAGACTGGAATCTTATTTATGGCGGTGATGGATTTTACAGTCTTATAGATTATACAAATTCTTTGAAAGTTTATGCATCGTCGCAAAACGGAGTTTTTGGCAGATCAACTGACGGAGGAATTTCTTTTAATTCAGGTACGAACGGACTTGATTTGCAATACACAAACTGGATGACTCCTTATGTAATGGACAAAAATGATCCAATGACATTATACAGTGGAACTTATAAAATACATAAATCAACTAACGGTATGCTGTCCTGGGCTGCGATCAGTCCTGATCTTACAAACGGTCACATTGCGAATCTCGGAACGATTACGACAGTAGATGTTTCAAAGACAAATAGTAATGTTATTTATTGCGGTACAGATGATGCGAATGTCTGGGTTACTGCAAATGGCGGCACGAACTGGAATAAAATAAATAATGGTTTGCCATACAGATGGGTTACAAGAGTTGCTGTTCATCCTGATTCTGCAAATGTTTGTTATGTGACGCTGTCGGGTTATAAAGTTGACTCTACCGGATCACATATTTTCCGAACGACAAATTACGGTGCAAACTGGACTTCGATAAGAGGAAATTTACCTGATGCTCCGATAAATGATGTGATAATAGATCCGGCAAATACAAACACATTATACATTGCAACAGATATAACAGTGATGTTCACTACAAATCTCGGAGATAACTGGAATATTTTAAGTACGGGAATTCCTTCGAATGTACCTTGTCATGATCTGACATTTCATGCACCGACGCGTACAATGGTTTGCTGGACTCATGGACGCAGTTCGTATAAAATAGTTTTATCTCCGGTTACAAGTACAGAAAACAATATTTCCGAAACTCCGGCCGGAATTAAATTATATCAAAATTATCCAAATCCGTTTAATCCGACAACACATTTGGAATTTGGAATTTCGCATTTGGGATTTGTTTCTTTAAAAATTTTTGATGTGCTTGGAAAGGAAGTTGTAAATTTAGTTAATGAAAATAAACCTGCGGGAAAATATTCTGTAAACTGGAATGCCTCCGGTTTTCCAAGCGGAGTTTATTTTTATAGATTAACAGTTAATGAAAACTTAGCTGACACAAAAAAAATGCTGTTGCTGAAATAACAAAAATTTGAAATTTTTCAATATTTATTTTTAAATGCAAAGCCGGAAAAAGTAATTTTCGGCTTTTTTATTTTACATCCTCTGCAAACTTAGCACAGACAATGCTTTGCGACCTCCTCACAACTTTTCACAAATCGGAAATTTTACCATTTGCTAATTTTGTAAAATAGTTATAACTTTGTCCGGAAGTTAATAAGAGATATATTTTCATTCTAAAAAATATTTTTAAATTAATTACGTAAAGGAGGTAATTGAAAAAGATTAGAGAACCCACAAAAAAAGGGATTAGAAAAAATAGCTTTTAAATTATTGTGTTTGTGTTGGCCACCGAACGATAATAACTCAAAGAATTTTTCTAACCCCTATATCAATTTATAAATCTTAAACATTAAACAAAATGTAAAATTAATTTGAACAATAATAATGTTTTAGAAAAATTTTCAAAAAAGCCACCGGATTTAAACAAAGAAACATATTCATAAATTAAACAACAACAACAAATGAAAACAACAAAACAAACTGCTTCAATCGTAGTAATCGTTTTAGCTTTACTTGTACTTGTTTCA
>Ga0105044_10005905_pt1 | contig 16849 bp, 12 predicted proteins | sample MAT01_FD_78092 | JGI IMG/M metagenome (GOLD analysis project Ga0105044, IMG submission 78092) | Freshwater microbial communities from Lake Fryxell liftoff mats and glacier meltwater in Antarctica - MAT-01 | ecosystem: Environmental > Aquatic > Freshwater > Ice > Liftoff microbial mat | place...
CGCCGTCATGGTGCACCAGCCCGTCCACCCCTATCGCTCGGATGAAGGCTGGGTGGCCTATCACAAAGCGATTGCCGACGCCGTGCCCCATCTGGGGATCGTACCCTATGTGCGCGATCCATCAATTGGCGCAAGTGCGTTGCTGCGCTTGGCCGAAGCGTGTCCGAGCTTGGTCGGTGTTAAATATGCTGTCAACAATCCCCCGCTGTTCGCCGAGATCGTGCAGGCTGTGGGGCGCGATCGCTTGGCCTGGATCTGTGGCATTGCCGAGTCGTGGGCTCCATTCTTTGCCGTGGGCGGTGCCAAGGGCTTTACGTCGGGCTTGGTGAATGTCGCACCGGCCATCTCCCTGGCTATGCAAGCGGCCTTGCAACAGGGCGACTATGCCACGGCCATGCGCTTCTGGCATCAGGTAAAACCTTTTGAAGATTTGCGCGCCCGGCGCAACAACGGCAACAACGTCTCTGCTGTCAAGGAGGCCATGGCGCAACTCGGTCTTTGCGAAGCGACCGTACGGCCCCCTATCTCTGAACTATCAGACAGTGAGCGCGCCGAGGTGCGCCAGATTTTGGTCGGCCTGGATGTGGAAGCCCAAAAAATTCGCTAGCGGGTTGATACAGAAAGCGAGAGACGCGTGGACTATCGAACCTTAGGGCGCACGGGTGTACGCGTTGCCCCACTGGCGCTTGGCACCGATAACTTTGCTAACCCCGTGCCCGAAGCGAATGCCGTTGCGATTCTCGATCGCGCCCTGGATGCTGGTATCAACCTGATCGATACCAGTAATAACTATGCGGGTGGCGAAAGTGAGCGCATCATCGGGCGCGCGCTGGCGCAGAACGGGCGACGCGACGCGGTGATCCTCGCCACCAAGGCCCACTATCCCACCGGCCCCGGTCCGAATGATCGGGGCAATTCGCGGCTACATCTGATGCGCGCGTGTGAGGCATCGCTACGGCGGCTGCAAACCGATTGTATTGACCTCTATCAACTGCACCGCCCCGTCTTTGATCTGCCGATTGATGAAACCTTGGGCGCGCTCACCGATCTGGTGCGCCAGGGCAAGGTGCGCTATATCGGCAGCTCGACTGCCCCTGCCTGGAAAGTGCTCGAAGGTGTATTGACCGCTGAGCTGAAAGGCTACGCCCGTTTTGTCGCGGAACAGCCACCCTACAATCTGCTCGACCGGCGCATTGAAAATGAACTGGTGCCCATGGCCCAAGCGCATGGCCTAGGGTTGCTCACTTGGGCCCCGCTGGCGATGGGTATGCTGGCCGGGCGCTATGCCCATGCCGACCAATTTCCCACCGATTCGCGTGCTGGCTTGCGCGGTGGCATTTACGCTGATCGCGTGACACCGCAGGCCATCGCCGCGGGCAACGCCTTTGTACACCTGGCGCGCGAACATGGCTATGATCCGGCGCAACTGGCGCTGCTGTGGGTCAAGGATCAGCCGGGGGTCACCGCGCCGCTGATCGGCGTGCGCACCCTGGCCCAACTGGAGCACATGTTGCCCGTACTGGAAATGTACCTGACCGCTGATCTGCGCGCCGCGTGCGATGCGATTGTGGCACCGGGCAGTGCCACCGCTAACTTTCACAACACATCTGGCTGGATGAAAATGCAAACGACGACTGACCACTGACCAATTGCAAAGGACCAATGTCACTATGAAAATTCAACGTGTCCACCTATTTCCCATTGCAACGCCGCGCCAGACGGGCATCGCCAACCAGCATGTCATCGTCAAGGTCGAGACCGACGATGGCTATGTGGGCTGGGGCGAGATGAGCGACCTCTCGCATGTACCCATGTACCAGTTTGATCTGGAAGAACTGGCGCGCATGCTCAACGAACTTCTGCGCGGCAAGGATGCACGCAATGTTGTCAAGGTTGAAGATGACCTGATTCGTTTCTTCCCCGACGAAGGCCACATGTATAGTCGCTCTGGCTTGGTGCGCCAGGGCATCGACCTGGCCCTGCATGATCTGATTGCGCGTTATGAAGGCGTGCCCGTTTATGATCTGCTGGGCGGTAAGCTGCGCGATCGCATGCGCGTCTGCTATCCCATCTTCCGCATGCGCTCGGTTGAAGAAGTGGAACCCAATCTGGAACGAGTACAGGAGAAATTGAACCAAGGCTTCGACCTGATCCGCGTCTATGTCGGCTCCAATCAGGCTGCGGATATCGAGTTCCTGGGCAAGTTTGCCGACCGCTTTAAAGGCCAAGTCGAGATTAAGTCGCTCGATTTCTCCAACCTGCTCGATTGGCGGCGGGCGATCATGGCGATTGAGCGCTATAAGGAATTGGTTGACTTTATGTTGGTAGAAAGCCCCGCCCCGCGCAATGACATTGACGGCCTGGCCGAATTCCGTCGCCGTAGCCCGCGTCCGGTCTCGGAGCATGTGTTGCACATTCACCACGGCTGGCAACTGCTGCGCAATGGCTGTGTCGATATTCTCAATGTCTCACCCTATCTGCTGGGTGGCTTGCAGGCCAGTCTACGCTTGATTGCCCTGGCCGAAGCCGCGCGTGCCAGTGTGCTCATTGGCACAACCCAGGAGTTGAATCTGGGCACGGCTGCTGTAGCCCATCTAGCTGCGGCGGCACGTATTCTCGACTACCCTGGCGACAACACCGGCCCCCATCTCTACACGGCGGATGTGGTCAAGACGCCACTGCGCTATGAGCAGAGTCATCTGTTGGTGCCCGAAGGCCCCGGCATGGGCGTCGAAATTGACGAAGCCAAGCTGCAAGAAATGACCGCCAACGCCGAATGGACCTTTGGCGTCGATCTGGCCGGCGTGCTGGATCGCACCGCGGCGAATCGCCCGTCGGCCAAGGCTGGGTGAGGGGAAGGCATCTGCGTATTAGCTACGCTGATTATCATAGGATTGCACCGCCAATAAACGCGTTAGTGCAATTCTATGACAACGATTGCCAAGATGGCATAGATTGCAGGAGTAAGATATACAATCATTTATTCTATAGTATACGATACCTATTTCCGTTTCTCCAGTAGATTTACCAACATTTGGAGAATTTTCAGAAATTTTATAAATAGAGTCTTTATATTTTCATTAATATATCCTATAAAGCTATACAACATCCTTGGCCCATATGCCGGAATTATATATAATGTTTCCCCATTATCATGCCGGATCTCCTTCATCTCCCAACGTTGAGCCATAGAAATAGACTCCTTATTGGTAATAATATACCCTAATTGTTCAGCAATGATTTTCTTTTCCGTCAGTGTAAAATATTGGCAACTCTCAAGTCCTAATGACTCCAGCAGAAATATACTCTCCTGGCATGCCAAATTTATAATTCGGTTAGGTACTTCTGAGGTTATATATTCTAATACTGCCAGCACCCACTTTATCAATAAGGAAAATATCCAAAGAGCTAATAAAATGCAGATAATGACTCCTAGAACATTCTGTAGCCATTGATATCTACCTAAATTAGGGGGTATGGACATAAATATTTCATTTAACACAGGTGATAGTCTTTTCTCAGAAGGAGAAATAAAGGTAGGAAACTGTTGGAATATCCAAAAGATTAATGAAATTACGCTTATAAGGCCAATCGTTACTGTGTTTGAACGCCAATCTGCTGAGTTTTGTTCAGTTTCTGCGATTGACTGTAATCGACGGAGATCCTGGTAAAGTAATCCTTGCTTATTAGAGTATGGCCGTTCTATGAAAAATAAAAGCTTGACCACATATTGGGGTACGGCAACATCAGGTTTCATACTTAATCGCACTGCTGCTTTACTAATTGCCCAAAAAAATATGAGAATTGTGAAGAGAATTATAGTTATCGCAATTACAAAGATAGATTCTTCCGAAGTAAGTGGTAGCCCTTCCTCCTCCAACTCCGCAATTATATAAAAACCCTGATAGAAAAAGACCACAGTCCCACAGAATATTGAGATATCTCCCCAATTTGCATGGGGAAGTAACCGATAGTAAAGCTCTACATAGCCGCTTTTCTTTGTCCTTTCATCTTCCAAATATATACCTAAACCAGGAAATATTACGGGTAATAATAATATCGATAATAGAGAAAGACCCACGAATACGATATAGGGCTGAAAAATAATATGTGTTATGGATAGGAGTTTCATCCATACTGGAATAAATAATAATAAGAACACAGCTCGGAAGAACAAATTACCTCTAGTTAGTCTAGAAGCTATTTGTGTACGAATTTTTATTTTCATCACTTTGCCGTATTAAGGAATTTGGTGCCTACAAACTTGAACGTAACATAATATCATCATATGTTCCTAAGATTAGAACCATAAGAGAAATAGGCGCGCTAGGGTAGGCAAATATACACTGCGTGAAGGAAATAGCTTAGTAAAATAAATAATATATGCTTATCCTCTGTCACTGCCTATCTTTGGTATAAGATAAATGTAAACCGAAATGGAGTAGTATAAGCGGGCGTTATAGTGAAGGAAAAGAACATACAATGTTTTTTATGATAACAACAAGCCTGATTATTGTCAAGTTTGCTGAAATTTTTGTAAGCCTTGCTTGATGATAAGGATTTCTTATATCGATTATTTGACTACTATCCGCCGCGTAGATTGCCTTAGTTGGGATAAACCTTACTTCTCCTTGTATAATAGAAATTGCTGCTACCAGATAGATCGGCTTTTCATCCTACCTTGTGCCAGTTTCGGTTGTGAGACCCAGCAATTTGTAGAAGTGAGGAACAGTTGTGAGCGGAAATCAAACCATACTCCAGACTCTGCGCGAGGCGGTTGCTGTTTCGCCGGACAATGCCCCGTTGCGCCAGCATCTGGCGGACACGCTGTTGCAGGCTGAACACTATGCCGAAGCCGAAAGCGAATATCGGGCCGCGTTGGATCTGGTGACGCGCCAAGGCGACGCGCGCAATCTGCCGAAGCTGCACACGGGGTTGGCGCGTGCGCTGGCTGGGTTGGGCAAGCATAGCGAAGCCGTTGCCTACCTTGTGCCCTTGCTAAACGGCACGCCACCCGCCACCGCTGAGCTTTATTTGCTCCATGCGCGCCTATTGGTGCAACTGGGCGAGAAAGCGCGCGCGATTGGCGAATATTTGCGCGCCCTGGATCTCGATCCTGCATTGGATGATCGCACTTTGGCGGCGCAACTGGGTTTGCAGCCAGATAATGTTGATCCGGATTTTGCGCCACCGATGACGCCATCCGTTGTTCCAGATGATAACAAATCTTCGACAGCTCCTATTGAGAATACGCCTCCCCCGCCCGCCATGCCCACAGCCAAGTCCGCAGGGAGTAGCGTTGCCGATGATGTGGAATCGTGGATGAAGATGACCACTGAGGGCGATGTGGTGGGGCCGGAAGGTGAGGGCACCGGTGAGTTGCCCGTCGCCATTGAACGACCCCAGATCAACTTCACCCAGGTCGGCGGTATGGAGAGCGTGAAAGAGGAGATCAACATTAAGATCATCCAGCCGCTGCTCCATCCCGATCTCTATCGTGCCTATGGCAAGAGCGCGGGTGGCGGGATTCTCATGTATGGGCCGCCTGGTTGTGGCAAAACCCATCTGGCCCGCGCCACCGCCGGCGAAGTGCGCGCCAAGTTTATCTCGGTGGGCATCCATGATATTCTGGATATGTATTTTGGTAACAGTGAACAGAAGCTACATCAATTGTTTGAACTGGCACGGCGTAATCGGCCCTGTGTGCTCTTCTTTGACGAGGTTGATGCGCTGGGTGCGAGCCGGCGTGACATGCGCACCAGCACTGGTCGCCACCTGATCAACCAATTTCTGGCCGAGTTAGATGGTGCAAATACTTCGAACGATGGCATCCTGATTCTGGCCGCTACCAATGCGCCCTGGCACTTGGATGGTGCGTTTCGCCGCCCTGGTCGTTTTGATCGCATTGTCTTTGTGCCGCCCCCCGACGCGCCGGCGCGTGCCGAAATCTTGCGCATTTTGCTGCATGACAAACCCACGCAAGATCTGGAGTATGCCAAGCTGGGCGAAAAGTTGCAGGAGCTGTCCGGCGCAGATCTCAAAGCGGTGATCAACGTCGCTGTGGAAACCAAGTTGCGCGAGGCGATGAAAAGCGGACGCCCCAGCCCAATTACCACCAAAGATCTACAGCAGGCTGCCAAACAGATCAAGCCGACCACCAAAGAGTGGTTTATCACGGCGCGCAATTATGCGCTCTATGCCAACGAAGGCGGCCTCTATGACGAAATTCTCACCTATCTAGGAATCAACAAATAATGACTGACGAGCGTTCTGGCCGGTCTGCGGGTGGTTCAATGGATCGCGCGCTTCTACTTCTCCAACAACGGCGCTATGACATGGCCGAGCAAGAGCTGCGCCAATTACTGGCGACTGAGCCCGACCATTTCCACGCCCACGCCTGGCTCAGCCTGACGCTCATGGAATTGAAGCGCTATGGCGAAGCCGAAACCGAGGCGGAGCAGGCCGTGCATTTGGCCCCCGATCATCCCTATGGCTATTTTGTGCTCAGCCGGATCTTGCACCACCAAGACAAGGTGCGCCAAGCCGAAAAGGCGATTGCCGAAGCCATTCGCTTGAATCCAGAAGAGGCCGATTATTTTGCGGTGCTCGCCAGCATTTTTACCAGCCAACAGCAGTGGGACAAAGTGCTGGCCGCCGCCGACCAAGGGTTGGTGCTAGAGCCAGAGCATGTGGGCTGTAGCAATTTGCGCGCCATGGCGTTGAATAAGTTGGGCCGCCGCAACGAGTCGATTGGCGCGCTGGATGCCGCGCTCTACCGCGACCCAGAAAATGCTTTGACCCATGCCAACCAGGGATGGATCGCGCTGGAACAGAACAATCAGAAGCAGGCCATGGAGCACTTCCGCGAAGCGCTGCGCTTGAATCCCGAACTCAATTGGGCACGCACGGGTATTTTGGAGGCGCTCAAAGCGCGCAATCCGCTCTATCGATGGCTGTTGCAATATTTCTTTTGGATGTCACGCCTGGGGCCACAGTTGCAATGGGGTGTAATCTTGGGTGCCTATTTTGGCAACCAGATTGTGCGCGGGATTGCGCGCACCTATCCCCAATTGGCGCCGTTTCTGACGCCGCTGATTATCCTCTATCTGCTCTTTGTCTATCTAACCTGGACAGGCAAAACGCTCTTTAATTTGTTGCTGCGCATGGACCGCTTTGGCCGCTTGGTGCTGACACCACAACAGGTACAAGTCTCTAACATTGTAGGCATCATGTTGTTGCTGGCGATTGTCTGTTTGGGCGTGGGGTGGAGCATGCCTTTCTTTGCGGCCACTGCGGCTGGCTATGGCTTGGCCCTGCTGATTATTCCTGTGGCCCACACGCTGGAACGTGAGCCTGGGCGCAATCGCAAAATTTTGTTCGCCTATACAGCGGCCCTGGCACTAATTGCTGTATTGGGGCTGGGCGCACTGCTCGCCAATGCCACTATCTTTTTCACCCTTGCCCAATTCTTTTTTCTGGGCATTTTTGCCTTTGGCTGGATCGGCAATCTCTTACGCTAACGCCTATGCCATCTGTGACGCTTGACGGGCAACCGCTGCATTATACGCATATTGTCCCAACGGAAGCGCTGGCCGGCAAGCGACCGCCGCTCCTATTGGTACATGGCGCGGGTGGCAATCTCTATCATTGGCCGCCACATCTACGGCGGCTGGCGGGTGTTGAGGTCTATGCGTTGGATCTGCCAGGGCATGGGCGTTCTGCTGGCCCAGGGCGCGCGACAATTGACGACTATGTCCAGGTGATTCACACGTTTGCCGAGGCACTGACCCTGCCGCCCTTTGTCCTGGCCGGGCATTCGATGGGCGGTGCGATTGCGTTGGCTTTTGCGCTACACTATGCCGATCAATTGGCGGGACTGGTCTTGGTGAGTACCGGCGCACGCTTGCGCGTTAATGCTGCGCTGCTCGATGGTTTGCGCCATGACTTTGACACAACCACGGCCCAGTTGATCGACTGGATGTATCGTCCGGCTTTTGATGCCAAGGCGCGTCAAAAAGCGTTAGACCAGTTGCGTACCAACGATCCGCAGACATTGTTTCATGATTTTGTGGCTTGTAATGCCTTTGACGTGCGCACGCAAGTGACATCCCTTGCCTTGCCAACTTTGATCATCTGCGGCGTTGCGGATAAAATGACGCCTGTTGTGTGGAGCGAAGCGCTGCACCAAGCCATGGTTGGCAGTCAACTTCAGCTTGTGGAGGAGGCCGGTCACATGGTAATGGTCGAGCAGCCGGCGGCGGTGACAGCCGCGTTTCAGGTGTTTATGACGATTAATAACAGAACATTGTAGAGAGCTATGGCAGAAATATTACGCTTGTTTGTGAGTGCAACCAAGGATCTGGAAACCGAACGTGCTGTGATTGGGCGCGCTGTGGCCGAGTTGCCGGTAACGATTGGAATTGAGATTCGCCGGACTCCCGTGACGGGAGCCGCGTATGAAGATATTTATGAGTTGATCGCCAACTGTGATCGCGTCTATTTTTTAATGGGCCATGATATTTCGGCCCCATCTGGCGCAGAATGGTTCACAGCATGGAAGTTGGAACGCTCGGTGCTGGCCTTGCGTCTGGCGGGCTTACCCACGCCTGCGGGGCAGGATTTTGTGCGACTGCTGCCTTCTGGCTGGCAACGCTTTCGCAATGGTGACGAATTGGGCCGGATTGTCACCTTGGACTTGATCAACATTCTTAACCATCCGACAAATCGCTATGGGCTCACCATCACAGAATTGGAAATGCTCAATGCCCATCGCCAGCGCATTAACAAGACCCGCCAAAAAGAAATCGTGGATCCTGGTGGCGCAGAAGGCGGCGGCATTTTATTAGATTTGGGTCATCGCGAACCAGATACCGGTGTGCTTTTGGGTGAAGAATAGAAAAGGAACATCAATTTATGGCCATTGCTGATCTGTTACGTACCACTGCTGTGAATTTGTTGCTGGAACGCCCGGGACGCAAGATTGCTTTGTCTGACTGGGCGCAAAAACTGAGCAAATCGGGCGCTGCAATCGACCAACGCGCGGCCAAGACAAAAACACCGAGTGCTGGCGATACGCTGCGCCATATTACGAGCATCGAACGCTGGGGTCAACGCCGTTTGCAGGTGGCGCTGGGCGAACCGCTGCTCACCGACGAATCCGATGATTATGTGCTAGCCCCCGAACCGGACTTGGCCAAGGCGCGCGAAATCTTTCGCACGACCCGTCAGGCAACGGTGGCCCTGGTGCAAAAACTGGCTGCTGCTCATGTCGATCCACAGCTGACCATTCCCCATAATCAATTCGGTCCGCTAACAATCGGCGGCTGGCTCAGTTATCTCAATACCCATGCCAGCCTAGAAAGTCAACGAATTCGCTAAGATGTACGCATATATGCGCACTACCTTAGTTGTATTTTCAACCTCTGTTGCCCAGCGTGCTATAATTTGGGAATGAAGCTTCCACAGGGGCCGGCGCTACGCATTGGGTTTTGGGCGGTACTCTTCCTGGGCATCTTTGCCTGGGCTCCAGCGACCTATCCCGGCTATTGGCAGGCATTAGAAGGCTTTGCGCCGGTTTTTAATGTGGCCCAGCCAGGACGACTTGCTACGATTGCGATGGTGCCTGATCTATGGCGGGGCAGTGGTGCTGCCACATTTCTCGTAGCGCGGCCTTGGTTGCTCGTCGGCGCAGATGCGGTTACTGCAACCCGCATTGCCTTTATCTTTTGTTTTCTGCTCGGTGGACTGGGTATCTATGTCTGGCTGCGCGACCGCCTGGGTGATCGTGCTGCGGGGTTGGCCGGCTTGATTTACATGTTGGCCCCGCCGTTTCTGGCAACCGTTTATGTACGCGGTAGCCTGAGTGATGCCCTGATCGTGGGCTTGTTGCCGATTGCCCTGGCCGGTGTGGCGATCTATGCCCAGAGTGGTTCGGTCAGCGCCGCGGGGATTACGTTGATTGCGCTGGGTTGGATGTGGCAAACCCAAGCTGGACTTTCGGTTTTTTGCTCGGTGTTGCTCTTGCTCTATGCTCTATTGGTGGAACGTAGTCCTCTGGCGACGCTGGTGGTCTGCCTAAGTACTGCTGCTGCCGTGGCAACCATATTTCCGCTACTTGCCATGCAAGTGCCGACCTCGGTACAATTTGACGACCATTTTGTGGCGCTCTTTCAACTGTTTCGTACGCAATGGGCTGTGGCCCCTAGCTTGCCCGGCTGGCAGGATCAATATCCCTTTCAACTAGGACTAGTTGCTTTGATTTTTAGTATGATCGCGTTCTGGTTATGGTGTATCCAGCGACCAATTCAGGTGCCGCCAATCACGAATCGCCTTTTATGCTTTGGCTGGGTTGGGCTGGTTTTCTGTGGCTTTGCCGCTACGGCTGGTAGTGCATTGCTCTGGCAAGGGAGTGGCGCTAGTCGGCTGCTGACATATCCGTGGCAACTGCTGCTGTTGACCGGCCCATTTTTGGCGGTCACCGCGGGTAGCTTGCCCATTATCCATCGTCAGTTGCAACAGACGCCTTACTGGGCGGCGTTGGTCTTGTTGACCGTTTTCGCCAGTTACCCCAATGTGACGCCCGACTTTACGCTTTATACGCCTCCATCCAAACCGGCTGCTGTGGTTGGTAACAATGAGATTGTGATACTTTCGGCAACTTTGACAGAAAACCGTCAGCAACAAGCGGCCACGCTTGCGGTAACCTGGCAACCAATCGAGGTAATCGACGTGGATTACAATATTTTCTTTCAAGCGTTGCAGGGCGAGGCCCAGGAATTGACTGTGGCGGCGCAACTGGATGCCCAGCCACTTGGCGAGGAAAAGCCTGCGACAGCTTGGCGTCCTGGTGAGATCTTGACCAATACCTATCAATTGGATCTCACAAGCATTGCGCCTACGGTGCCATTGCAATATCACTTTGGTTATTACGATTGGCAGACCGGTCTGCGCCTGCCCGTTGACGGCGGTATTGACGATAAAATGGTGTTTTATGGCAAGTAATTTTTTGCAGGGCTTTGGCCATGCCCAGCCAACGCAGACGGCCTCGCCCGTTGCGGCCAGCGCTGTGAGCGTACCCCTGTGGCGCGATCGTTTTTTTTGGTTGACCCTGGCATTGACGAGCTTTGCAATTGCGCCCTTTCTATTACCGGGCTATTTTTGGGGTGCTAATGATGCCCGTCACCATGTCTATTTCCTCTTTGAATATGATCGCTCCGTGCAAGATGGCATCTGGTGGCCACGCTGGAGTCCCGATTTTGCCTTTGGCTATGGCTATCCTTTTTTCAATATCTACGGTCCATTGAGCCATTTCTTGGCTGAGTTGTTGTTGCATTTTCTGCACGTTGACCATATTACCGCGATTGAAAGCATCTTTGTGTTGAGCATTGTGGGCAGCGCGGCGGCCATGTATGTCTACATTCGGTCTTGGCAAGGGCGCAACGCAGCCCTGGTGGCCGCGTTGGTCTACGTATACATTCCCTACCATCTCTTCAATTTGTATGTGCGCGCCAACCTGGCCGAGAGTATGGCGTTTGTCTGGCTGCCGCTTTGCTTGTGGAGCGTGCGCCAAAGTGTGGTACGCCCTGCCTATCGCTGGTTTGCGACAATTGCCTTTTGTTATGCGGGTCTGTTGTTAACCAGCAATTTAATCTTTGTGTTATTTACGCCGCTTCTTGCCGGTTATCTCCTTACGTTAGTTTTGGTATACAGTAGACCAAAAAGCGACGGTCTGCTACCACCCAGGTGGCCGATTGGGCAATGGATACGCTGCGCGCTGTTGCCTGGGCTGGGGATAGTGGCTGGGTTGCTGCTCAGTGCGATTTTTTTGCTGCCCTTGATCTTGGAACGACAATATGTGCTGCAAGAGCAATGGTTTGATGGCCGCTATGATTTTCACGGCCATTTTGTCTATTTCTGGCAATTGTTTAGTCCCACGTGGGGATTTGGCACCAGTAAAATTGGCCCGAATGATACAGTTAGCTTTCAGCTGGGTATGGTGCCCTTGTGTTTGGCGGTGCTGGGTGTCATCTTGGTGTGGTCGGCTGTGCAACGTCAGCGTTGGGAAATTCTCTGTTTTATTGGCGCGGGCTTGGTGGCAACCCTGGTTGCGCTACAATGGGGCGCTTTTCTTTGGGACACACCGCTCATCGGCGGGATTTTGGCGTTTGCCCAGTTTCCCTGGCGTTGGTTTGCGCTTACCGGGCTTTGTCTCAGCGTGTTGAGTGGCTTGGTGGTGCATGAGCGCTTGTTGCCGCCCACGCCTCACCTCACGCTGCCGCTGCTGGCGCTGGTGGCTATGATTCTGCTGAGCAGTTATCCCTATCTGCAAGTCGAAATTAAAGAACCCGCCGAAGGCCCGGTGAGTTTGGCGGCCTTGATGCGCTTTCAGCAATCATCGGACGAGATGACGGGCAGCACTGCCTGGGTCAAAGAGATTCCCACATGGAGCCACATGGCGGACACCTATATCAATCAAGATGCCGCCGGTCTGCCCGTGTTGCCCGTGACGACCAAGGTGGATTACACGGCACTGGATTACGCAAAACTTGCGATTGGCTCCGAAGCACACAGCACGGTGATGGAGGAGGTCTACTTCTGTACGAATAAGAAGGAGGGCGTCTGTCATGTAACCCATGAGGAGCGGCGCATTATCTATAATCAATTCTATTACCCTGGCTGGCGTGCCTATTTATTGGATGGCAAACATGGCCAGCCGATCCAGGAATTGCCTGTAGAACCGGAAACAACGGGCACCTTGGGCCGCATGACAGTCGCGGTGCCGCCGGTTGGCCAAGGCTTTATTTTGTTGCGCTTTGAGGATACACCCCCACGCTTGGTCGGCAAGTATCTCTCGGTGGCAACTCTCTGTTTGTTGCTCGGGGGTGGCGTAATCGCCGCCTGGCATAACCGAAGGCGTAGCGCAAGCAAGGTCGATAGGTAAGCGCGCCATTTACCCAATCTCTCCCCCGTAACTACATACGCAATCACCGATCATTCATCCTTTTGGATAATCATTGCTCGACAAACAATACCAGCAGCCCTCATTCATTCCTTATCCTATCAATTCGTCAACAGAGTTAGGAGTAGTGTTATGTCTGGTTCGTCCCCGCAAGCAGTTATCTATCCCCCTAGGGCCATGATTTGTGAGGAAGAGGTCACAGAACTTGCGCACCGCTACGGTACACCTGCCCGCCGGACTTATCATATTCAGGCCGATGACTATATCCGGGCCTATCGGTGGCGCAGCAATAGTGATCGCCGTGCTGAGGTGGTATTTGCAATGCAGGAGCCAAACGGTAAAATATGGATGCACTGCAAAGCGCATTATCCGGCACATCTGTGTCGGTTACTGTCGGGTGGCGTCGGTTGGCATGAAAGTATTCACCAGGCACTCGTGCGCGAGGTGAAAGAGGAAACGGGGCTTGATGTAAAAGTCCAGGCGTTTATTGGCTTATTAGAATATCGGTTTCATCATGAAGCATCGACCGTTAAGTTTGCCAGCTATGTCTTTCATTTAGTTTGTGGCAATCAAGCGCCTGCCCTGCCCGAAAATGATGAAATTCATGCCTTTCGTGCGATTGTGCCTTCGCAACTGGGCCAGTTGACCGTTGACATGCGCAATATGCTCGGCGAGCGTCGGGGGTGGGGTACCTGGCGTGCATTGGCGCATGATCTGATGTTTGAATATTTCTGTCCCTCTGCCAGCACCGTCAACGCCAGTTCGAGTATTTCTGCAAATGATTAACTCATGTTACGCAGTCCCTCCTGGGAACGCCGGCATCCTGCCGGCCTGCCGCCATTCGATGGCGGCGTTCCCGGTGCGTAACATGAGTGATTAAAATAATTGTGTAATACGTGTATCGTGCGCAGTGAATCACCCTTGGCTTTTTTGCCAAGACCCAGTGCCAGCGCACACATCACGCATCACGCATCAGGTACCGTTGGAGACATGGTATGCTTGTTCCCATTTCGTGGCTTAAAGAGTATGTAGATCTTACCCTGTCTACGGCTGACTTGGCAGAACGACTCACACTGGCCGGTTTAGAGATCGCGGCTGTGCATAAAATTGGCGATTGGTGGGATCCGGCGACGATCCTGGTGGGACAAGTGCGTGCTGTTTTGCCCCATCCCGATGCCGACCGGCTGGTGTTGGTCGATGTGGACTATGGTGGCGCGGAACCCCAACGCGTGGTCACCGGTGCGCCCAATCTGTTTGCTTATCGTGGTCTGGAAAATTTGCCCATATTGAAAGTCGCGTTCGCCCGTGAAGGAGCCGTTTTGGTAGATGCCCATAGCGACCAAAAACCGCTGCCCAAGAAACAATTAAAAGCGTCAAAAATTCGCGGTGTGCGGTCGGCGGGTATGGTCTGCTCAGAGCTTGAATTGGGGTTGAGCGATCAACACGAGGGCATTATGCTGTTGGCGGAAGATGCCCCGGTTGGTGTCGCGCTGCGTGACTATCTGGGCGATGAAGTGCTAGAAGTCGAATTGACCCCCGACATGGCACGCTGTTTGAGCATGATTGGGATTGCGCGCGAAGTGGCCGCCTTGACCAATGCCAATTTGCATCTCCCCGCCGCCAACTGGCACCCCATGGGGGATGATCAGGCGAGTGACTATGTACAGGTGCAGATTGCCGATCCCGAACTGTGCAATCGCTATACCGCTGTGCTGATCAAAGATGTCCAGATTGGCTCCTCCCCGCAGTGGCTCCAAGAACGCTTGACCAAGGCTGGGATGCGCTCCATCAACAATATTGTTGATATTACCAACTATGTCATGCTGGAATGGGGTCAACCCCTCCATGCCTTTGACTACGATGTGCTTGTGCAGCGCGCGCTGCGCGTTGGTGACTCTGTCCCTACGATCCTGATCCAGCGGGCGCAGGCTGGCGAAAAGTTTACAACGCTCGATGATGTGCCGCGCACACTCGATCAGTCGATGCTGATGATCGCCGACACGGCTGGTTCGATTGCGCTGGCCGGAGTCATGGGCGGCCAGGAGAGCGAGGTGAGCGAGACCACGCATACGATCCTGCTGGAGTCGGCAACCTTTGAAGGTATTAACAATCGCCGCACGGCGGGTCAACTGCGTTTGCCCAGTGAAGCAAGTTATCGCTTTGCGCGCGGCGTGCCCGCCACCCTCAATCCGCTGGCCGCGCGCCATGCGGCAGAACTGATGCGTCTTTATGCGGGGGGCCGCATTGTCCCTGGCTTGGTCGATGCCTATCCTGTGCCCCAACCCACGCGTACGGTTTATACCACCGTCAGCGATACACGCCGCCTGTTGGGCATGGAAGTGACGCAGGATGCCATTGTGGACGCGTTACAGCGCTTAGATTTCACTGTCAAGGTGGTAGATGCTTTTGCTGCTGATGCGTCGGCTGATGCCAGCTTTGCCCTGCATCGCTTGCCCGGTGAATCCTTGGTGGAAGCCGTCGCGCCGTGGCATCGACTGGACATTACCATTCCCGCCGACTTGGTCGAGGAAGTGGCGCGCATTATTGGCTATGAGCATGTGGGTACGACCTTAATTGATGATGTGTTGCCCACCCAACGGCGCAATGAAGTCTTCGAGACGGAATTGCTGGTGCGTAATCTGCTCATGGGCATGGGTTTGCAAGAAAATATTAATTACCCCTTGACGACCCCCGAGAATCATGACAAGCTGCGCGCCCCCCACATCACCCAGCTTGCGAATGGTCAACCAGCGACTTATGTCACGGTTACCAATCCAATTGCCCCAGAGCGGCGGGTAATGCGGCGTTCGTTGATCGTGAGCGCGTTGGAAAATCTGGCGCGCAATCTGCGGCATACCCCGCGTTTGGCCACCTTTGAAGTGGGACGTGTCTATCTGCCCGAAAATGGCGATGGCGTTTTGCCCGAAGAAGATCGTCGCCTGAGTATTGCGCTGCTCGGACCACGCCGCGCTAGTGATTTCTACGCGGATCCGGGTGGTGACGAGGAGATGGATTTCTTTGATCTTAAGGGGATAGTCGAAGCCCTTCTGTACCGCTTGGGCTTTAATGCCGACCGCATCGACTATCGCGCCCGTCCCGATACAGGCGTGTTTGGGCCACGTTGTGCCGAAGTGTACTTGGATGGTCAGCCAGTTGGTCTGTTCGGCGAAATTCATCCACAAGTGCGAGCGGCTTTTGACCTGGGGGCCACACGCGCCAACGTTGCCGAATTGCGCATCAAGCCGCTGTTGAAGCCGCAATGGGAACTGCAACCTATGCAGCCCATTAGCACCTATCCACCTATGGTCGAGGATCTGGCCTTTGTGGTGGCCGAAGAGGTAACCGCGCAACAGGTGCAACAGGCCATTCGCCAGAGCGCCGATGATCGATTGGTGGCAATTGAACTCTTTGATATCTATCGCGGTGAATCGTTGGCGGCAGGCAGTAAGTCCATGGCCTATCGCTTAACCTATCAGAGCTTGCAACGCAGCCTGACCGAAAAAGAAGTGACACATCTGCGCCAACGGATTATCAAAACGGTGGAGACGATCACGGGTGGTAAGTTACGCAGCTAGACTGCGGTGCTGTATCCCCGTGGCTGACCTATTATGTTGCCGAGCGATCACGTTGATCGCTCGGCAATGAACGCTACCCGCATGAATGATGCCCTGTGAATCATCGACGACTGCTCTACCCTGGCGCACTTGGGCTGCTTGCCCTGGTTGTCTCTTGGTTGCTCATTACCTCGCCCTTCTTGCCAACCCAGCCACTAGCCTGGGCCCAGCAAGCGCAACCGGCCGCCACGGTGACAACAATTCGTTGGTCTATGCGCTGGGATGAGACGCGTCTGCAAACCATTGCGCTGCCCCTCATTGCCGCTTTTGAAGCGCA
>Ga0105044_10005908_pt1 | contig 16840 bp, 9 predicted proteins | sample MAT01_FD_78092 | JGI IMG/M metagenome (GOLD analysis project Ga0105044, IMG submission 78092) | Freshwater microbial communities from Lake Fryxell liftoff mats and glacier meltwater in Antarctica - MAT-01 | ecosystem: Environmental > Aquatic > Freshwater > Ice > Liftoff microbial mat | place...
ACTACTAACACGAGAAACGGTCGATCGGCTTTCACTATCTTCGGCACCTGTTTGCCAACTGCAGATGAGACAATTGTCGTCGAGGTTACGGCAGCGGCCCGTGTGCCGTCTTCATCCACGGTCAATTGGATCCGTTGTTGAAAATCGGATATTGTGGACTCCGCGTCTGTCATTTCCGAAAAATCAGGCTTTGCCGGCAGCATATCGCGGAGCCCGAGTTGGTCAAACAGATTCAACGATCCATCCACTTTGAAGCGTGGCAGAAGCAGGACCACGTCTTCGTCCTTGGCGTCCAATACTTCGTCCAAATCAGTGCTATCGACTTGCTCCATAAGCCCCGCAATTCCGTCAAGTGTATTGGGCACGAAGAGCACCGCAGCGAGGTCATTGTCTTTGTACGGAAGCACTACGCCCGACGCGTCAAGTTTTGCTGATGAGAACCAGCGAAACCTGGATTGCTGAAGCATCATGTCGGTCGGCACTGTCTCCTTCGGACCGGTGTTGAACATTGCCGAGTGCGTGTCGTTTTTCTCAAACTTACTTGCCCATTCGGCATCGAGACACGCCACATTCACGAAGATCAATCTGGCCTCCGGATTCCATTGGTCCTTTGCATAAAACTCAGGGATTTGATCCATGGACCATTTCATTATCCAGGAGTTCAACTCCACTCGTGCCGGTTCATCAAAAGTCGATTCCAATATGGAAAGGTGCCATTGCCTTGCAGTATCAAGATAAGACGCCTTGATATTGATCTCCGGACTTCGCAAAAGGCGGTCTACTGATCGAAAACTCTGACTGGCTGGAATCGTCGGCCCGTCTTCTGTTTCGACACCCAACCCCAATTGTTTCTCAAGTTGCGCAAGGGTCTCGCCCTTTGCTGCTCGGAGCCAAAAACGAGCGTTCGACCAGATTCCGTAAGGCGACACAGCAGGGTTGACCTGATCTTTTGGCGCGGTCCGAAGGACTCGGAAGCCAAGGTCCGTTACAGCTGCAGAATTCCGGGGCAGCATGATCTGACGAGGCTCATCATCATTCCCGACGGATGCAGCCACCGTATCTTTCAGAGGAACACATTTGTTTGCCCGCAGGAATCCTCGCACCTTTTTGTTCTTAGTGCTGATGACCTCCAGCCAATGCTCTTTGTCCTCATCCAGAAAGCTCTTCACGACTTCCACTTCGTCGCCGACACCCAGTTTGTCAATGGGCTTCATGCTCTTGACATCAAAAACCGTAGCAGCTTCAACGACTTTCAGAATGCGTTTCTCTTCAGCGCAGCTGGAATCGATCGGTAACGTGGCAGCCAACGCAACGACAACAAGGATTCGCGATGTCTGAAGCATGGTAAAGTGCGTTTCTCTCGAGTGTGCCTGCACGGTGTTTACGTCCAGGATGTTCCGGTGAGATCCAGGAATTCCCGCGCGAACGCCAGAACGATGAAATTACAATGATCCCGACCAAAAACCTCGGGGCCGCGATGTTCCATGTGGTATTGCTCGACCATGGTTATTCTACATTTTCGAATGGGCGTACGCACCCTCCAAAATAGCCTTTGCCGCAAAATTCGGACGAACACACTTTCAGGAAACGTCGGCAGCTTTTCGGCTCGTTTTCCATGGCTGCCTCGGGAATCGCGGCTAAAGCATTTGTAAAAAAAGAATCTGAAAAGTGCTGCGTGGAACAAATCTGGAAAGCAATTCGGCCTGTCAACGTCTGCAACTGCACCCTTAGGAAAGTTATCGTTAGTTCATAGTTGCAAGTCACTTGTGCGGCGGGTATCTTTTCGAGTGCCTCCCTACGAACCACGCTGCTCCTTCAGGAATCTAACGCATGTCCGCATTGAATGAGGTGCTCTCGGCGATTGATGACTTTCGTTCGGATTTGTTTTCCATTCAAAACTCGGCGGAAGCGGCGTTGACGCCGACTGCGGCAAGGGCTGGATTGAGAGGTATGCTGGGGAATTTGGTGAGTCCGCTTGAGAACATCCATGCGACCGGCGTGGGGATTCGGAGGAAGGTCGGGGAACTTCTGCCATCGGAATTTGTGATCAAGGTGTACGTTTTCCACAAGGTCGCCGGTCTAGGTAAGCTGATTCCAAAAATCCTTGCTAAGCCGTTCCACGGAGTGGACATCGATATCGAAGAACTGCCGGTGATGCAGATTCAGGCAAAGAAAAAAGCTACTGCGAGCGCGACGACTCCGGCGCAACACCAAGCCCGCCGTCGACCCATCCCCGGCGGGGCCGAGATTCAACCGCGGGGTGCAAGTTTTGTGGGTACCCTGGGCGGATTTGTGCGCTCAATCAGCGTGCCATCCACAGTTTTTGCCCTGAGCAACAATCATGTGCTCGCCAACACGAATCGGCTGCCGATCGGGACTGAAATCGCGCAGCCATTTTCCGCGAGTCTCACGGATGTCTTTGCCCGTCTGACCAGCTTTGAGACGATACAACTGGCGTCGCCAGCGAATCCCTTCCCTGGACGAAATCGAATTGACGCGGCGATTGCGCGAGTATCGAACCTGACATTGGTGCGAACCGGATCGATGTTTGGAATTTCGAACTACACGCCAAGTCTGAAGGCCCCGCTCCCCGGCATGACGGTTACAAAATCCGGCCGTACGACTGGGGTAACCGCAGGAAGAATCAGCGCGATTCGCGTGAATGGTGTTCGCGTCAATTACGGGACGCAGTCGGCGCCGTTGATTGGAACATTTGACGGCTGCATCCAGGTCGTCGGGAACGGCGGCAACCCCTTCAGTGCCGGTGGCGATTCTGGCTCGTTTATTCTTGAGAGGGCAACAGGGCGACCTGTCGCTTTACTGTTTGCCGGAAATGGAATATCAACCACCGCCTGTGATCTGACGGCCGCTTGCACTCGGTTCAGCGTGATCCCCGTTTGAACTCCGGCTGGAGGGAACAATGCGACCAGTCAAAGTTCACAATCCGGGTAGCCCGAAGACGGAGGCACCGCCGAAGAAACTTCTTGAGTTGATCGATCGCTATCAACCCGAGCCTCCGGTAATTCGCTGGGGTTTGACAGCCACGTCCGATGGTCGCTGGGCTTTGTTCGTCACCGTTCCGGAGAGCACCGAAATCCCACTGGCAGCCGTCGAGAAATCGGGAAGAGGATTCCCTATTGTGTACGAAGCGGAGCCGGACGAGCCTATCCGCCCACAACATGCCTGAGTCGATTCGTCGCAAGCCGGTGGCTCCTCGGCCTGTTGCTTTAGTGGTGTTTTACGTCAATTCTCATTCCAACCCGAAGCGCCAGCGAGGAATTTTGGCTCCTCGGCCTCGCTGACGCTTTGGGTTGGTATTAAATCAACAGACTGTCCTGCGTCCGGATCAAACGACTCAGTATGAGATCTCATGCAGCACGAAGCCGTCAGTTGTCTGCTCCACTTCGTAAAACTGCACTTTATTCCCGTCCGTCCGGAACAAATCGTCCCGCAGCAGTGCTGTCCATTCACTGGGAGTGCCAGGATCAAGGCTGGTTCGAGTCGTGCATTCAATGCGCCCGTTCAGGGCAATCGCGATCGGCACGGGTTGCGTGATCTGAGGACCGGCAAGATTTCCAAAAAATAGCACGGAACGAAGTCGGGATGCGCCGGATCGATTTTTTCCCCACCACGAGACAGTCTGCATGTCCATCGCGACGCAGATTCGATGTCGGACGCGGTGAGTTCAATGCCGACAAGCTCGGGAATGGTGTCCAACTTCCACATTCGATCATCTTTGCTTCCCGAACCAAAGACCGCCAGCATACGATCGACGTAGTTGAACCGCTGAGGAAATTCGGGATTCACTACGGTCACCTGATCGTAGTCAAAGTGCATCGTCTTCCTGGGTCGCTCATGAACATTTTCATCCACGAGTGATGCACCGTCAACCACCCCGGGCAGCGGCAATTGAATGACGTCGGCGATCGTAGGAAGCACATCGATCGTTTCTACGCTAGCCCTTTTGCGGGAAGATGTTTACCGCTTTCGTCGCTCACAAAACCAAACCAGACTTTGTGAATCATGTGCTCAAATACATCGACGTCAGCGGGAGCCGTTGTTGCGACGTAGCCTCGCAGCAGCATGTCCGTCAGCCGCGTTACCTGCTCAGTAAATGACGTTGTCTGTTCCAGTTGGCGAAGTTCCGTCGGACACAGAAAAGTCACTGGCTCAAATACTGTCATATCATACTGTTCCGTGTCATGGATCAGGCGGAACAGATTCTCAGGGTATTCGCTTTCTACGGGACTCACTCCCGCAGGACGGCGCAGTTGTCCAGTCAAGATTGCCGGCAGCGCATGTGCGGTCCGGGAATGCACCGCAGGACGCATTTCGATAGAACGTACTTTGGTTTGCAAGGCGCGCAAACGAAGGATATCGAACGGCGTCAATTTCATGCGTTTCGTTCAGCAGAGCCATGCTGCACAACCCGTCGAAAGCAATCATGACGATGGGCACCGGATTGTCGGCTCGCAGATCGATCGTTTTCTTGACCTGAATGCCCAGCAGTTCCGCGCGCATTGCCGGTGTTGACAACAGATTGAGCGGAAACAAAACGATTCCGATCGCTGCGAGATTGAGGATTTGCCCAGGCCACTTAAAACGGCGATACATCCACGCGCATAAGATCGCGAGCGGCAGACTCATCCATGCAAGAAGCACGTCCGGTACACCTGCGCTCCGGAGATCGAACCTACACTGGATCCAGCGAAACGCGATGTTGATCGCCAGCGCGGCGAGCAGTGTGCCAATTATCGCGAAAACACCGGTCGCGACTTTCGGAAGTTTCAGCAACCGCAGCACCGCCACACTCGCCGTCACGAAGACAGGGATCGCGAGGAGGAATATGCTCACGACTGCAGTGATCGCAATCCCGGAATAGCCTTCCAGTCGCAGATATTGCGGATTAGAAATCATCCGATCAAATACCGGTTGCGCCACCGCAAATGCATTCAGCGTACCGACAGACCTCCTCAATGAACTTTTCCTTTGCTGCCGCATCGCGCTGCACGGGTTCGGAGGTCCTGTCATAGTCTGACCATACAGATGTGCTGGCTTTCCATGACAACCGTTCCACAATTCGCCGCAATCCGCGCACGTTGTTCATGATCATGTCGCGACTGAATCCGCTCGCCTTCATCGAATCGGCGACCCTTGGCGTGACGCTCGGTTGCGCTTGCAGTCGAGCATGCAGCCAGACGTGTGAAAATGCTCCGCCCCGGAACAAATCGCTCAGCGATAGCAGCGACGAAAAATCACGGGGCGAAATGCCCTCCAGTGAACCTCGGAGCCACGGCTGAAAATCCACATTCTTCCAGCTCTGCAGCATTGATGGATAAAGAAACATCTGACAAAACTGACGATAGCCATCCCAGATCTGACCGGGCTCAAACGGCACAATGGAACTTGTATCGATGAAGATGGGACACGATCCGACAAACTGAATATTGTAGGGCGTGGCGTCTTTCAGAATTGCGTCATCCTTCAACGCTTGTTCCAGCAATTCCAGTGTCAACAATGCCGCCGAGCGCAGCATGCTGAATGACCAGTCAAACGGCCATGTGATGACCGGGATCGTCGCATGGTGCAACACTGCCGTGCAGTCAAATCCAATGACAGGTGGTGTGACGTCTCCGACCGTATTGGTGCGCACGATGCACCCGGATTGCATTGCATTCTGCAGGAAGGCCTTCTGTGAGACCGCATCCCAGTCCTGCAGTCCTGCAGTCCTGCAGTCCATCATGCCCAAGCGCGCGAAACACCTGGCCGTGCTGATGAAAGACACGTCCGGAACGATCGCGAAAGGAGCCACATTCGAATGTGGCCATCGAATCAAGTGACATGGACGACGTTCAGCTTTGAACCGTGTCGATGGATTCTTTCACATCGGCGTAACGAAAGGATCGCCAGATGTGCCGGACGAAGACAAACAACCCGGCGCTGCCGCCGACGATTGCCTGAAGTAACATGCTGCCAGTGCCGGGGTAAAGGTAGGCGAGTGTCGAAAGGTAGGAATTCAAGAGCCAGCGTCGCCATGTCCTTCAGCAGATCCTGAAAGCTCTGGCTCGGAAGGTCTTCCGGGGTACGTCGTTTCACGTCGTTTTGCTTCGCAGGCTTTCAGAGAGGCAGGCCGTCGATTTCGTAATAAACGGTCAAATAGTCATTCCCATCCCTTCCCTGACCGCCACCGATGTGCCCCAGTAGCTGGTCGGCGACGGTTTCCAGATGGCGCGTCGCCTGCTCAGGTAGGCCGTAGCCAGCACGGGCCGCGTCCAGAAGATCCAGCATGTGGTGCACTCGGCATTTTGCCTTATAGAGGTTCAGATCATATGAACGTCTGTTCGTGCACTCTTCTCCCGCTTCGAGGTAAATGAATGAGTCGTTTCGAAGCTGAGGCGCCGCGCGATCGATGACACTCCTGGTCGTTCGCACGGAAACGCTGTCCGAGTCAGGAAACGCAGAGAGCCGGCTCAGAATTCCGCGGATCGATAAAAGGGGGAAACAAGTGTATGTTGCGGCGATCACCCTGCCCGGAGCAGCAGGTTCCCACTTTAGGCCAAGGTGCAGGGGGCGTGGCGTGACGTTTCGGGGATCGGTGCGGATTTCCCGAACCAGGCGATCCCAGAATTCAAAGTATACCTTGTACACGACCCGGGATTGTTCAGCCTCAAATCCGAAACCAACCTGATTGGCCTCTTTGAACGCTTCGCTGAGTGGTGCAAGATGTTCCTCGGGAAGCTGCATGGACACACAGAGACTGTGGAACCGATCCCAGTCAAAACTGCTGCGTTCGATCGCTGCGAGAAAGCGGTCTCCGCAGATCCCACGGGCCGAGAGCTTGATGGACGCCTCGGCGCCAACAAGGGGGCAATCTGCCAGAGAGTTCAACCATTTTGCGAGGGCAGGTTCACGCACAACCATGGAAACCAGGGTTTTCGGGATGTTGGGCGAACGGAAGATTTGGAACTACCAGGCCGAACAACCGGACGCTAGCGCGTGGCGGCTGATTTTATTAGCCGCAGGGCGGTAGCCCTCGGTTTTCGACGGTAACCAGAAATCTGCCGCTCGCCTTGTTTGACGGATTCGGTATCTGTGAGTCGGGAAAAGCGGTTGTCGCCTGGTCGCGAATATCATGCGGTCACGGCTTCGGTGGGGACCATCGAGCTGAGCAGGCGGTCCTTGACATTGCTGAAGTTACGCATCGAAGACAGGTGCAGGTAGATCAGTTCGAGTTCGTCAGTGCGAGCCAGAGAGGCAATTGAGTCAGCGTCCAGGGCACGGAGTTTCTCGCGGGAGACCGCATGGAAGCCACTCAATCTTAGCTTTTCTCCCGACGGAGTTGTTACCTCGGCCTGCATCGGCTCAAGCAGTCCCAGGTCCCTCAGATGTCGGCCGAAAAGCCGTGTTCGTTCGAATTGAGTCTGATATTCCTTCAGAAACGTGAGTACCTGTTCGGTGAATGCAGTTGGTTTACCATCCTCACCAAACAGCCGCTGGCCACGCCCTTCGCGGTTAATACCCGGATGAGTCTCGTCGATGCACAGGATTAAGGTTTTGCCGTCGGCGCTGGTGGAGAAGACAAACGGATATCGCCGAATAAAAGCCGGAATGTATTTGGCCTGCCATTTTGCATCCGAAGAAAGGAACAAATTCTGTTCGTTTCTGATGCCGAGTACCGCTGCGGGGACGACATCCTGTTCGGTTACAGTGAACACGATCGCATATTCAACAGCAGCGTGAGGAAGCTCTACCGCCATCAACGGCACCGCATTAATGCCAGCGCTGAATTCAAAGTTGGTTGCCGCTTCGAGAGAGATACCGCCGTGGTTCAAAAAACTGAGCGGGATGGCCGTTTGATAAATCAGGAGTTGCCTGGGCATTGATGGACTTTTCCCTGCAGAGCCTTTTGGTGGATGATTGACTGGTGTTGGCAGCGGCTGTTGAGAATACTGGCGTGGGCATGCCGCTGCAACAGGCAACACGTCCACAATCGGGAACTCATGCAACGATTCCGGCTTCCAAAATAACAAACGCAAAAACCAGTGTTCACCACCGACCACGGGGCAGTCAACAAGCACCTTGTCGTTGAATCAGGTCAAATGATGCGCGTGTTGATAAGCAGGTCGGTCACGATGTATTCAATCATTGTGTCAATATCAAGCAGGTCGGCATCGGTGTTGTCTCGATCGAGGGTGACGATTGTATCGACTGTGTCCACTATGTCGACTGTGTCAACCTGATCAAGGGACACCGGTTCTGATGAATGTACAAAGGTTGTCGTCTCGTGATTGGCGGCGACAACGCTTTGTTGAGCATGATTGTGGAGCTGTTTAACCAGCAGACCATTCAGTACATCGAGGTTCGCGAGATCATTTAACGACGCTTCTTCGTGGCGTGAAGAATCTGTGGTGGCGACTGAGAAGTCGAGGGTGGCGCTCCATGGGCCGACTTCGCCCGTCGTGCTGATGGCGCGGATCCAGATGCGGTAGCGTCCACCGGCGACCAGTGGAGTCGCAACGGTGAAGCTCGTGCCGGTGAGGTTGTATTCACGGACAACGTTGTACTGCACGACATCCACACGATTGATCTGGATTTCGTAACGTGCGGCTCCTCCCACGGCCAGCCAGTTGAATGCGGGCGTGGTACTGTAGGTGCCGGACGGTGTGGTGAACTTTGCAGATCCGCCGATGGAGAAATCGGTGGGTGCGGACCAATTGCCTGCCAGTGAGCCGGGCCCGACAGCGATGGACCACCAGCGGTAGTTTCCGGTCGGCAGATCTGTCGCCGCAGTCCATGTCGGCGCTGGCAAATTCAGGATGTTATGGACCGTCACTCCGGTAGTCAGGTTACGAAGCTGGAAGGAATATGTGACGGCACCTGTCACAGGCGTCCAGGTGAACGTCGGTGTGCGGTCGAAAGTCGAAGCGACAGGATTGATGGGCGTGGGCGCAGTGGCAACACGGAAGTTTGCGGCGACACTCCACAGTGCAAATCGGCCGCTGGCATCAATGCCGCGGACCCACAGGCGGTAGGCCGAAATCGGCAGGTCACCTGGCGGTGTCCAGGAGGCTGTCGTGACGTTGACGTCACGAACAACCTGGCTCTGACCGGTCGTCACATTATTGATCCACACATCGTAACGCACAGCTCCGGCAAGCGGTGCCCATGTGATCGTCGGACGCGATGTCGGCTGCACGGCGGCTGGGGGCGTAATGCCGACGGGCGTATTGATCTGGATGCGATACATGGCAGACCATAGGCCTTTGATTCCATCGGTCCGGTACGATCGCACCCAAATATCGAAGACTCCGATTCCGAGATCGGCTGTCGGCGTCAGGCTGTTGGTGCTGGATGTTGTGATGAGAAACGGATTTTGCTGTGTCGAGACATTGCTGATCCAGATATCGTAACCGGTAGCGGCGGGATCGCTGGTCCATGTGATCGTCGGGCGCAGAACGGCTGTCACAGCGGCCGGGCCATTGATTGTCGGCTTTGACAGGTCGTTGTCCTGATTCGTGACGACGACAGTCTGCGGTGCCACACCAGCATAGGATGAGGCCGACAGAGCCGTGTTCACAGAGATCGTGACGTTGACCTGTTTGTGACCGTCCACAAGCGTGTCATCGACCCCGGTGACGGTCACCGCCTGTGGGATGTTCCAGTTGAGCTGTGTGAAAGTAAGCGTCGAGGTGTTCACCATGACTTCCGCTGTATTCTGCGACACGATCGTGAGGACGACGTTTTGCAGTGGTGGCGATGTCAGAGCGACGAGGATCGTGTTGCTGGCCCTGTATTCATTGACGGTGATGCCGTCGGTTTGCACGATACGAATCCCGGCTACGGGCAGGGTTTCGAAACCACCGAGCGTATCAATGCCGGTATAAAGATTGCTCGGCACAGGGTCGCGGTCCGGACGCTGCCAAATCTGATCGAACCATGTCTGGCCATCTTCGTTCGTGACAATGCCAAGTTCGGCGTGGAATTCGTTGGACAGTGGATCTGTATCGGCATCGAAGCCAGACGAAAATGCAAGGTCTCGCAGGAACTGCGTCAGGACCGGCGATGCCTCTCGCAGCGCCGTTGGACTGGCAATTGCCGGGTTGGCGACGGTTGGGATCACAGGTACGACGTATGTGTTGAAGCGTTTGACCCAGTCGATGAGTCGGTCGGCTCCGGTGTTGGCGATCATGACGTCGAATCCGCCGCCGCCTAAGGCAAAGTCGGCATCTGCATACAGCGGTGCATCCGGAGCGTTGTTGAGACCGTTGTTGGTTTCCAGATTGTCGTCGCCGTTCAGCAGGTCGTCACCCATGCCGCCGAACATACGGTCATTCATCGTGCCGCCGACAACCCAGTCATTGCCCTCATCACCAAACAGGCTGTCCATGCCATCGTTGATCTTCTTACCGTCGGCGCCGGTCGCTTCAAAATTCAATATGAAATTGGGGATCTTCGACAGCGAATCTACTGGATTGTAGGCCGCAAACATCCTTGTGATGGCGTTATAGTTCAGTACGGACGCGTCACCGAGTGGCGTGGTGAGGAACCATGCCGCAGTGGCTTCTGCACCACTGATGGCATCGTCGCCGAAACCGCCGTGAATGAAGTCATCACCCAGTCCGCCGTAGATAACGTCGTGGCCACCAATTCGGTAGCTTGCCAGATCGACGGACTTTTTCAGACGTCCGTTGACGTTAGTGATCGCACCAATCAGGGTGTTTGGCAGATTAATGTTGCCCTGCGTGGTCGGCGTGAGGATTCCATAGAGATTCTCTGTCAATCCATTGCGGCTCGTGAGGATTCGGCCATCGTCACCAAGAATTCCGTCCTCGCCCGCTCCGCCGTAGATGCGATCGTTGCCTGCCCCGCCGATCAAATCGTCATCCTGGCCATCGCCGAAGATCACGTCGTTGCCGGACATACCATGAATGACGTCGTCACCGGATTCGCCGTGGATTTCATCACTGAAGGCGTTGTTATTGGCGTCGCCGGGTGCATAGTCCAGGTATTGAGTCGAGCGTGGAACGATGCGTATCGGGCCGTAAGTGTCGTAGCTAAACGTCAGGTAGTTGCCGCTGGCGACGCCGTTGATGCCGACAATCCGGAAGATATTACCGTTGTCGCCGAGAATGACGTCGGCATCGCGAGCGTGACCGTTGATCGATTCGTCGCCGAGATTGTTGCGGGCAATGTGTGTGCCGGAACCACCGAAGATGACATCGCTGCCGTCAGGCCGGTGAGCGGCTGTGGGTGTGCCGAACAGACTCGAGCTGCCGCCGATAATGTCGTCCTGTCCCAGGTTGCCGAGGATCGTATCGTTGCCGCCGCCACCTTCAATGTAGTCGTCGCCGTCAGTACCGCCGCCGTCGATGTCATTGGCTGAAAGTCTCGTGAGCGCGACGTTGTAGATCATTGTTCCCGCGGCGTTGACAACAGCACCGTCGCCCTGAATGGCATCGTTGCCAAGCTGGCCGAAGATTGTGTCGTTGCCCGAGCCCCCCGCGATCGCGTCGTTGCCGAATACGCCTGCAACTGTTGTTGAGGTGTGGTTGAACAGTGTGACGGTGCGTTTGGCGGTGCCGGTTGGATCGGCCTGTGACGTCGCGGTGACATTACTGTTGCCGTCAGCACTAAGAAGTTGAGTGCCGAGCAAAGTCCGGAATCGCGTTTCGGTGGCACCAGTTGCGCGGCGAATATAGGCGTTGTCACCAGCGATAAAGTCGTTGCCTGCACCACCGTCGATCCAATCGCCGGAGTCCTGTCCATCGGCAACCGTATGTCCGCCGATGATGTCGTCGTCTCCACTGCCGCCAAGAATTCTGTCAAAGCCCTGGCCGCCGATGATGATGTCGCCGCCCGCACCGCCGTTGATCAGATCATCGCCGCCAAGGTCGCTGTTCTGAGTGGCGATTGATGTAATCGCAAAGGTGAGTGCGCTTGTGTTCATCGGCAGCAAAGTCAGATCAATACCACCTGTGACGCGACCATGATCCCCGAAGATCAGATCATTGCCTGATCCGGAAGATACCGTGTCATTGCCTGTGCCTGCGATGATCAGGTCGTTGCCTGCACCGCTGGTTATGTTGTCCGCTCCGCCGCTTGTCGGATTGGTCGTCGTGACTTCCAACAACAGGGCCGATGCATTATACGTGGCCTGACCGTGATCACCGAGAACGACATTGTGACCATCGCCCGCGTTGACCAAATCTCCGCCAAGGCCGCCCAGAATTCGGTCGTTGCCATCATTGCCCTCGATCTGGTCCACATCACCGTTTTCAGGCCGGTCGGTGCGGATCAGGGTCACGTTTCCGGTATTGATCAGCCGCAGCGTTCCAGCCGACTGCTCGATCACACCGTGATCGCCGAAGATAATGTCATCGCCGGCATTGCCGGAAATCAGGTCGCGACCGGCCAGCAGGCGATCGCGCAACAGTGAGGTGGCGGTGTCTGAAGTCGGCACAGTCAGCAAACGCGGCACGATGGCCGCATCGTTCGCGTCCTTCGTCACGTCAAATGCAAGGTTGAAGCCCGAATCGCCATAGATGTGATCATGGCCTCGTTCACCGAAGATCGTGTCGTCACCTGAGCCACCGGACAGTTGATCATCCGCCTGGCTTCCGCGAATCAGATCGTTGCCACTACCACCGTAAATGGTGACGGCGCCCTGGGAAGCAGAGGCGTCAATCACGTCATTGCCGGAATTTTGATAGAAAATGCCGTTGCCGGTGGAGTTGCCCAGATCCGGACGTGAGTTGTAACGACGTCCGTCCTGAGACGTATCACCGTAAATCACGAGCGGAGAACTCGGTCCGCCACCGCCGGTCACGATCACGGTGTCTCCGCCCATCACGCCGGAACTCAGCGCGGTGTTGCCGCCGCCGTGCAGAACTGTCACAACGTTTCCAGTGGCGCCGGGCGTCCCTGAGCTCGTGGCTGCGATATTGAATTGATCATTTCCCTGACCAAGCAGGATTTCGGTAATTTCGATATCATCAAACGTGATGCCACCAGGAATTGCGATATTCCCGCTTCCATCCTGGGCTTCACTTGTATCCACGACGAGGCCTGTGCTTCGGCCATCGGATCCAGGTCGCATACCCAGGCCGGACAGGTTGATTGGGCGGACATTGTTGCTGAAATCTGTGTCGCCGAGTTTGATCACGTCGTTGCGAAGTTCAACGGCTGTCATCCAGCCACGATCGTCGGCCGTACTGGAGTCATTAAACACGTTTAGCCGATCCGCCTGCTTCGTTTCGTCTGTCTGGATGTTCAGATTAATCGGCATCGCAGTCTGTTCAGTCGGCAGCATCACCGCGGGCCGGATGGAACGGTCTTTGCCTTCCGCGACACCCCCTTCGATAATCAGCGGACCTCGAACGCCATTGACGAGATGATTGCGGACAGGTTCGCTGCGGACGAACTGTTGGTCGGGATCCGGGACGAAGTTGCTGTCGGCTGCGACCGAAACTCTGACTTCCTTTGCCCAGTCGGCAACCGTGAATTTCACCGCCCAGGCCATCCGCTGCAATGAGACGATCCCGTCCGTCTGGCTGGAAACATTACCATTGAGAGTGAGGACGAGGCTACTGCTGACGATGACACCGCCGCTGCGGACGTCGTTGATGGCATTGACCTTGTAAACCGGACCGCCGCCATTGATTTGAAGCAGACTGCCAATGCTGACACCATCGTCCGCCCAGCTGTGCCCGATGCGGGTCATTGTATCCGGATCCGCTCCGTTAGTGGCAAAGTCCACGTTGGCAGTCCAGACGTCGCCGACCGTGCGGAGCAGCAGGCGATTGTCGACCTGGCCCACTGTGTTGGCACTGGTGAAAACGGTCTGGCCGTCTCCGTAAAGATTGACATAGACGTCAGCCGTGGGTTGGCTCACCAGCCGCAGAGTATAGTCATCGCCGGAAACACCTTTGACCACACGGGTTGAACCATTCGATTCGGTGACGAGAACATTCGGTGAATCGTTGTCGAAGATCCTGACATCGAGATCCACGGATTCCGCGGCACTATAGACAGGGTCGAGGGTCGAGAACGTGTGGCTGATGGTCAGTACGTTCGTATTTTCCCGCACTGCGTCATTGACGGCTCTGATCTTCAGCGTCCGCCAGTTGTTATTGCCCGGGCCAAAGGTCAGGCTGGTAATCTCATTGTCGAACTCGTCGTAGACCCTGACCTGACTGGCTTCGCTGAATCCCAGATTCACGGTTACGGACTGTGTGGGGTCCACAGCCAGTCGGACTTCGTAGGTATCGCTGATCTCGGACGCCGCATCCCCTTCAAGGATGCGGGTTGAATTGGCGGTCTCGCGAATCAGCAGCGAACCCAGATCATCGTCGAGTAGTCGTACTTCCACATTCGGGATCGTCACACCATCGAAGGCCGTAACATCCTGAGCACTGGGGCTGAAGACCGTCAGGCTGTGGCTGATCATGACCTTCCGCTCGCCCTCGATCGCATCATCGTGGGCCGCCTTGACCAGCACAGGCTGCGGTACTGCCCAGTTTGCAGCCGTGAACTTCAGAACGCCGGCGCGAACCCATGTCAGGCCTCCATCGATCGACACAAGCACACTGTCTGCTTCGTGCGAGCCATTGGCATCGCCGGTATTTCGCTTCGCCAGACGTCGGTCGTAGGTCGAAGAAAGTCCGGCTGAGACGGTCAGATAAGCGACGGTAGAAGTGTTCAGGTTCAGCGGGGCGAACAGTGAAATCTGGTACGAGTCGATCGAAATCTGGTCTTCAACCAATTCCGTAGAACCGCCACTCTCGGTAATCACTACCTTGCCTTGAGTCTCATCGGCGATCGAGACTGGGACTCCATCGACCAGCAGTTTGTCGTAGGGGTTGCCCGGTGAGCTGACAGTGCCCTGGTTGATAACGGCAATGCGACCGTTGGGGTCCTGGCTGAACACCGGCTGAGTGACATCTCCGGCTACATTGAAACTGTCACTCCCCAGTCCGCCGATGACCGTCGTGACGACGTTCCCGCGGGTACTGAGGATATAGAAGTAGTCGTCTCCCTCGAGGCCGTCGACTTCAAGGGACTCTTCCACACCATCAACCCGGACGTTTAATCCGGCGCCGAAGACGCCGTCCTCAGTAATAATGAAGGCGTCGCTCTGTTCAGTGCCGATGACGACGACCGTATCAAACCCCAGTCCGCCGTTGATGCTGACCGGAGCGTTGATGTTGTATTCAAAGTGGTCGTCGTCATTGCCGCCTTCAACAATGATGTCGTCTTCCGTGATGAAGGCACGAATGACGAAAATATCATTCCCGGATTCACCTTCCATCCGCAGCACAGCCTTGTTGCTGTAGACATTGAAAGTGTCGGCACCTTCCCCGCCGAAGGCCGTCAACGCCTGGCTGATGCCCGGACTCAGCCAGCCACGCGTGATTCGCAGCAAATTGATTTCGTCGTTGTCAGAAGTCAGGTCAATGTTCTGCGTGTCATTGGCCACAACACGGATGTCATCGGGACGATCGCCTGTCGGATAGTCGTAGCCGTTCGGATTGCTGCCAAATACCTGGCCGACCTGGAACAGGTCCTTCCCTTTGCCCCCGTCCAGAGTTGTCATCGAACTGTTGTCGTCAACGTAGAACTGATCATCACCGTCGCCGCTGCTGACGAGCAGACGCCCGTTAATGCTGCCGTTGTAGTTGATGCGTTCGACCGCACCGGCGAACGTGGGGCGGTTGTCGGAGTCCGTACCGGTCTGAGTCAAAAGTGCCACGAAATTCTTCCGCAGCAGGAATACATCGCTGCGTGCCGGATCAGCGGCCGCTTGCTGCGCATGATCCCAGTCAAATGAACCGGTTCCGACAGTATTCAGCGAATGAACACGGAGCGTGTCAGCGCCGTCATCGGGCAGGCCCGTGTCGACCACATTGACCAGATAAGATGTCTGACCACCCGTTACGTTTACCACGTAATGGTCGGTGCCGCCGCGACCGTCCAGATCGATAGTATCCCGGACAGCGCCATCCGATCCATTCGCCAACAGATGGTTCGGTCGATCGTGACTGGTGCTGATGTTGGGCAGGTGATCGAGAATAAACCAGTCCGTACCGCCTGAAGCACCGCTGATGTCACCCAGAATGCGGGTGTGACCACTGAGCGTCTGCGGATGCAGGTAGAATGTGTCGTCGTCACGTTGGCCGGTGATCAGCAGGCTGGTTGTGGCGACGGAACCCAGCAGATCAAACCGTGCACCCGTGTTACGCGGGATCCCATTGGAGTCCACGCTGACATTATCGTCGGCATCCGTATGATCAATTCGCAGGATCACTTCATCGGTCACGAGGGTCACGCCGTCTGCATCTGAAGTGATCAGAGAGCCAGCTGCAATCAACATGTCATCGCCGGCCAGCAGAGTCACACGGATTGCGCCGCTGATGTCAGCCCCAAACTCGACCGTCAGGTCTTCGTCGGCGTTGGATCCATCAAGTGCAGTGACGAACACACTGCCATTTGGCTGCGGGAGCAGCGTCATCACGGGCGAGTCGATTGCCTGCAGCGTGATGTCCGCCTGCGTGGATTCCACATCCTCACGAACCCGCATAAAGCCGGTCGTCGTCACGCGAATGCTCCGGGCCGCCCTCAAACCGGTCAGCAGTGTATTCAGAGCCGGAGTTCCGAACAGCCCGATCTGGCCGACGATCAGGCCATTCAGATCGTCAATAAAGATGCCTCCAGTGCTGCTGTACGCTTCCAGGAACTGGACGTCGATTTCCAGGGCGTTGGCACTGGTACCGATGTTCCCGGCGGCCGAAAGCTGGGCATTCGATGCCTGAATCTCAAGCTGACTGTCGCCATTGTCAAGAAT
>Ga0105044_10005910_pt1 | contig 16837 bp, 9 predicted proteins | sample MAT01_FD_78092 | JGI IMG/M metagenome (GOLD analysis project Ga0105044, IMG submission 78092) | Freshwater microbial communities from Lake Fryxell liftoff mats and glacier meltwater in Antarctica - MAT-01 | ecosystem: Environmental > Aquatic > Freshwater > Ice > Liftoff microbial mat | place...
CAACAACTAGAATAATGATATTGGCAATCGTTCCAAATTTTGCATCTTGCCAAACAGTAAAAATTAGTATTTGCGAAATGACGAATGCTGTTAATCCAAAAAACAACCATGCATCTTTCTTCAACAGGAATAGAATAGTAGCAGCAATAAACAAAAATGCAGTCAGCAGCCAAAGTACACCTGAGGGTTTTGAAATTTCTTTGGTGAGTTGGGTAATGTTGCCATAGTTAAATGCTTTGGCAAAACCCATGAAATGAATTACTCCGTGTAAGAGCAGGATAATCAAGAAAAATATACGTAACATATTTTTTATGCAAAATTATCTCTACGGCTAGAAAAATTAACTGACAAGCGTCATTTAAAGAAGTGATTGCGGGCAGAATGCAACGGTTCTTTGGCATGGGTTAAGAAAGCAATCAGTATAAAAGAAAGGATTAAAATACAACAATGGGCCAAAAGAATTTGAGTTGTAACTTTCATTAGTGAGTGTTACTCATATTACTCACGCATTAGTAAAATTTTGTTTTCAAATACAAACTCATCAAACGTTTTAGGTGGATCGTTGATAATTTTTTTAACCCAATCCGTTGTTTCAGGTTCTTTTTAAAAACGAGGTAAATAGTGCAGCAATATCAACACAAGTAACCCAAACAACACTATAATAAGAATTAAAACGCCGCCTAAGAATATTGTAAGCAATGCTGTCATCATTTTTTTTATAAAGCTGATCATTGTCGAAATCGTTGGATATTATTAGCTGACCAGTTTACTTGTTCATAAACGAATGGAAAAAGTATTGGCCGGCAGAAAGAATTTTTGAATAGCGATTTTTTTATAAGTTGGCTATTTGTTATTCTTATCATTTCCTAACAAACCAATCAACGGGACGCCTTAATGAAACTGGTTCAGGGTAGTTTTTTAAGTAACCCATCCGCAAAATAAACTGAATGTTATCGCTTATGCCGATTGATTGATTGATATTCTTTTGCGTTGATGCCTCTTCCAATATCTGCGTCATTGGATGAATGGCAATCCCTTTGTTCCTTACTTTTAAAAACAACCTTTGCATTCTTTTGCCTGTTTCTAATAATGTTGCCACCGCATTGTCTTTACTGGTAATCAGCAACCAGCCTGCAGATTGTGCTACCTGCTTTATAACACTGTCAACATTTTTATCTCTAAAACTATTTTTCATCACACTGTTTTTATTATAGAAATTCCGAACAACAAATCCTGATACTCCTTCAATTTCCATACTTGCAGTGGTTAACCCATCCATATTTTTTTGGGCATCCTTACTGCTAAATCTTATCCAGTCAGACAACTCCTTTTCTGCTGCATCCCTGTAGGATTGAATCTTGTTTGCCTCAATTGTTTGCTCATTCAAATACGCATATTCTTTTGAGCCGCTTTGTATAAAATTGAAAAAATCTTTTTCGTCACTAAATAAATAAGCTGCATCTTCTTTTCTCAAACCATCATTTAAATAATTTGAACGAACCGTTCTTCTGTTTTTGATTTTATTAATGTCAAAACCAACCACACCAGATGCTTTGGTTAGTTTTACACCCATGATGTTTTCATCTTGATTAGTAGCGGCCAATAATGAAAACGAACAATTATAACCCGCATTCGCTGCAGCATATTCCAGCGTTTGGGTAAAGGCTCCTATTGATAAAATGGTTTCTCTTTGTGTTGGGTCAACGCCGGAAAGCCACCTGGTTTTATCATTGCAAATAATCCAGTGGTATGGTTCAATGTATTTTATCAACCATGGTTGGGTATTGTGACCGCTTGGTGCTAGGGAGGCTAATAGCAGAATTGCTCGTTCATCACGCAGCAATGGAATTTTTTCAAGTGCAGTTTGTTTTCCATCTTTTCTTTCAAAATTTCTTTTATCACTTAGTAAGTAATAAGTAGCTCCCGCAACAACTATTGAACTAGCTGCTACAACTAAAAAATTTCTTCTTTTCATATAAATGCTTACGTTAATTATAAGAAAATATTGTTAAGGATTTGCGCCAATTTGTTCGCAGATAACGCCAGCCTGCATTTTTAGTAAGATGGTAATGATGTAAGTTTCCTTTTCAACCTGACGTATCAATGTATTGGATAAAAACAAACCCTGGTATGAAAACAAATTCCACTAGCGGATATGCCAAATCAAAGGCAAGAATAAAGTTTAATATGGATTGTTATTAGTTACACTTTCAATTGATTGGTCAAAATTATTGTTTAAGATGCAGATACTTTCAAAATGTGGGAATGATGCAACTTATTCTTTTTATTCTATAACATTTTTCAAGGATTGCAGACTCACCTTTATATTTTAATAAAGCTTCGTTATTCAACCAGACCCCGGATTCTGCGGGCAAAAACCTTTTCAAAATAATTTAAAGTAACGTTATTTAATTGCAGCCCTTACTTGGGGTATGGGTGAAGTTGAGGAGGAGTTTGTTTTTACAAGGCATTTGTTAGGGAAGTACAATATTCTACGATTGATTTAAAAAACAGATTCAAACAATCCAATTAGTGCGGGACGGTCAGATTGGATTGAGTCACCAGCAAGGATATCAGCATACAATTCAGTGTAAACCGGTCTGACCGTCCTGGTCTGACTGGTGTAGATTGAATGCCAGCTTTTATCTGGTCGAAGCCGTTAAAAATTATTTGTATCAACAAGTCAAAAACGGGATCGGAGTCCTATACCTGAGTGAGTTACTCTTCCATTCACAATGCGCTCGCCGCTGCTCACGCTGCGTTTAGACAAGCTGCTGTAAAGAAACAATTTCTTCATTATCTTGCAGCCAACCATCAAATTAAAAATGGCATTACGGATGATCAAACCCTGGAAAAAATGAAGGCGGTACAACCGATTGGATGTTTATTCAAATATGCTCACAGTTGCAGGTATCACCTAAAAAAAACGACAGCAGGGTTATTTTTAAAATTATACAAACAGCAAAACGTAGCGTTAAAAGGTCTAATTTAAAAGTACGGGGAAAAACCAGTCACAAACGATCGGGAATGTTGAACCCGGATGTTATATTTGAAAACTTTATTGCTATTTCAACTTAACTATTTGGATTTAATGATTGCTGCTTGTTTAAACATTGATGAATGGCAAAAAAAATATTTGTATTTACTCTAAGTGTTTGCTTAACTGCATTCGCTTTTGCTCAAAATGACACCACAATTGTAACAAAGGATACCACCACTAAATTTGGATCTGGTATCAAAAAACTGGCGGGTAATATTATCAACCGGTATTTTAACGATTCAACCAGCCCGGAAAAACCAAAGTTTTTATTTTATCCAACCATTGCATTTTCGCCAGAAACAAGTTGGGAAATTGGTATTTCTGCATTGCTTCTTTATTACGCCAAAAGGGATACAACTAACCGCTTGAGTGAAATACAAACATTCAATTTTTACACCTTAAATAAGCAATACGGAGCCTGGTTTGATCATTTTATTTATACTGATAAAGACGATTGGTTTTTTCTTGGAAGAGTAAGGTTTCAAAGGTTTCCCCTGCTGTATTATGGCATTGGACCTGGCGCAAAGAAAGAAGATGAACTACTGGTAAATTCCAATTACCTATTTATTCGGGAAAGGGTACTTCGTAAAATTGTGCCCAATCTTTTTGCGGGTTTTGAACTTGATTACCAAAAATTATACAATGGTAGTATTGATCAAATGGGGAGCAATCTGCCTGCACCACCGGGCAGCGCAGGCACGCAAAATATCGGCCTCGGTGCAGGTGTTGTTTACGACACAAGGCACAATGCACTCAATGTGCGAAAAGGCAATTTTGCAGAAGTGGCCATGCTGAACTATTCTCCATCGCTGGGGAGCGATTATAAGTTTCGCTCAGTTATATTTGATGGCCGTTTATACCGAACGGTAAAGAAGAACCAGGTGTTTGCAGCTCAGTTGTATGGCCTGTTTATTAGCGGCAATCCCCCCTTTAACCAAATGGCACAGGTAGGTAACGAGAGCCTCATGAGGGGTTACTACACGGGTCGATACCGGGATAAAAATTACATTGCTGCACAGGCCGAATACCGTTTTTTGCCATTTGGATTTAGTAAACGCCTGGGTGCAGGTGCTTTCATAGCTTCGGGTGTAGTAGCACCGGCAATAAATAAATTTTCTATCAACAATATTTTGCCATCTGGAGGCGTAGGACTGCGTTATCTTATCTTCCCGAAAAAAGATATTTTTTTAAGATTTGATGTTGGGTTTACCAGGGAAGGACCCGCATTTTATATTTTTTCAGGAGAGGCCTTTTAATGACGGCATTAATATTCACAGTGCTATATCAACTTTAAATTGGTGTACTATTTATTTGACAATATGAATTATAAAACTCGCATTGATACAGTAGTTAATTCTTAATAGATGTAATTAGTTCCCAAAAAATCGTGTTATAACTTTGAGTCACATTAGCTTTATCACTACCAACAAGTCTATCACAGGACAAAAGCGATCGCCATCCGCTTCTACGCATGACTGAGTTCAGCTTTGTTTGAAGATCTGCGTTTAGAGGTCTTTTGTCCCTTCCCTGGTACGGTGGCAGCTTTGGTTTCAATAATGCAGCTTACTATTACACAGCAAAAAGTTGCCTATTGGTACGGCGTACAAATGTGCGACGCAACAATGCTGGCATATATTCAATTTAAGCCAGTTGGAAATTTTCGTTACGTTTTCGTTTGAATTACCTGGTCCGGTCTGGATATCAGCAAACAATTCAGTATGCGAAAATAACTACCAGTCTGACCGTCCCGGTCTGACTGGTGTAGATTGAAGGTCTGTTATTCAATTTAAACCGTTGGGAATTATCTGTTTATATTTTCGTTTGATTCAGACAATCCAGTCAGACCGGTACGGTCAGACTGGATTGTCTGAATCAAGCAGGATATCAGAAAGGTATTTGTATCACCAATGCCTACATAAAACTAAACAGCAAAAAGTTGCTTATTGGTATGGCGTACAAGTGTGCGACGCAACGATGTCGCCCGTAGCAAAGCTGCCGGGTACAAAACATTCAATGTCCATTTTTTACTAAAAATGCCTTTTGTTAAATATTAAGCCGTTTCAATTCTTTTACAGCATAATCGCAGGCTCTGGCCGTGAGCGCCATAAAGGTGATGGAGGGATTTACACAGGAACTGGAGGCCATGCAGGAACCATCGGTAACAAATACATTGGGCACTTCGTGCATTTGATTGAAGCCGTTTAATACCGATGTTTTTGCATCCCGGCCCATACGCACCGTACCCATCTCGTGATTGGCATTTCCGGGAAAAGAAATATTATTGGTGATATTGATATTTTTTAAACCGGCCGCTTCAAACATTTCCTGGGCACTAATTGCCATATCGTTGTGCATGGTCTTTTCATTGTCTTTAAATTCGCAATTGACAACCACAACTGGTCGTCCAAATTTATCCTGCTTCGCAGGATTGAGTGTGATGCGGTTATCCTGGTAAGGCAGGCATTCGCCGTAGGATGTAAACCGTAACATCCAGCCATCGGGCTCCGTTAAAGAATCCTTATATGCTGCTCCAATTCCATCGCTGGTTTGCATCCTCGGTCTTGATGCCCCTCCCTGGTAATTGTAGCCTCTTAAAAAACCAGTCTCCTGCTTTTGTACATTTTTAAATCTTGGGATATACACACCGGTAGGCCTGCGCCCGTAATAATACATGTCTTCAAACCCTTCCACATCTGCAGTTGCAGAAAGCCCTTTATGGTGATCCATTAAATTGCGACCTACCTGATCGCTGCCATTGCCCATTCCATTGGGAAACCGGTTACTCGTTGAATTCAATAGCAACGCTGCGGTAGCAATGGTAGACGCATTCAAGAATATCATTTTTGCATAAAACGTTTCTACTTTGTTGGTTACGGTGTCGATTATTTCCACGCCCGATGCCCGCTGTTTTTGTTCATCATACAACATTTTATTTACCAGCGAATTTTGCCTCACGGTTAAATTACCGGTTGCATAGGCAGCGGGCATTGTGCTGGCATTGGTGCTAAAATAGGCGCCAAACGGACAACCTCTGTGACAAAGATCCCGGGCCATGCATTGTCCCCTGCCCTGCACTGGTTTGGTTAAATTGGCTACCCTGCCGATGATCAACTTGCGGTCGCTGTACTTTTCTTCCAATTGCTGCTTGAAGTATTTTTCTGCTACATTCATTTCGAATGGAGGTTGAAAAATACCATCTGGCAATTGGGGAATGCCTTCAACCGAGCCGCTTACGCCAATGAACGATTCTACATAATCATACCATGGTGCCAATTCCTTATACCGCAGCGGCCAATCTACACCGTTACCATCCTTTAAATTTGCGTTGAAATCCAAATCGCTCCAGCGAAAACTGAGCCTTCCCCACAATAAAGAACGACCGCCCAAAACATCAGCCCTTATCCAGTCATAACGTTTTGTTTCTTCGTATGGATTTTCTACGTCGTTGATGTAAAAGTGTTTGGTATCCGCTTTATACGAAAAATGACGGGTTTGTATCGCATGCTGCTTTTTATCTGCTTCGGTCAGTTGGAGACCATGCGGAAATTCCCAGGGATCCATTTGAGCGGTTGGATAATTGGGATGTGATACATTGCCGCCCCGTTCCAGTAACAATACTTTCAAACCTTTTTCACAAAGCTCTTTGGCTGCCCATCCGCCGGTGATGCCAGAGCCTACTATAATTACATCGTATGTATTTTGCTGTTTTGCTTTATGGTTGATATTGGTTGAATCGCCCGGCATAATTTAATGATAGAATGAGTGAATGAGTGAATGATAGAATGATAGAATGAGTGAATGTAAAATATTTGAATGTTGAATGTTTGAATATTGAATGTTTAATTATTTAAAATGTTCTTTCATCACTTTTGCATAATCGGTGAAGGCCAGTTCTGGTGCTTCTATTTCGGGGTGCCACAGTTTTTCCCACTCAAAACTATAGTAGCCCCGGTAGCTGTTTGTACGCAATCGATTGATGGCATCAAAGATGGGCACTTCGCCCTTTCCTACGAATGTATATTGAAGTTTACCATCTACCATTTTTGAATCTTTAACGTGGGTATGGCGAATATATTTTTTTAATTTTTCATATACTTCCACCGGTGGTTCTTTGGTGATGTTCCACATATTGGCTACATCCCATATCAATCCTGCATTTGGATGTTCGGCAGCCTGCATGATGCTGAGGATATCTTCTGATTTCACCACGTCGCCATGGGTTTCCATCAACACGGTTATGTTGGTATGCTTTGCATAATCCGCCAGTTCCAGCAATCCTTCCGAGATCAATTGCATAGTGGTTTGCTTGTTCTGGTCTTTGGGGAAATTATTGGGAAACACCCTTACAAAAGGACAATTGATTTGCTGTGCCAAATCTATAAAACGCCTTCCTTCATCCATATTCTTTTTTCTGGTGGAAGCATCGGAAAAATGAAGCGTGGCTGAGGAACCGAGACCAACAAACTGTAACCCATTTTTATTCATCAAAGCGATGGAGGCAGCCCTTGATTCAGCGGAAATGAAAGGGGCTGTTTTAGTAAGATCAAGTTCCCGTTGGATGCCTCTTAATTCGATGCCGGTATAACCATGCTCTACCGCAAATTTTACAATAGTAGCAAAATCCCAATCCGGACAGCCAAGGGTAGAAAATGACAATTTGAGCTTTTCCGGTTTTGTATCGAAGCCATAACCGGAATATCCGGCGGCCATTAATACACTGGCATTTTGCAAAAAACGGCGACGGGAAGAATGGTTTATCATTTGGTTTTTATCATTTTTTTAGATCGAAGAAAACGGCAATCAATATTCAATTAGTTATGAATGCCCTGATGAGATCGCATGTTTTTTCTGCTTTTTTTCGGCGTTATTTTTGAACGATAAAGATAAAGCAAAAAGATAGTTTTAACTCCTGGGTTGCAAATGATTGTTTGATAAACTCCTCATTGTAGTCGATTTAAGGCGTCTACGTTGATAAACGAATAACACTTTGCACGAATAGTTGTTTATTTTCAGTGGAAATTACTGCCTCGGGTTCATCTTATTTACGCTTTCAATTCTAATAATTCGATTTCACAAATTAAAAACTGAGAATAGTAACATCTCATTTATTTTTTTACTAATCCATTGGCTTCGCTCAGGATAAAAGAAAAAAAGTAAGACTCTGCTTAGAGTTATACATCGTGATTCGCTGGATAATAAATTAAAAGTTTCTAACTTTCTTAAGCCAACAACGTTGAAAAATGTATAAACATGAATAGTGAAATATCAAGACAATTTATTTAAAACAGCAGCTCCCTTTTTAAAAAAGTTTAAACAGATTAAAGCAAACGCCTTCTGAACGAATCGGCCACTCACTCAAATAACCGATCTGCCTGCTTGCATTTTCAAATTTCTATCCCCTGCTTTCCAAAATAATAATTACCTTAACCATTATATAAAAAATGAATAAATAAAATTAGCTATTTGAAAAATTCATTTTTGCTAAAAAACATTTTTCTACTCACTGCCCATGGTAAAAAAGAATCGTTGCATAAAATTAATATTGTTGGCTTGCCTGCTGGTCTGTAATAACGTGTGGGCGCAGATACCAGCCCGTGATACGCTCCTTAAATTTGAATATCAACAACTCTGCAGCAGCGATCTGCTGCTAGAGAAAATGAGGCAGCAAAAAGATTTCAAAACCAGAGAAGACAAAATGAACCGGGAGATTTTAAGTGGTGCCCGGCCAACGGCGGGCGACACCCTCACTTTACCCGTAGTAATCCACATCATCAACCCCTCTCCATTCGCTGTTACCGATGCACAGGTGATTGATGGCATCAACGAACTGAACGAGGCATTTAGTAAATCCGGGATTTATGCCGCCAGTCTTGGTGCTGATGCTAAAATAAAATTCTGCATTGCAAAGAAAGATCCCGATGGAGGAATTACCAACGGTATTACCCGTACCACTTCCTTTTTTGGAATAGATTTGAACATGGACAATGAGGATGATAAATTAAAAAATCTGATTCAATGGGATCCCGCCCGATACATCAATATCTGGTTCATCAATAATATTTATGCGGAGATGTATGCCAGTTACAGTTGTGGCAGATGGTCAAGAATGGGAGTAGGCGGATATGCTACCATGCCGCCGGGGGGTAGTGCTTTGGATGGCATTGTAATAACTGGTTTTGGCAAATTACTGATACATGAGATGGGGCATTACCTCGGCCTTTACCATACATTTGAAGGAGGCTGTTACAACAACGATTGCACAGTAAATGGCGACCGTGTTTGTGATACACCGCCTGATGGCTCTTTGGGTGCTTCTGCTAATTGCAACAGCCCTTCCAATACCTGCAACACGGATACCTTGTCCAATTATTCAAACGGATTTTTTACGACTGATGTGCCAGACCCCATCAGCAATTTTATGGATTACAGCAATGCCCCTTGCAGCAACGAATTTACCCAGGGGCAGGCAGACAGAATGCGGGCGGCCGTTCTTACCCAAAGAAGTGGTTTACTGCAAGATCAATGTTCGCCACCCTGCAGTGAAAACATTGTCGCCGCCTTCCTGAGAGATACCGCTTACACCTCTCCGGGTGAAACCGTAACCTTCACTAATACCAGCACCGGGGCCACCAATTATAGCTGGCTGGTCAACAATATTGTTACTGCAACAAGCACCCATTTTTCACACAGTTTTGCTGCGCCTGGTAAATACAAAATCACCTTAAAAGCCTTTAATGCAGATGCCAATTGTTTTTCGGCGGCTACTACTTACGTGATTGTAAACTGTGGCATAACTGCCCGCTTCTATTTCGATAAAAAAGCAATCGCCTCCAAATTGCCTTTGTACCCCGATAGCATTCGTTTCACCAATTCATCTTTTAAAGGAAACGCATTTAAGTGGCTGATCGGCAATAATGCCGGCATGACCGAACAGGTGGTGAGTACGAATAAAGATTTAACCTATACTTTTCCCACACCGGCCAATTATACCATCCGGCTGATAGCAACAGATGGCAGTTGTGTTGACACGTCGGGCTTTTTCCGGGTAACGGCACAGGATCCAACGGCTGATGCAGCCGTCATTTTTTCTAACGTCTATTGTTTTCAACAAACAAAAGTGAAGGTTAACTTTTGTGTTGACAATTACGGCTTTGCACCTTTACCTGCCGGCACACCGGTTACTTTTTATGATAGTGATCCGAGGTTGCCGGGTGCCAACCAGTTACAACCTACTTTTTACCTGCCTTATGAAACAAAGGGTGGATATTGCCGCTACTGTTTTTACGACCATACGCTTAACATACCTTATGCCGGACTAAACCAATTGTACGCCGTAATTAATGACAGTGGAAATACAAAACCACTGGTGTTACCCAATCGTACTTTTCCCGAAAAGAATTATGCAAACAATGTAGCCTTCATCAATAATTTCAGGTTTAGGGTAACTGCTGCACCAGCCATTTCAACGCTGCTTCCCGGTGATACTCTGCAGCTCTTGGCACAGGCTTTTCCCGCCAACTTTCCATCAGCCACTTACTTGTGGAGTGAAGCCTATAAACTGAGTTGCACGGCCTGTAGCCAACCTGATTTATATGCAGATTCCGACCGGGTGAAACGGGTAATTGCTACCAGCCAGTTTGGCTGTAAAGACACCACCTATCTTACCATCAAAGTGCCACCCGCCAATGACTATACCGTCCGGTTGAATCAGGTAATCTGTTCGTCGCAGGATAGCATGATGGTCGATTTTTCGCTCACCAATGGATTCTTTCGGGGCGTGCTGCCTAAGAATTTAAAAGTGTCTTTTTACAACGGTAATCCCAATGCACCGGGAGCCGTTTTACTGCCACCCATTTATTCAATCAAGGATACCATATTTGGCTTGACGGCAAACTTTACTACCCGCATCAAACTGATGCCCGAAGGCACTTTGTATGCAGTGGCAAACGACAGTTCCATCAGCCTTCCCATAGTTTTACCCAATACGCTTAAGCTGGAAAAAATTTATACCAATAACGCCGATAGCATTGCTTATGTGCCCAATAAAACTTTTATAGACACCTCCATTTGCGAAGGCTTTGCTTATTTTGGATACAAGCTCACCGGCACCTACATCGACACATTAAAAGGCTATAATGGCTGCGACAGTATCCGGACCGTTCGGCTGGTAGTGCGCCCTGTTTTTAAAACAACCATTACCACCGCAATTTGCCAGGGTGAAAATTATGCAGGCCATACAAGTACCGGCACTTACGTAGATGTGTACACCGCAATCAATGGATGCGACAGCACCCGAACGCTTTTCCTAACGGTGAAGCCTGTTTTTGTTACCAGCGTAACAAAAATAATTTGCCAGGATGAAACCTATGCAGGCTATGGCAGCAGCGGAATATATGTGGACAAGTTTACCGCAATCAATGGTTGCGATAGCACCCGCACATTGACACTGACCGTGAATCCAAAAAAGTATTTAACCATCAATCCGGAAATATGTGAGGGCGAAAGTTGGCTGGCAGCAGGCAAACTGCAAACAACCACCGGCGTGTACTATGATTCGATGAAAACTTACCTTGACTGCGACAGTGTTAAAACCACCCGGCTAACCGTGCATCCAAAGCCAAAGCCAATACTGGGAGGCGACAGGGGCATTTGTATGGGTAGTACTTATACGCTTAACCCAGGTATTTTCGACCGCTATCTTTGGCAGGATGGCAGCTCCAATAATAGCTATACAACGGCAGTGCCGGGCAAATACTTTGTAAGGGTAACTACTCAATATGGCTGCATTGCGGCAGATACCATTTTGCTTGATAAAATACTTCCACTGCCTGCCAATTTTTTACCTGCCGACAGCAGTCTTTGCAATGGCAATATCCTGACACTACAAGCACCGGGATACAAAACATATCTATGGAGTACAGGAAGTACCGACCGGCAAATCAACATCACCAAAAGCGGCACTTACAAACTACAGGTAACCGATCGCTTTGATTGCGCCGGCGCTGATTCAATGAAAGTCTTCTTTTTTACCAATTGCATCATCGTTGGCATTCCCAATGCTTTTTCGCCCAACGGGGATGGATTGAATGAAACCTTTAAACCCTATTTCACTGCCCCGGTTACCTACTATAGTTTACAACTTTTTAACCGGCTGGGCCAATTGGTTTTTGAAACTAAAAATCCAGTTACGGGATGGGATGGACGCTACAAAGGTTCGGGCCAGGATCCGGCAACTTATGTCTATTATATTACCTTCAAAGATTTCAGGGGAGAAACCGTGAGTAAGCGGGGAACGGTGATATTGATACGATAGGGATAGCACTTATCGTAAAGTGAGAGAAGCAAAAACAGTTGGCTAATGGCGCAGCAAAAGAGCCCCCATGCCCCCCGAAGGACAATGTCATTTAGTTAAGAGCCCGTTGGGGCAATTTGTGGGTAGCACAAGTGTCTGTCATTTTAAATTTTCGTTCCATTAGGAGCGTTATGTGGATTGAGTTTGATAAAATATAGCGTACCTACAGAACGCCTGTTCAATTGGTCTGAATTTTCTACCCATTTGTTCCGATGGAACAAAAAATGCCTAACTAAATGACATTGCCCCGAAGGGGAGTTCTGGAACTTACTGTGCCGAATACGTTTCTAAGAAAATTCATTGGGTTTAATTATTACGCTTGACTTATTCAAAAATTTGTTGAGGTTTGAATCTAAAAAGAATTTCTTTTAGCCTCGTTCATGAGGCTCCGCATTGATTGTTCCATTTGATTAAAATATGCCTGCTATAATGCTTATTTTGGAGTACGCTTTTATAGCGCTGATGTTTCAAGATAAAGAACTGGTGAAAACTTTGCATTTAAAAAACTCAGTCTTCTTCAAGATTTAATACACGGATATTTGCTGGTAATGGGTTAAACGCTTTTATAGAACTTTTAACATGACCACCATACCTGGACACGGAAAAAATAAAAGACTGTTGATACCATGCATTGACATTTCGTCCGCCAATATGCGAAGGAACCCAATATGCACAAGATAATTTTAGTAACCGGATTGCTTCCTCTTTTGCAGCTTCATTGTTATAAGCTACCACCGTGATATCACTTAGACCACCTTCCCTTCTTACAACAAATTTCAACGAAACAGTATCCGTCATTTCAAAGTCTGTTTCATCGCTTGAAGCATTTGTTGCTGTTAAATTAAAATATTCTTTTAGAAAGTTTTGCCATTTGTTTTCCCCTCCTAAAAAGTAGGGATCGTTTTGAAGCCTTCTAAATATTTTGTCCATTTTATTTGACTGGGTCCCGGTATAACAAGGATTTACTTCATCTTCAAAATAAATAATTTTATCATGCCCAATATCTACGGTTGCAGGCACCTGTCTTCTATAAACTTTGTATTCCTCATTTGAAATCTTCGTATTGGATATATTAATCCAACTTAAAGATTTCGAAAGCAGTAAGGTTTTCGGAATATGGCGTAAAGGATTACCATTTAATGCAAGGCCCACCAGGCCAGGAAGCAGCAAAACACTTTCAGGAATCGTATCAAGGCAATTGTTTCGTAGCTGCAGGATTCTGCACGCTTTCAGTTGTCCAATACTATTTGGCAGCTCGGTAATGAGATTGTCATCAAGCTCCAGCCAATAAAGCTGTTGCAGACTGCCAATCCATTCGGGAATTTTTGTAATGGAGGTGTTCGTAATTTTTAACTCTTGTAGCTTTTTGCAATTTTGCAGACTGTTGGAGATTTGTTGAATATTTTTTCCGGAAACAAAAAAATGTTCAAGACTTTGCGGGAGAATGATTTGCTGGTTCCATGAAAGAAGCTTGTTATCATCAATCGAAAAAGCTACCAATGAGGGCATGGAACCAATGCAAGACGGTACCTGATGGAAATTCCTCCATACATAAGGAAGATGATCTGTACATAGCAACCTGTGTAGAAATCGGGACAATAAGTCAGGGCAAAACTTTAGAAGAGGCATTGGCTAACCTAAAAGAAGCCACCTCACTGTGGCTCGAAGAATTTCCGGTAGCGGCAGGCAATCCTATTTTTTGACAACCTTTACAACTGAGGCTTATGCCTAAACTACCCCGAATTTAAGGTCGTGATTTCATCCGACTGATGGAATTATTTTTGGTTTTATCCAAGCCAGACAAAAGGGGAGCCATATAATTTTGAAAAAGAAAACTTCTGATGGAACAATTGGTGCAGTTATCCCCGATCATTAAAAATTAGCCGAAGGTACCATAAGGGGACTATTAAAACAGGCACAAATTAGTATTGATGAATTTTTGGCACTTTACAATAGGTAAGTGTATTTTAATTACCTGGTTATAAAGTCACACAGGACAGACTATGCAAGCATTAAACCTATTATTTCTTTAAAACTCTGCTAGAAAATTCAGCTTTCTTTTTTCAAAATAAACCCGAACTTTATTTAAATTAATTTTTATGAAAATGACAATCATATTTTCCGTAATTGCTTTGTGCTTTATTATGGATGCTACAAAAGCACAAAAAGCCATTCCTGCGCAAGCTGATTCATTTTACAAAAAGGCGATGCCACAAATTAATACCAAACATATTAGGTGGATAAAATCCACAGCAGCAAACCCTGCTAATAAAGAAATGACGGAGAATGGTTTTATAAATCTTGCCACGGGTTATGCGAATGGTCTCAATATTTCTGAAGGGGATATCGAGGCGCTGGCATTTTTAATAATGATGGAAGCGGCTAAATCGGCACAGCAGGACCTTAAAGAGATGATGAACGAGGTAAAGAAAACAAACGAACAAAAGAAAAAATTAAGAGATGCCATGCAGCGGCTGAAAAAAAATGAGCATAATTTATCGAGGGTAATGTTGGATTCATTTAATCGTCTTACAGCATCAATAGTAACTACTACTGCAGGCAGTAAGCCAATTAGATCCACAGCAAAAACAGATATGGTAAAGTCCAAAGCAACCTTTCCCGTTAGCGCTGTAGAAGCAAAGGCCGCTCAGGATGACCTGCAGAGAAAATTGGATAGCGTGGATGAAATGAGTGAAGCCAACAATTTGAAATTACAAATGGCGATGGACCGTCGTAATAAATTGATGGAAGCGGCAAGTAATATCATGAAAAAAATTCAAGCCACACAAGACGCTATCATTAGTAATTTAAAATAAACACCAGGATTTTAAAAATATAAGTTTTCTTTTTTCGGCAGTTGATAAGATTAGGTTTGGCAGTTAGGTTGGCTACACCAACAACTGAAAGCAAAATATGTAAAGTATTGTTTTAACGTGTGCCCTCCACAATTTTTTACGGCCTTCCTTTTTGCTTGAAAGCCATTTTTTAAACGCTCTCTCTGCAAGGTCTTCCAGCACCTTGTGTCTTGGCGAGCGATGGTGCGTTCAGCGAAGTGAACGAACTGAAAATAGTTTAAACGAAATGCTTTCTTTTTTTTAGAAATAAATCAATTGAGCCTTTACCTTAAAAAGTGGCATACATTTCCTTCTAAAGAATGCTATTTAACAGGGGCACAACGCATATAAACACTTACCAACTTTACGGAATCTGAATGCCACAGGATGGAAGAAGTAAATTTCTACAATAACAACGAGTATTCGTGGCACACACAATATACCCAGCTCTTCGCTGCCTCGTTGATAGTATTTGCTGCGAAAGAGGATCAATATTCCATGATACATTCTTCCACATACAATTCGCCGATGGGCATCCGCCCGTACTGTTGTAGTACCAAATTACATCTGTGCAGCAAAGATGCCGGTAATACCGAACCATCTGCATGCGTCCAGAAGGTAAGCAACAGTTTCTGTTGCAGAATGGTCAATGGCTGCTGCAACCGAAAAATCAGGTGATGAAATGATGACACCTGCTCATCTTTTAAATGGCTAAACGCACCGTACGCCAACAAATCGGTGGTGAGCGAAAGGACAGTTTTAACTGGCAGCATAACAATTTGTTTAAGTGTACAATTTATTCTAATAACGTAAAGAAATTGTAAACAGTATGTTACCTGATTGTTATGCAACGCAATTGTGAAAAGCATGTGGATAAGCTGGTGGCGATTAATATTAAACATGGCAAATAATGAAACCATCTTTATATACCTGATTACATTTTCGCCATTTATTCAAAAAAAATAGCTGGACAAACAGTAAATTATTTATCTTCCTCAAACGGTAACGAAACAGGAACCAGGCAAATATTTAGTTGATACAATTTGTATTGCAAAAATAGCTGCCCTAAAACATTCATCCATCATTTAAAAATTAGTGTCTTTTGTTATGAGTAAACGATTGTTATATTCGACATTGCTATGTGCTTCCGTAATTAGTATTTCATGCAACAACAGTATCAATTCCGAAAAGACTGCCGGTACCGTTGCAGATACTTTAACGTCGGAACAAATACATAAATCTGCCAACGCATTGAAAGGCCTTGTAGCTTTTGAAGGGCTTGAAGTAAGCACCATTGCCACGGAGCCGATGCTTCAAAATCCAACCAATATAGATGTAGATGACCGGGGGCGCATATGGGTGACAGAAGCTTATAATTATCGTCCGGATATCAACGGCAACCCTACCAATGCAAAAGGCGACCGGATCATGATTTTAGAAGACACCAACAATGATGGCATTGCAGACACAGCGAAAGTATTTTATCAGGGTCCGGAATTGAATGCTCCGTTGGGAATTTGTGTTTTAGGCAACAGGGTCATCGTATCGCAAAGTCCGTATGTTTGGTCGTTCTATGATGATAATGGAGATGATAAAGCAGATAGAAAAGAA
>Ga0105044_10005911_pt1 | contig 16836 bp, 15 predicted proteins | sample MAT01_FD_78092 | JGI IMG/M metagenome (GOLD analysis project Ga0105044, IMG submission 78092) | Freshwater microbial communities from Lake Fryxell liftoff mats and glacier meltwater in Antarctica - MAT-01 | ecosystem: Environmental > Aquatic > Freshwater > Ice > Liftoff microbial mat | place...
GAGATAATTATAGCATTTTTGATAAAGCGTTACCTATGTGGGTGAATCAAAGTGTTACCTATGTCGGTGAATCGGACCATCCAAAGTGCTCAGAACTTCCCGTGACTCGGCTTCCTGCTGCAAGTACGCAACCTTTCCTGGATCTTTGTCATAGCCGATGACTGCAAAGCCATGATCTGCCATGTTCAGCACAAAATTGCGCCCCATGACTCCTAAGCCAATCATACCAATATCATATTGGACCATGTTTCCACTTCCAAAAAATTTTAGGATTTAAGACACAATCCAAATTCAGCAAATTGAGCGCATGTAGATGCATAGTCTGTATGAAGAATACTTTGAATCCCCATACTTTCTGCGATTTGGATGAACAAAGATGTATTTTCAAGATAAATAACTTTTTTAAGCGAAGCCTGGCTGGTGTCTAACGCAAGCCGAAAAATCTCAGGGTCAGGTTTACGTACGTGGACATAGCTGGAAGAAATAAAAGAATCGACAAAATTATCTAGTTTGAATTTTTGAATGCGATGAGAATTCAACTCTCGACCTTCATTGCTGACCACGATAACCTTTAATCCGTAAAGTGTTTTAAGTTCTCGAATTAGCGCTAGCATTTCAGGATATGGTTTAGATTGAGCAAACATATAATTACGAAATTGCGCCATCGTGAAGGGCCGTTTTTTAGTGAACACGACCATGTTTAAATACTCTTCTAAAGTGAATTTGCCCACTTCGAAGGTCTCAAAGACAAGGTGGTGTCGATCTTCTATCTCGGACCATTTTAGCTTGAAGTGTGCTGCAGCGCGTTCGCGGGTGTGGTGATCCCATCCATTTGTGAGAAGGACCCCGCCGATATCGACAAATAGGTGAGTAATAGCTGTGGCTTTCTTCATATTTTTTCTCGGAAAAATCAATAATATCTCTGTTTAACATATAAGAATTTTTAATCGAAGAAAATTTCTTTCAAAGCCTCTGGTGGAGTTAAGGGAAAAATCAAAGCTTAATTATGTAACATCCTTAGGAATTTGCCGCAAAGTGATTAACTAGTTGTCTCAAGCATCTGTCGGAAAACAATCTGAATGGACCAGAATATAAACAAATTTGATGGCCCCCTATGCAACTATGCAGGGGGAAAAGGAAAATTTGACTTGACGAAGTGTAGCCAATAGGCTACACTAAAGCTAAAGAACGGGACTTTCTCATGTACGAAATTGAAATTTACCAAACTGAGAGAGGGAAAGAACCCTATGTTGAGTGGATTAGTTCTCTAGATTTAAATACTAGCACAAGAATTGAGGCTCGTATTGCAATGATAAGAAGCTTGGGAAACCTTGGGGATTATAAGTCCTTAAAGGAGGGGTTTACGAATTTCGTCTAGATTTTGGCCCGGGGTACAGAATTTATTTTGGGCTTGAAGAGAGAAAAAAGAAGCTAATACTTCTTTTGGTTGGAGGCTCAAAGAAAAGTCAGCAAAAAGACATTAAAAAAGCTAAAAAATTTTGGCAGATTCATTTAATTCGCCAAAAAATGAGTAATCATGAAGCGCTATAGAAGTTATAAAGAACATTTAATTGAAAAACTTAAAGATGCAAACTATGCCTCTGCTTATTTAAATGCTTGCTTAGAAGAAAGCTTTGAAACAAAAGACATGGGAATTTTTCAATTAGCTGTTCGTGATGTAGTCGAAGCTCATGGCGGTATGGGGGAAATCTCGTCTAAAATGGAAGTCAGCAGAGAAAGTTTTTATCGTAGTTTGTCCCACAAGGGGAATGCAAGATTTTCAACTCTTATGAGCGCGATTAAGGCTTGTGGGTTAAAACTTAAATTTCACCCCTCCTCTTAGAAACTAAGTTTTTAAAAGTTAAATTATCGTATAAATTTAATTTTCCAAAGATGTATTCACCCCATATAGGTGGCGAAAATCAAGGTAAAAACATGGAAAATCGCCGGGTATCGATATTTTTAGGTCTGGCTAACCTTCCAAAAACTACTGATTCATAAATTTTTTAATAATTTTTGCGAGATCATCAAAGTGGCCATCAAATCCATGCTGAGCATTGGGTACCGTGACCAATTCAACATTAATGTCTTGCGCTTCTATTGCTTTCTTAAAATTCTGTTGTTCCTCTAGATAAACACGATTATCTGCCATCCCATAGACCAATAAAACTTTTAGGGATTTAGATAGATTGGGGGCATTTTTAACGGGATCTCGAGCATTTATCCAATTTTCGAAATCACTCTCTCCGGTTTCTTTGAATTTTGTCCAAAACAAATACTTCATCTCCGGCCGTCTATTCATGCTTAAATTCAAATCCACATTTCCTGAAATTGAAATAGCATGGCTGACTCTTTCTTTCACAAACTTTAATTGGCTGAGGGCGATAAACATTTCCATGGCACCACGGCTGACACCAATCATTCCATAGGGAGCTTGTAACTTGATATGCGTAAAATTTTCCAATTGAGGGAAAAATTTAATCAAATTTTCAACGTCCTGTATATCTTCACCACCAAATTCATCGACACCCCCATAAATATTTCCTCGATAAAGTGTCCCGACTATATTATAACCATCCAAGAATGAAAAAGGGTTATTAGGTCGCATGATTCCAAAATAGCCATTGCCACCTCTAAGAAATATCATTGTTGGTTGTTGAGTATTCGTAAGATAACTTAAGTAGCCTGCGACATATTCAGAACCACTTAAATATTTAAAGATCACTATGCGTCGTTTACCATCGATCAAAGGCTGTTTTAAAGCTTGCGGAATTGATTCATCCAGAATTAATTTCTGTGTAATGTCTTGAATAGTTGTATTTTCTAATTGATAATATTTGGCGCGATCGGCTGATGTTTGATATTGTAGAAGGCCTTCATAAATCCTTACCAGCGTCTCTCGATATAGGAAGCAACTCACCAAAAAAATAGAAAGAATAACTATGAATATTTTTTTCAACATCTGAGTCCGCTTGAAATTTTCTTCAGTAAGGCTGTGGCGATTGTGTCGGCCTCCTCCCTGATATCTGGCACGGCTGTGGTTTCAAACTTAGCCCCAAACAGCAATGCACCTAATGCATAGATGTGCCCAATTACTTTGCCTTTTACTGCACATTCGGGTGTCACTGCTAAACCTAGATCTAAAGGGTCCCATTCAATCAATTGCTTTTGATGAAGGTGATCGAGCAATGGATTATGTTGATCTTTAACGCCATATTCAGGACCTGTGCATTTAATCACATGATCCACCAGCAGTGGGAATGTTTCTGTGGGAGTTTTGATTGTCGCCCGGAGTTTATCCGGTCCAATGGTTTCTATGTCCATAACGCGTCCTTGCTTCATCGAAAACTTCCCAGTTTGCCTTAAGTGCTCGATTGTTAGAGCACAGGCAGGGGCCATTCGATGGCGATGGCTATTCCACACTGAAAATAAATGAGTGAGAAAACGTTTTTGTTCTTTAATCGAAAGGGTGTGCCAAAGGGGTTGTGTACAGCTTCTGAGAGCATCGATCACTTCTCGCCAATTGCCTCCATTACCTTCAGTTTCTAGAATTTTGTTTCGAATAGATTTTAATAGCTTTAGACTAGTTTTTGGAAGGTCATCGACTTCGTATGCAGAGATAGAATTTTGAGGGGAACTTTCTTGATGGATTTGCGGAAAAGTTCCACGGGGAGAAATGCAAATGATTTCACCCTGAATCTTGTGCTCGGCCAAAGATGAAATCGTATCAACAGTAGTCAATCCCGAACCGATAATCAAGACTTTTTGATTTTTTAACACGGGCTTATCGCGCAAAATGCTCCTTTCTTGGGGGTGCCAGGGGTTGGCCGTATAGCTTTCATGTTCTAAGAGTTCGATGGATTCAAAGGGTAGCCGTTTCGCTGGCGGAGCGCCTAGCGCCAGCACCAGAAAATCGACTTCCAGCAATCTCCCGGTCTGCAATTGCAGTGCAAGTTTTTCAGAGGGAAGAAGGGATGCATTAATCGCTTCATCGAAGATCTGTGTCAAAGTAATCTTTTTTCTCGCGGCTTCTTTTTTAATTTCCTGATAAAGATCTTCTAAATACAATCCATAAACTAGCCTCGGTAGAAAGGCTTCTGGGTTCGATTTTATGGAAGAAATGAGGGGATGATCTTGATGTGCCTTGACCCATTCCCAAAAATGTGCGGGTTGATCTTTGAAAATCCCCATGGATTTAGCGCGTACATTTAAGGGATGTGCCAGTGAAGAAGTCGAATAAGCCACACCTTTTGCTAGATTTTCCGACCGCTCAATAAGATAGATAGAAAAAGGGGTCGCGGCTTTGAATATTAGATTCGCCAACACTGCTAGCCCTGAAAAGCCTCCACCAACAATTGCAATCGAATGCTGCGTCATATGTTCCTTTTGATCGATAACCGATTTATTTTACCCATTTTTTCAACTTGAGTATTATTGATAGGCTGGTTACGCTCAAGTTTAAACTTCCAAAAAGTGTATATGGCTATGTGGGCTAAAGAATATCGTGACTATCCTCCTGATTCAACGCTGAAAAAACATTCTGTAGAGTCTGGCAAAGGCATTATCGGGTGCGAAATGCATGAATTAAATGGCTGGGGAAATAGAATTCATATTCGCAAAAAGAAGCCAAGAAAAGGATTGATTAGCGCGGTGATGAGTTGGCTATTTCCTGGCCGGAAACAGGAAAATAAGAGATAGAGATGACCCAAGCTGGTGAACATACCTGGAATCTTTTTGTTAGGTACAACCGCTGTCCCAAATGCGGGTATATTTTCGAAGATCGACAAGATTTTAAATATAATGCTGGTCGTTATGAAAAAGAACTCGAATGCTTGCGCTGCCACCATCTTTTTACAGAAGTAAAAAATGTCTCCTTAAAATTGGGACCATTCATTGGCGAAGGAGAAGCAGTAGAAATAGATTGGAAAGAATAATCTGACGGAGAAAAATTCATGGTTGAATCTGAAGAAGAAAATTTTAATCAAGAAGAAGAAGAAATTGCCATTGGGACTTTAGAGAGATACTCTGGTTCCGAAGCTTCCGAATTTCAACCCTATCTTTTGTTGACCAATTTTCCGAAATATGTGCAGTATTTTGCCGCCAGTCGCGATCTGAAAGTAATTGAAGGCTCAATGTTTTCGGTGGCCCATTCTCCAAAAGAAAAAGTCAGTATTCTTGATTTTAAAATTGGCTCTCCCGCAGCAGCTTTAATTGTGGATCTTTGCGCTTATCTACCCATTAAAGCAGCTTTGCTTTTAGGAATGTGCGGTGGTTTAAGACGTCATTATCATGTAGGCGAGTATTTTGTGCCTGTAGCTGGGATTCGCGGAGAAGGGACTTCTGATTTCTACTTTTCTCAAGAAGTGCCTTCGATGGCTAACTTTCTCGTTCAAAAAGCCGTCACAAACGTTTTGGTAGAAGAAGAAATTAAGTATCACCTGGGCATTACTCATACTACAAATAAGCGTTTTTGGGAGTTTAATCCAGATTTCAAAGCTAGGCTTAAGGCTACACGCCCGCAAGCTGTGGAAATGGAATGTGCCACACTTTTCATGGCGAGCTATTATCATAAGCTGCCCCTAGGAGCGCTGCTTTTGATTTCAGACCTCCCCTTAGATCCAAAAGGGATTAAAACTAAAAAAAGTTCTCAAGATGTTTATGCTAAGTACACAGCAGAGCATGTTGAATTAGGCGTCAAAGCAATTGAAGAATTGGATAAGCTTCTTAAAGTCGAGGAGAAAGGTGTTTTTCGCGGGAAAAGACGCCGTTTTCAAGACACTCATGAAGATTAAAGGAATAAGTCAATGAAAGTGATTGCAGATGTCAATAAACTTACCGTTAAGGGAAGCTCTATTTATTATGAAAATCAGAAAATTGGTAAATGGTGGGCACGAACGCTTTTCCATTTTGATCCTAAAGATAAAACCCTTAAGTATGAAAACTTTTCTTTAATTGGACTGATGCTTCATGCATGTGGCTATAAAAAACAGTTCAATGAGCAAGGTTTAAAAGATTGGCTCGTATCCAAAGGAATCAATTTAAAGCCCCTTGCCCAAGAGGGCAAAGTCACTAGAAAGGTCATTTTTCAAGCATTACGAACTTTAAGTGATAAAAAGAAACAATTTGCATCGATCTGTGTACATGGTGTGAAAGCGTCAGATGGAAAGTCCGCGGAAGAAGCAACTACGCAGGCAATGCTCCAATTGTTTAAAGATGGATTGAGTATCAATGCGATCATAGACGACTATAACACCTCAGTGCTTCACGAAGCTTGCCATAGGAAGCGGTTCGAGGTCGCTAAATATTTAATTGAGCAAGGCGCTGAAATCAATACAATGACGACAGAAGGTTCTGGGTATGTAGCTAAAACACCGTTACAACATGCTCTCCAAAATAAATATGATCCGCTGATTTTGCTGTTACTTGAAAAAGGAGCTGACGTCAATACACGTAATTCCAATAATGACACCGTTCTTCACATGGCTATTAGTAATTTAAAAAATACTGATCAAGTCGAAAATTCAAACTCTAATCCAAAAAAAATTATTCAAGAGCTTCTGGCAAAAAATGTGAATGTCAACGAAGCTGACGCAAGCGGTTTAACCCCATTATATAAAGCATGTGAAAAAGGGGAGTTGGAAGTCATTAAATGGATAGTAGAGAAAAAGGGAGATCTCAATGCCTTTGGGAGATATGGTAGGCCGCCTTTACTAGCCGCTGTGTCTCAAGGAAATTTGGAAATTGTGCGTTTTTTATTTGAAAAAGGAGTGAATCCTAAGCCTCAAGAACCAAAATCAGAAAATTCTTTAGGGCCGGAAAGTACCTGGGAAACACCACTAAGTATTGCTGCAGGATCTCATAAAGTATATTCTGATAAAGAATGGAAACCAAATCCTGAAATGATTAGATTTTTACATGCAAATGGAGCAGATATTAATCAGAAGAATAAGTATCAGGAAACTCCCCTTCATATTGCAGCTCAGCGCGGAGATTTGGAAACTGTAAAATTATTGGTAGAATTAGGGGCAGATCCTTTAGTCACAAACAGAAGCAAAGAAACAGCTGTTGCTGTGGCAAGAGCCAAAGGTCATGAAGAAATTGCCACCTATCTGGAAGGATTAACCAAAAATAGTCCCTAATGCATCACGAGATCTATCCTTCATATTCTGCCTGATCATGCAAATCCTGTAATTTTTTCAATCAAAATGTAAAATTCAGTGTTTGCAATGTTTTATTATTCAATGTTTTAGATAATTACTCAGTCTCTTGAGTAATTTTACTCAATGCATTGAGTAAAAAAATCTTTACTGCAAAATTTGATCCGTTAAAACCGTTCGAAGGAATGAAACCATGAAAGTCATTGTTCGAATACTCGGTATGTTTGATTTGTCATCGTGTGCAACATAAACAGAAATTAAATGGTTAATATTTTCTAGTCTTGGAACGTTGACCACGTACATTTTTTACGCTTTCTACTGAAGATATGTCGGATCTAACGTGTAAACTTTTCCGCTTCCCATTTTTCCAATGCTTGTTTTGTCGCTTTTTCGAGATCTTGCGGTGTCTTGGTTTTCCCAATAAAAATTTTATTAGATAAAACTTGTTTCCCTTTACGCCATTCGATGGTGACGGAGAGCGGATCGAACTTCATAGAAATATACCCTTTCAAAGAAGCAAATACGCGGAGTTTGGTTAACACAAGTAGCCATTGCACTGGCGTGGGCAGCGGACCAAAGCGATCTTGCATTTCTTTGCCAATGGTGTCCACTTCATCGGCAGAAAATGCTTCACCAAGTCTTTGGTAAATTTCCATGCGCAAACTGACTTCATTAATGTATTTTTCTGGCAGGTTGGCTTCAAATTGGAATTCCAATTTAGTTTCGACAATGCTTGCAGACACTTCTCCTTGTAGAGCTTGGATGGTGCGCTTCAACATTTTGCAATAGAAATGGAATCCAATTGCCGCCACATGACCCGATTGCTCAGTACCTAGAATATTGCCCGCTCCTCTAATTTCCAAGTCATGCATGGCTAATTTCATGCCCCCCCCATATCCACACGCTTCAGCAAGGGCATGCAGTCGTTTACGGGCAAGCTGGGGCATGGCTTTAAGGCTAGGGACTAAGAAGTAGGCATAAGCCCGGCGATTCCAACGCCCTACGCGTCCACGTAATTGGTAGAGGTCAGCTAAGCCAAACTGGTCGGCGCGATTGATCAAAATGGTATTTGCATTAGGGATATCGATGCCGCTTTCGATAATGGTAGTGGCAACGAGAATGTCCGCTGAGCCATTTTTAAAGGCATGGAAGACTGAGTCTAATTCGTTCGAGCTCATTTGCCCATGCCCAACCACTACGCGGGCTTGAGGCAAGAGCTCTTTGATTTTGGAAGCGACACCATGGATAGTTTCTACACGATTATGAATCACGTAGGCTTGTCCATCGCGTGATAGCTCGCGCAGCAGAGCATTTTTAAAAACCTGGTCGCCAGGTTCTGAAATCACAGTTGTGATTGGAAGTCGATCTTGCGGAGGGGTGTTGATGACTGACATATCCCTTGCACCGACAAGCGACATATAGAGTGTGCGCGGAATGGGAGTGGCGGAAAGGGTGATGCAATCGACCCCCATTTTGATTTTCTTCAGCGTTTCTTTGGCTTTGACGCCAAAACGGTGTTCTTCATCGATGATGATCAGCCCTAAATCGTGGAAAATAACGTCCTGGCTGATAATGCGATGCGTCCCAATGAGGATGTCAATGCTGCCTTTGGCAACTTGTTCCAGGGTCGCACGGATCTCTTTAGCGCTGCGAAAGCGTGAAAGAACGCCAATGCGCACAGGAAAATTCGCCATGCGCTCGACAAAATTTTCAAAATGCTGCATTGCCAGAACAGTGGTAGGCACTAAAACTGCGACTTGCTTTTGTCCATCAACCACAGCTTTGAAAGCAGCGCGCATGGCAACTTCAGTTTTTCCATACCCAACATCCCCGCAGACTAAACGGTCCATGGGTTTGGTGGATTGCATGTCCCCTTTAATATCACCAATCGCCTGCAGCTGGTCTTCGGTTTCGACATAAGGAAAATCTTCTTCGAAAGCGACCATGTCTATACTGTCTGAGGGATAAACAATTCCAACTTTTATAGAGCGCTGAGCATAAAGCTGCAGCAAATCTTTCGCATACCCAATAATGGCTTCATGCGTTTTCTCTTTGGTTTTCTTCCAACGGAGACTGCCGATAGTATGCAAACTGGGCAGTTCTTCACTGCTGCCAATATACTTGGTGACAAGGTGGGCTTGGTTTAAGGGAACATACAGTTTTCCATTTTCGGCATATTCAATCAGGAAAAATTCACTTAAGACCCCTTGATGATTTGGCTTTTTTTCTAGCCCTAAAAACCGTCCGATTCCATGATTTAAGTGGACGATGATATCTCCGGGGATCAATTGAGTAGATTCTGATGGCGGCGTATGGTAGGTGCTTCGAAGCTTTTGACGCCGCAGGCGATAGCGATGCGAAACTTCTGTAAAGGGAATTAAAAGAAAGTGCTCGTTCGGTAAAGCAAGCCCGCTTGAAAGATATCCCATCTCGAAAGATGTGTGAGAAGGGAGTGCAATCTCTTTCTGCGAAATTTTTTGTTTGAGGGTATTTTCCTCTAGCTCGGAAGCACATAAGAAATGGAGTTTAGTGCCTTGAGTTAGATGAGCGAGGGCTTCTAGAAGATCTTCTCCTGAAACTTCCAGATTCTCATCGCGACCAGGGAGTAAATAATCGACCGGCGGCACAAAAGGGGATTGCCAGCGCTTGGCGGAGATCTCTTGATCGAACATGCTGAAAGTGACCGCATGCATGGGAGCAGTTTCAGAATAAAACCCCTTTCCTCGAGAATTCTCTACTTTGACTTCAGTTAATTCCTCGATCGGTTGCTTGCTCCAAAAAATTTTTTGCATTGGCTTGAGTTGTTGAAAAAGCTGATCAATGCTTTGAAAGGAGCGTGTAGGTGAGCCGCAAATGTTTACTAACGAGGCATAGCGATCTTCCAAAGATAAAAGGTCGTCGAAAATTACAATGGTCTTAGGGCCAAGATAATCTAAAATGGTGCAGACATGGGAAGATTTTTGTAAGAGCTCCATTTCTTGCGCAGGTGTGATTTCAATTTGTTCGAGAGGTTTAACGGAACGCTGCCCGATGGGGTCAAATATCCGCAGAGATTCGATTTCATCTCCCCAGAATTCAATTCGATACGGATCGGGGGAGGCGACTGGAAAAACATCGATGATGCCTCCACGCACTGAAAATTCTCCCTTGTCGGAGGTCACAGGTACGCGAGCATATCCCATGTCATTTAAGCGTTGAATCAGTTGATCAAAGGGAAAGGTGCTTCCTTTTTTCAAAGTGAGATAAAGCGAAGTGAAACTTTGCGGAGGAATCAGGGACTGTAGGCAAGCTTGCAGGCCGCTGATGACAATGTGCGGCGTTTTGGTTGATACAAGCTCTTGCAAAACTTTATATCGTTCTCCCACCGTATCGGGACTGGGAGGGATATTTTCTGAAGGGAGTGTTTCCCAGGCCGGGAAATCTAAGCGCGGGGCAGCAGAAAAGAAGGGGAAGTCATGATAGAGACGGCTTTCTTCTTGGCTGCCGCCTGTCAAAATCAACACATGATTTCCCGTTGCTTTAACTGCCAATGAGGCAATCAAAGCTTTAGGAGCATTCCATAGTTCTTCTATTAGAAGGTGATCTCTTTGCTTGAGTCCTTCTTCAAGTTCAACAATCTTAGGATGTTTTAAAATTTCTTCGAACACATTACCTCAAGCCGCGGCCTCTAACAGTTCACGAATTTTTTTCAAGGCTTCCGCTATTTTTTGAGGGGCTTTACCACCCGCTTGGGCTAGGTTGGCTTTGCCGCCGCCAGTGCCTTCGATCAAAGGTGCCGCTGTTTTGATCAGTTGAGAAGCTTGAATGCCTTTAGACACAAGGTCATCGCTGACTCTGACAAGCAAATGGCATTTGTCACCTTCGGCTGCCGCAAGGGCGATGACTCCCGAGGGCATTTTCATTTGTAGGATTTCCATGCAGTCACGCAATTCGGCTGTTGGCAATTCTAACTGAGCAGAGAGAAACGGAATATGATGGATCACTTCACTTTTTTGCAACAGTTGGTCTAACATCATGCCAAGCTGCCCTTTTTTCAAGTTCTTTAGTTCTTGGTGCAAGTGCTTATTTTCTTCCGACAATTTTTCAATGCGTTCACGGAGTTTTGGAGGCTGGGTTTTAAGCATCTCTGCAAGAAAGTCTAAATCTTGATCACTCGCATAGGCCAAAGTCTCAGCTTCTTGCCCTGTTACGGCTTCAATACGGCGCACGCCTGCGGCGATGCTGCCTTCACGTGCAATACGGAAATAGCCAATATTGCCTAAAGCTGATGTATGCGTGCCCCCACAAAGTTCTTTGGAAAATTCCGCATCAACTACACGCACGATGCTGCCGTACTTTTCACCAAAAAACTGTTTGATATCTTCTCTTTTTTGAGCTTCTTCATAGGGAATTTCATAGGTATTCACCGAAAGATTTTCTCGAATCCGCTGGTTGACCAAGTCTTCAATTTGATGCATTTCTTCTTTAGTAACGGCTTTGTGATGGCTAAAATCAAAACGTAGACGTTGCGGATCCACCACGGAACCAGCTTGCTTGATGTGCTCACCTAAAACTTGATGCAAGGCCCAATGGAGCAAATGCGTAGCCGTATGATTGTTGGCAATTTTTTGGCGGCGTTCTACATCCACATGAGACGCAAGACTATCTCCAACCTTAAGAGTGCCTTCTAAAAGAATGCCTGCATGTGCGATCACTCCCGGATAAGGTGATAGGCAGTTTGAAACTTGGAAAAGCAGACCAGTATCCGAGGTTAATTTTCCTGTATCCCCAATTTGCCCCCCCATTTCAGCGTAGAAAGGGGTTTGATCGAGAATGACCAAGCCTTCTTGCCCAGGATAGATTTGTTCTACAAACTCTTGATTCATCACCAAGCCAATGACTTTACACGAAGAATTGAGTTGAGAGTAGCCAATGAAGCTGGTGGGTGAGTGGTTGTGTGCAAATTCCATACAAAGATTGGAAGAGGCTATTTGTTGAGTTGTTTTTTGACTTTGGCGTGAACGCTCTTTGGCTGCGGTTTCTAGCACTTGAAATCGATCTTTATCGACTGTCAGACCAGCATCTAAAGCTATGAGTTCTATTTCTTCCAAAGGAAAACCATAGGTATCCTTTAGCTTAAAAGCCTCATCACCACTGATGTGCTGTTGGTCTTGACGCGCATGGTCAATAATTTGATTGAGAATGTTTCCTCCACGACGTAACGTGCGCAGAAAAGCCTCTTCTTCCACCGTCAAAATTTCTGCAATCCGCTGTTGAGCGTTGAGAAGTTCTTTATAATCTTCGCCCATGTTTGAGATAAGTCGTGGCAGAATTTTTGCTAAGAAAGGAGCATCCATTCCCAGTGAACGACCGTAGCGTACGGCTCGGCGTAAAACTTTACGTAAGACATAACCCCTGTCTACATTGCTGGGTTGTACTCCATCGGCAATCGCAAAAGCTAGGCACCGTAGATGATCGGCAATGACATGAAATGCTGGAGCAGTCTGGATATTTGTCGATTCATAAGGGCGATTAAACACTTGCTCGATCTGGGCAATTAGTTCTCTCAATACATCGGTCCCAAAAACTGAGTCGACACCCATTTTCAAACCAACCACTCTTTCAATTCCAGCCCCAGTATCGATAGAGGGCTTAGGAAGAGGCGAAAATTCCCCATTTTCCATGCGATTGAATTGCATGAAGACTAAATTCCAAAACTCTAAGTATCTTTCACCTGTTACATCTTCAGAAGGATTGCGCGCAGGCCCATATTTAGAGCCCCGATCATAGTAAAGCTCGCTGCAAGGACCGCAAGGTCCTACCTCGCCCATAGACCAAAAATTATCTTTTTCACCAAGGCGGGTGATCTTATCGGCTGGTACGTAATTAGTCCATAATTCAAAGGCTTCTTCATCATCGCGAAAAACCGTAGGCCATATAAATTCGGGATCAAATTCAAAAACTTGAGTAGAAACATCCCATGCAAATTTAATGGCTTCAGCTTTAAAGTAATTTCCAAAAGAAAAATTACCTAACATTTCAAAGAATGTCAGGTGGCGGCTAGTATGACCCACATTTTCAAGATCGTTATGTTTGCCCCCAACCCGGATACATTTTTGGGCGCTGGCAGCTGTTTGATAATCGCGCACACTTTTCCCCAAAAAGACATCTTTAAATTGGTTCATCCCGGCATTAGTGAAAAGTAGAGTGGGATCATCGTGCGGGAAAACAGGGGATGAAGATATCACGCGATGCGCTTGTTGCTTGAAATAATTCAGAAACTGTCGCCGGATTTTTTGAGTCTCCATGAAAAAGTAGCATCCTTCATACAAGGTTAAGTGAAAACAAATCGATTTAGGTTTCTTACATAATTTAATTAGAAAATAATGAGAAAAACCAAGCAATCATTATGAGGATTAGCACATTTTTATTCTACGGCAACTTGCTCAAGACACCAGGTAATTTTGAGAGTTATTAAATAAGTTGGCGAGGTGTTCGTGAGATTTTTCTTGGGCAGAAGCAGAAGGTGTTTGGATTGTTGTTGGTGGAGTGGTATTGGGTATAGCTGCTGGAGGAATTTTAAAAGAAGCCTGGGCTTGTTTTGAAACTGGAAGATAATTTGGACATTTAAACTTTACTTTCTCGGGACTATTTGTCTCTAGACCGTCATCTTCAGCAGCTGGTTGAGGAAGCATAGAAGGTCGAGTCACCCATTCGCGCGGAGGATAACGATTTAAGGTGTTTTGCGTGTCTTTGGATGCCCACAGAGGTTTTAGGGGAGTGACAATGACATTTGGAATAAGATCAGAAAGGCCAATCGTCAATAAGAAGCTAAAAAGCCCGTTTTTAGCTAAATTGATCATGAAATCACCAACAGCCGCTTGGGCAGTTTTGGTAGCATTATTTACATTATGCGCATTCCCAAGTGCTTTATTTAAAGAAGCGAGGATTTGATCAAAGGAAATCGGGACACTCATCCCTGTCAGTACTTTTTGGATCAAATCTTTATGTTTTGTCATTGCGTCAAGCAGTCTTTCGCTGTTATTGACTAAACCGTCTACATTTTTTGTCATATTGCAGTAGAATTCTCTGATGCTTTCGTTGGTTGTTTCAGGATCAGATGAAAAGCTTTCGGCTGCATTTAATATGAGCATGCTCAGATTAAAAATTCCTGTAATAATGTGATATAAATGATGGACAAGCTCCTTGCTGCGAGTAATGCTTTCTTGTTTCAACGACCTCCACCAAATAATAGTAGAAGGGGAAATGAGCAATTGATTAGATGAGGTTGGCCAAATTTGCTGATGGTGGGGCAGATATTCCCCTTTGATTACATGAATGAGGGAACGGCAGTGTCCGCATAGCTTAGCTTGTTGTTCAATACACTCAAGGATGCGACTACACGTCATAACTACCCTGGCGATGCATCGAATGAAAGGCACATTAGCTCCGCCTGCTAAATAAGCAGCATGCCCTGCGGCTAATCCGGCTATATTATTTTTATCCGTGTAAAGAACTGCTCTACGCCAATGACGCCACATACGATGTATGTTATGGATGCCTGAAAAGGGCAGCCATACTACGCTCGGCAACTGCCCTGTAAGCGGTGTGGAAGCTTGAACAGTTGAAAAAACTAAATTTGCAGCTCTAACAGCCATAGAATCTTTATCCAGTAAAATTTATTTCAAACATATTCAATTTACATTTTGAAATCTACGAGAAAGATGGGCTTGTTAGGCTTTGAAGAAAACTTTGCCGGCTAAAAGTTCTCTATTTAAGAGGGTGAAATTTTCAAAAGTGTTTTAACATGCTTTATATAAGTTGTATAGGAATTTTCTGGATCAAATGTTTCAAATCCAGGTAGTGATTCATTATGAGGGTTTGGAACATTGAGCTTATGCTTTACAGCATATTTAGGTTTGTATTCTTGTGGATGAGAAGCAGGCTGTGGTTTGGGAGTACCTTTTGCTTTGATTCTTTCTTTCTTCAGTTTTTTGTCTGCAGAAGTCATTTTGGCTGTTTTGACCTCTTTATAGAGCCCCCCTTTCTTATAAGGAATTATTCTGTCTTTTCGGTGGTAAGAAATCATTTTATTTTCATCGCCGATGGCTTTCCAAAATTTAGCAGGATTGAATTTCCACCCTACAGCGAATGCAATTGGTGCTGCAACGTGCCCTACTCCAAGTGGCAAAAAACCCTTGATTTCTTTGTAAAGAGTGGAAAAAGATCGGTCATTACAGAGTTTCATTTCCTGCCCTTTCTCTTGATGTAAGGCTGCGACCTCATTTGCGACTGCTCCGCCTAATGACCAGCCATGAACCATGATATTACCTGAAGGGATTTTCTTTTCATTGAGTAAGTACTGCACCATAGCTTCTCCATCCACAATCAAATCCTTGGATTTTGATGGACTTTTTTCACTGTAACCAACCCCTCGATAATTTCCTAAATAGAGATTGGCGCCAATATCTCTAGACAGTTGGGTAGCCAGGATGATTAAATGTTCATAACGCGCTCCATTGCCTGGAAAAAATACGATCCATTTTTGATCCTCTGGGTCTTTTTTACTTTCTTCAGGATGAAGAATTTCCAATGTATCTAATTTTACATGGTCTGCAGTTTCAACGGTGGCTCGGTTCATTTGAAATTTTTCATGCCCAACATGCATATGCTCGTTAACAAAAGCAATTTGCTCTTCACGTACTTTGTCGATTGCCGATTTAGAACCTTTCCATTGAGCAGGTAATATCGCCTTTCCTGCCAGTTTACCTAATCCATGCCTTGCCAGTCTAAGAAGTCCTATTGGAAAAATCACTGTGGATAGAATATTTAAACTTACACGTTTAATTTTAGATTTTTGATGAGTTTTAAACACATCTTGAGTTGGCGAAACAGAGTAGGTAGGTTTTGAACTAAAAGGTCCGACATTAATTCCCATATTAATACCTCATTATTTTATAACCCAAGTTGCGTATAACTAATTAAAAAAAAATTGTTGCAGCTGCAATTATGAAATTGATGATTTTTAACTCGAAACCACGAGCTAGTACAGCATGTATTTTTTTCGGCATCAAGTTTGTTATTGTACTTAGTTTACCTTCGATAGTCTTTCGATGCGTTCTTAAGTTTACATAATCTTCGAGCTCGTAAGCCCTTGCTGAATTACTTTTTCGCTCAACCGTCATTTTTATGCCTTCTCTGAGCATCTGATCTTCGTACCCATAATCAATATAAGCAGCATCTCCATATAGAGTGCTCCCCTTTGGTAATAGCCAAATTCTTTAAGCATTAGCCGAGCTCTTTCAATATTGCCATAAAAAAAGCGACTTGCGACAATAACAACGGTCATTACTCTGTATCTTCTCATTGTGCCACCGATTCCTCGCGAATCCGCTGGATTTTAAATAGTCATCGCAGAGGCAGTATATGGCAACGATCTAATCATTCATAGCTATTCTCCAAATCTGTTGGTCTTGGTAAACAAACATTTTACGGACGAGAAGCTTTTTTATTAACCCTCAATCAAAATTTTAATTCTTCCACTCTCGTAGTTATACGCAACTTGGGTTTTACATCAATTGGTCCGATTCACCGACATAGGTAACACTTTGATTCACCCACATAGGTAACGCTTTATCAAAAATGCTATAATTATCTCATCCTTAAATAGGAGGGCGTTATGGCATGGGAGAACTATAAA
>Ga0105044_10005915_pt1 | contig 16834 bp, 28 predicted proteins | sample MAT01_FD_78092 | JGI IMG/M metagenome (GOLD analysis project Ga0105044, IMG submission 78092) | Freshwater microbial communities from Lake Fryxell liftoff mats and glacier meltwater in Antarctica - MAT-01 | ecosystem: Environmental > Aquatic > Freshwater > Ice > Liftoff microbial mat | place...
CTTGGTTAGATTGTTTTGCATTGGCAAAACACGCTTGGTTAGATTGTTTTGCATTGGCAAAACACGCTTGGTTAGATTGTTTTGCATTGGCAAAACAAACGCCCCCGGAACCCCCGTGGCTGCTAAATCCAATTCTTTAATCCGAATGCGACCTGTCAGCATCTGGCCGTTGGGGTCAATATTGTTGTTGCCCAAATTTACTTCAAGCCCAGAAAGCGTCGCAAGCCGTGCGCGCAGACCGTCAATTGTGGCTAAGTCGGGCGAACGAAAACTGAGTTCCAACTCACCATTGCGATAGTCCGCATTAATCAATGCAAGCCGAGTTTCGCTGTAAAGCACCGGCGCAATACGCCTAAACAGTGCCAGCGCGCCACCGCGCGCACCTGCAGTGGCTGCTGTTTGATCCGACTTTAGCTTGCTCCGCAACATTGCCACCGGATCTAACGAAATTGGGCCGCTTGGGAAAACCTGTTGATAAAACCCTTCAATTTCCTGTTCTTGCGCGCCTAAGGAATGTGACAACTGATAAAAATCGACCCCAACACGCACACCTTGCGCGAACAAGGCCATCGCAGCCAAAGTGGCGGTCAATCGCCACGCCTTAGCAACCTTGAACGCACCGACTGCGCGCTTTTTGGGAGTGGTTAAACTCAACATTTGCGGCGTCTGCAGCAGTCGGGCGGCTAGATAGTGGTTCGGCTCCGCAATGGCCTCGGCAGAAAAATGTGACGGCAACTTTGGAAAGTTAATCCCGTCATTTAGGAGTAAATGCAGCGGAAGCGCGCCATCACCGCTTTGCTTTATCTTTAAAAGTACGCTTAAGGACTCACTGTCAATAGTCCCAGCTTCCGCACTTGAGGTATCCGAGCGCCCAGCATCTGGACCGCCAAAACGAAAACTGGTCAGCGCTCTTTCTACCCAAACCGTATCCAGGCCCAAAAGCCAAGGCAAGGGAACCAGCGCCTCTAACTGAAAACCAGCTGATCGCAAATCGTCTAGCGCTAGCAGCAGACGCGCCTTATTAATTACCGCGACCGCCTGTAAACCTTCATCAAAACTTAGTGGCAGAACAAAATTGAGCTCGTCTACGTCGCTCGCAATAAAGTCCTCAAGCGCGAAGCCAATGGCTTGCCTAAATCGCTCCCGCCCTTGCTTAGGCGCATTAACAAACCTTAGCGCTAATGAAGGACTCGCGCACACAGCGATCACTTTCAAGCCAGCAGGCAAGGGCTCTGATGCGGCTTGACTAAACCCAAGCGGGCCGCGCGTTGAATCACATCGCAGCCAAGTCGTCGCATGGAACTCGCCATCAAGGCGCAATAAAATGAATTCACTCATGCGTGGCAGTGTAGCGGAGCCAATGTGCGCGCTAGGCGCTTAGCGCTTCATAAAATTGAAAAATTCGTCGTTCGACTTAGTTGTTTTCATCTTTTCCAAAAGAAATTCGATCGCAGCTAACTCATCCATTGGATGCAACAATTTGCGCAATATCCAAATCTTCTGAAGCTTTTCTGGGTCGATCAGTAGTTCTTCACGACGCGTGCCAGAACGGTTAATGTTAATCGCTGGATAAACGCGCTTCTCGGTGATCTTTCGATCCAAGTGCACTTCCATATTGCCGGTGCCTTTGAACTCTTCATAGATGACCACATCCATCATCGAACCCGTATCGACGAGAGCGGTAGCCAAGATGGTCAAGCTTCCACCTTCTTCTGCCTTACGCGCAGCCCCAAAAAAACGCTTTGGCCGTTGCAAGGCATTGGCATCAACCCCGCCCGTTAAAACCTTTCCGGAACTTGGCACCACGGAATTATAGGCCCGCGCAAGCCGCGTAATGGAATCAAGCAAAATTACAACATCTTTTTTATGTTCAACCAATCGCTTGGCTCGCTCAATAACCATTTCCGCAACTTGAACGTGGCGACCCGGCGGCTCATCAAAGGTTGAGGAAATAACTTCGCCGCGCACTGTGCGCTGCATGTCCGTAACCTCTTCCGGTCGCTCATCAATTAGCAACACGATCAGGTGTACATCCGGGTGGTTCGCAGCGATCGCCTGCGCAATATTTTGCAGCATGACCGTCTTACCGGCTTTCGGTGGACTCACGATTAATCCGCGCTGACCCTTACCGATCGGAGCGACCAAATCAATAATACGCCCGGTAATATCTTCGGATGATCCGTTGCCGCGCTCTAAAGTAAAGCGCTCAGTTGGGAAATAAGGCGTCAGGTTTTCAAACAAGACCTGATTCTTCTTGCTTTCCGGGTTATCTCCGTTGATATCGGTAACTTTTTGCAATGAGAAATAGCGTTCGCCGTCTTTGGGCGCCCGAACATTTCCCCGCACATAATCACCGGTGCGTAAATTGAAACGCCGTATTTGTGCAGGTGAAATATAAACATCGTCCGGCCCCGCCAAATATGAAGCGTCTGCGCCACGTAAAAACCCGAAGCCGTCAGGCATCATTTCCAACACGCCCTCCACATCAATGGAGTCATCACGTTTAGCAAGCGCTTTAAGCACTTGGAAAACCACGTCCTGCTTCCTACTGCGACCGATATTTTCAATCTGCAGCTCTTCCGCCAACTGCATCAATTCATGTATAGGTTTGAGCTTCAGTTCAGTCAGAGTCATGCGGAATCAGCAATTAAAAGGAACGGTTTAGGCACCGTGGGCAGCTCTCAAGGCAGAGAGCGAATTGAAATTTGATATTGGGTGTATTGCCGCAGCACGACACTGTTCTGATTTGTTAAACGATTGAATGACTGCGTAAGGAGCGCTGCAGTCTGCCCACTAAACCGCTCTAGGCATCGACAAGCGAAATAACCTGGGCAAATTGGCCGAGAAAACAGGCAGGGCGCATAAACATCTAGCGCCTAGTTCGGCAACGCTAACACTCTTACCGCATGGACGTCAAACAACCAGTATTCCAAAGTGGCAAAAGCGAAAAACCACAAATGCAAAGCCCCCGCTTAACGGGGGCTTGGCAAACTACACTAAAAGCACAAACTTAAACCGTGACGTCAGCAGACGCCGCCGGTCGGTCTACAAGCTCAACATACGCCATAGGCGCATTATCTCCAGCGCGGAAACCGCACTTAAGAATACGCAGATAGCCACCCGGACGCGCGCGATAGCGCGGCCCAAGCTCTACGAACAACTTTCCGACCACTTGCTTGTCGCGTAGACGACTGAACGCAACACGACGATTAGCTACACCGTCTGTCTTGGCAAGCGTGATCAACGGTTCAGCAAAACGACGCAACTCCTTCGCCTTAGGCAAAGTCGTTTTGATGAGCTCTTCGCGGAACAATGCCAACGAAAGGTTTTTAAATAGCGCTTTACGGTGCGCACTGGTTCGATTTAGTTTACGACCAGAATTTTGGTGACGCATTTCCCTTGCTCCCTCTTAGCCGCCGAAGCCCGCACTAGCGAGCCCCACCGGTGGCCAATTCTCTAGTTTCATGCCCAGCGACAATCCTTTTTGCGCAAGCACGTCCTTAATTTCTGTAAGCGATTTTTTGCCCAAGTTTGGCGTTTTAAGCAGTTCCACCTCGGTACGCTGAATCAAGTCACCGATGTAATAAATACTCTCCGCCTTCAGACAATTCGCCGACCGCACTGTTAGCTCAAGATCATCAATCGGACGCAATAGCATCGGATCGAACTCTTGTCGGCTTGGCGTTGGTGCCTGCGTTTCAACCCGCTTGACGTCAACAAAAACCGCCATCTGATCAACCAAGATATTCGCAGCACGTTTTACCGCCTCAACTGGATCAACCGTGTTGTTAGTTTCAATATCGAGAATCAGTTTGTCCAGATCTGTACGCTGCTCCACACGGGCTGCCTCAACTGAATAAGCCACGCGCAAAATCGGTGAATACGAGGCATCCAGCTGCAAACGGCCAATCGGTCGCGCTTCGTCATCTGGCAAACGTCGGCTGGTTGCCGGCTCATAGCCAACACCTTTTTGCACCTTTAGGCGCATTGTCAACGTCACATCTTTAGTCAAATTGCAAATTACATGATCACGATTCACAATTTCAACGTTGTGATCGACCGTTATATCACCTGCTGTTACCGGCCCCTTGCCCTTTTTTGTGAGCGTTAGGGTCGTACCAGTCCCCTGATGCAGACGGATCGCAACTTCTTTCAAATTTAATAAAACGTCGAGTACGTCTTCTTGCATGCCTTCCACAGGACTGAACTCGTGCACCACACCGTCAATTTCGACTTCAGTGATAGCAGCGCCAGGAATGGAGGACAACAAAACTCGACGCAAAGCGTTCCCAAGCGTGTGTCCGAAGCCGCGTTCTAACGGTTCAAGTACAACGCGGGAGCGCGTACCAGAAACACTCTCAACTGAGATGTTACTGGGGCGTAAAAGCGAATTAGATGCCATGAAGGGTTCCGATTACTTCGAGTAAAGCTCGACGATCAAATTTTCATTGATGTCACTAGACAGATCACTGCGGATCGGGGCGCTTTTAAACGTACCGGTTAGCTTCGCGAGATCAACGTCACACCAGCTAGGAATTGAATCCATCTGCTGCGCAAGCGTTGTAGCTTCCTTAATACGCAGCTGCTCCTTCGCTTTTTCTGCGATTGCTACAATGTCGTCGGCCTTGACTTGGAACGACGCCAAATCAACCCGCTTACCGTTGACTACAACCGCACCGTGTGAAACAAGCTGCCTCGCCTGGGCGCGGGTAACCGCGAAGCCCATACGGTAAACGACGTTATCAAGTCGGCATTCTAGCAACTTCAGCAGGTTCTCACCGGTAGCACCCTTCTGGGCAGCTGCTTTCTGATAATAAAGCCGAAACTGATGTTCAAGCATGCCGTAAATTCGACGTACTTTTTGCTTCTCTCGCAACTGGGTCGCGTAATCAGAGCTCTTCGCCTTTTTCGCAGCACCATGCTGCCCAGGCTTCTGCTCAAGCTTACATTTACTATCCAGCGCACGCGCCGGACTCTTCAAAAACAAATCCGTGCCTTCGCGACGAGCGAGCTTGCACTTAGGACCAATATAACGTGCCATGTATGATTTCTCCCAGTTTAAACGCGACGCTTCTTAGGCGGGCGGCAGCCATTGTGCGGAATGGGCGTGACATCGATGATGTTAATCACCTTGTAACCAATCGCGTTGAGCGACCGAACCGCACTTTCTCGACCAGGGCCAGGGCCCTTAATCCGGACTTCAACATTCTTAACACCATAATCCAACGCTGCACGGCCCGCTTTGTCGGCTGCAACCTGTGCTGCGAACGGCGTACTTTTACGGGAACCGCGAAAACCAGCTCCACCGGAAGTCGCCCAAGAAAGCGCGTTACCCTGACGGTCCGTCATCGTGATAATGGTGTTATTAAAAGACGCTTGCACATGGCAAACGGCATCAGTTACAACGCGCTTGATCTTTTTCTTGACCTTCGCTGCGGCAGGCTTGTTCATTGCTCAAATCCTTTGAGTCTGTACTTTGTCTGTCTGTCTTAAGCTGCTTCGTTAAACTAAATTTATTGTTATTATAAAAGCAGCAGCGTATTTAAAACCTACAGCCGCCATAGGCGGCCATAGTCGAAATTATTTCTTAATCGCCTTGCGTGGACCCTTGCGAGTACGCGCATTTGTCTTTGTTCGCTGACCGCGCAGTGGAAGCCCGCGGCGATGGCGCAAACCGCGGTAGCAGCCTAGATCGATTAGTCGCTTGACGCTGATCGCAACTTCCCGACGCAGATCGCCCTCGACAACGAACTTGACCACTTCCGAGCGGATTTTTTCCACCTGGACTTCAGTCAAGTCGCGAACTTTTGTTGCTGGATCAACGTTTGCCGATTGGCAAACCTTGCGCGAACGCGTGCGGCCGATACCATAGATACTGGTCAAGCCAATCCAAGCGTGTTTGTTGACGGGGAGGTTTACGCCCGCGATACGTGCCATTGTTCAATCTCCATATTGACGGCCGCTATTAGCTCTCTACTATAACATCATTGCTGCGCCCTGCTCAGAGAGCGCAAAAATCTGTTCAGCTATGAGTCTAACGCGCTCCGGAAGTGCGTCCGATGCCTTTGAAATTCGCTTTTCGTAAGACGCTTTCGTACTGATGCGACATGAGATGCGTTTGCACCTGAGCCATGAAGTCCATTACGACGACGACTACGATCAACAAAGAAGTACCGCCAAGATGAAACGGCACATTGAAATACTTATTAATTAGATTTGGAAGCGTACACACGGCAACTAGGTAAAGACTCCCTATCAACGTAAGCCGTGTCAGCACACCATCAATATACTGCGCTGTTGCCTTGCCAGGACGAATACCGGGAATTAAAGCACCACCCTTCTTCAGGTTTTCTGCTGTTTCGGTCGAGTTAAACATCATCGCTGTGTAGAAAAAAGCGAATCCCATAATCAGCGCACCGTCAAGAACTAAATATAGCGGCTCACCCGGAGACAACACGTTCGCGACGCTACCCAACCAAGCCATCGACGGTATATTGCTAAACCACTGTGCTGCAGAAGCTGGAAGAAGTATCAAACTAGAAGCGAAAATGGCGGGAATAACACCAGCCATATTGATCTTTAGCGGCAGATGCTGGGCCTGATTAACATAGCCCTGACGCCCACCGCTTCGCCCAGCATAATTAACGGTAATTCTCCGTTGCCCGCGCTCCATAAAGACCACGAAACCCGTGACCGCAACCGCTAGCGCCCCGACAAAAATCACTGCCAACCAATTCAGTTGATCCTGCGCTGCCAACTCAAACGTACCTGCAACCGCCGCTGGCAGTCCTGCCACGATCCCCGCAAAAATAAGCATTGAAATGCCATTGCCGATGCCGCGCTCCGTGATCTGCTCACCCAACCACATCAGAAACATCGTTCCTGCGGTAAGACCAACCACCGTAGTGAAAACGAAACTCGCACCCGGATTAATAACACCGCCAGAGTTTTGTGCGGCCATCGCAACACCAAACGACTGAAACAACGCCAACGCCACGGTACCGTAACGCGTGTATTGATTGAGTTTTCGCCTCCCGGACTCACCCTCCTTGCGCAACGCTTGAAGGCTGGGCACTGCAGTGGCTAAAAGCTGAACAACGATCGAAGCGGATATATATGGAACCACGCCGATAGCGAACAACGAGAACCGCCCGAGAGCGCCGCCAGAGAACATATTGAATAAATCAAGGATTGTGCCCTTCTGGCTTTCCATGATTTGCAGCATCCGGGCTGGATCAACACCAGGCAACGGGATGAAAGAACCAAACCGAAAAATTACCAGCGCACCTAGTAGGAAAAAAATGCGCTGGCGTAATTCGGTTAGCCGCCCGATTGATGCGAGAGACGGCGACGTCGAAGTATTCGCAGCCAATTCTTACTCCACCTTGCCGCCAGCTGCGGCAACTGCTATCGCAGCCCCAGCCGTAAGAACCAGACCCCTGAGCGTTACCACACGATTTAGTTCACCGCGCGAAACAACCTTGACCTTGGTTACTTCAGAGCTAATCAAACCAGCCGCTCGCAAAACAACCAAGTCAATAACGTCAGCCGTTAAATGGTCTAACTGATACAAATAAACTTCACCACGTGACGCTTTCATCTTCGAACGGAAACCAACTTTCGGCAACCTACGCTGCATAGGCATCTGACCGCCCTCAAAGCCTGCCTTGATTTTTCCCTTGCCGGTACGAGCATAAGACCCTTTGTGGCCACGACCACAAGTTTTGCCGAGTCCGGAACCGATACCGCGCCCAACGCGAAAACTTTTGGTGCGCGCGCCGACCGCTGGTTGAATTGTATTTAATTCCATAGTCATAACATTCTCCGGTGCAGTTAGACGACGTCTACCATATAGCGCACTTTTTGGATAAGCCCACGAACTTGTGGACTATCCTTGAGAGTACGTTGGCTGTTGAGCTTGCCTAAACCAAGCGCCTTAACACATAAGCGATGCCGCCCTGGTGTCGAATTAACACTGCGAACTAGCTTGACCGTTACGGTCGCTCCTTCAGGCTGCTTGACCATCTTCCTCACCCATTAATTCTTTCAATGACTTTCCGCGCTTGTGCGCAATATCCTGCGGAGACGAAACCATTTGCAAGCCTCGGATTGTGGCGCGCACCAAGTTAATTGGGTTTCGCGAACCATAGGCCTTAGCCAAAACGTTTTGTACACCCACAACTTCAAACACCGCACGCATCGCACCACCAGCAATTACACCAGTACCGCTACTGGCTGGTTGCATAAACACTTTTGCAGCGCCGTGATTACTCTTGACGGCATACCAAAGCGTTCCATTCTGCAAACTCACGCGAACCATCGCCCGTCGCGCCCGCTCCATTGCCTTTGCGATAGCCGCTGGCACCTCGCGTGCCTTACCGTAGCCAAAACCGACCCGACCCTGGCCATCACCAACCACCGTCAGCGCGGTGAAACTAAAAATACGCCCACCTTTCACAACTTTTGCAACTCGGTTTACCGCGACGAGCTTTTCGAGCATGCCGTCGCTTACTTCTCGTTCATTATTCGACATTTGCCTATCCTTGTGCGCCTGTGCGGCCGTTAGAACTGCAGGCCAGCTTCGCGAGCGGCCTCAGCGAGAGCTTTAATGCGGCCGTGATATTTAAACCCGGAACGATCAAACGCGACAGCCGAAACCCCAGCCGCCCTTGCACTCTCAGCAATCGCTTTACCAACCGCAGAAGCAGCATCTTTGTTCTTCGTCGCTTTTAACGTATCGGCGATCACCTTCTGTACGGTTGACGCCGTGGCGAGCACTTTCCCTTCAGCACTGATCACTTGCGCGTAAAGATGCTGGCAAGTGCGATGAACCGTTAGACGTGTCGCACCGAGTTTACGGATGTGGCAACGTGTGGCTTTCGCTCGGCGAATTCGTGCAACTTTCTTTTCCATAAGAATCTCCTAGCTCACCTTATGCTTTCTTGACTTCTTTCAAGGTGATCTTCTCACCACCGTAGCGTATTCCCTTACCCTTGTACGGTTCGGGTGGACGGAATGCGCGAATTTTAGCAGCGACTTGCCCCACACTTTGCTTGTCGGCGCCTTTGATCATGATTTCGGTCTGTGTAGGCGTTTCTAAGCTAATACCCTCTACCGCCTTAAAAACAACAGGATGTGAAAATCCAATCGTTAGATTGAGATCTTTCCCAGCCATGGCTACACGAAAACCAACGCCAACAAGCTCGAGCTTACGTTCGTAGCCCTTGTCGACGCCAATAATGCAATTTTGCACCAACGCGCGAATCGTTCCGCCCATCGCTGTATCGCCGTTTTTGACATCCACTTTAAGCTCACTACCATCAACAATTAGATCGATGTGGCTTGGCTTTGCAACTGTCAAGATGCCCTTTGGACCTTTGATCGAAATCAGACCACCGTTGACTGACACTTCGACACCTTTCGGCACCGTGATTAATTTTTTTGCGACGCGTGACATTTCTTATCCCCTTAAGCAACGATGCAGATAACTTCGCCACCCAAACCCAGTTCCCTGGCCTTAGCGTCGGTCATCATGCCTTTGCTGGTGGATATAATTGCCGCACCCAAGCCATTTTGGACTCGAGGAAGCGCGTCTTTATTACGGTAAGCGCGCAAGCCAGGACGGCTGACGCGCTGCAAGCGCTCAATAACCGGCTTACCACGATAATATTTCAAAGTTACCTCGATAACCTTGCGGTGCTCACTGAGCGCAACTTCCGTTGCATCAGTAATAAAGCCTTCTGCCTTAAGCACTTCAGCAATAGACATTTTCAGCCTCGAGGCCGGGATTTGAACCGACACCTTGTTCACCATTTGCGCATTGCGAATGCGGGTGAGCATGTCGGCGATAGGACAAGTAAGATTCATATGATTTCTCTTTCCTTACCAGCTAGCTTTGCGCAAGCCGGGCACGTCACCACGCATCGTGGCCTCGCGTAACTTGGTGCGGCCTAAGCCAAACTTAGCGTAAACCCCACGCGAACGCCCCGTTAACTGGCATCGATTCCTGCCACGGCAAGGACTGGAGTCACGCGGTAACTTACTTAATGCTGCGACTGCAAGCTCTTTGTCTTCATAAGAAGCAGTAACACTACTAATAACTTTCTTCAGCTCAGCGCGCTTAGCGCGGAACTTGGTCTCTAATTTCGCGCGTTTAATCTCGCGATTGACCATGCTTGTCTTTGCCATGATTTATGTACTCTTGAGATTAATTACGGAAAGGAAAACCGAAAGCCGCCAGCAGCGCCTTCGCTTCTTTATCTGACTTCGCCGTAGTCGTTACCGCGATGTCCATACCACGCAGTGCATCGACCTGATCGAAATCAATTTCTGGGAAAATGATTTGCTCTTTAATACCGAAGTTGTAGTTCCCACGACCGTCGAACGCTCGACCAGACAGGCCGCGAAAATCGCGGACGCGTGGCAAAGAAACGTTAATCAGCCGATCCAAAAACTCGAACATCTGATGGCGCCGCAAGGTCACCTTACAACCGATCGGCCAACCCTCGCGGATCTTAAACGTCGCAATTGAGTTCTTAGCGAGCGTAGTTATAGGCTTCTGACCGGCAATTTTAGCCATGTCGCCCACTGCGCCTTCTAGTTTTTTCTTATCGCCAACGGCTTCACCCACGCCCATATTGAGTGTGATTTTGCTAAGCCGCGGAACCATCATAGGATTACTGTAAGCAAACTCTTTAGTAAGGGCTGCCACAACGCTTTCGCGGTAAAAATTTTGTAAACGTGACATTGTCTAGCTCCTTAGCCTTCCACCACTTCGCCGTTACTTCGGAAGACGCGCACTTTCTTGCCGTCACCTAGAACTTTGAAGCCAACGCGATCACCCGCTTTGGTGGATGGGTTAAACAACATAACGTTTGACTGGTGAATTCCAGCTTCGCGCTCTATAATCCCGCCAGGTTGATTCGCCCCTGGATTGGCTTTCGTGTGGCGCTTAACCATATTCACGTTTTCTACGAAGACACGATCTTCGTCAAGACGCAGAACATTGCCCTGCGTCCCTTTGTTTTTGCCAGCAATCACGACTACGCGATCGCCCTTCTTTAATCGATTCATTAGATCCTCAGAGCACTTCAGGTGCCAGCGACACGATTTTCATGAATCGCTCCCCGCGAAGTTCGCGCGTCACAGGCCCGAAAATACGGGTTCCGATTGGCTCCAACTTGTTGTTGAGCAATACAGCTGCATTTCCTTCAAAGCGGATGAGTGAACCGTCAGGACGACGTACACCGAACGCGGTTCGCACCACGACGGCGTCATAAACCTCGCCTTTCTTCACTTTACCGCGCGGAATTGCTTCGCGTACGCTGACTTTGATGACATCGCCGATATGCGCATAACGACGCTTGGACCCGCCAAGCACCTTAATACACATCAGTTCACGAGCCCCGCTGTTGTCCGCAGCAGCGAGAGTGGTTTGCATTTGAATCATGGAAACTCTCCTAGTTACTGCGCAGCTTTGCTCAGTACTTCTGCCAACGCCCAGGCCTTTGTTTTGGCAAGGGGACGGCAGGGTACAATTCGCACGGTATCGCCGATACCGGCGGTTTCACTCTCGTCATGCACGTGAAGCTTCGTAGAGCGCTTCACGTATTTGCCGTAGAGAGAATGCTTGACCTTACGTTCAATTAGAACCGTAATTGTCTTGTTCATTTTATCGCTTACAACACGCCCTTCTAGGCTGTGCTGCACCTTTTCTAACTCGCTCATGACTTACTTGCCTTTTTCGACGCTTCGCCCAGCACCATCTTAATTCGCGCAACATCACGACGAGCGATGCGAAACTGATGCGATTGAGTAAGCTGCCCTTGCGAGCGCTGCATACGAAGATTGAACTGCTCTTGACGCAGATCAATCAGTTGATCCTTCAACTGAGCAGCAGATTTCTGCCGCAGATCCTTAATTTCCATTAGACCACCGCACGCGTTACGAACGTTGTTTTGACGCTCAATTTGGCAGCTGCGAGCGAGAAAGCCTCACGAGCAATTGCCTCACTAATTCCCTCTACCTCGAAAAGCACACGTCCTGGGTGAATTTCTTGTACCCAGTACTCAACGCTACCTTTACCGTTACCCATCCGGACTTCAATAGGCTTCTTAGTGATCGGCTTGTCAGGGAATACACGAATCCACTGTTTGCCACCACGCTTCACGTAGCGGGTGATTGTACGGCGTGCCGCTTCGATTTGGCGCGCCGTTAGACGCCCACTCTCTACAGCCTTCAGGCCAAATTCACCGAAACTCACTTCATTGCCACACCACGCCAGGCCACGGTTACGGCCCTTGTGTTGTTTACGGTATTTAGTACGACTTGGTTGCAACATGATTAACGTCCTTCTTTCGAAGACATGCGAGGCTCAGCTTTCGCTTCGCTCATGGGCGCATGAAGGTCAAATACTTCGCCTTTGTAAATCCACGTCTTGACACCAATGATGCCGTAGGTGGTTTTCGCTTCGGCAAAGCCATAGTCAATATCAGCGCGCAGAGTGTGTAATGGCACGCGGCCTTCGCGATACCATTCAGTGCGTGCAATTTCAGCGCCGTTCAAACGGCCAGCAACGTTAACCTTGATGCCGAGCGCCCCTAAGCGCATCGCGTTTTGCACCGCACGCTTCATGGCGCGTCGGAACATTATCCGACGCTCAAGTTGCTGCGCAATACTTTCTGCGACCAGTTGTGCGTCGGTTTCTGGCTTGCGAATTTCAACGACGTTGATATGCGTTGGAACACCCATCAAATCCGATACTTCCTTACGAAGCTTTTCAATGTCTTCGCCCTTCTTGCCGATCACGACTCCCGGGCGCGCTGTGTGTATCGTAATGCGGGCAGTCTTTGCCGGCCGCTCAATCTGAATCCGGCTTATGCCAGCCTGCACTAATTTCGCGCGCAGCATGTCGCGCGTTTTAATGTCCGCTATCAAGTAGCTGGCGAAATCCTTCTTTGTTGCGTACCACTTTGAGTTCCAGTCACGCGAAATGCCGAGACGGAAACCTATTGGATGAACTTTGTGACCCATAGCAATCCTTCCTTATCGCTTGTCGCCGACGACGACGGTGACGTGACTAGTACGCTTCACGATGCCAGCTCCGCGACCTTTAGCGCGAGGCTGCATACGCTTTAAACGCGGGCCCTCGTCAATAAAAATTTGCGTTACAGAGAGAGTATCGATGTCTGCGCCGAGGTTATTTTCCGCGTTAGACACTGCTGACAGCAGTACCTTGCGGATGATTGCTGCACCACGCTTATTGCTAAATTGCAACAAGTTTGCTGCGCTACCGACGGCTAGACCACGCACCTGATCAGCAACTAAGCGACCTTTTTGTGGTGAGAGACGCACCATGCGTAAAATTGCTTTCGCTTCCATGTTATTTGCCCCCCGATGCTTTCTTGTCGCCCGCGTGGCTCTTGAAAGTACGCGTCAACGCGAACTCTCCGAGCTTATGACCAACCATGTTCTCATTAATTGCGACAGGCACGTGCGCCCGCCCATTGTGGATCGCGAAAGTCATCCCAACCATATCTGGGCTGATCATTGATCGTCTTGACCAAGTCTTAATTGGCTTCTTACTATTACTTGCTGCCGCAGCGGCCACCTTCTTCTGGAGGTGATCATCGATGAACGGACCTTTTTTTAGCGAACGCGCCATAATTTAGTTACTCCATTAACCTTTGCGGCTGCGGCGGCGAACGATCATGCTATCCGTGCGCTTGTTTTTACGTGTCTTGTAGCCCTTCGACGGCTGGCCCCAAGGTGAAACCGGATGGGGATTACCCTGCCCGCTCTTACCTTCACCACCACCGTGCGGGTGGTCGACCGGATTCATGACCACGCCGCGAACGGTTGGGCGAATACCGCGCCAGCGCTTAGCGCCAGCTTTGCCGATATGCTCAAGATTATGTTCGCCGTGGCCAACTTCGCCGATCACAGCGCGGCAATCTGACGGCACTTTTCGCATTTCGCCCGAGCGTAATCGTAAGGTTGCATAACCCGCATCTCTAGCGATCAACGACACAGATGCGCCGGCGCTACGAGCCATCTGCGCACCTGCGCCCGGCTTCAACTCGATGCAGTGAATGACGCTACCAATGGGCATGTTCGAAAGCGGCATGCAGTTACCCGTTTTGACACCCGCTTCGCGGCCCGAAAGAATGACATCACCGGCCTGCAAACCCTTTGGCGCGATAATATAACGGCGCTCGCCGTCGGCATAACAAATGAGTGCAATATGCGCGGTACGATTTGGATCATACTCCAAACGCTCTACCGTGCCTGGAACACCATCTTTCGTACGCTTAAAGTCGATTAAACGATAGTGCTGGCGCGAACCGCCGCCACGATGGCGGGTCGTAATTCGACCGTAGCAGTTGCGTCCGCCCGTATTGGACTGACTGTCCAACAACGCTTTGACAGGTGCGCCTTTATGCAGGTTCGGCGTAACTACGCGAACCATACCTCGACGTCCCGGCGACGTTGGATTCATTTTCATTAATGACATGATTTTTCCCCTATGCCTTCAAGCCAAAGTCGATGCTTTGACCTTCGCTGAGCGTGACATAAGCTTTACGATAGCCTTGGCGATGCCCTTGCCGACTGCGGAAAGCTTTCGCCTTACCTTTGATGTTCGCGACTTGCACTGCATCAACCTTGACTTTGAACATCGCTTCGACAGCGCTCTTCACCTCAGCCTTTGTGGCTGTGGAATCAATTTTGAAGACATACTGATTGTGCAGAGCCTGCACTCGCGCCGTCTTTTCAGACACGTGCGGTGCGCGCAGAACCAAATAGTCGCGTTCAGTTCGAATGATCGCACTCATGACAGCCACTCCTGAACTTTTTTCACAGCGCCAGAGGTAATGACCACATGTTTAGCAGTGATCAAACTTACCGGATCGATACCGGCGACATCAACGAGCGCGAGGTGCGGCACGTTACGTGACGCCAAGAAAAGATTCTTGCTTACTTCTTCGCCAATCAGTAAAGCTTTGGTAACGCCTAAACCCTTGAGCTTCTCGATCATACCCTTCGTTTTTGGCGAGGACACTTCAATGCTGTCCACAACTTTCAAACGATCCTGTCGGATTAACTCAGAGAAAATAACCTGCAACGCACCGCGATACATCTTGCGATTGACTTTTTGCGTAAAGTTACGCGGTTTCGCAGCAAACGACACACCACCACCCACAAATATTGGTGCGCGATAATCGCCGTGACGCGCACCGCCACCCTTTTGCTTCTTGAATTTCTTCGTGGTGCCAGTGACTTCAGAACGCGTCTTTTGCGCCTTTGTCCCTGCGCGGCCCGCTGCTTGATACGCAGTAACCACTTGATGCACCAAATCTTCAGCGTACTCACGAGCGAAAACCGAATCGGAGACGCTTAAATTTCCACCACCTACAATATTAAGTTCCATAGTCGCGCTCCTTAACCCTTCGCCGCTGGCTTAACAACGACGTCGCCATTGGTCGCGCCCGGAACCGGACCACTGACCATAATAAGATGGCGCTCAAGGTCAATTCGCACAACCTTCAAATTCTGCGTCGTTTGTTGTACGTCACCCATGTGTCCAGCCATCTTCTTGCCAGGGAAAACACGTCCTGGCGTTTGCCGCTGACCGAGCGAACCAGGCGAACGGTGACTCAATGAGTTACCGTGCGTAGCGTCACCCATTTTGAAGTTGTGACGCTTGATCGTGCCGGCGAAACCTTTACCTTTAGTCACGCCAGTAACGTCAACCATGTCGCCAACAGCAAATGTGTCGACTTTAATTTCCGCACCGACTGCGAAACCACCGATTTCTTGCGCGTCTACGCGCAGCTCCCACAGACCGCGACCCGTGCCAGCATTCGCTTTCGCGAAGTGACCCTTCTGCGGCTTGTTGAGCAACGAAGCGCGCTTGCTGCCGAGCGTGACTTGAATCGCGCTGTAGCCGTCCGTTTCGTTCGTCTTTACTTGTGTTACGCGATTTGGCTCCGCTTGAATGACAGTAACAGGGATCCCTGCGCCCGCTTCAGTGAAAATTCGCGTCATGCCGCATTTGCGGCCGATTAGTCCAATTGCCATAGCTTTAGCCCCCGAGATCAATAGAGCTTAATCTGAACATCTACGCCTGCGGCGAGATCCAGATCTTTCAACGCATCAACAGTTTTGTCGTTCGGATCAATGATGTCCAACACGCGCTTGTGCGTGCGGGCTTCATACTGATCTCGAGCGTCTTTGTCGACGTGGGGCGACACCAATACGGTGTAGCGTTCAATTTTTGTTGGAAGCGGAATCGGACCCCGCACCTGCGCACCTGTGCGCCGGGCAGTTTCGACGATTTCGCTTGCTGAACGGTCGATCAAACGATGATCGAACGCCTTCAGTCGGATGCGAATCCGTGGCTGAGCCATGACTTTTCCTCTGCGCGTTTCGCGCAATTAACAGTAAAGAACGATCTCAGCTGCAATCCCGCAACTGAGTTAAGACATTTTGCTACGTTAACGACCACTACAACAACCACTCAGAGAGCTAACAGGCCATCGCTGGCCTGAACTCAGCCCGCAAGCATACAACTTATTTTATGACTTTTGCCACAACGCCTGCACCAACAGTGCGGCCGCCTTCACGAATTGCGAAACGTAGGCCTTCTTCCATCGCGATTGGTGCGATTAAAGAAACAACCATCTTAACGTTGTCACCTGGCATGACCATTTCCACGCCTTCTGGTAACTGGCAGTCGCCGGTTACGTCGGTCGTGCGGAAGTAGAACTGCGGACGGTAGCCTTTGAAAAATGGCGTATGACGACCGCCTTCTTCTTTGCTCAACACATAAATTTCA
>Ga0105044_10005919_pt1 | contig 16827 bp, 14 predicted proteins | sample MAT01_FD_78092 | JGI IMG/M metagenome (GOLD analysis project Ga0105044, IMG submission 78092) | Freshwater microbial communities from Lake Fryxell liftoff mats and glacier meltwater in Antarctica - MAT-01 | ecosystem: Environmental > Aquatic > Freshwater > Ice > Liftoff microbial mat | place...
TATGGACCAAAATCACCTTTTTGATAAATTCCATAAAAACTATCTGGCTGACCAATTTTTTCAAGTGTTAAACCCTCGTCCGGAGACAAGCCTAATTGTGTCAAAGCTCCAAGTAAAACATTTGCAGTTTCTGGCTGAAGTCTATTTCTATCAGTATCTTCGAGTCTCAAATAATAGATTCCAGAGTGAATTTTTGACATTAACTTAGTAAAAAGAACAGTTCTGGCAGTACCCAAGTGGAGGTAACCTGTGGGTGAAGGTGCTTGGCGGGTACGAAAAGCTGACATATTAATTCAATTTGTCAATTTCTAAAATTAGTTTTCTATCTTTTTCAGTAATCGAATTACCCTCGTCGTGTGTGGTGGTGGCAATTGTTACCTTGCCCCAAGTAAACCAAATTTCTGGGTGATGACCCAAAGACTCGGCCACAGACCCAACCTGATTTACAAAAGCCAAAGCCTCTAAAAAATTCTGGAAAATAAAAGTTTTAGTTAGTTTATTGTCTAATTCTTGCCACATAATACTTCAAGATTCACAGACTCCTAAAGATTGTCAAAATTTGACCGTATTTAGATTCTTGGTTGGAATTTGAAAATGCTCCCGCAAGCCATTGAAAATTTAGCTGAAAAATTACGTTTTTTTCCAGGAGTCGGAAATCGTAGCAGCTTAAAGCTAGCCCTAGATATTTTGCAATTACCTGAGGATAAGTTTCTAGAATTTGATCAATCCCTTACCGAAGTCAGAGCTCAAGTTTGTTTCTGCACTAATTGCGGTTTTTTTGCTCAAAAGTCTACCCAAATTCCAGACGAAACTAAAATACAATGTGAAATTTGCAATAATAGCTCTAGAAATACATCCCAAATCTGTTTAGTGGAAAAAACTACAGATGTAATTACAGTAGAAAGAGGTAATGTTTACAGAGGTTTGTATCATGTTCTAACTAATCTAATCTCACCGCTGGATAATATTTTTGCTGAAGATACGACTATTAATGACCTCGTTGAAAGAAGGCTTTCTGGAAATAAAGACAAAATTGAATTGATTTTATTTTTCAAAGCCGGCTTTGCAGCCGAAGCCACGACCGCCTACCTCAAAGAATTTCTAAAACAGAAAAAGCTATTGGAAAAAGTCACGATCACTAGACTCGCCCAAGGCCTACCACTATATTACAACCCAGAAACTTTGGATCAAGCTACTATGGCAAAAGCCCTTGAGGACCGCCGCGAAATTAGTTAATTTTAAGAATTTGAGAATCAGTGTAGTTCAGGCTGTTTGGATTTTTAGTAGACTGAATAATAGCTCTATCAGCAAGAAACTCACCTTTTCCGACCACCCTTGCCAAATAACTCAATGGTTTTGTTGATTTTTTATCTACACAAAAACTAACTTTTTGAGCTTCAATATTATAAGGAAATACTGCAAGCCTTCGTTCTTCTTGACTAACCCTGAAATAACTCACTCCAGTTAATGGTTTCATACCGCTTGGTAAATAATCAGTGATTTGATAACAACCATCACTAGCTTTATCTTTGAGATTGAAATCAAATATCACTTTGACGGTATCACCCTCTTTAAAAGTCGTGGATTTTTTACCATTAACTTCGAAACTTCTAGAAATTTCTACTTCTGAATCTTTAGGTTTAGATTCAAATGGAACTTGATATCTACTGAGAATTCCAAGCTCACCTTTAGTAACTTCAACTTTAAGCTTATCAAGCTCTGTAGGACTGATTTGCAGGCTGAAACTATCCCCAGAAGCTAGTTTTTTTATAGTTTTTTGATCGTTCAAAATGTAACTAAACTCTAACTCTGCACTACTCACTCTAGGTATCATGTTCCTTAGAAAATTGATTTCACTGAGATATACTAGGTTTTCTTTTGGATAATTATCTTGGAGGTATTGGAAGAACTTTGGAGCATCTTTTTCTTCAAGCTGGGCTGAAAGTATAGCAATCAGGCTTGTATTTATAGAAATTTCCTCAGCAGACGAACCAATATTAATTTTTGAAGTCTCACCAGCATCCATTTTGGATTTTTCAACAAGGTTTTTGTAGGTTTTTCTAGCAGATTCTTTATCGCCTAATTTAACTAAACTTAAACCTAAATAAATTTGCTCTTTTGGGTTCAAATCACTTTGGTTTTTTAGGAAGTTAAGAGTAGTTAAAACTGGCTCTTCTAAACCTGCAAGACCATACAAAGCCACTATTTTTCTTTCTCTGGATTCGTTACTAGAATTTAAAATTAAATTGAAATAGTTTTTTAGACTCTGGGTGGAAAATCTATCTGCGCCAAGATCCGCAACTTGAGCACTCAGCTCCAAATCGCTATCAGCGTAAGAATAAATCCCAATTCCGCCACTTTCGTTCTGGTATGTTTTTAAATCAGTTGATTCAGAAGGTAGTACTTCCTGGAAAGTGTTTTTGAGTATTTCCCTGGCTAAACTTCGAGCTAGCACCTGATCTACCCTATCTCCGTAATTATTACTTAATTCAATTAATTTTTGATAATATTTAGATCTTCCCTGGCCACTAAATGTCAAAGTGGTAGCACCAGTCTGAGAGCCTTCCAGTTTCAAATCAGTACTGTATTTCTGGAATTTAGATTGGGTTTGGGTAGTGTAGCTACTGAGCACTCTAAACTCTTTAACTATCTCATCTTGCAATTCTCCAGCTTTAGCTCTAATATTAATTTTATAATTCCCAGTTTTTAAAGCATCTAGTTTATAGTCTAGATCGCCTTTGCCTTTGACAGTTTGAGCTGTAATTCCTAGTGATTCAGAATTAATGGTATATTCAATTTCTTGGTTTTTAAGTTCACTCCCAAAAGTTCTAAGTCTAATAGACGGTTTGTCCCCTACTAAATAGCTCTCATTGATTACTGGATTTACAAAAAATGGAAGTTTAGTGATGATATTTTTGAATCCACTCCCAGCCTGTAAGTCAGAGCTAATTCCCTGGAAAGTCATTCTCCAGCTAGTCAAATCATCAGGAAGCTTGAAACTAGTTTTTATTTGACCATTACTATCTGTCTGTAAATTCTGAAAATATGCAGTGTCTTTGAACTGATTTCGTATACCCTCACCACCACCACTGCCCTGGCCGCCACAATAGTTTCCGCAGCTAAAAGTGTGAGAAATGTAACTACTACTCTTAAGAGGATAAATAGTTTGGTATAGGTTTGCAATTGTATCCAAGCTCTCTGGCTGAGTTGCAAAAATAGCCTCATCTACAACTGAAAAATTCAAATTACTATTTACAGGCTTGCCGTTAAGATCTCTCACCAAAGCCTCGATTTTCACTTCCTCACCAGGTTTATAAGTTGCTTTGTCAGTTTTTACTTCGATATTTAGTTTTTTACTATTATAATTAAATTGTAGATTCTGGCTGTTTAAGCTTCGAAAATTTTGACCATCAAAATAGATACTATTGATGTAAACATTTGGCACAAAAGTATTTTCAAAATCTAAATTAAACTCAGGATTATCTTGAACTTTGTAACTTTGCAAACTGCTTTGAGCGAAACTAAGTAAATAGAGATTGTTTTTACCGTCGATATTATTTTGGTTTTGCTGGAATTTCAAACTGAGTTTGTCACCGATATCGTAATTGTCTTTTTTTGGAGAAATATTTAAATTAAAACCGTTATTTTCATTAGAAAATCCATATTCGAGTGAATTATTTAGGTTTATTGTACTAGAAACTGGAGAGTTATTTGCATCAGTATCCACTGCTAAAGCCTCATAACGACTTTCTGGTTTAGTATCTATTTCAAAACTAACTTTACCGTCACTTTGAGTTTTCAAGTTTAATGAGGGTAGTTCTTTAGTAAATTCAAAATAGTAAAAAGACTTTTCAGTTTTTTTGGTAATTAGATTATACTTTTCCTCACCCTCATTGATTGTATACCCTTTTTCGCCAAGTTTTAGCAGAAATTTTTTGTCGGCAACTGGCTTACCTTTATAGTCATTTTGATCCATCTCCGTCCCATTATTAATTTTAGAAAGATCAATTTCATTGAGTTGTAATTCTATTTTTGCTTTGCCATTTTCTATTTTTGTCTTGGCTTCAATAGCAGTTTTGTAATTAAAAACCCTAGCTTGAGCGCTGGCTGTAATTTCAGAGATTTCAGAATTTTTAGCAAATACATTTAGGGAATCTGTCCTTTCAAAATCTCTATCGCTATTAGCCAATCCCTCAGCCTTGTAGCTAATTTGAAAATTGCCTTGAGAGTCAGTTTTGATAATATTATTATCCCCATAGATTAGTTCTAGATTTGGGACAGGGGTTCCTTCAAAGAATTTTACTTGACCGTTGTAAACTATATTTTCTCCTACAAAATAAGCTTTTCTCTCAGGTTGGATGTTAATAATATAATTTGGCTTAGCTAGATCTTCAATAGTTACAAAGCTTTGAGTTAAAATTTGATTCTGTTCATTTTTTAGAATCAAACCATAGCTACCAGAACTTAGATTTTGAAATTTGAATTGGCTTTGAAACACATTATTTTGAATATTCAAGCTTACCTTTTGAATTTCAACTTTTCCATCAATATAATTTTCAAGTATGGCTGTTACTTTACCAGGATTTAAACTAGTATTTCTAGCACTTAGATAACCCCAAAAATTAATAGTATCGGTGGTTTTATAGTAAGTTTTGTCTTGATAAACGTAAGACCAGTATTTGTCTCCAGCATAATTATCGCTTTGATCTTGGTACCTAGAAAAATTATTAATATCAGATTTCGGTAAAAGTAGTTTTTTATCCCCTGAAGTTACTATGAAATAATTATTTTGCTTGCTAGAATCACTAACTGTATCAAAAAAGGCGACCCCTTGAGAATCGGTAGTAGCACTTCTTTCACCAATTTGCACACTAGCTCCAGCTGCAGGTTTTTGAGTACCTAGATCCACTGCCCACACTAGAGTTTTCTCTTGAGTTTCCTCGTAGTAAGCTGCCAGATCAGTTACTTGAAATAGAGCCTGAATAGTTTTATCACCACTTTTAGTTTCAACGAGGTAATAACCAGCTGGAAGAGTCTTATTTAAAATAAAATATGGATCACTGCCATTATTACTATTATTATTCGAAGTGACTTTTTGAGTTAGTACTTTAGAAAGTTTTGAGCTATCAGCAATTCCTGAATCAGTTTGAAAATAAGCCCAGGTAGGTCTACCCAGAAATAAACTAGAGTCTTGAGTAAAATTCTCAATACTTGGATACTTAAATACATTTACATCATATTTTTGATTTGAATTATTGCCAATATTTAACAATTGAAATGTAGGCTTATCTTTTAAAGAAAATTCAGAAAAAAGCTTTATAAAACTAGTACTATCAGCTCCAATTTCACCTTCAGTCTGGAATTGAAATTTAGTTTCCTGGGTGGTTTTTTGGTCGCTCCCGTCTAAACCTAGTCCAGCTTTGAGAATTACAGTATAAAGAGTTGATTTTTGTAATTCTTTAGGTACAAAAGTAAAGTTTTTTCCGTTTCTAAGGAATTTTCCTTCGGTTTTAGGTGAAATTGAAAACAGGGATTCTGGATTCTGGTAAGCCTGATTATTAAAGACGATCTCTATACCAGTATTTGTGGGAACCCCGGTAGTTTTATCTCTTGGAAGTGTTTGTAATACCCTAAATGTATCTTTGATTTGAAAAGCCCAACTCAGATCTAATTTGTTTGCTGGCTCATTGATATTTGGAGTAGTCTGAAGTTGAAATTTATAGATTTGATTTTTTACTGGAGATTGAGTAAATTTAATTTTATATTTAGTTTCGTTGAGTTTTTCTACTTCAAAATCGATACTTGGAGTGACTTTTAGATTATTTTTAACTTGCTCCAGAGTTACAGTTTTTTTGGTTTCAAGGATATAATCAGAACCTTCTTCAACCCCAGTAATATCCTGATTAGTAGGTTGAATTTCCACTTCTGAGGCTTCAACATTTATACCAGAAAAAACCTTGGCAAGCTGAGCCTGCTGAATAGGAGAATTTGGTAATAAAACTAATGAAACTACAAGCCCAATAACTACAGCCAAAGTAGCAAAACTACCCCCCAGAACTAATTTATTAGCAGAGATAAAATTCTGAACCTTTTCCCAAAAACTTTCAGGTTTGTAGTGCTTTTGTATAAGATTTTTGGAACCCTCTTTCTTGCTTTTTTTATAGCTTTCATTCTTTTCGAAAACTGGTTGCAAGGGTTCTTCTTGAAAATCCTCAGGTTTATTTGGTAGAAAATTAGACATATTTAGGGCGATTTAAATTTAATTATTAGATTGTTTTGTTTCCAGCCAGAGCTCGAGGCAACTTTGTTTTAGCTTACCCAAGCAACGTTTTAATTTTTGGCGAACTGTCGCTGGTTTTAGATTGAAAGCCTGTGCAATCTGAGTGCTATTTTTTTCTTCCATGATTGATAAGCAGACTATCTGGTAATCTTTTTCTTCCAAGTGATTTCGACAGCACCCTATCAATTGGTCGATTTTGGCTTGGTAATGGTCACTATATTTATTTTCAAGATCAGAATCATCTAAGTTTGCAAATGCTGAGTCCCGATTTGTAAATCCAAAAGTTTCTGGGTAATCTCCAAAACTGTTTTGGTGGTCTTGGATGTCCAGACTGACTGGATGAGGGTTTTTAGTTTTTTGATCAATAAATTTATAGAGTTGATTCCTTGCCGTTTGCCATATGAAACCCCTAGGGTTTGTAACTTCTGAATTCAAAAACAAGGCCGTCAAAGTATTAGATGTTAGATCTTCTACATCTTGGCGATTATTTAAACGGCGATAAAAATAACCGAACACTAAGGGATACCAATAATCCCAACTTTCAATAATTTGATTTTTGTTAATACCAGTCTCTAACATATGGCTTATAGATGATTAGTACAGAAGTGTGACAAAAGTAACTTCAAACCAGTTTAGCTAGGAATTAACTAGTTGACAAATTTGCAAGTAAGGGTGCATTATGACGGGTAATTATGCTTAGTTCAGAACTGGAAGTGATCAAATTTTGGCGAGAGGAAAAGGTTTTTGAAAAATCCTTAGAACAAAGAAAAAACTCCCAACCTTATATTTTTTTAGATGGACCGCCATTTGTTACTGGGACTCCGCATTTTGGACATATTTCCACAGGTTACCCAAAAGACATTTTTCCTCGTTATTGGACTCAAAAAGGTAAATACGCTGTGCGTCGCTGGGGCTGGGATTGCCATGGACTGCCGATAGAAAATGTAGTTCAAAAACAGCTAGAAATTCTAGATAAACGCCAGATTGAAAATGAAATTGGAATTGAAAAATTTAACCAAGTTTGCAAATCAAACATTATTGGATTCGACTCTGCTTGGAGAGAAATAATTGAAAGAAGTGGTCGCTGGGTAGATATGGATGATCAATACCGTACCATGGATAATGACTACATGGAATCGGTGTGGTGGGGTCTCGGAAGGCTTTGGGAAAAGAATCTCCTTTATAAAGATCATAGAGTAAGCATGTATTCACCTTCAATGGGTGTCATGCTCTCCCACATGGAAATTGCTGATGATATCAAATATATAAACGAAACTATCCAAACTCCGGTAGTCAGATTCAAAATCAAAGAAAATTCAGCCAAAAAATTGACTGGCAAAATCCTTGAAGAAGTGGTTTTTAATTACTCCGAGCAACAACGCTACAAAGCTGATGTGGAAAAAAGAATTACAGCCCTTGATGCTCTTGACTCCAGAGGAAAAAAGGCCAACATCAAAGAACTTCTAAAGGGTGGCAAACCTGAATTTAATTCCTTAGAATGGGATGAACTGCAAACAGTTGGGGAGTCAGGTGAAGAGCTAAAACATCTACGCCAGCAATATGATATAATTCTAGAAAATCTAGATACTCTCCAAAAACTCAAGGATATTCTTACCAAAAACTATGAAGTCAGCATGCTTTCCTGGACTACCACTCCCTGGACACTACCAGCAAATGTAGCCCTAGGAGTAGGTTCAGATATTGAATATTCAATGTATTACCTGGCAACCAGCTCGGAGCTAGTAATTTTGGCTGAAAAAAGAGCAATTCCAATGCTTTCTCTCCAGCTTCATGATTCAATAGTAAACTCACCTGAACTCCAAAAACAACTTCAGGAAATTACTGATAGTAGCGAGTATTTTAGTAAGTTAGGTGTCGAGATTATCAAGTTAGTGAGTTTCACTGGCAGCGACCTAGAAGGTATTGAATATAAAAGCATATTTGAAAGCAGCCAAGTCATTGATTCCTTTGAAGAAAAAGCCAATATTTACAAAGTTTACACTTCTGAAGTAGTTACAGACACTGAAGGTACTGGGGTTTTACATATCGCCCCAGCTTATGGTGGTGAAGATTTTGAGATCAAAAAACAACGCAACCTTCCAATGTTTAACTGTGTAAATGAATACGGGGAGATTCTAGACACTCTTGACCCAGAACTCAAACCAGTTTTTGGCAAAAACTTCCTTGCCGCAAACGATTTAATCATGGAAATAATAGATAAAAAAGACCTACTTTTTGCTAAATTCAAATTCACTCACAAGTACCCAGTCTACAATCGAGATGACAAAAAAGTCTACTACTGTGCCCAAGAAAACTGGTACATTGGGGAAACTAGACTTATTAATCAAAGCTTGGAACTGAATGAAAAAATTAATTGGCACCCAGAACATTTCAAGGAAGGTAGATTCAAAAATGGCCTAGAAACAGCTCCTGACTGGTGTATTTCCAGAAAACGATACTGGGGAACGGCTCTTCCTATCTGGCAAACCCAAGACAAAAGTAAAACTATTTTTGTAGACTCCTTAGAAAAGTTAGTAAAACATTCCGTTAACCCTATCTACAAACTGGTAAATACACGAGATCTAAACCCAGAATTTTACGAAAGTGGCAAAAGCGTGATCCTCTCAGACTCCCAAAGCAAACTCCCCCTAGGTATTACCGCAACTCAATACCGCAGCAAATATCTCACTGAGCTAAGAAAAGAAAAAAACTTAGATATCAAAAAGTTTGCTGAATATGGTCAGAAAATTCTTGATGAAATTTTGGAATTATTTGGAAAATACAAAACTGTTCAGATCATTCTCTCACCCGAAGAGCAAAAACTATGGACGACTTGGATCCTTGGACTTCACCCTGATAGCAAAAAAAATTCCAAGACTTTCTATTTTTACAAAAAAATAATTGAAGACCTGGGCGAATACAGTCCAACTGGAAATATTCAATTTTTAGACCTTCACCGTCCTTACATTGATGATATTTTACTTAGCGATGAAATCGGAAATATCTACACCAGAATTCCAGAAGTGATTGACTGCTGGGTGGAAAGTGGATCTATGCCTTGGGCTTCATGGCATTATCCTTTTGAAAATAAAGATCAATTTGAAAAAAGTATCCCTGCTGACTATATAGTGGAGTATGAGGGCCAAATCCGAGGTTGGTTCCACGCTTTACATACTCTTTCTACAGCTATTTTTAACAAACCTGCTTTCAAAAATGTTCATGTTCATGGCACCCTACTAGGAAATGACGGGAAAAAACTCAGTAAATCAAAGAAAAACTTTGACTCTGACCCCGACCAGCTAATGAATAAAATTGGAAGTGACGCGATTAGACTGTACTTTTGCTCTGGTCCTTATTTCAATGCAGAAAGTGTCAGTATGCGCGACAAAGACGTCATGAATGTGTTCAGAGACTCTACACTACTACTTTCAAATAGTGGGAAATATATACAGCTGGTACTAGAAAACTATGGCGGCGGCAACCTCCCAATTAGCTTCAAACATCCATTGAATAAATGGTGGCAGGACTACACTCGCAACTACGCTTACAAAATTGATAGATATCTGGAAGATTATAATTTAATTGAAGCATCCCGTTTAATCATTCCTTACATTAACGATTTTTCTACCTGGTATATTCGCCGTAGTAAAGAAATTCTAGCTACCCATGGAGAAGAAGTAGCTGCCTGCTTAAAAGAATCTATTAAACTATTTAGTGTAGTTACTGCGAGTCTCCAGCCGTTCAATACGGAGAGGCTTTGGTCTATAATCAAAGATCAACAGGATCCAGAATCAGTTCACCTCACAGATATCCCAGTCCTTACTCAAATCACTGATAAGCAAAAAAATAATTTAGCTAAGATGAGTAAAATCCGAGAGGTGGTAAGCCAAATCCACTCTATTCGCAAAGAAAAACAGGTTCGTGTCCGTCAACCACTTTACGCAGATTTTAGTAAATTTGAGATTGAAGAAGGGCTCCTTGAAATGCTGAAAAGTGAGTGCAATTTACTGGACAAAGATCTCTCTCTTCTGGAAGGCGAAGTCTATGAATCTAGCTCAGATTTTGGGATAATCAAAGTAGATCTAGTCATTGACAAAGACCTGAGTATACTCGGATTTACTCGTGATTTTGAAAGATCAGTCCAAGACTTTAGGAAAAACCAAGGTTTTCGATCTGGCCAAAACATGGCAATGCAGTGGCAGATAGTGGAGGTTCATGATGATGAAATTTTGCAGAAAGTTCTGAAGGCTGTAGACTGGAAAAAACTAGCAGTAGAAATCAAATGGGTTGAAGGTCTAGACCCAGAAATAAACAAAAGTTTTGAAGTAAAAGACCTAGTAAAAATCATAGTAAACTAGGTTTTAATTGAAAAACTAACCCAAACTTTTTAAAAAAAATTAATCAATCCTCATTATGCTTAAACCAATAAATCTCAAAAATGGACTCACAGTTTTACGACTCCCGAAGACTGGAGCAAACACTTTTTTAGTTGGTTTTGTAGCTGCCACTGGTTCAGCGGTGGAGGAAGGTTATTTCCCCCAAGGAATTAGTCATTTAGTTGAGAGACTGTTTTGGGCGGGCACTGACAAACACCCCTCAACTCGAAGTCTAAACCTAACCCTGGAAAGTATTGGTGGAAGTTTCAATAGCCTCGTGACTCAGGAGTTGACTCAATATTATCTAACTGTCCCTAGCTACCACCAGTTCAGAGCAATTTCAATGCTAGCTGAAATTATTCAAAGATCATATTTTGACTCTCGAGATATCGAAAGAGAAAAAAGATCAATAGTTGAGGAAATAAAAGATTTTGAAGAAACTTTTGAGTCTGATAGCTACCACATGGCTTTATCAAATCTATATTCTGGCCACAGCCTGGGACTCCCTGTCAAAGGTAGTATTGATACAGTAATGTCGATTTCTCAAGAGGATGTGATTGAATATCTAGCCCACCAGTACCGTCCAGACAAAAACTTTTTGATTCTAGCTGGGAACTTTGATGGCAAAGCCTCTATGGAACTTGTCGAGCAGGAATGGACTTTTTGGAATCCTAAATCCAAGAAATTCATCGAACCTATGGAATTTCACACTGGGGATGTGGGTGAATTACCAAAAGTAGTTTATAGGCAAAGGGGTCTAGCCAAAACTCAGTTGGTCTTAGGATTTCTGATGAAAGAAGGAATGCAGTTGAATTTTAATCAAAAAAATGAAAATATTTCTGAAACTGAAACTAGTGAACCTGACACTAAAAAAATTCTAGAAGAAACTCTCACTAGATGGGCTGAAGGATTGATACTCAATATTATTCTAGGCCAGGGATTATCCTCCCGACTCTGGAACAAAGCTGTTGAAGAAGAGATGCTTTTTGACAGAATAAAAAGTGAATTAATCAGATTCAGAGCTACTAGCTACTTGCAAATTTCAGGTGTCACAGATAATACCCAGTTTTCTTTTGGTTTAGAAAGTATTTTATCGACTCTTGAAGCCCTGAAAAAAACTACTGTTTCCATCAACGAACTTGCAAAAGCTAAAGAATACCTAAAAGGAAAATTGATTGTAGATCATGAAGATCTATTGATTGCTACAGGCTGGCAAGTGGAAAACCTTATCGGCACTGATTTGACTTTTGAACTCCAGGACTTACTGGAAAGAATCGACAAAATTGAGGCTCCAGCTATTCGAGCCCTGGCAAGTGACTTATTTGTCTCTGAAAAAATGATTATTACAACTCTAGGTACAGCCAAGGAAACTAGATTGGTAGATAAACTAATCAAAAAATATTTAGGGTAATCACTAAGAAAAAGTTAGGGTTTATAGAAAATATAGGACTAGCAAATTATTCAGAAAATGCAAAATTATAGCAGGCCAAACACTTCTAGTTTTTACAGTTAACACCCCAAGGATTGGCGCAAATATAAATCCTGCATAAATAACTTGCTCATTAACTGAAGCCAAACTTCCACCGTAGAATAGGTTGATATAGTGGCGAATTCCAAACAAAAAAGCTGAGACTATAACCGCTATCCATACTGGCTGGTATTTCCAAATACCAACTAAAATCAAACCCCGAAAAATAAACTCTTCCCAAATCGGTACAAATATCAAATTAAATGCCTCATTTGGATTATAGCCTTGAAAAGTACCTTTCGTTAAAAATTCTTGATAACCTAAATATAATGAGACTATATATAAAAAAATTACCGTCACTACTTGAAGTGTAGGAGTAATAATCCAAACTTTTTTAAATTCAAAAATAGACCAGATACTATCAGAAAATTTTGAGGTGAGAAATAGTTTTAATTCTCCTAATTGTAATTTTTTTTGCATTCTTATTTTAATAATTTAAAGGTCAACCTAAAGTTGCTGGGCATTGCAAGCATTGGCATTTTCAGCTAGTACACTTATACTTATCGTTTCTTTTTCCAGCCCAAAATTTAAGATCTTATCTATACCATAAAAAAGCAAATCTAGCCTTAAGAAAAAATCTTTCTTAGTGTAGGTTTCTGTAAAAAATTCAAATCCCATTTCTAAAATCCAATTACCGCCGCGATTTAGTTTTTGCTTTTGGTTAATAAAAATTTTCACTCCGTTAATCATATCCATAGCTTGTAAGTAAAAAGGCAAGCTATCTTTACTTACTACAAAACTCTCATCGTTCAAACCATACTCTACTAAATCATTAGATAAATTTTGTATGTAGTATGACATTTTATTTAACTTATAATTAATATTATTTTGATTCCTACTTTTAATTAAACCCTGGGTGTAATTCTGTGAATTATCTCATTGGCTAGCATTTGATAAGCCTCAGCACCCGGAGAATTAGGGTCGTATTCAAATATCGATCTTCCAAAAGATGGACTCTCAGCAAGTTTCACGGTTCTTGGAATTACTGTCTGAAACAAGTCATTTCTAAAGTTTTTTTCTAACTCATTTTTCACTTCTGAGCTCAACCTATTTCGCCTATCAAACATAGTTAAAAGAATCCCTAGAACTTTCAATTTAGGATGGAGTTTAGTTTGAATTTCTTTCAAAGTTAGAACTAACTGACTCAATCCATCAAGAGCCAAAAACTCAGCTTGTACTGGTAAAAGAACATATTCACAGGCAGTGAGAGCATTTAGAGTAAGCAGGGAAAGCGAGGGCTGGCAGTCGATAATTACGTAATCAAATTTTTCTGGAGTCTCAGAATCAATTAAGTTTTTTAGAGCAAATTGGTTTCCAGCTGGAGGGTTTTGGTTGAATTGGCCTAGTTTCAAATTTGAAGGAACTACCCACAAATTAGGCAAATAGCTAGGATAGGTAACGCTAGGAAGGTTTTTTTCTTTTTGCAGAGCTTCTAGAATTGTTTTAGGCCCTGCTGTATCAGAGATTGTTTTCACTCCCAGATGCTCACCACTGTGACCCTGCGGATCAAAATCTATCAATAGCACTCGATTGCCAAGATGAGCCAAAGCTGCACTGAGGTTCACTGCTGTAGTAGTTTTGCCTACCCCACCTTTTTGATTGGTTACCGAAATAACTACCGCCATTAATTTATTTTATTCAAAATTAGTTAAAAAATCTATGGTGTACCCGGAGGGACTCGAACCCCCGACCAACTGGTTCGAAGCCAGCTACTCTAATCCACTGAGCTACGGGTACAATTTACCCAAAAGTGTTTCAAGTTGATGGGCTTGTCAAGCTTGGTTCAAAGCCTCTCTAAAATATGGCCAAGCAAAAAACCCTAATAGTAATAAAAGCAGTAAACTGCTAAGAAACAAAATATTTTTTAGTTTGGAGTACTTTGCATTTACAAAAAGAGTTAGAGTATAATTAGTAATTAAAAAAGCTCCTACCAGCGTCCAAATCTGATTTAAACCAAGTCCTAAAGAATATTTACTTTGAATCAATAGCTCAATTTCCTCGCGGTTCTCTATTCTAGAAAATAAGTAGGCAAAAAGTGAGAAAAGAATGTAATAACCCCAGATCCAGATCCAGGGCATAAGTACAAATCCAAGTAGAAATTCTTTAAATTTTTTAGCAAATTGATCCATTATGCTTTAAGGAATTAGGCCTATTTTCAAGTTAGTCAAGGTATCAGATTTTAGTTTTAATAAGTTAATTAAACACTTTTTCCCAGTATTATTCCCCAATAATTTTGTCAACTATTCCATATTTGATAGCTTCTTGAGCGTCCATAAATGTATCTCTGTCCATATCTTTCACGATTTTCTTTAGATCCTGACCAGTTCTTTCAGCCATAAATCTATGCAGCAAATCTTTGGTTTTCAAAATATTTTTAGCCGTGATTTCTATATCGCTAGCCATTCCTTGAGCTCCACCGCTAGGCTGGTGAATCATAACTTCGGCGTGAGGAAGGATAAATCTCTTACCCTTAGCTCCAGCTGCCAGAGTCAATGAAGCCGCACTAGCCGCCATTCCAATGCACACAGTAGACACATCAGGCTTAATCAAGTTCATAGTGTCAATGATAGACCACATGGAAGTCACTGAACCGCCACCGCTATTGATATACATTGTAATATCTTTGCTGGAATCTTCACTTTGCAAATATAACAGTTGAGAGACTATGATTGAAGCCATTTGATCTTCAAACTGATCTGTAAGCATGATAATTCGCTCATCTAAGAGACGAGAATACAAGTCCATTGATCTCTCACCTTCAAAAGATCTCTTCACAACCATTGGTACTAAAGGCATATAAATATAAATAAATTTTTAAAGTAGTTTTCCTAAAAAGTTTTAACCAAAAATTAAATCTACTAGTTTTAAGAAAGTTTTTTGCTGAATTTTTGTCAAGGTACTCATCAGGTTGCTAATTGGGTGTAATTAGTCCGTTTAGAAGATCGCCCTGGACCAGATTCCCTAGTAGTGCAACGATTGTATAGGCTACAATCACGACTATGAGGCCTACTATACTACTTCGGATATTAGACCATCCAGACTTTGCCCTCTTTCCATCACCTGAATCAGTAATGATAGTCAAGGCCCCAATCACTATGAAAAGCACCGCCAGGGCTGCCGCAATATAGGTAATGAATCTAGCTATAGAAATAATAAAAGTAGCAATCGTTTCTTTACTGGCTGTAAAAGTAGTATCTATTAGTGGGCAAGGTCCGCCACAAATATTGTCTTTAGAGGGGATATAACCCTGGGCCAAGGCAGTGACTGGGAATAATCCAATTAGAATTAAGCAAAGACTAAGAAATGCAAGGATTTTGTTTAACATTAATTTTCTAGACTTCACGAGGCTTTATTTGTCAAAAGTGAATTTTCCTGCTGAAAAAGGATTTAAGAAAAAACTATCCTCAATATTAAACTTAATCTAACAATAAAATGTCTGAATTAATGACAGAAACTGTAACAATAGTCGAATTTTTAAAATACTTAGAAGAGTATGAATTAAAAAAACAATGAATATTCAGTAGTCTCTCTCGAGCGCAATCTACCAAAAAAAAATTTGGTTTTAGTAGAGGTGTTGAGCTTGTAAAAACTGATTTAGAGAGATTTAAAAAAGCTATTAAAAGTTTCCAGGAAGATCTCGGTTTAAATATTCCATCAGTTGGTCAATATATTACAGAACTAATTAGTTTAGGATTAACACCTACTAAAATACTAAAATTTTTTGAAATAACGGAAAAGAATTTAGACTAATTAAATATGTTTTTATTCAAAAACTTAACAGGTTCAGTAGTTAAAAAATTAGTAATCAGAGTCCTAATTTCAACATTCCACAAAGTAACTAAATAATCAGTTTCTATTCCATAGTTATCTGGATTTCCTAGAAATTTTTGGTTCATAAGGTTCCTAAAATCCTTTGTCATATAATTATCAAAACTTTGAAAAATTAGAAATAGAATATATTTAAAGAAAGTTAAAACATACTGAAAATCATGAGATAACGTCTCATAGCTAAAGTAGTGTAGATAGTTAGTTCGAAGTATATTAAATGTAATTCCAATCTCTTCTGCACACTCACACAAATAATTCATGATAGCTTCTTCAGTTTCACCTAATTCTACTTCTAACAATTTTAAATATGTTAATACATTGGATTGATTGAACTGATCGACAAAACTCAAAAAAGTATCTGCTTTTTTTGCAAAACCACTGCTAAAAATTGCCAATTCTGCATTAAAAAAAAGAATTTGAATCTGACAGAATATGCCTAAAATTTTCCCTAACACAATCTAACTCTATCTCAGAACCTGCAAAAAGTTTTAAGTAAATTTGATTTTTAGTTAAAAATTGCTCAATCAAACTAAAATCTGCTTCATTTTCCTGTTTCTTTGGAATATATTTATCATTCATTCTATTTTATTAACCCTTCAATATCCTCAATTTTAATCCTTTTTTGCTCCATAATATCGCGGTCGCGAACTGTTACCGTACCATCTTCCAGGGTTTGATAATCAAGAGTGATACAAAAAGGTGTGCCATTTTCATCTTGTCTTCGGTATCTTTTTCCCACAGAACCGCTCTCATCGTAGTCGCAGGAAATTCCTTGTTTTCTGAGGTTTGAATATATTTCAAAAGCTTTTTCCCCA
>Ga0105044_10005920_pt1 | contig 16825 bp, 7 predicted proteins | sample MAT01_FD_78092 | JGI IMG/M metagenome (GOLD analysis project Ga0105044, IMG submission 78092) | Freshwater microbial communities from Lake Fryxell liftoff mats and glacier meltwater in Antarctica - MAT-01 | ecosystem: Environmental > Aquatic > Freshwater > Ice > Liftoff microbial mat | place...
ACCTTCGGCAGCGTCAACCCACCCTGATCCTGATACTTCCCGTTCTTGTCCGCGTAGCTCACCGCGCACACACGGTCGGCCTTCAGGAACACCAACTGCGCAATCCCCTCGTTCGCATACACCTTCGCCGGCAGCGGCGTGGTGTTGGAGATTTCCAGCGTGATCTTGCCGCGCCATTCGGGCTCGAGCGGCGTGACGTTGACGATCAGGCCGCAGCGGGCGTAGGTGGATTTGCCGACGCAGATGACCAGGACGTTGCGCGGGATGGTCAGCGTCTCGACGGTTTCGCAGAGGGCGAAGGAGTTGGGAGGGATGATGACGTGGTCGAGGCCATGGTTAGCGCAGTCGATCTCGACGAAGAGCTCGTCGGAGAAGTTCTTCGGGTCGACGATGCTGACGCCGCCGGAGCGGGGCGTGGGGGTGAAGATCTTGAACTTGGTGCCGACGCGGATGTCGTAGCCGTAGGACGACACGCCGTAGGAGATGCGGCCGGGACGCTTGACGGCGTCGGCGAAGGGCTCGATGGAGACGAGTTCGCGGATCTGGGTATCGCAGAGAACAGACATGGCACGACTCCGCGTGGCTCTTGGCACCGGGAGGGGAAAACCCCTTTGGCGACAAGAGTTGGGGCAGGGAACAGACGGGCGAGACGCTGTAGGCCGGGGATGGGTCCGAACGCCGGGTATGAAGGACGTGAAGACGGACGACCGGGGTTCGAGCTGGATCCGTGGAGAGATTCGCGACGAGGGAGCATACCACCACCTGTCGTGGGTTCAAACCGGGGGATCCGCAAAGGGATGGGGAGCGGGCGTGGAGAACCTGTCATGTGTTCGCAAGTGTCTTTTTTGCAGACGGTTACACCAGTCCAAATACTTATCCCCAGCGCAGATCAGGGGTGTCGGAAATGAACGTTTGCGCCGGGAGTCCCCCACTACCCCTTGTGGTGTGAAAGTGGCAGTTGTCGCCAAGCGACAGCCGGAAACTGGGTGAACATCCGCCACGGAATATCCAAACATACACCAATCTCGGCCCGCGGCCATCGGCAAACTTCCTGTCGGGAATAGGCTTGCGCGCCAGGGTTGTACCGGACGTCTTTACCCGGCGATCGGATGTCGGTCGCTGTCGGCGGTTGCTGCTGAGTGGTTAGTCCGTTAGCCTGTAGTCCGAACCGGGCTGGTGGCCTGGGCGGATCGGGTGGGCTTGGGTGGTGCGCGGCACCACCACGCCGCCGGGCGGCGAACGGGATGGGCGGGGGCTTGGAGATGCGATGATGAGTCGGACGAACCGTGCCGGGCGGAGCTGTGGCCGGTCGCTGGTCGCCTTGGGCGGCGTTGTGTCCATTCTGGCCATCGCCGGGATGGGCGCGGGCTTGTCGGGCTGCGGCGAGACCAAAACCAGGGACGTCAAGAAGGTCGAGCCGGTCGCTCGCGACGTTCCCAATGTGCTGCGCGGGACGATCGGGGCCGAGGCGAGCTTCCGCGGGATCGAGCCCACGCTCGTCAGCGGGCTGGGGATTGTCGTGGGGCTCAACGGCACCGGGGGCGGGGAGCTGCCGGTGTCGGTCTCGAGCACGATGGAGCGAGAGGCGGCGCGGAACGGGATCGGCAAGGGGGCGATCGGGGCGGAGGGCGAACTGGGGCCCGTCTCGCCGCAGGAGTTTCTGCGGAGCCCGAACGTGGCGGTGGTGATCGTCGAGGCGAGGATCCCGCCCGGGACGCCCGACGGGACGAAGTTTGACGTGTATGTGCGGACGCTGCCGGGCTCCGGGGTCAGTAGCCTGGAGGGCGGGCGGCTGTGGACGACGGACCTCCGGATCGGTCCGGCGGCGGTGTTCGGGGCCGTCAAGACTCGGAAGCTGGCCGAGGCGAGCGGTCCGATCTATATCAATCCGTTCAGCGCACCGACGACGGGGCCGGGGGGCGAGCTGACGGTGACGCGGACCAGCGGCCGGGTGCTCAACGGCGGGCGGGTGACCGAGCCGCTGCTGATCGAGATGGTGCTCGACAACGACAGCCACACGCGGGCCAGATCGATCGTCTCGGCGATCAACTCGAAGTTTCCGCGCGAGGCCGGCGACGACGGGCAGACGGCCCGCGGCCGCGGCTCGAGCGGGGGTGCGTCGGAGGGCTTTCAGAGCGTCGCGCTGCGCGTGCCGACCCGATATCGCGACGAGCCGGCGGAGTTCCTGCAGCTGGTGCGGTACATGCGGGTGGACACGAGCTTCTCGCAGGAGTTTGCGCGGCAGTATGTCGAGGAGCTGAAGGCCAACCCATCGCTGGCGGGCGATATCCGCTGGCTCATGGAGGCTCTCGGCAAGCCGGCGCTGCCGTTTGTCGCGTCGATGTACGACTATCCGGAGTTCGGGCCGCGGATGTCGGCCCTGGCGGCGGGCGCGCGGCTGGGCGACGCCCGGGCCGTGGGGCCGCTGGTGGAGCTGGCGAAGACCGGACCGGCGAACCTGCGGAACGACGCGATCCGGCTCCTGGGCGAGATGCCCAAGAACCCGAACATCGGGATGGCGATGCGAGAACTGCTGGACGCACCCACGCTCGACACAAAGGTGTCGGCGTACGAGGCGCTGCGGAAGCAGCGGGACCCGCTCATCGTCCGGGTGCCCATCGGGTCCGAGCAGACGGGCGCGAAGTTCACCTTGGAGCTGGTGCCATCCGCTGAGCCGATGATCTATGTGACGCAGCAGGGCGAGGCGCGGGTCGTGGTGTTCGGCGGGATTGATCCGGCCGCCCGCAGGAGTGCGGCGGCGAGCGGCAACGCGGCGAAGAGGGGCAAGTACGGCGGCCTGTACGTCAGCAAGCCGATGCTGCTCAGCGCGTTCAACGACCGACTGATGATGGCGGCGGATTCCCCGGGCGCGGAGGTGCGGCTGCGGTACACCTCGTCGAGGGATCTCAAGCCGATCGTGATGACGCGCACGCCCGAGGACGTGGGCGAGCTCATCGAGTTCCTGGCCCGGACGACCTCGCCCGAAGAGCCGCGGCCGGGGCTGGGGATGACCTACTCGGAAGTCGTGGGCACGCTCTACGAGATGACGCGGCAGGGTGCGATCGCGGCGACGTTCGCGACCGAGGAGGACCGGCTGCGGGCGGAGATCTTCGAGGCCTCGCGGACCACCAAGCTGCGGGATCGGCCCGAGGGCGAGGGCGACCTTGGGCCGGACGCCACGGTGTTCGAGCCGCAGGCGCCGGCGGCGTTGCCCAGCGCAGAGCCGTCGACGGGTGAGCGGCCGCGGGTCGTGCCGCTGAGCAAGCCGAAGACTTCGGCCAAGAAGAACTAGGCAAGCTTTGGCAGCGCGTGCCCTCGCCTGCTTGAGGCTGCGCCTCAAGCGGTGCCCATCGGCTCGCGGGGGAAGTTGGGTCTGGCAATGAAACAGACGCCCGGCCGCTGGGCCGGGCGTCTGTGTTTTCAGGTCGTGAAGGCTCGGGCTGTTTGGCTCAGCAGCCGGCGAACCAGAAGCTCAGGAACGAGAAGATGTCGGCCACGTCGCGGACGCCGCTGAGGTCGATGTCGGCCTCGGGCGTGCCGGCGAACCAGGCGGAGAGGAAGGCGAAGATGTCGGCCACATCGCGGGTGCCGCTGCCGTCGAAGTCGGCGATGCAGCCGAGGCGGAACTGCACCGTTCCGGCGACGGCGTTGGTGTTGAGGATCACCACGCCCCAGACGCCCGCGACGCCGGGGATGAAGTTGGCACGCTCGGAAACGCCGGGGCCGCCGGTGTTGCGGTTGAGGGATGCTCCAGAGCGGCCCGCGTAGGCCGTGTTCGGCTGGAACAGGAAGATGTGCGGATCGATGAGCCCCGCGGTGACGTTCGCCGTCAGGCGCTGGGTCTTGCCGACGGCGGACGCCGGCACGTTGACCTCCATGACCTCGATGATCTCGTCGGCAACGAAGGGCTCGACGCGTGCCGAGCCGTAGCTGACGTCGAAGCCGCGGTCGAGCTCGACGCTGTAGTCGGTGACGACGCCGGAGAATCGCGTGACCTGGGCCCAGTTGGAAACGCCGGTCGCGACGGCGGCGTTGTTGCCGTTGGCTACGACGAAGTCGCGGGCGGTGCCTCCGGAGAGGCTGCTGGCCTCGACACCGTCGGTGCACAGGTTGGTGTCGAGCTGGACATCGATGTCGGCCGTGCCCGAACCGATGGACGTGGCGACCACGTTGAAATCGGCGTTATTGACGGTGAATGGGTAGGCCCGGGCGAGGACCGTCGAGTCGACCACCACGTCCTGAACCAGCGCGGGCGCGAGTGCGTTGACGGTCAGCAGCGACGAGCCAGCGTCGGAGAAGGACTCGCCGTAGCTGGAGGAGGAGACGGAGTAGTTGAGCGTGGCGGTGCCCACGGCGGTGCAGGGGGCTCGGACGGAGAAGGTGTTCCCATCGAGTCCGCCACCGGCGATGGTCCCGAGGTCGACGAAGCTTGCGCCGCTGGTAAGGGACCAACCGGCCGGGAGGCTGAGCGAAAGGTTCACATTCTGCGCCGGCGAGCCGCCGGTGTTGTTGACGGTGACGCGGAAGCTGAACTCCTGGCCGGGGAAGACCGCCGGGGTCGGGGCCGAGATGGCGAGCGCCGGGGCGCCCACCTCGACGAAGCCCGGCGGGGTTGCCAAGGCGTAGTTTTCAGTGGCGACGTCCGGGTCCAGGGCCCCGAAGGTATCGATCTTGAGGATCACATCGCCCGCGGCGGCGACGGTCCCGACCTGCTCGATGTTGTTGATCGACGTGGTGCTGCTATCGACAGTCGTGCCGTCGGTCGCGCGGTAGGCGAATAGGTTGAGGTTCGAGAGGGTCTGGATCGCGGTCGGGAAGCTGGCGCCGTTCCAGCCGACGTGGCGGTTCCACGTGAGCGTGGCCTTGCCGCCCGCGGCCATGGTCCCGCGGAAGAGCTTGTAGTCGGGGCCGACGGGCGTAATGCCATCGTCGACCGTGCCCGTGAAGACGGCGGCACGGGCCGTGTATGCCCGCCCGAGGTTGATGTAGCCCCAGCCGTAGACCTTGTTCCACTCCGAACCGGTGATGAGGTTGTCGTCGGTTCCGGTCACCGTGCCGGCGTCGGTGAAGGCGTCGGCGGTGTTGACCAGAATGGCGCGGGCGGAGAGCGGGCTGGAGTATCCCGCGTCGGCGAGCAGGAGCAGGCCGCCGGTGACGTGGGGAGCCGCCGCGGAGGTGCCGCCGAAGCCGACGAAATCGGCCTGGGTGGCCCAGAGGTTGTTGGCGGCCTGAACGCCCTGGCCCGGGGCCGCCAGATCGGGCTTGCGGCGGCCGGAGGTAGTAGGCCCGCGGGACGAGCCGCCGGTGATGTTGTCGTCGGCGCGGCTTTGTGTGCCGAAGAAGCTCATGTTGGCGGTCGAGATCCCGTTGTAGGCGTTGCCCGGGCGTGTGAGCGTGTTGTCGCCCGGGCCCTCGTTGCCGCAGGACTTGACGAAACTATTGTTGGTGTCGTCGACCATGCCGTCGACAAACTGCTCGAAGTCACCGTATTCAAAGGGCGGACCGCCCAGACTCCAGGACATGTTCATGACGTCGGCGTCGTCGCTAGCGGTGACGTACATCCAGTTGGCGTGGCTTGTGAAGCTGCTGGGGAAGCCCAGGAGAAAGGTGGAGATGCCGAACGCAAGGCCGCGGTTGGTCGGGTCGTTGGAAGCGATGATGCTGCAGACGGAGGTGCCGTGGCCGTCGGTGTCGGTGAGGCCGACGGTCGGGGCTCGAAGGAAGGTGAGGTGGTCGATGTCCGGGTGATCCTGCTGGGCGCCCGAGTCGAAGGTGCCCGCGTCCCAGATCCCGCCGTCGAAACTGTTGGCCCAGAACCCGGCGGGCACGCCCAGGGAGGGGACGGTGATGGAGAGTTCCTTCTTGCCCACAGGATTCTCGAACACGCGGGCGACGATGGGCAGGGCGGCCAAGTCGCTCAGGCGGGCCAGGGGGATGCTGAGGCTGGCACCGTTGAGGAGCATCAGCCGGCTCTCGATGCTTGCGCCAAGGGCGGTCGCCGCGGCGACCAAGGCGTTCTGGTCGTCCTGGACCAGCGGGAGCGTGGCCTTGAACACCTGCTCGCGGAGGGCCTTCTCGAGGGCTTCGTGGCGCTCGGAGATGGACGTCAGGCGGCGCCGCTGATCGGGGGTGAGGGCGAAGAGGCCGCGGGCGACGTGGTTGTTCAAGCCTTCGTGGGCTTCGGGGCTGAGCACGCCGTCGGGGAACTGCTCGCGGGCGATCTGATCGGCCTTCGCCTTGAGATCGGCGAACTCGTCGGCGAGGGCCTCGCGGGCCATGCGCATCAGGCGGGGGAAAGGGTTGCTCTTGAGCGCGACGGTCACGGAGATCCGCGTCTGCGTGTCACCGACCTTGGCGGCGCTCAGCGAGCGGTCCAGCAGGTCCTGATCGATGATGGGGCGCGGATTGGCCTCTTCCCATGCGCGGAACTCGCCCGCGTCGAGCGTGCGGCCGTCGGGGAGGGTGTAGTGCATCAGCTCCCGCTCACCGTCGACGGAGGCGATGAAGCCAACCATGATGCCGTTGCGGGCCTGCATACGGCCAGTGTCGACGACGGTGGGGGCAGCCAAGCCCGAGGCGGCGGCGAGCGAAACGGCCAGACCAGAAACAAGAACCAGAGTACGACTACGCATGACAATGCTCCTTTGCGACAGGCCATCAATGCACGGGGCGGGCCCATTTGAGCACGCACGCCACATCAATGCTTTCCAAACGCATTCCGAACGCGGACGGCGCTCAGTATCAACTCACGCACTATGACACAATTGTCACGGCGAGTCAATGCCCAGATGTGGCGATTTGCCCGCACGTTCGCGGATGTCGGTCAAGGCGCGTCGAAGTGACCAATAACCCTCCGCGCCCGCGACCGGGAGGGAACCGGTCGAGCGTTCGCGAGATCTGGCAGGCGCAGGGCGTGAAACGGCGGCGAGGCGATGGTGGTCCCCGCGTCGGGGTTGCCAGCACGTGTCTTCACCGGCTTCAGGCTACAACTCAAGCGGTTGTCTCTCGCTCGCGGGAGTGTGGGTCCGCGAGGTAGATCGCCATCCTCGGACCCCAAGCTCACTCGGAACTTTGGCTCGGCGAAGAAGCCGGACGGACACGCCAGATGACTCCGCCCGCGTCGTCGGCGACCAGCAGCGAACCGTCGGGCGTGAACGTGACGCCGCAGGGGCGGCCGAAGGTTGCCCCCGAGGCATCGTCGGCGACAAAGCCGGTCAGAAAGTCTTCGGGCGGGCCGGACGGGCGGCCATCGGCGAACGGGACGAAGACGATCTTGTAGCCCACCAGCTCCGAGCGGTTCCAGGAGCCGTGCTGACCGATGAACGCGCCGGAGCGGTACTTCTCGGGGAACTCGTCCGAGGAGCCGAAGGCGAGGCCCAGCGAGGCGGTGTGCAAGCCCAGGGCGTAGGCGGGGGTGGCGATGGGGCTCTCGGGGGTGTGGTCCTTGTGGCGCGGGTCGGGGTGGGTGCCCCAGTAGGTGTACGGCCAGCCGTAGTTCTGGCCTTCGGTCACCGCGGCGAGGTAGTCGGGCACGATCTGATCGCCGATCTCGTCGCGTTCATTGACGGCGGTCCAGAGCTGGCCGGTGCCGGGCTCGAAGGCCATCCCGACGGGGTTGCGGAGGCCGCTGGCGAAGATTCGTTCATTCTTTCCGTCCAGATCGACGGCGAGGATGTTGGCCCGGCGGAACTCCTTCCCGATGCCGTCCTCGGCGACGTTGCTGGCCGAGCCGACGGAGATGAACAGCGTGCGGCCATCCTTGGCGGGCAGGAGGTTTCGGGTCCAGTGGCCGTGGTAGCCCTTTCCGGGCAGGTCGAGGATCTTCTCGCCCTTGCCTTCGATTTTGGTCTGGCCGGGCTGGAACGCGAAGCGGCGGACATCGGCGGTGCTGGCGACGTAGAGGTGGTCGCCGACCAGGGCCATGCCGAAGGGCATGTCGACGCCGTTGGCGTCGGTGAGGAGAGTGACGGGACTCTGATCGTCGCCCTTTGACTTGAAGAGCAGCACGCGGCTGACGCGCTCGCCGACATGGCTTGCGCCGGAGTTCTCCTCGCCGGGCCGGGGCTTCTCGGCACCGGGGCGGGACTCGGCGCAGAGCACGTCGCCGTTGGGCAGCACGTAGAGCCAGCGGGGATAGGTCAGGCCGGAGGCGAGCCGCGTGACGGCGAACCCTGGCGGAGCCTTTGGCGTCTGGCCCTTGGGCCAGGGATTCATTTTGGCGAACTTGATCTTGCTTGCCGATTCATCGGGGGCAGCAAGGATGGGCTTGGGGCCGTACTCGGTGGGCGGCTGGGACGAGCCGGTGCCCGGCTGGGCGAGGGCGGCTTGGGCGAGCAATACAGACAGGACGAGGGCGCGCATGCGATTGCTCCGGGCTCGGGGATTGCGACGAGGCTCGGGCCGGAGTGAGGAGCGGGAGATGAGGGAGAGATGAAGCGAGACGGTAAGTGAGGGCCCGGGCGAGCACTGTCGGTTGGGGGCGGCCGAGCAGAGGACAGACAAAAACCGCTACAGGTCATCTCTCGAACTCCGCGGGCGTGAAAAGTCGTGTATGCTGGGCGTGATTGGTCGATACGCCTTGCGTTGTGAGGCGGTCGCCCATCGCCTCGCTCTGGCCCCGGAGGGGCCGAAATCGGCTTGGCGGCGCACCCCACCCCCGGCGCTCTCGGGAAGGATCGCCGTCAGGCCCCGCAACACGGAGGTTGCCTGCACCCATGCGCCTGGCCAAACTCACGCTCAACGGCTTCAAATCCTTCGCCGACAAGACCGAGTTCAGGTTCGACGATCCCGTCACGGCGATCGTCGGGCCCAACGGTTGCGGCAAGAGCAACGTTGTTGACGCCATCAAGTGGGTCCTGGGCGAGCGGTCGAGCAAGTCGCTCCGCGGCAAGGAAATGACAGACGTAATCTTCGCCGGCTCGGGCGGGCGCAAGCCGCTGGGCATGGCGAGCGTCACGCTCACCTTCGAGAACCCGGTGCTGGGCGAGCCCTCCAAGGCGGCGGGGCAGATCGAGGGCAAGCCTTCGGTCGAGGCGGTGCCGGTCAACGAGGCGGTGGAAGCTGGGGAGGGGGGCGAGGGTGGGGACAGCGGGGCAGTGGCGAGCGTCGCGATGGACGACGGCGGGCGGGATGCCCGCCCCACGGAAGCCGAGGCCGAGACCGAGATTGTCATCCAGCGGAAGCTGATCAACCGCGGGCTGCCGATCGAGGCGGACATGGTCGAGGTCGAGCGGCGGCTGTTCCGGGACGGGACGAGCCAATACCTCATCAACGCCCGGCGGTGCCGGCTGAAGGACATCGTCGAGCTGTTCATGGACACGGGCATCGGGGCCGACGCCTACTCGATCATCGAGCAGGGGAAGGTCGACGCGATGCTGATGGCCTCGCCGCAGGAGCGAAGGACGATCTTCGAAGAGGCGGCGGGGATCGCCAAGTACAAGGCCCGGCGTGTCGAGGCGGAGCGGAAGCTGGAGCGGACGGAGGCGAACCTGACGCTGACGCGCGAGCAGCTGATCAACACCGAGCGGCGGCTGAAGATCGTCAAGGGGCAGGCGGCCAAGGCGCGGACATTCAGGACGCTCGACTCGGAGTATCGCGCGCTGCGGGCCCTTGTGGTGCTGGACACGTACGACGACCTGCAGCGGCGGCTGAGCGGGCTGACGCACCAGCTGACGGACCTTGACGAGAAGCGGAGGCACGCCGCCGAGACGCTCGCGACCCTCGACGGGGCGAGGCAGGAGGCAGAGCAGCGTCGGGGCGAGCTGAGCGTGCAGCAGCGGCAGGCCGAGTCGTCGCTGCAGAACGCGCGGCACGCCGAGCAGAGCGGGGCCCAGCGGCGGGCGATGACCGAGCGGACAATCGCCGACGCGGTGCGGCAGGTGGGCGAGGATTCCCGCCAGCTCGAGGCCGTGGAGCAATGGCTCACGCAGACGTCCGATGCGATCCAGGAGCAGGCCCTGGCGATCGGGAAGCTGGCCGAGGACCTTCAGGGGGCCGAGCGCGACCTGGGCATGCTTGCGCAGGAGCGGAGCGCGGCCCAGACGCGGCTGAACGAGGCCCGCAGCGAGCAGGGGCAGAAGCGCTCGCAGGCGGCTCAGATTGATCGCGAACGGACGGCGCTCTTGGCCGCGGTCGAGAGCGACCGTCGCCGGGCGGCGTCGATGCGCGAGCAGATGTCGGTGATCGCCAACAAGGCCACGGGGCACAAGAGCGAGCAGGAGATGCTGGCGGGGCGGCTGGCCGACGTGCAGGGGCGGAGCGAGAGCACGCGCGCGATGCTGCATGAGTCGGAGGCGGGCCTCACGGAGGTACAGGTGCTTCTCGGGAAGGTCGGCGAGGACCGGCGCGGACTGACCAGGCAGGTGGGCGAGAGCCAGGCGGCGCTGGTGCGGCTCGAGAGCCGGCGGGCAACGCTTCAGGAGCTGCACGACAAGCACGCCGGGCTTGCCGAGAGCGTGCGATTTGTGCTCGAGAGGAAGAAGGCGGGCAAGGGGTATTCGAGCGTACGCGGGGTGCTTGCGGACCTGATCCAGGTCAAGCGCGAGCACGCGGCCGTGGTCGAGGCGGCGCTCGGGGCCGGGCTGCAGGCGCTGGTGGTCGACACTCTGGCGGATGTGCCGGTGGGCGAGGAGCTGGCAAGCCTGCCTGGACGGGCGATCTTTCTGCCGGCGGAGTGGGTCGACCGGCACTTGCGGAGCTCGCCGGTCGCCGGCGAGAGCGTGCCGGGGAGCGCGGCCGACGTCGAGCCCGCCGGGGACCGGCGGGGTACGCCGGAGCCCGCTGCGCAGGACGTCGTGGCCGTCATCGGCGGCGCGACGGGATATATCGCGCGGGCTCGCGATCTGGTTCAGCCCAAGCCCGGGCACGAGCACGCCGAGGCGGTGTGTGCGCTGCTGGATCGTCTGCTGGGGCGGACGCTGATGGTGCGTGATCTGGACGCCGCGATGCTGCTGGCGGCGGGTCCGCTGGCGGGCGAGATGCACACCGGGGTGCGGTTTGTCACGTCCGACGGGCGCGTGCTGGAGTCCGACGGGCGGGTGCTCGCGGGGCCATCGCACGGCGAGACCGGCGGCGTTCTGCAGCGGGCCAGCGAGCTTGAGCAGCTTCGGGGGCAGGTCGATCAGCAGCGTGCGGTGCTGGAGGCCGAGCGCGAGCGGCTGGCGAGCGCGGACGCGAAGGCCGCGGAGCTGAGCCGGAGCGAGGGTGAGCTGCGGACACGCGTGGCGCAGCTGCAGCGAGAGCTGGTGGGTCAGGAGTCGCAGCTCGAGCGGCACGCCGCGGATCTGTCGCGGCTGGAGCGCGAGCAGAAGAACCTGGCGCAAGAGGTCGATGGGCTGACGCGGCGGTGCGCCGCGGTCGAGGACGAGCAGGCCCAGACGGCCGAGCGCGCTGAGAAGCTGCGGCGGCTGTACGAGGAGCAGGTGGCGCTGGCCGCCGAGCTCGACGAGCGGATCGAGCAGGCGCAGAAGGACGCGGACGGGGCGACCGAGAAGCTCACAAGCGCGAAGGTGCTCTCGGGGCGGGTCAACGAGCAGCTCTCCTCGGCGCGGCGCGAGAAGGGCCGACTGGACGCGGCGATCGAGGAAGGCGACCGGCGGAAGCGGCACCTGGTCAGCCAGGCCCAGCAGCGTCGCGACGGGCTGAAGCACCACGAGGGGGTGCTCGCCGAGGCGTCCCTGGCGATCGCCCGGGCCCAGGCGGAGGCCGGCGGTGCGCAGCAGGACGTTCGGGCCATCGGGCTCGAGCTGGCGGCCGTCGCGGCGCGGGCGACGGACCTTGGCGACAAGGTGCGGCTGGCCCGCGAGCAGGCCTCGGGCGTTGAGCGCGACTGGCACAGCGTCGAGGTCGCCAAGCGCGAGGTCGAGGTGAAACGCGAGAGCCTGGAAGACCGGGCCCAGCAGGAGCTGGGGATGGACCTTCCGAGGGAGCACGCGGAGTATGTCGAGGCCGCGAGCGACACGGAGCACGGGACGCTGGTGCGGATCGACCACGCCTTCGCCGTGCCTCGGGTGGACGAGCTGAAGAAGCAGATCAAGGAGCTGGGGAATGTCAACCTGGATTCGATCGAGGAGGAGTCGCTGCTGGCGGCCCGAAACGACGAGCTCGTGAAGCAGGTCGCCGATATCGACGCGGCCCGCGGGCAGCTTGTCGAGCTGATCCAGAAGCTCAACGTCGCCAGCGAGAAGCGATTCAAGGACACCTTCGAGGCGATCCAGGATCGGTTCAGCGGCAAGGGCGACTCGGCCGCCGACGGCGGGATGTTCCGCCAGCTCTTCGGCGGCGGGCGGGCCGAGGTCCGCCTCATGCCGATCGTCAAGGAAGGTCCGAACGGCGAGAAGATCGTCACCGACGAGGTCTCGTGGCTCGAATCGGGCGTCGAGGTCATCGCCAAGCCGCCGGGCAAGGAGCCGCGGAGCATCAACCAGCTCTCGGGCGGCGAGAAGACGATGACGGCGATCGCGCTGCTGCTGTCGATCTTCAAGAGCAAGCCGTCGTGCTTCTGCGTGCTCGACGAGGTGGACGCCGCGCTTGATGAGGCGAACGTCGAGCGGTTCTGCAACGTCATCCACAAGTTCCTGGACCACTCGCACTTTGTCGTCATCACGCACCGCAAGCGGACGATGGCGTCGGCCGACCGGCTCTACGGCGTGACGATGCAGGAGCGGGGCGTCTCCAAGCGCGTGACCGTCAAGGTCGAGCAGGTTGGCGAGAAGGGCGAGTTCGTGCCCGCCGCCGACGCCCGCGAGCTCGACGAGCGGATGGCCGAGGCCCCGATCGACCACGTTGTGCATACCGGCCACGCGTACGACCCTGCGGCCCGCGGGCCGATGGAGGTCGTCACCGTTGGGCCGGGCAGGAAGGGCCGGGGGTCCAAGCCCGAGGACATCGGGACGACCAAGCCCAGCGGGATACTGCGGAAGGCACTCGCGGCGATGCGAGAAGAATCGGCCCAAAGCGTCGAGCCAAGCCCGACCCAGGCCGGGTAATCGGGCCTATGGCCGGACGGCCCCGACCAGCTCCGAAATACTCGAGCAGCCTTGGCTCCTGACCCACTTCTCGAGCCCCCGCGCGACTTTCAGCGGCGAGCGGGGATCGACGAACAGGCCCGTGCCCATCTGCACGGCGCTCGCGCCGGCGAGGATGAACTCGGCGGCGTCTTCCCAGGTGAGCACGCCGCCGGCGCCGATGATCGGCACCGGGCGGCCCCGGCCTAGGCCGTCCTTGCACACGCGGCTCCAGCACTCGTACACAAGCCGCACGGCGACGGGGTGCAGGCCCGGGCCGGACAGGCCGCCGGTCGTATTGGCCAGCCGGGGTGCGCGGGTATGGACGTCGATGGCCATGGCGGGCAGGGTGTTGCTGATGGTCAGCGCGTCGGCCCCGGCGTCGATGGCGGCCTTGGCCAGCTCGTTGAGGTCGGTCACCATGGGCGAGAGCTTGACGATCAGGCGCGTCCGAGTCATGACCTTGCGGACCTCGACCACCAGCTCGCGCAGGGCCGGGGCGTGCAGCGAAAAGGTGCAGCCGGTCTTGACGTTCGGGCACGAGACGTTGAGCTCGATAGCGTCGAGCGAGGGCGCTGCGGGGTTGGCGCGGGCGGGCACGTCCGAGCCGGGGGTAGAGCGGGCGTGCGGGGCGGGCTGATCGGTGCCCTCGGCGGGACGCCGGCCCCACTCGTCCATTGCGGCGCACACAACGACGTAGTCATCCACGCCGAAGCCCGCGACCGAGCCGAGCACGGCGCACGGCATGGCCGCGGCACGCGGGAGGTAGGATTCCTCGAACTTGACGATGCCCGGGTTGGCCAGGCCGATCGCGTTGAGCATGCCCGCGCGGTGCTCGATGATCCGCCACGTCGGGTTGCCCTCGCGCGGCTCGCGGGTGATCGACTTGGCGACCACGCCGCCGATCCGGGACAGGTCGAGCACGTCGCCGAACTCGTCCAGCGTTCCCGATGCGCCCGCGGCGAGGAGTACGGGGTTGCGGAGGGGAATGCCGGCGAGCGTGGTGGCGAGCGGGGCGGGCATGGCTTTGGGAGAGGGACGGAGGGACGGAGGCACAAGGTCTGCATCATATCGAGTCTGAGTCGGACCTTTGTGCCTTCGTGCCTTCGTGCCTCCTCCCCTACCCTTCCGCCATGACAGACCCCGACCGCCGCATCGCTCAGTTTCAGAACATGGCCCAGGCCGATCCCGAGAACGAGATGGCCCACTTCTCGCTGGGCAAGGCCCTGATGGACGCCGGCCGCCAGAAAGACGCCGCGGCGAGCTTTATCCGCTGCACAGAGCTGGCGCCGCAGATGAGCAAGGCGTTCCAGCTCGCGGCCGAGTGCCTCGTGAAAGTGGGCGATGTGGATCTCGGGGCCCAACTGGCGACGCGGGGCTACACGATCGCCGCCGAGCGGGGCGACCTGATGCCCAAGAACGCGCTCGGCGAGCTGCTGACCACGCTGGGGCGGCCGGTGCCGGAGGTCGCGGGCAAGAAGGGCGGGGCGAGCGCGGGTGGGGATGTCTCGCTGCTGGGCGGCGGGTCGATGCCCAAGAAGTACGACGGGCCGATCCCCGAGGGAGCCTTTGTGTGCCAGCGCACCGGGCGGCCGGGAACCAAGATGACGCGCTCGCCGTTCAAGGGAACGGTCGGAACGTGGATCTTCGAGAATATCACCAAGGAGACCTTCGACACCTGGATCGCACAGGGGACGAAGGTCATCAACGAGCTCCGCCTCGACCTCTCACGCGAGCAGGACGAGGAGGTCTACGACCAGCACATGCGCGAGTATCTGGGGATCGATGACGAGTTGATGGAACGCCTGAGGCACCCGGCACCCGGCACCGGGCACCAGTCGGAGGCGACGCGGACCTGACTTCTGGCGCCCGGTGACTGGTGCGTATCTCACCATGAACTATTACCACATGTGGTTCAACCTGAAGGATCAGCGGCCGCCAGCGGACATTCAGTTCGCGGGGGCGGTGAAGGCGTACCTGGACTACCTGAAGGACGCGGGCCGGATCGAGGGCTGGAACCTGAGCCGGCGGAAGTTTGGCTTCTCGCCGCCGAGTTTGCACGAGTTTCACTGCGTGGTGTGGACGCGGGACCTCGCGCAGCTGGACGCGGCGTTCGGAGCCGTCGCGACGCGGACGGGCGAGGTCGAGCGGCTGCACATGCCGGTCTACTCGGGGGTAACGGACTTCTGCTCGGCGCTCTACCGGGACTTTCCCGATCCGGAGCGGGCAACAGAGCCTCTCGCGTAAGCGAGAGGTACACAGATGAGCGATCGGGCAACGCGAACCGACGCAAGGGTCGTCGAAGCAAGCCGGGGCGAGCCCTGCTCCCGCTTCCGCGGGAGGCTCCGTCAGACCCGGATCGTCTGCTCGCGGTCCGGGCCCACGCTGATGAGGCCCACGGGCACCCCGACGGCCTGCTCGATCAGATCCACATACGCCCGAGCGCCCTCGGGCAGGTCGGACCGGCGGCGGACCCCCGTGATATCTTCGCCGAAGCCGGGGACGGTCGTATACACCGGCTCGGCCTGGTCGAGCTCGTCGGCGTCGGCCGGGAAACGGTCGACGCGCTTGCCGCGGAGCGAGTATGCCGTGCAGATGTTCAGCTCATCGAGCCCGGACAGGACGTCCAAGAGCATGACGGCAAGGGCGGTCGCACCGTTGAGCATGGCCGAGTAGCGCACGGCGACCAGGTCGAGCCAGCCGACACGGCGCGGGCGGCCGGTGGTGGTGCCGTACTCGCGGCCGCGTTCGCGGATCCGCGAGCCGATCTCGTTCATGAGCTCTGTGGGCAACGGGCCGTTGCCGACGCGGGTGGAATAGGCCTTCATGACGCCGACGACCTCGCCGATCCGCGAGCCGGGGACGCCTGTGCCCGAGGGGATGCCCAGGACGGTGGTCGATGAACTCGTGACGAACGGGTGGGTGCCGTGGTCGACGTCGAGCAGCGCCGCGTTGGCGCCCTCGAAGAGCAGGCGCTTGCGGTCGGCGAGCATGTCGTGGAGGAGGTACGTCGTGTCCTTGACCCGCGGGGCGAGGCGCTGGGCCAGCGGCGTGGCCCAGTCCATCATCTGCCGGGCCGTGTACTGCTTGTCCGACGCGGTGCCCGCGGCGGAGCCCAGGCCCTGAATCAACGCGTTCTTGATCGCGCACGCGAGCTCGATCTTCTTCTCGAGCACGTCGGGCCGGAGCAGGTCGCCCATCCGGACGGCCGTCGCCCGGTGGGCCTTGTCTGCATAGGCCGGGCCAATGCCGCGCTTGGTGGTGCCGATGGCCTTGGAAACGCTCGAAACGCTCGAGCCGGGGCCGGCGGAGCGGGCTTGGGAGAGTACGTGCTCGCGCAGCTCGTCCTCGGCCTTGTGGTACGGGAAGACGACGTGGGCCCGATCAGAGATGATCAGCCCGGCGGTCGAGACGCCCTTGGCCTCCAGCCCGTCGATCTCCCTGAGCACGACTTCCGGGTCCACCACGACGCCGTTGGCGATGATCGCGAGTTTGCCGGCATGCATGATGCCCGAGGGGACCAGGTGCAGGGCGTGGCGTTCGCCCTTGACGACCACGGAGTGGCCCGCGTTGGCCCCGCCGTTGTAGCGGACGATCGCGTCGTAGCCGGGGGTGATGAGATCGACGACCTTCCCCTTGCCCTCGTCGCCCCACTGCAGGCCGACAACGGCGGTGCACTGGGCGGGGGCGGGGTTGGCCGCATGATTCGCGGCGCTTTGGGCGGTCGCGGCTGGGGAGGGCGGAGCGGTGGGGGCGATGGTCATCGGCGTCTTCCGGTCGGGTGCGGGGGACGGGGCGCTGGGAAGCGGGGCAGCGAAGAG